>ERZ779737.1-NODE-1-length-332456-cov-6.299418_pt1 | contig 332456 bp, 290 predicted proteins | sample MGYA00511889_ERZ779737 | MGnify/ENA primary metagenome ERZ779737 (study PRJEB29588, sample SAMEA2163575) | human gut metagenome | biome: human gut; feature: human-associated habitat; material: faeces | place: Denmark | collected 2008/2010 ...
GACGCTCGTCCGCGACTATCGATAAACGACCTTTCGTTTCCTGCAATAAATCGCTGGTTCGCGCAAGAATAAAACACGTCGGCGTGTCTATCCAATCTCCGCGCCCTTTGCCGCACGGAATTTTCGTTTTTGCCCACTTCGTCGCCGAATTTAATCCGGGAAACAGGCGGCGACCCAAAAAGCCCACGGTTTGAATCTTTACTTTTTCAAGCTTGTAATCCGCACGCTTCAGCGTGTAAGCATTGTTATAACGGCTGAGTATGGAAGCTAAGCGGGAATGAACGCGCGTGATGTCTTTCGACGACGCTTCTTCCAATGCGGAAGTGTAATCTTCGTCTTTATCAAGTTCTTCGTCGTAATAGTCGGCAGGAGGATCCATGCCGTCCAGTATCGCCGTTAAATCAATACCGTCTTCTTCGGGGTCAAGATCCAGTTGTTCGTGCATGACGCCGCGAATGACGTTTGCCAGAATGGCATCAAACAACGCCTGTTCCTTTGTTGGTTCGGACGGAGTTCCGCCCAAATCTGAGATTTTTTGTTCCAAAGTCAAGTGCAGTTTGTAAAATTCAAGCCATTTTTCAGGGTTGTCTTTTGATTTCAAAAGCTCGCCCGAGACGGTTTTTTCCATCGATTTGACGACGTTGCGCAAGTTCATGCAAGACTTCAAATCTTCGGCTTTTTCAATCAGGCTTTGGCCTTCCCATTGGTTTAAAAGTTCTTTGAGTGTTCGTTCGTTTTTAAAATTTATTTGTTGTGCATCAAGCATAAAAACCTCTTTTCTAAGGTTTTTATTCTCTTACAAAACGGGGGGTAAAGTCAACGGGGTACTAATCGCGCCGCAAATATGCCGCCGTTTCCGTTCCCAAAGCCTGCCACGTACCTGCAAAACCTGCGACTAAAGTGACAAGACCGCAACAAATTACCGTTACAAAAGTCGTTGTTGCATCAAACGACCAATTTAAATGCATGACATGAACGATAACCGCATAAGAAGCGGCATTTCCCAGAAAACACGCAATCAATCCGCTGACAACGCCCAAAATCCCGAATTCGGCTGCATAAGAAGATAATATATCCGTTCTTTGAGCTCCTAAGACTTTTAAAATAACGGCGTCTCTGATGCGTCCGGCTTGCCCCGCCAGCATGGCGCCGCCCAAAACCATAATGCCGATAACAATGCCCAGCAAAGACGCCCAGTTGACCGCTTTACCCGTCATTTGCATAATTTCCGATGCGCCGGCAATGGCTTCTTTGACACGGACGGGAACGACGTTCGGCATGCGTTCGGCTAACCGTTCCTGCAATAAGTCTTCGTTTTTCAAGCTGTCAGTCTTGACGGTCGCAATCCACATATAGGGCAGGTCGTCAAATGTCGACGGAGAGAAAATAAAAGCAAAATTCATTTGAAGAGAGCTCCAGTTGACCGAACGCGTGTTGGCAACCGTTGCCGTAATGTATTTACCCATAACGTTGACGGTTAAGGTATCGCCCAAATTTAAATCCAGATTTTCGGCAATGCCCGATTCAACGGAAACCAAAGTGCTGCCGTCGTAGTCTTCCTGCCACCATTTGCCTTTGTCGATAACGACGTTCTCGGGCATTTTTCCTGCTTCGGTCAATGCGCGGTCGCTGTTCACCGCCCATTTTGCTTGCGCGGGGACTTCTGAAATAACGACGGGTTTTCCTTTGATTTCCGTAACGCGTCCCCGAGCGATCAAAGCTTTGGAAATCAGGCGGCTTCCTTTCGCCGAAGCGATAATCGCGTCAAATTCGCCGATTTGATTTTTCTGAATGTCCGTAAAAAAGAATGAAGGCGCTTTTTCGGGCAGATCTTCGGCGATTTGGGCGGAAATGTTGTATTCGGCGGACATAACGGCGACCAAGGCGGTCAACCCCATCCCGACCGACAAAATCACGGGAGCCGTCGCGGCGTTCCTGCGCGACAGGTTTGATATGCCGAGCCTGATTGACGGAGAAGAAAAGCGAATGCGCTTTAATAAAACTTTTGCTCCTCTTTTAACCAGCTCTGCCGCCGCTTTGAATAAGATAAAAGAGGCAAGAGCACCGACGGCAAACCCGACGGCAATCATTTTGCGCGGTGTCGTCCAAACAGCCAGACAAGCCATCAAAACGCAACATACCGTTACGGCGATCAGGCAGTAGGGCGAAAACGCCGCTTTGACAGGTAACATATTTTGACGCTTCATCAGCATGGACGGCGATACTTTCAGCATGGCGGACAAAGGCAGAAGAGAAAAAGCAATCGTAATCAAAAAGCCGTAGCAAGCCGCCAAAATCAAAGGCTTTGCATAAATCCCCGCCCGAACGGCAAAGGGAACTTTTCCGTTTAAAAACCTTAATCCGAAATCTCCGCAAACGCTGCCCGAAACGATGCCGATCACGACGCCTGCCGCCGCCATGATTAAAATTTGGATAAAGCTGACGGCAAAAATATGCTTTTGCGAAGCGCCGACGCATTTATAAACGGCAATGGTCGAAATTCGGTTGTTCATCCATGCGCGTACGGCGTTTGCGATGCCGATGCCTCCGACGATTAAAGCCGCCAACCCGATTAATGCCAGATACGCGCTGATATCGTTGAAAAAGCGGCGCATTCCCGAAGCGGCATCTTTTGTGCCGCGGATTTTCCATTCCGTATCGGGGAATTTTTGTTTCAGGATATCGGAAGCGTTTTGAAAAGTTATGCTGTTTTTAAGCAATAGGTTATATCTGTTTTCATAAAGGCTGCCCGGCCGGATCAGCCCCGTTTCGTTCAAAGCGTTTTGGCTGATAAGCAGGCGGGAGCCGAAAACGGCAATCGCGTTTGTCCTGTCGGGTTCTTTGAGAATTTCGGCATTGATGCGGATTTTTGCTTTTCCGACGTTCAGGACGTCACCGATCTTCGCGCCCAGTTTAATCAGTAAAGAACGATCGGCGGCAGCGCCGAAAACGCCGTTTTGTTTTTTAAGGATGTCATGCAAAGGCTTGTTCGGAGAATTTAAGACTTCGCCGCTGAGCGGGAAATTTGTTTCAACGGCTTTTATTTCCGCCAAAGCACTTTTTTGCGCTTTGATCATCGTCCTGAGGTAAGAAATATGAGAAGTTTCGCCCAGGTTTTTAAGAAAATTCAATTCGTCTTCGGTTGCCGTTCTCCAGCTCAGCCTCAGCTGCATATCGCCGCCCAGCAAAGTTTTTGCGTCGGCGTCAATGCTGTTTTGTACGGCGCCGTTGACCGTTCCCGAAGCGGCAATCGCGGCGACGCCCAGCGACAGGCATCCGAGGAACAACAAAAAACCGCGCAGACCGTTTCTCATTTCGCGAAAAGCGTGGATAAAAGCGCAAGACATCCGCATGTCAGGCCTCGTCCGATTTATCGATCAAACCGTCGCGAATTTTCAAGATTCTGTCGCACAAGCCTGCGATTTTCAAATCATGGGTAATCAGCAGCATTGTCGTTTTGTTTTGCTTTTGCATATCGAACAGCAAATCCGTCACGATTTTTCCCGTAGGTCCGTCCAAATTTCCCGTCGGTTCGTCAGCCAGCAGGATTTCAGGTTTCGGGGCAAAAGCGCGTGCGGCGGCGACGCGTTGTTGTTCGCCGCCCGACAACTGGGCGGGGAAATGGTTTAAACGATGGCTGAGCCCGACCCTATCCAAAGAATCCGCCGCAATTTGCAGAGCATTTTTTTCTCCGGCTAATTCCAACGGGACGGCGACGTTTTCCAACGCGGTCATGGACGGAATTAAATGAAAGTCTTGAAAAATAATGCCGATATGGCGGCGTCTGAACGCGGCGAGCCCGTCTTCGTCCAAGTCGTTCAAATTTGTTCCCGCAATAACGATTTTTCCGCTGCTCGGACGCAGCAGTCCGCCCGCCAACATCATCAGGCTTGATTTCCCTGCGCCCGAAGGTCCGACGATGCCCACGCTTTCAGCAGTGTTTATTTTTACCGAAATTCCGCGTAAAATATCCGTTACGCCCGAACCGTCCGATACGGACAGGGCAGCGTTTTCAATTTCAATTATTGCAGAGGTTGTCATGAAACGGTTTCCTTCGAGAGTTTTGAAAGCCGGTTTTGTATTATCTTTATTTTCAGCATTGATGCAACCCGTCTTTGCATCCGAAACATTGCAAATCACGGCATTGGGAGACAGCCTGACGGCGGGATACCGTCTGCCTGCCGATCAATCGTTTGCGGCAAAACTGGAAAAAGCGTTGAAAAGCGAAGGTTACAATGTTTCCGTTTTTAACGCGGGCATATCGGGCGATACGACTTTGGGGGCATTAAACCGTATTCAGCCGTTGATTGCCAAAAAACCGGATATCATGATTATCGAACTGGGCGCGAATGATTCTTTTCGCGGCGTTTCGCCTCAAAGCGTCGAAGAAAACCTTTCCCGAATGATAGAGGCGGCACAGGCGGCGGGAATTAAAGTTCTGCTTGCCGGCATGCTGGCTTCTCCGTCGATGGGCGAAGAATATGCTTTGGCGTTTAACGGAGTATATCCGCGTCTGTCAAAAAAATACGGTGTCATGCTTTATCCGTTTTTTATGGAAGGCATTATAAACCCGCAAACGGGCGAAGCGCGCGTTGATTTACTGCAACCCGACCGCATTCATCCGACGGCCGAAGGCGTTGACGAAATCGTCAGGCGCTTTCTTCCCTACATGAAAGGTTTGATTAAACCTTTTGAGGTAAAATAGCCCTTAAAAGCAACAACAGATAAGGAAAAATCTCATGATACGCCTGTTTGCCGGAATAGAATTGCCCGATCATATCAAAGACCAGCTGTATGCTTTGCGGGGCGGCGTGCCCAATGCCGTATGGACGGAACGGGACAATCTGCATATTACGTTGCGCTTTATCGGGAATATTGACGAGCACGAAGCGGAATATCTGCACGACGGTTTTTCTCAGATTCAGGCGCCTGCGTTCGATTTGGAAATGGCTCAGGTCGGTTTTTTTGCCAACGGCACGCAAATGCGGCATTTATGGGCGGGGGTCAGCAATTTCAGAGCGCTGGACTTTTTGCATGACAAGCTGGAAAGCGTCGTTTCGCGGCACGGATTGCCTCCCGACAAGCATAAACGGTTTCACGCGCATTGCACTCTGGCAAAACTGAAAGGGACAACGGCTCAGGATGTTCAGGAATTTATCGAATACCATAACCTGTTTCGTTCGGACACGTTTTCCGTTGACCATTTCACGCTGTTTTCCAGCCATCCCCGCACGGACGGGGACGGTTCCTATTATCGCGTGGAAGCTCAATACCCTCTGTTCGGCTATTACGGCTGAAACAAAAACGTTTTAAACAGAGCGTTGACGGCGCGCGGCGCTTCCAGCGGAGACAAATGTCCCGCTTTGCCGACGGTCGCATGAACGGCACCGGGGATGGCGTCGGCGATTTCCTTCATGCTTTCGGGCGGGGTCAAAGCGTCTTTTTCACCGCCGAATACCAATGTCGGACAGGCGATTTTCGCCAAATCGGGACGGGAATCGGGACGGCTCATGATGATGTTTTGTTCGTTGACGTATCCTTCGACGCCCGTAGATAATGCCATGTGTTCCAAAACGGCTTTTAACATTTCGTTTGCCCTGTTTTCGGGCGCGACGATATCCAACAAAGCGGCTTTGATAAGAGGCTCAAGCCCGTTTTTTCGAGCAAATTCGATGCCTTTAAGCCGGCTTTCGCGTTTTTGAGGCGCATCGGGTGCGGCGCTTGTATCCATTAAAATCAGTTTTGAGACCCGTTCGGGGGCTTGGCGCATGATTTCCAAAGCCACATAGCCGCCCATGGACAGCCCGCCCAAGACGAATTTTTCAGGCGCCTGAGACAAAATGCGTGCGGCTGCAGAACGGATGTCGCCGTCCGTTCCCAAATCGGGGACAAAAAAATCGGCCAGATCTTTAAACGCATTGATTTGATTGATGAACAGTCCCGCGTTGCACAACAGCCCGGGCAGAAGAACGACGGAAGTTTTTTGCATTTGTTTCTCCTATCGGATCAGGCGTTTTTGGACTTCTTTGAATTCTAAGCTGCCCGCGACGCGCAACCATTCAAAAAAGACCATCTCAACGGTAACCGGCACGATATTTTCGCTTTGGAACCTTTTTTCGGCATAGAGTTCGCTTTCGGGGGTTCTGGAACCGCACGCGTCGGCGACGATAAAGACGTCATAGCCTTTTTCTTTCAGCTCGACGGCGGTTTGCAACACGCAAACGTGTTCTTCGATGCCCGCGATGATGATTTGCTTTTTGTTCAAGGCTTCCAATTTTTGCATAAAGCCGTCTTCCTGAACGGCGGACAGGCTTGTTTTTGGAAAGAAAATGCTTTCCCCCGCGGCTTCGCGCACGTCAAAAATCGTTGGACCCAATCCTTTGGGGTATTGTTCCGTAACGATCGCGGGGACGTTTAACAGCGCGGCGCCTTTAAGCAATCTTGCGCATCCGTCGATGACTTTTCTGGGGTCGTTCATGGCGGGGGCAAGGCGTTCCTGAACGTCAATAATCAAAAGACAAGAATCGTTTCTGCTGATTAACATTGTGAAGCCTTTCGTTTCAGTGTATATGTTCATCTATTCCTGTCATAAATTTAACGGATTACAAACAGAAAAATGACTTTTAGCGAATTAGGTCTGTCGGACAAGACTTTAAAAGCCGTTTCCGAAGTCGGTTATGATGAACCGACACCCATACAGAAACAAGCCATTCCCGCGATATTGAAACGCAACGACGTTATCGGCATCGCACAGACGGGGACGGGGAAAACGGCGGCATTTACGCTTCCGATGATAGACATACTGGCGAACGGCAGGGCGAAAGCGCTGATGCCGCGCACGTTGATTTTGTCTCCGACGCGCGAACTGGCGACTCAGATTGCCGAGTGTTTTCAAAAATACGGCAAATATCAAAAGCTGAACATGGCTCTGTTGATCGGCGGAGAGTCAATGGTTGAACAGCAAAAACTGCTCAGCCGCGGCACCGACGTTTTAATCGCAACGCCCGGACGTATGATAGATTTGTGCGAACGCGGCAAAGTTTTGCTTCGCGACGTTCAGGTTTTTGTTTTGGACGAAGCCGACCGTATGCTGGACATGGGCTTTATTCCCGACATTGAAAAGATTGCGTCGAAATTGCCCAAGACGCGCCAGACCCTGCTGTTTTCGGCGACGATGCCGCCCGAAATCCGTGCTTTGGCAAAGAAGTTCATGTCGTTCCCCGTGGAAATAAAGGTTGATCCTCCGACATCGACGGCGGTTACGGTGACGCAGTTTTTGGTTAAAACGAACGAACGCGGAAAACGCGAAGTGTTGCGCGACCTGATACGCAAAGAAAACGTTAAAAACGCCATGATTTTTTGCAACAGGAAAAAAGACGTCGATATTTTGTATAAATCTTTGACGAAGCACGGATTTTCCGTTGTTGCTCTGCACGGGGACATGCCTCAGGGGATGCGGACGGATACGTTGAACGCGTTTCGCGACGGCAAAGCGCAGTTAATGGTTTGTTCCGACGTGGCGGCGCGCGGTCTTGATTTGCCCGACGTGTCGCACGTTTTTAACTTTGACGTTCCCGTCAATTCGGAAGACTACATTCACCGCATAGGTCGCACGGGGCGCGCGGGAAAAACGGGACGGGCATTTATGCTGGTAACGTCGGCGGATTTTAAAGCGTTGGCGGCAATTGAAAAAATGATCGGGAAAAAGATTGACGAAATGCCCCGCCCTCAAAATGCAGAGGCTGCAAAGGAACAAGACCGTCCGACCCCGACACCTCCGTCAAACAACAAACCCGCTCGCGAAGAAGGCAAAAACAAATGCCGCGGCCGGGAAAGAAACGGAAAGGATAACGGGAAAAACCGAAAGCCCGACCGTTCGGCAAAAAAACCCGCCGCTTCGAAAGTCGTGGAATTAAAACCCCTTTCGCCCGACGGAAAAGAAAAGGCGTTCGGGAATACGGTTCCGGCATTTATGCTGGGCGATATCAAGATTTCATAAGGGAGCGGTCAAATGGCACGGGATTTAATTTTAAGCGGTCCGTCTTTTTTGCCCGAAGACGAAACGAAACGGGCAGTTGTCTTTTTTCACGGCTACGGGGCGAACGGTCATGATTTATACGGACTTTCTTCGTTTTTGAAATGGTCGTTGCCGCAAACGGCGTTTTATTTTCCGAACGCGCCTCAGCCCGTGCCCGGTGCCGAGATTTTCGGCGGTCGCCAATGGTTTGATTTGTCGACGTACGATCCGTCTTCGATGGTGAATGACAAGGCAGAAATTGAGCGTTTTTGCCGTTCTGTTTTGCCGATGGCGAAAGCGGCTTCGGCTTATACGTCGGCTTATGTGGAACAGGTTTGCGACATTCACGGTCTTGATTTGTCGGAAGTGGCGATTGCGGGGTTTTCGCAAGGCGGTATGATGGCGCTGTACACGGCATTGACGCTTTCCCGTCCAGTGGCTTGTGCGGTCGGGATGTCGGCGGTTCCCGTTGTTTTTGACGACAAGGTTTTCAGTATTTCGGATATTGTGTCCAAACCCGAAGTTACGTTAATTCACGGTGATTGCGACGATGTTGTTCCGCTTTTGGCGTATCGTGTCAATTTGGAAAATATGGACAAAGCGAAGGTTCCCGCAACGGGGTTTATTGTCGAGGGTCTTATGCACGGAATAGACGATACGGCGGGCTATCATTTGAAGAATGCGTTAAAAGCGGGACTAAAAGTTTAATAAAAAGGATAAAAAGCGAAAAAAGCCCCTCGCGGAGAGGGGCTTTTTTCTTTATATTGTAAAATATCTGAGGTTTGTCTTTTTCGGAAAGGTATTTTTAACGAAATAAGGTCAAAATCAAAGGATGGAAAAAAGTATGCCGAATGCGAAAGAACAAAGCAAACAGCCGCCTTTGCCGCCGAAGAAGAAAACATCTCGCGGGGGCAGGGTTGATCGTGCGACGCAATTTATGTGGCTGTCGCGGATTTTCGGTGTGATTTGTTTTTTGCTGGTCGGAACGGCGACGGTGCTTTCGTTGTCGTTGATTCATTTGACTTCGGAAGCCGAAGCGAATGCGATGTTGGTGTCAAAGCCGACGTATTCCGAGAATTTGGCGTATTTTGAACCGTTACACGTCGATATGCCGACGATGGATATATTGGCAGAAATGTTTGTCCGCCAATATATATCGGCCAGAAACACCGTGTGGAAGAATGCCAGAGAAATGAACACGATGTGGGGGCCGGGCGGTGTAGTGGCGTATATGTCGGCGCCTGAGGTCTATATGCGTTTTTGGAATCAGGAAGCGACGAAGTATTTTAAAGGGGACGAAGACAAGCCGCCTGTTGTGACGGTAGAGCCCGACATTAAAAGGATTATCAAGGAAGGATGGAACAGCTGGCAGATATTTTTTGACACGCGCACGATGCGCAGCCCCGTGGAAGAGCCGATTATAGACCATTGGATTGCGACGATACAGTTCAGGTATTATCCGTCGAATTATTGGATGGCGCCGAGATTAAGGAATCCGTTAGGCTTTACGGTAACGCAGTATCACAGGGCACGTCAGAAACGCTAAGTGGAGGAACGGAATGTCAAAAGACAGGAAGCGTATAATAAGTTTATTTTTTATAATTGCATTATGTGCGGCGGCGGCGGCATGCGGTTCGATTTTTGAACAGGAACCGGTCGGGATAGGTCCTGATATATCGGAATTGAAACGTTCACCGTGTGCGTGTATGCAGTTGGATTTAAAACCCGGCCTTCCCGAATGGCTGGTCGGATAAGACGGAGATAAGGGGAAGCGATGCCCAGACCTGCCAGACACATAGCCAAAACCAATCAGCCCGGAACGCCGTCGAAAGGCGGTTCGGCGGTTACGCCTGCGGAAACCGTCGGCGCGGTTGCGTCGAACGCGGCGTCTTTGGTGGACAAAGCCAAAGAAAAGATGCCTCAGATTGCCGAGGTGTCCGAGCTGTCTGTCGACGTATTGCGCGAACGCCGTTATTTGTGGACGGCAAGAGCTTTTGCGATAGTTTCGGCGGTGGCTTTGTGCGTGAATTTTGTTTTGCTGATAGCCATAGGGAACATGATGCCGCTTAAGCGGGTCGAACCTTATTTGCTGACGTTCCAAAACAAAGAAGAGCAGGTCGTTAAAATTCAGCCGTTAAGCAAGAATCTGGCGGCGGAAGACGTCATTTCGGAAGCGATGATTCGTCAATACGTTTTGCTTAGAAACACGATGGTTTCCGATGTTGACGAAATGGCGTTCCGTTGGGGTCAGGAAGGTCCCATTCGCTGGATGTCTTCAAATGCGGTTTATAACCAGTTTGCCAAAACGATCAAAGACTGGCTGTCGCGTATCAAGCTTGAAGGTTTGACGCGCGAAGTCCGTATTGAATCCGTTGTTCGCAACCAGAACATCTGGTTTGTTTATATTATTACGCGGGATATGCTTCCCGAAGCGGAAGAACCGGCAATATCCAGATGGCGCATCAAGCTTGCGATCCGTTTTTTTGCCAAGAATCAAAACGAAGTAAAATACATAGACCGTTTAAAAAATCCTTTAGGTTTTGCGGTTGAAGGGTATTCTATAGAAAGCGCTAACGAATAAAGAGGGTGGAACAGTGCATAAGAAGTTGAAACTATGGGCTTTGGTCTTATTCTTGTTCTTGGGATCGTTTGGTTCCGCCCATGCGCAACAGTCGGCGGCGCGAGAAGCGATGGATGCTTCGATTGCTCAAAGCAACGGGCAATATTCGGAAATGGACTTAAATTATATGTCTTCGTTGGGCATGCAGCAAAAGGCATGGAATAATCCGACGGAACATTTGGGCGAAGGGCAGACGAAGCCCGGCTATTCAAAGTATTACTGGAAGCCCGATTTGGTTTTGCCGATCCGCATTCGCGAAGGCATGGTGACGCTGATTAATTTCCCGTCTTGGGAATTGTTGGAAACGGTGTGGATCGGGGCGCAGGAAGCTTTTTCGGGTCAGTTTCCCGCGCCGAATGCGTTGTTGGTACACGCAAACAGCGGTTTTTTGGGCGTTGACAGTAATATGATTGTTTTCGGACGTTCGGGAAACAGGTATGTGTTCTATCTCAGAAGCGAAACGTACAACACGGATCGTATTACGAACTCCGTGGTTGATATTATTGTGAATGACGTGAACTTAATTCCCGACGAAACGGGCAGAACGCCGGTATCGACCGGCGCTGCGACTCCGGGAGGCGCCGCGACGGGCGGTTTGTCGCGCAGTGCGGCATATGCCGGAATGTCAGGCAGCGTTAAAAAGACGGTCAAGGATGCCGAAGGCTGGTTGGAAGACATTCCCGTTGATCCCGAAAAGCTTCGTTTTGACATAGATATTTTTGCGCCGAACCCCGAAGACATGGAACTGGCACCGGAACGCGTATGGCGTGACGATATTTTTACGTACATTGATTTGGGACCGAAAGCCCTTTCGATGTTGCAGCGTCCGATTGTCAACCTTTTGGTTCAGGGCAGCGAAGTTCCGATAGGTTTCAGAACGCGCGGGCCGAACGGACGTTTGATTGTCGTTGAAGGTATCGGTGATTTGATTTTGCGCAACGGACGGCGGATTTTGTGCCTGAAGATACGCAAGGATCCCGCGTACGGGACGGAATGGGTCGAATATGAGCCGTCCGTACAGCCGGCGTGGTCTCCGGGACCGATGATAACGACGCCGGTCGGCAATGCGGGCGTTGGCGGCAACGGCATGACGGGCGGCGCGTATGCATCGGGCGGTATCGGCGGGATTAATCCGCAGGGCGGCTCCTTTACGTCGAACTCGTTTGCTGGGGCGGGCGGAGCATCGGTCGGAGCCGGAGGCTCGCGCGGCATGAGAGGAAACGGCGGTATGGGCGGCTACGGCGGCATGTCGTACGGCGGTTCGTTCGGAATGCGCAATGTCGGCGTTTCTCAGGAAAACATAGCGATCGAGCTGGGATCTGACAGCGAAATGTCGGCGTTGGAACGCAAATGGGACAACATTTCGCGTAAGAACAAAGACTTGTTAGGCGGCTTTGACCCGTATTTCTCGGTTGACACGGTGGCAGAAGGCGAAGCCCGGGATCTGTTCCGTTTAAGGATAGGTCCCATAGAAAGCATTAAAGAAGGCGACAAACTGTGTAATCAGCTTGGACGTCGCGGCGTTACTTGTATGGTTGTGCGGACACAATGAACGAAGAATTACTCAGCTCATCGGATCAATATCTCAAGAAATCGAACAGGATGCTCCTGATTATCGGGATCATTGCATTTTTGGCGTTTCTGACGGGGGTAATTGTTCTGCTGGGCGGGGAAGAACAGCAGAAGGAAGATGCGAAGGTCACGATCGGGAATTCTGCTGAAAGTTCGACGAACATTTTGGGCGGGACGGGCGACCGTTTTAATATGAATATGCCCGAAGAACAACCGACGTCGGGGATACGCGTTGTTGCGACGCCAGAAAAGCTGGTTTTTGATCAGGTTGTTTTGGGAACCGAGGCGGAAGGGACGATTACGTTATCGGCGTCATCTGGGCGTGTCGGCATTGTTTCGGTTGAGTTTGAAGACAAACAGCCTGACGGCTTTACGTTAGAGAACAAGTGTAAAGAAAACGAGATTTTAACGCCGGATACGACCTGTAACGTGGTTGTGCGCTGGGAACCGAAGACGGCGCGGACGTTACGCAGTAATTTGTCGGTGCGTTGGCGGGACGAAAGCTTTGGGATTATCGGCAAGAAGGTTATAGTTCCCGTATCTGCGATGGCGATAGATACGAGCCTTTGCGGCGTTTGCGACGAAGCTCCCGAAGGCGGCGGCAGCGTTCTGGATAATTTAAGAAAGAAGGGGCGCGTTATTTTAGGTCCTGACGGCAAACCGATCGGGTACGCCGATGAAAACGGTAACGTGTACGGTTTGGACGGCAAGAAAATCGGAACGTTGCGCGAAGACGGGACTGTCGTGGACGATCAGGGCTACACGATCGGTGTCGCCGAAGCGCAAAGGATAGCTTTGGGGCCGAACGGCGAAGTCATCGGGACGATATTGCCCGACGGGCGAGTTATTGATGCGAACGGACGTTTGATCGGCTATGCGCTTCCCGACGGAACGATTGTCGATGAAAACGGCAACGTTATCGGTTCTGCGGTAACGACGGGCGTTGCATACGACAAATACGGCAATATTATAGGGCGTGTTTTGCCCGACGGTCGTGTCGTGAATGATAAGGGCGAGCTGATAGGCTATCTGAATCCTGACGGAACGATAGTCGATACGAACGGAAATATTATCGGTTCCGTTATGCCGCAGGGAGCCGTCGTTGACGCTTCGGGGCGGACGCTGGGCATAGTTATGCCGGACGGCAGCGTTGTGGACAAGGACGGCAATATTATCGGCAGAGTTTTGCCGAACGGTCTTGTCGTTGACAGAGACGGCAACATTATCGGTCGCGTGATCAAGCCGGGCTTGGCCATCGGACCGGGGTGCAAACTGATCGGTCACGTCAGTACGGACGGTACGGTAATGTCTTCGAACCGTACGGTCGGACGTTTAACGTCGACAATGACGGTTGTAGATCTTTCCGGCAATCCGATCGGCGGTTATGTTCAGGAAGGACCGTTATTGGATTGGAACGGTCGGATCATCGGCAAGGTGGATCCCGAAGGTCAGCCGATAAGCTTTAAGGGTGACGCTTTAGGGTGTTTAACGCCTGACGGCACGGTATTGAACGACGACAATGAAATTATTGCTGCGGTATTGCCGCGAGGCAACGTGGTCGGTCCCCGTTGCGGATTGATGGGGCGCGTTATGCCGGACGGCAGTGTTGCCGGACAGGTTGAAGGTCGCATTTTGCCCGATAAGACGTTTTTGACGAAAGACGGCGTTATTGCGGGGGCGTTGATGCGCAACAGCACGGCGGTAGGTCCCGGATGCAAAACGTTGGGTTATGCGAATTTGGACGGCGACGTTGTAACGACGCGCGGGGAACGTGTCGGCTGTTTGACGGCTTCGGGCGATGTTTTGAACGATGATATGGTTTCCGTCGGGCGCATTTTCGATACGTCGACGGTTGTCTCGATGGACGGCAGAGTTATCGGGATTGTCAACGATGCGGGCAAAGTTATCAACCGCCGTTCGGAAATATTGGGCTGTATGGATCCGTATAAGCTGAACGTTACGGACAAGAACGAACCTTTGGGAGCATTGATGCCCAAAGGCGGCGTGATTGACCGCGAAGGGCGAACGATAGGTTCCGTGATGCCCGATGCGACGGTTGTGAATGCCAAAGGAGCGGTTATCGGGCGAGTGGCGCCGGACAAATACGTTACCGACATGGGCGGTCAGATTATTGCCCGAGTGGCGCCGTATGACGGCGTTGCGTTGAAAGCGGCGTGCACTCCTGTCGGCAGAGTTTTGATTGACGGGCGTTTGGTTGATTCTTCGTTCAAGCGGACGGGATATGTTCAGATGAACAATACCGTTGTCGACATGAAGGGGAACTTTGCGGGCAGAGTTGCTTTTGCGCGATCCGGTATCAACGCCAAGAACGAATATCTCGGCCCTGTGGACGACACGGGTACGATGTATAACGACAAAGGCGAAAAGATCGGCTGTTTGCGTCCTGACAATTTGTTGGTAACGCAGGATAACCGCTTTATGGGGACGCCTTTGGCGGAGGGGATGGCGATTGACGAAACGTCAGCGTTAAAAGGACGCGGCAATTCAGTCGGCGTTGCTCAGAATGTTGCGGGGACGGAAACGATAGGTAAAGTTGCTGCGACGACATACATTTTGGATGACGAAAAGAAAATTATCGGCGGCGTATTGCCCGTTGCGGCGGATGTTTTCGATATAGAGAACAGCAATCTTATCGGTCGTGTTTTACCTGATGCGACGGCTTTAGACATGCGCGGAGGCTATTTGGGAAAATTGCAGCTTCCGGACGGCAGCGTTGTGAACAAAGACGGAAAAGTCGTCGGTCGAATTTTTGTCGGCATGAGACAGGTTATCGGACCGAACGGCGAGATTTTGGGTGTCCTGATGCCCGACGGCAGTGTCGTTGACGCGTCGGGACGCGTTATCGGCAAAGCGGACGTCAACGGTCGCGTCGTTGATCTGGACGGCAATGTGATCGGTGAAGTCATTCCCGTCGGCAAAGCCATATTAGGTCCTGACGGCAAAGTTATCGGCTATGTCGGACCGAACGGTGAATTAGTGGATGCGGACGGCAATCCGATAGGATTAAAGGGTGCGATAGTTCCCGACAGATTTATCGGACGTCCCGTGTACGGACCGGACGGCACGTTGTTGGGCTATGTCGGCGAAGACGGATTGGTTCGCGATGCGGACGGCAACGTGATCGGTCGTGTTTTGGCGGACGGCAGCGTTGTTGATATGGACGGCAATGTGATCGGTCATGTTGCGCCTGCGGATATGGTCGGGCGTGCGGTTTACGGGCCGAACGGAGAATTGCTGGGCTATGTCGGCGAAGACGGACTTGTCAGGGACAAAGACGGCAATGTGATCGGTCGTGTCATGCCTGACGGCACGGTTGTCGATATGGAAGGCAACGTAATCGGTCAGGTTGAACCGCCTGCGGATATGATCGGGCGTGCGGTTTACGGACCGAACGGAGAATTGCTGGGCTATGTCGGCAAAGACGGTCTTGTCAGGGACAAGGACGGGAATATTATCGGCCGTGTTTTGGCGGACGGTACGGTTGTTGATATGAACGGCAACGTGATCGGTCAGGTTGAACCGCCTGCGGACATGATCGGACGCCCTGTGTACGGACCGAACGGAGAATTGCTGGGCTACGTCGGCAAAGACGGACTTGTCAGAGACAAGGACGGCAATATTATCGGTCGCGTGCGTGCGGACGGTACGGTTGTCGACATGAACGGCAAAGTCATCGGTCAGGTCGGCGCATCAAAAGCTTTTGTCGGCAAGCCTGTGTACGGACCGAACGGAGAATTGTTGGGTTACGTCGGCGAAGACGGCTTGGTTCGGGATGCGAACGGCAATATTATCGGTCGTGTTTTGGCGGACGGTACGGTTGTCGATATGAACGGCAGGATTATCGGCAAAGTCGCGGGCAGTTATGCGGCGGGCGGTCAATTTGTCGGGCCGGACGGAAAGATGGTCGGTTATACGGTTTCCGACGGTTTGGCTTTGAATTTTGAAAACGCCGTTTTAGGTTCCATCAATTCGGAAGGCTCCGTTATCAATACGGACAAAAAGGAAATCGGGCGCTTAACGCCGTATGATGCGATTGTCGATAATTTGAACAGAGTTATCGGAACTGGGATTGTCAACGGTGTTCCCGTCGGTCGCTCTTGCAAGCTGTTGGGATCGGTTGCTTCGGACGGCACCGTTCGTGCGAAGGGCGGGGAAGAAGTCGGCAAGATTTCGTTTGATCGCGGGATATTGGACGCCAACAACAATTTAGTCGGTATTGTCGCTTCGCAAAACGGAGTTATTAACGCTCCGTGCAAGACGGTCGGTCAATTGGGGTCGGACGGCAAAGTTACGGATACGAAAGGCGCGGCGTTAGGCTGTATTACTTTTGACGGAACCGTGACGGATGCCAACGGGAAACGCGTCGGTCGCCTGATTCAAAAAGGCGAAACGGTAGGTTTTGACGGACAGGCGATCGGCAATGTTGTCGCAAACGGCGAAGTTTTGGACGATCAGGGACGTTCGATCGGATGTTTTTCAACGGAAGGCGCGGTTGTTGATACAAAGAACAAACTGATCGGTGTCAGTTCCGCATGGAAGAACGTCGTTAATATGCAAGGCAAGATCGTTGGTCGCGTTATCGGCGGCAAATATATTGTGGAACCGACGTCCGGAACGTCCGTCGGCGTTCAGAACGATGCGGGCGAAATGACGGACAAAGCGGGTAAAAAGATAGGCGTTCTTGTTCCGTACGGACGCCGCGTCATTGCTCGTGACGGGCGGATTGTCGGTTCGGTTTTGCCTTCGGGCAGAGTTGCGACGGACGACTTGAAAGAAGTCGGTTATGTGACGGCATCAATGCGTGCTTTGACGGACGAACGCAAATTTTTAGGGCGTGTCGTTCCTGTCGGAGAAATGTGTAAGAACAAAGACGGCGATGTCGGCCCCGTTCATTTCGACGGAACGATTGTGAACGAAAACAAAGAGGTTTTGGGACGTTTGCTTGCCGACGGTCGCGCTTTGGGTAACGACGGGAAAGAATTGTGCCGTATTACGCTGATGGATACTCAGGATGATGCTTCGGCGATACAGGCATTTATCGGCAAACCCGTGTACGGTCCCGACGGGAAACTGTTAGGGTATGTCGGAGCGGACGGTTTTGTCCGAGATGCGAACGGGAATATTATCGGCCGCGTTATGCCCGACGGGACGGTTGTTGATGACGGCGGAAATATTATCGGTCAGGTCGGAGCTCCTGCGAATATGGTCGGTCGCCCCGTGTACGGTCCTGACGGGAAACTGTTGGGTTATGTGGGCGAAGACGGTTTGGTTCGCGATGCGAACGGGAACATTATCGGTCGTGTTTTGGCAGACGGAACGGTCGTTGACATGGACGGCAATGAAATCGGAAAAGTTCATGTTTTACCGCCTGCGGACATGATCGGTCGTCCCGTGTACGGTCCTGACGGAAAGCTGTTGGGCTATGTCGATAAAGACGGTAACGTTCGTGATGCGAACGGGAACATTATCGGTCGTGTGATGCCTGACGGGACGGTTGTTGATTTGAACGGCAATGAAATCGGCAAAGTAGCTTTACCCGAAACGGTCAGAGCGGCGATCGGTCGTGACGGCAAATTTTTGGGATTGGTCGGTGCTGACGGATATTTGCGGGACAAGGACGGGAATATTATCGGACGGGTTTTGCCGGACGGGACGGTTGTCGATTTAAACGGCAACGTGATCGGTTCCGTTTTGGAAGGCGAAGCGATTCGGGATGCGGACGGGAATATTATCGGGATCATAATGCCGGACGGACGCGTTATGGATTTGAACGGCGTTGAGATCGGCAGGATTGACGCAGACGGGAATATTGTTGATGCGGACGGCAATCTGATCGGGACGTGGAAGGGCGGAGAGTTTGTTGCTCATGGCGATACGTTAAAGCCCCGTTTTGTTTTTGACAAGAACGGCAAAAGGATAGGTATTGTTTTAGGAGACGGTACGGTTGTTGACGAAGACGGCAACATTATCGGGGTTGTCAACGAAGACGGAGAGATTTTGGATGCTGACGGGAACGTGATCGGATTTGATTACGATCCGACGCGGGACAGATCCGATGCGGGAAAGAAGAAGGGACGGGATGTTTCGGTTATGGGACGTTTTGATCCTGAGGCCTATGGTCAATACCGCAAAGATTTGGGTGCGGGCGGCGGTGTCGGTCGCGGGGAACGTTACGATCCCGTGCGCATGGCACAGCTTCAGGCGATGCAGATGTCCAGACGCCGCACGATGACGATGGGTGTTTTGGGGACGGTAAAATCTCCGCAACAAGTCGAACAGGAACGTCTGGCGCGGCAAAAGAAAAGTACCGGCTGGGAATCGCAAACGGTTCAAAAGACGATATCGTCGTATCGTGTTGATATGGATCGCATGATTTTGGCGGATAAGGCGATACCTGCGGTTTTGACGCGTTCTTTGGATTCTCGTTTTCCGGAAGTTCCGGCATCGGCGATTGTTGAGCGGAACATATATTCGGAAAGCGGTCGAAAAATCATTATTCCTGCGGGCAGCCGTTTAATCGGCGAAATAGTTCCGGGCGGAGGCGAAGGCGAAGAAAACAATCTTGCGACTAAGATGAATATTTCTTGGAAGCGCTTGATTCGTCCGGACGGAGCGGCATTTTTCTTCCAAGACGAAGCCTCTTCGGGTGATGCGCAGGGACGCGGCGGTGTTTCGGCATATTTGGATTTGCAGTTAATCAAGCGTTTCGGCATGCCGACATTGTCGACGGTTATTTCTTCGGCGATTTTGTATTTGTCGGCGTCCAACGATAAGCCGACCCTGTCCAGCGACGGCGAAGTGGCGTTAAGCGAACGTCAGGAAGCGGCTCAGGATGCCAGAACGAACTTTTCAGATCAGATGGATCAGATGTTCCAAGACGTTTTGGATGACTTAAGCAAACTGATGCCTGCGGTATATGTTCCGTCAGGGACGAGAATTACCGTTTTTGCCAAGACGGATTTGTGGTTAAGAAGCGAACAGGATCCGCCGGAATCGACGCTTGAGAAAGGCGATACTTTGATTGATAATAACCCGAACGACGATGAAGGCAGCGGCGGGTTGACGGCAGATTCCGGTGCCGGCGGCACAGGAGCGACCGATGATCCGAATGCTCCGCCTCCTGCGGCATATTCTCCGGATCAGTTGCAACAACAGCAGCAGGTTTATTACGGTCCGGGCGGGCCCTATATGGCAGGCGGAATGCAGGGAGGACAACAACCCCAGAAAGGCGGAAGCGCCTTGATCGGTCAGCAACCTGTCGGCGCCTATCCGGCATACGGGGCATATCCTGCACCGGCGTATTATTATCCTCCGGCCGGAGCAGCAGCTCAACAACGCCGTGCAGGGCCGACGGCTCAACCTGTGCCGTTGCCGCAACCGTCGTCTTCGTCAAACTCGGGAAGTTCGTCGCAGTCTTCCGAAGACCCCGTTCCCGAATTGTTTTAACGAAAGGAGTTAAAACGATGTCAACAAGCGCTTTTAAGGTGTTGGAATCGACGTTAAGATATTTGTCTTATTGGTATGAACAGGACAATGTCGAAGAAATAGCCATTAACCGTCCGAACGAAATATGGTTGCGATTGCGCGGGCGGCGGGCATATCCTTGGGCATGCCAGCAGGATAACAACCTGTCGCGTACGTATTTGACGGACATTATGCATATTATCGCAAATACGTACGAATTGCCGTTTGATCCGGAACAAGGCTCTCCCGCAGTGTATGCCACTTTGCCGGGAGACCACCGTTTTACGGGAATTGCCGGACGAAACGTGATGTATGATAACGAAGATTTGACGGGCGGTATTGCCATGTGCGTCCGTGTTCATTCCGATGACGTGAAGTTCGGATTGGGGGATTACGGCTTAAAAGCCGGAGAAAGGCTTCAAAAGCTGAACAAACTTAAAGAAGTCGAAAATCCGGAAGATCCGTATGAACGTTTGATTTTATCCATCAAGCGCGGCGACCATATTCTGGTCAGCGGTGCAACGGCAACCGGTAAAACGACGTTTTTGAATAACCTTTTGACGATTTTAGATATTCATAAACGGGTTATTACGATTGAAGATACCCGAGAATTGTTGGTTCCCCATCCGAATCACGTCCATTTGGTTTTGTCGCGTACGGAACAAACGAACACGATGACGTATCCGAAGCTGATTGACTTGGTCGTGCGTTTTACGCCGGATGCGATTATCGGCGGCGAAATATCGACCGCGAATGCGGGGGCGTTGTGGGAATTGATGGGATCAGGGCATGATAACTGCTTTGCGACCATTCACGCGGAAAATTCCGAAGCGGCATACAAAGCGTTTACGGATCGTATTTTGCACTGTTACCCGACGATTGACCGAGAAAAAACAATTGCCGAAATGCATGAAAAACTGCGTGTGGTTCAGATTAACCGTCAGGGCAACATCCGTGCGGTTACGGAAGTGACTTAAAAAAACGGGTGCCGAAAGGCGCCTGTTTTATGTTTGTTTCGGAACGGTTACATATTGTTCTGAGAAGGATTTTGTTCTTCGGATTTTTTTTGCTGTTCTTCTATGCGGCGTTTGCTCTGTTCGTTTAAGCCGCGCGCGATATTCATATTGATATTGATAAGAGTGTCCAAAGCTTCGGGAGAAGGTTTGGCAATAATGGCAAACGTTTGTTTAAAGATGAACGTTGCGAGATTTGCGATATTTTGTTTGATTTCGACGGGCAAAGGATTTGATTCGTCGCAGACGTCGGTAATAAAGATAGTCCATAATTTACGGTTTAGATCCAAAGCTTCTTGTAATTCGGCGGATTTTTCGTTCCAATTTTCTTTGATATTGTTCAGGCGGGAAGCCGTTCTGACCAAAGCTCTGGCTTCAAGCTCGTTTTGCGGTTGTGCGGACGTTTCCGCAGCGGCGTAGGGATTGAGTGTCATGAGAAAAAAGGCTCCTTTAATAAAAACAACGCTATTTTATCCTAAAGCGTATGAAAAATCAAAAAAGTCTGATAAATTAAATTTTACGGACAACAAGTTAACGATGGGTTGAAAAATGGAAGACACGGAAAAACATGCGGCATGGGCAGGCGAATTTAATAAAGATACGGTTACATACCGTTTTATAGAGCTTTCCATGACGGTTTTGGAGGCGGCGTTTGAAAGCGACGAAGGATTGTTCGATAAATACGCCGAATGGATGAATACGGTTTTGCAGGATGATAATCCCGAGGAAAAACAGGAGGAAAAGCAGGAAGAAGCTCCAAGTCCTGTAATGTTGTATGAATTTACATCTGAGGATGAATCGACGGTTCGGGTTTATGCGATACCGAAGCCGAAGGAATTTTTTGTATTATTTCGCCGTGCGGATTTTGAAACGTCGGTTTCGCTGTTGTATGACACGGAACGGATGGATATAGACGTTGCCCGAATAGTTAAATTTTCCGGAAATACGTCAACGGCATTGGCATGGGCGGAAGCTTTTAAAGCGATGCTGGACGATATGCTGGTCGGACAGATGCAGGGGAACGAAGAAGAATGAAAAGAATAACGGTATTATGTTTTCTTGCTCTTGTGATGGGGGCGGTGTTGCCGGCACAGGCGCAGCAAAAGCAAAAATTGCCGTATCCCGTCAAAGTGTGCGGCGGCGCGGAATCAAGCATTGATGCTCCGATGCGCATAGCGGGTTTTACGGATTATGCGCCGTTTTTATGGATTAAGTATGATCCGAAGGCGAAAAAAAATCAGGAATATTCATATCACGGTTTTATTGCGAAGCCGTTTATGGCGGCGATGAAAGATATGGGCATTGTATATGTTCGCGCATTAAATCTTGATAATTATGACGATGCGCTGATGGCGGCGAAGAACGGCAAGCTTGACATAATGATGGCCACATATTTTCAGGGCAAGGAAGAGGAGTTCGTTGATTATGTTTATCCCTCGTATTTCGGCAACCATATGGTTGTTGTTTCGCGGGAGGATAAAAAAGTCGTCGTCAATGATTTTTCGGGGCTCAGCGGTAAAATAGGCGTTTTAAGAGAAGAAGAAGGCGTCGAGCCTCTGATACGCGGATTGCTTCCCAGCGACACGAAGATCCGTGTTGTCAGAGGCGCGGAAGCGGCTTTTAAAATGCTGATGTCGGGCGAAGCGGATTTCATGATTACCAGCCCGTATGCGGCTGTTGCCGAAGCGCGCCGCTTTAAGATTTGGAAAGACGTTTACATCGGCGAAAAATCAATGCGTCTGATTCAATTGTTTATCTCGTTTTCCAAACGCTCAAGATGCCGCTATTTTAAAAAGACGTTTGCTTACGAGTTTATGAAATATTTTAAAGACCCCGCCGAACGCGAAAAAATGATGCAGGCAGCCATAGACGAATGGGTTGAACTGCACAAGGACGAACCGCCGTTGCAGTACGAAAAGCCTGGATCGGCTCCGTCGGGAACGTCTCAGCCGTCTGCGGTTTCTGCCGAAACGACTGCAGCGCCGTCCGCACAGCCGGCTGTACAATAAAAAAAGAGCCCGAAAGGGCTCTTTTTTTAAAGGTAATTTAACAAAGACAACTGGTTAACCTGAGAAATAACCGCGTATGAAATGTTCAGGTTTTGAATTTCCTGCAGTAACATTGTAACAGCTTCGGTTTTATCGACGGTTTTAATGTCGCTGATATAATTTGTCAGGCTGTTTTGCAGGCTTGTTTGATTGTCAATCGTGCTTTTGACGGTATCCAGCTTGCTGACGACGGAGTACTGTATTGCCGTGATATCGCCGTTCGGTTCTTTTGAATTCGGACGGGATTCCAGAGCTTCGTCCAACAAATCCAAAGACTCCATAACGCGGTCATACGCTCTGTTTTCGTCAACCTCGTCCAAAGTGTCGAGCGGGTTGCGCGTATCAAGCAGATTTCCTTGCGCGATATTTCCCATGGCGCGGAACAGTTTTTCAAATCCCGAAGATTCCGCCGTCACATTTAATTCAATGGAGGTCGTTTCGTTCAACCTGTGAGTAGAGGAAAGCGAACCGCCCGAATAATATGATTCGGAAGTTACGGATTGTATGCCTGTTGCGGCGAATTGAGCAGAATCTCCGTATTTCGGGAAATTTTCGGTTTTGACGGTCAACGTGTTTCCGTCATCCGATACGCCGAGTATGGTGTAATTTCCGTTATAAGAAGGATTGACGTCGCTTAAATTCAACATGGAGCTGACAGGATAAGTTCTGGCGATGGTTACGCCCGTTCCGTTCGTAATCGTCTGGTCGACATTGACGGGCGTTTCGTCGGAAAAGGTAACGGTTCTGCCGTCAGAGGAAACGGATTCGATATATTTTGCGCCGTTATTTCCGTCGGCGCCCTGAACGATGATGGTTCCGCCCGGTTTTAAGTGTGAGAAGGCACCGATGACCGTTGAAGACATTTGATTTTTTGCGGCGCTGAAAGAAATGTTTCCGGTTTTCAGTTCGCTTCCTTTCATGGTATCGGCGATAAATCCGTGAATATCGGAATGCGTTTGCAAAGTAACGGTTCCAGCCGTGATGTTTCCGCCCGTTACGGGAGTATCGGACGAAATTTCAAGCGTTCTGCCGTCGGCGGAAACGTTTTTAACGTAAAGGGTTTGAGTGTTTCCCGCGCCGTCATCCAACGTAATGGTCTGTCCCGGTTTGATTTTTGCAAAAGTATCCGCGTCTGCGGCGGTAATCGTATTTGCTCCGGCATCAACGGTCAGGTTGTTTGCGCCGGCTTGTATGGTATAAGTTTCAAGAACCGCGCCGACGGGATTTAATGCGGATATTGTTCCTTCGGTTGTGCTTTGGCGGAAAATGACGTCGTCAAGGGCGATGCCCGTTCCGTCAATGGATTCTTCGACGACGGGGTCTTCAAAGATGATTCTGGAGCCGTCAGGAGAAATTTCTCTAATGACTTTTGTTCCGTTATTGTTTGCGGTTCCGGTGATTTCGATTTCGCCGCCCGCCTGCAAGTCAAGAAAGCTGCCCGGAGCACCGTTCAGAGAATAAACGGTTTCGCCCGTTTCGGGGTCGGTTTCGACACGGAAATCCAAAGAAGAGGAAACGTTAAAACCGTTTAATCCCGCGCCTTGCACCGTTCCGTCCGTAACGGGCGTGGCGTCTTCAAAGGTAACGGTGGTTCCGTCGGCGGAAACGGATTTGATGATTTTTTCTCCGTCATTTGCGCCCGTTCCCGTCAGGGTAATTTTGCTGCCTGCGGTCAGGTTTGAAAAGCTGCCCATATTGGCGGCCGTCATGGTATTGTCCGCCGCGCTGAAAGTAATGTCTCCCGTTGCCGTTCCGTTGATTGTGGGACGAATGGTGCCGTTGGCGTTCATTTCAAAAAAGTTTTGGGCGAATTCCAAACCTCCCGTAACGTCGTCGCCCGTTTTTACGGAAGACAGATCCGCACTGCCGCTGGTCGGGAAAGTAACAAAGTTTCCGTCAAAGACGGCTTGGAATTCTTCCAAAGTCGTGTAAGGGAAATCGACGGGCGGAGTATTGTTTTCGCCGCCGCCGAAGATATAGACGCCGTCGACTTTCGTATTTAAGAAATAAGCGATTTGGCTCATGGCTTCGAACGCGGCATTTTGAATGCGTTGAATATTTGCCAATTCCTCTTCGGTCGGCATTTCGGGAGGATCGACGGAATAATCGGGCGTCATGGCTTTTAAGTCTTCGGAAGAAAAGTCGCGCAATTCGTTTCTGAAATCCAACATCACGGTACGGATGGAATCGATGGCTTCTTCCTGGGCTTCCAGCGTTGTTTGCGTAATTTTATTCGTTTCCAAGAATTTCGATACGCCCGAGTACTCGTTTTCCAAAGTTAACAGACGGTAAGTCGTCAATCCGTATTTGTCATAAGAATCGTAACGTTGTCCCGTTGTCGCCTGATAACTGGCATCATTGACACGGGATTGCGTTGCGCGCATGCGCGTCATGTAAAGGTTATAGGAAGCCGTTGTCGGGACTCTTGTTACCATTGTTGCCTCCTTTAAATCATATTATCCAGAATTTCCAACAACGCCACGGCGGTGGACATTGCTTTTGCGGCGGCGCTGTAGGAACGTTCGTACATTAACAGATTTGCCAGCTCTTCGTCCAGATTGACGCCGCTGACTTCCTGTTGTTTTGAATAAAGCGTTTCGACCAAATCGGACTGATAGCTGACTTTGCTGTTGACGGAGCTTAAATCCGTTGCAAGCCCGCTGACAATCGAAGACGCATAATCAGCCAAACATCCCGTTGTTCCCGAAAAACCGCCCGCCGCGTCAAAAGTGATGGTCTTTGTAAAGACGGCGGTCATTTCGTTGGCAATGCTGTTGTCGGTGTTGCTGACGAAGTAGGATTGAGTTTCCTGACTGTATTGAACGGTTCCCGTATTGAGCTTTCCGGGAGTTTTAACGATGTCGTCGCGTACTTTCAGGTCTGCGGCATATCCGGCTCTGGATACGTCCAACCCCAGAAATTCGGTTAATCCGCCCGCGCCCGTTTCCGTAATTTCCATTTGTTCGTTGTTGCAGTTGATAATGCGCAAACGGTATCCCGAACCTTCCTGAACGTATTGAGCTTCGATTTTGCCCTGCAGGTTTTCGTCGGCATTGATTTTGTCGGCGATACTGCGCAGGTCGTCACCGATGTTGATGTCGATTGATCCGAAATCGATGCCGTTCGTTTTGTCGGAAAAATGAAGGGTCGTCGTTCCTTTTAAGGGGGGATGAACACCGTAATCGATGATTTTTGAATCATAGACGGTGTCTTCGCTGGTTTTAATGATTAAATCGTTTAAACCGAAGAAGTTTGAAAATCCCTGATAAGACTTGTCAACGGTTCCGTCGCCGTCGGCGTCAAAACCGATCGTAACGTCTTTTTGTTCGGCGCCGTCCAGATAAGACGTTTCGTCGCGGAAGGAAATCGAATATTCGCTGCTGCCCAGATCGATGGACAATTTGCCTTCGTCATTGACGGTTACGGTCGCGTTTTCCAGATGAGGTCCCGTTGCGCCGGTTCTGAGCCATGCCTGAATGGTGCTGGTCAAAGACCCCGTTTCTGCGGGGTGGTCGGCGGCGTTATGGATGGCACCGCTTGTAAAGTCCAGATCGCCCGTCAGGCTGGCGCTGAAAGCTTCTTTGCCGTCGGCGTCGAACAGGACGATTTTTACGTCTCCGCCCGAAATCGTGATTTGCTGCAAGGGATCGTCCGGACCTGCCGAAGACGTGTCGATGAACGTTCTGGTTCCCGTCATGGCATAGCCCATGTTGGGATAATTTGTGCCTTTGTTGTGGACTTGGTTTAATTCTTTTGTCAGGTGGTAAGCCAGTTCGTCCAGTTCGTTTTGTTTTTCGGGCAGAGTTTTGTCGCGCATTTCGATAAGACCTGCCAGTTCGCCGCTTTTAACTTCTTTTGTGATATCGAAAGAGCCTGCGAACAATCCGTTGATTTGCCCGCCCGAATAAGTCGTCAGACTTCCCGTTTGCGAAACGGAAGTATGAGAAACGACGACGGGATCTTTATCCAACAGAGGCTTGCCGCTTTTTGTCATGATGACGGTTTCACCGCTGGAACGTTCATAAGTCTGGATGTCCATGATTTCGGACAATCTGGTGATTAACAGGTCGCGCTGATCTTTGTAATCGTCGCTGGAGGTAACGGCCAAAGCTTCGGTACGCACGATGTCGTCATTCAACTTATCCAGCTCGGCAAGAATTTCCGTGGCTTCTTTTGCCAGAGCTTCGATTTGTTTATCGACTTCCAAACGACTGGCTTGGATTTCGGAATTCAGTTTTTGAATTTTGGACAGGGCTGTTTGCAGGCTGTTGACGGTTGAGCCTTGAGCATTCAGCTTGTCGGTGTCGACGCCCAAGCTTTCAAAAGCGGTTTGCATGGACGAGAAATTATGAGACAGCGACGACGAAGACGACGGCGATCCCATCAAATCCTGCAAATTTCCGAGATAATATGATTTTACGGTTGAATATTGGAGAATTCCTGCTTCCGTCCTCAGGCTTTTCAGCATATTTTCGTCGATTTGGCGTGTGCTGAGCGCGCTGATGGCGCCCGAACTGCGTCCGTCGTACAAGACCAGCGTGGACTGCTTATAGACTTTGCGGGTATAGCCTTCGGTATTGACGTTAGAGATATTGCTGGACGTCAGGTCGATGGCGTTTTGCGACGTTTTAATCCCGTTCAGGGCGCTGTTCATGGCGAGGGACAAAGACATGGCGGTATCTCCGTTACGTTTTTATAAGACTTGGTTGAATGTCAGGGCGGCGGGGTTTCCGTTATCGGTTTCGACTTGCCCCTGTTGTGTGTAGAGCGAAGTATTTTTGCTTTGTTCTTTGACGTCCTGAACGATGGCGCCCATCAGACGCGACGTGGCTTCGATGTTGATTTTCAACAGCCGTGCATTTTCTTCGGTCAGCCCGTTGAGGGTCAGAGCGGCTTTTCTAAAGACCTGCTTTTGCGGGGCGGGCAAAGCTTTCAAGACGTCGGGATGTTCGGAAAAATAAGCGAACGCCTGCTCATAGGCTTGAGAAACGGTTGTTTTTTGTTCCAGCAACCCTTTGCATTCGGACTGGCGCTGTTGTTTGAGCAGGGAATTTTCCTTTTTTAAGATTTTGCACAGCTCGCTCATGACGGCCAGCATGTTGTTGAGTTTTTTTTCGGGAAAAGCACTCATAAGGAGCCTCCATCTGTTTTAGGGGCGCTTTGCAACGCGGGAGCGGATTCCTGTTGTTGCAACAGCTGCGCCATGATTTGATCCGTGATGCCGATGCCGCCGGCTTTGGCCATCATTTTTCCGTATTCGTCAATCATCATGGAACGGTATATTTTTTCGGCATTTCCGCCGCCGAACGTTTCATTGACGGGGACGGTGGCGTACATGTGTTCGAACATTTGCGATATGAAGAACGCTTCAAAGTCCTGAACGGCTTCTTTAGTTTTTTTATCGGCGGGATTTCCTTTGATTTCGGGAGCCTGCTTTTGCTGTAAAGCGGCTTGGGTCAGGAAATCCTGAGGATTTGCAACGTCGTTTATATTCATCACATCACCTCGATTTCAGCCTGTAAGGCGCCGGCGGCTTTGACGGCCTGCAAAATACTGATCATGTCGCGCGGTCCGACGCCCAAAGCGTTCAGCCCGTCGACCAGTTCCTGAAGGGACACGCCGCCTTTTAAGACGTTCAGGCGGTTTTGAGATTCTTCATCGACCTGAATATCCGTGCGGGGAACCGTAACGGTTTCGCCCGTTGTGGAGAACGGAGCGGGTTGTGAAACCTGCGGCGTTTCCGTGATGCGGATGGTCAGATTTCCCTGAGCGATGGCGATCGGGTTAATTCTGACGTTTTCGCCGATGACGATAATGCCCGATTTTTCGTCAATGATGACTTTTGCCGAGTTGTCGGGTTCGACTCTGAGCTGTTCGATTTCGGTTAAGACTTGGATGATATTGTCTTTTTTGTCTCGGGGCAGGGTAAGGCGGACGGTGCCGGAATCGATGGTCGTCGCGGCGGTTGTTCCGAGGTAGGAATTGATTGCCGAGCTGATTCTTGCGGCAGTGGTGAAGTCGGGATTTCTCAGAGCGATTTTCAAAGATTTTTGTGCGGCGAAATCGAATTGGATTTCACGTTCGATGATGGCGCCGTTTGCGATGCGTCCGGTTGTCGGGACGCCTTTTGTGACGCTTTGAGCGTTTCCTTCTGCGGTGAAACCTGCGATGGCGACCTGACCTTGAGCGATGGCATAGACTTCGCCGTCCGCGCCGACAAGAGGCGTAACCAACAAGACGCCGCCCTGCAAGCTTTTGGCGTCGCCCAAAGCGCTGATGGTGACGTCAAATCTGGTTCCCTGTCTGGCAAAGGGGGGAAGCTTTCCCGTAACCATGACGGCGGCGATGTTTTTGGATTTGATTTTTCCGTCTCTGGTATTGACGCCCAAACGTTCCAACATGCCGATCAAGCTTTCTTCGGTGAACGCCATGGACGAAATATTGTCGCCCGTTCCGTTCAAACCGACGACCAGACCGTATCCGATCAGGGGGTTGTCGCGAATTCCTTCGATATCGGAAATGTCTTTGATTCTGGAATTGGCGCAAGCATCGGATATATTGATCAGGAACGCAACCGTCAGCGCTGCGGCGAAAAGGGCGGCGCGCTTGGCTGTTTCAGTCATTTTTTTATAAGTATCGAACATATTGACCTCTGCCTGTGGCGAAAAAACCTGATATAACGGATGCATTATTTGTGCCAATTTTCGATACAGATTGAAAAAAGATTAACATATTGAAATTATGTAAAAATTTAAAGTTTCGGTCAGACAGGCATTTCGGATAAAGGCAATTTTTGCCGTCTTTTCAAATTGCGGAAAACAAGATAGTATAAAACAGGAAAAAACATATTTTGGGGAGAAAGTCGTGAGCATAGGCAAAGTCGGGTCAACGGGCGGAATAAAAGGCGTTTCCGGCTCTAAAAAAACGTCTTCGGCGCAATCGTCGGGGGGCGTTGAATTTTCATCTTTTTTGGGCGGGGCGGCGGATGTTTCCGATACGTCTTCGACGCTGGGCGCTTCGGCGGTCGGCGGTATCGAAGCTCTGTTGGCGGCGCAGTCGGTCGGCGACGCTTTAAGTGACGGCGGGCGTAAAAAACGCGCGGTGGAACGCGGCAATACGTTGTTGGATCGCTTGGAAGAACTGCGGTTGGCGATTTTGGACGGAGTTATTCCGAAATCGCGCTTAATCGAGCTGGCACAAATGTTGCGCGAGCGCCGCGAAGAAGGGCTTGACCCTTCGTTGAGCGCTTTGTTGGACGACATTGAATTGCGCGCCGAAGTCGAATTGGCAAAACTTTCAAGGAATGTTTGACTTTTTTGCGCCGTTCGGTGTAAAAGGAAAAATCATTTTTTCAATTACGGGGACTTTTTCATGGGAATTGATTTACCGAAAGGCTATAAGCCGTCTGCCGACGAACCCTTTATGAATGATATGCAGCGCGAGTATTTTCGCCGCAAGTTAGTCGCCTGGCGTGAAGAGTTGCTTCAGGAATCCGAAGAAACCCTGGATAATTTAAAAGAAGGCGGCATGACCGTTCCTGATATTTCGGATCGTGCTTCTGCCGAAGCCGACAAAGCGTTGGAACTGCGTACCCGCGACCGTATGCGCAAAGTTATCGCCAAAATTGACGCGGCACTGCAACGCATCGAAGACGGGTCATACGGCTATTGCGAAGAAACGGGCGAACCGATCGGTTTGGAACGTTTGATGGCACGCCCGATCGCGACGTTGACGATTGAGGCTCAGGAACGCCACGAACGCATGGAAAAAACTTACAGCGACGATTAATTTTTTTACGAATTATAAAATCGGCGGACTTTACAACGGTCCGCCTTTTTTAACTACGGAGTGTTTTTTTGTGATGGATTTTATATTGGCTTCCGCTTCTCCCCGTCGTTTGGCTTTGCTGAACCAAATCGGGGTTGCGCCGTCTGCGGTCGTTCCCGCCGATATTGACGAAACGCCCGACAAAGGCGAAATGCCCAAACGCTATGCTTTGAGGATGGCGGAACAAAAGGCGGCGGCCGTTGCGGCAAAGCATCCCGACCGTTATGTTTTGGCGGCGGATACCGTTGTGGCGTGCGGGCGGCGCATTTTGCCAAAGGCGGAAACGCGGGAACAGGCGGCGTCGTGCTTGGATTTGTTGTCGGGGCGCAAACATCATGTCAGAGGCGGAATATGCCTGATTTGTCCCGACGGGAAACGTTTGTTGCGCGCCGTTGATACGGCTGTCGTTTTTAAAAGGCTTTCGGAAAAAGAAAAAAAATCGTATCTGGATTCGGGCGAATGGGAAGGCAAGGCGGGCGGTTATGCCGTTCAGGGGCGTGCCGCCGTTTTCGTCCGTCAGATATCGGGGTCTTATTCGAACGTTGTCGGGCTGTCTTTGTTTGACGTATCGGCGATGCTGTCGGGAATTGAATCGAAAAAATAAACGATGAAACGCTTGATACACAGCCGCACGCCGGCACGAGAAGCTTTGGTTTTGTTGAACGGCGATACCCCTGAGCTGTTTCTTTTGCAAGATCCGTCCGCTCTGCCCGTCGGTGCGGTTTGTTTGGCGCGCGTCGTTGATGCAAAGTTTGCGGAAATTGACGGTGTTTCTGCTTTTTTTCAAGGCGGGGCGGCGCATTATGACGCGTCTGGACGGTTAAAGTCTGACAAACTTTGCGAAGGCGATCTTTTCCTTGTTCAGGTGATTCGTCAGGCGACGGAAGACAAAGAAATCAAGGTAACGCCGAAAATATCGTTGTCTTCCCGTTATGCGGTTTTTTGCCCGACCGAGGAGGGTGTCAGCGTTTCGCGCAAGATTGACGATGACGATCGGGAACGTCTGAAAGGGATGTTTTCGGATTTCAACGGCGGGCTGATGCTTCGGACGGCGGCGGCAAAGGTTGAAGAAGCTGTTTTAAAACAAGATGTTTCGGACTTAAAATCCCTTTGGCAAGACATTCTATCAAAGGCGTTGTCGGGACAGACGGGCGTTTTATATTTTCCGGTTCCCGAAACGGACAGAATTTTGGAAGAGCGGATCGGCGAAATTGACGAGGTTTTGACCGATGACGCGCAGACGGCGGCGCGTTTGAAAAAGAAATATCCGTTTGTGCGTTATGAGCCGAAAAAGGACTTGTGGCGTTCCGAAGGGCTTGACGAAGCATTGGAAGAAGCGCTGAACGAAAAGGTGCCTTTGCCGTCGGGCGGTTCGCTGATTGTCGAAGAAACGGCGGCGTGCGTATGTTTTGACGTTAATTCGGGGGGCTCATCGCTTCGTTCCGCGAACAAAGAAGCGGCGTTGGAAATTCCGAGACAGGTTTTGTTAAAAGGGCTTAGCGGGCAAATGATTGTCGATTTTGCGGGCAGAAAAGACAAAAAAGAGCTTTCGGAATATTTGCCGATTTTAAGAAACGAAAAGGCGGGGTTAAGCGTTTGGGGGATAACGGCGCTGGGTTTGGTAGAAATGACGCGGCGCGGTGAAAACAAAAGCCTGAAAGAATCCGTCGGTCTTGAACCGACCCGTACGGCTTCAAAAATCGTACATAAGCTGTGGTTCGGAACGGTTTGCGGGGCGGTTCGCGTTTATGCTCCGACAGAAGTTTTATCGCAGGTTCGCCGTTTTTCGGCGGCGTTGTCGGAACGTTTGGGAACGAAAATCGCATTTGAAACGTCTTTGATCGTTCGCACGGAGGGAATAAAGGATGAATGAAGAAACAAACAACGTTGCGGATATGCCCGTTTCGGGGTTGAAATGTCCCGTATGCGGCAAAGAAGCCGTGATGCGCTACAAACCGTTTTGTTCGAAAAGATGTGCGGACATAGATTTGAACCGCTGGCTGACGGGCGTTTATGCGGTTGAAACGGACGAAGCGCCCGAAGACGGCGTAAACGTCTCTGAGGGGAATGACGAAAAAAAATAAAAAAGGCTCTGGACAGAGCCGATTGAATCGGTTATATATCTGTTCCGTGACGTGCCTGGGTAGCTCAGTCGGTAGAGCAGGGGACTGAAAATCCCCGTGTCGGCGGTTCGATTCCGTCCCCAGGCACCATTTTCAAGAACGCACCATTAAAGGTGCTTTTTTTATATGTATTCTAGCCTTTTAACCAATCCGATTCGCACGATTTTGAAAAGAGAAAATTTTAGCACTCGTCGGACTTTTGCAAAAGGCTTGTTAGTAAGTAAATGTGCAATCAGCTATAAGAGTAAAAGCAGATATATTGTCAGATAGATTAATAAAATCAGAATGTTTAGAAATTATAGCTTTTTCTTTTTTTGGATAGAATGTTATTAATATATATGACTGAGGATACACTGCAAAACCAACTAAATTTTTGCTATTGAGCAAAATATAAGAATCGCCTAAGTCACTAAATATTTTATTATCTTCATTAGAAAAAATAAAAGTTTGTTTTTTTGATATTTTGTCTGCAGTTTCTGTTACTTTATTTCCATTTACTTCTATTCTAAGACCTTTGAATTCACCACATTTTGCCGAGATGGGATTTTTAGCATAGCAGGGTGTCGCAATTAATAATAAAAGTAATATAAATTTTTTCATAGTAACCTCTCTTTTTAGACATGATATAAAAATAAATTTTAAATTTCAAATATATTCGTTACTTTCAAAAACATCAATTTCATTACTCTAAACCTTAAACTTATCATGGTTTTTAGTCCGATAATTGTGGAATGTTGCGCACCATTTTTTTGCGCCGTCCCGATGGGCGGCTTTTTTTGTTTCGGTTGATATATGCTTAAAAAGCATTGATAACGATAAAATATAAGTATTAGTCATATTTCCAAAAACCGATTATTTTAATTAAAGACTAACCCGAAAAAAAAGAAAGAAAGGAAAAGTCGGATGAGTAGACTGAAGATGAAAGCCTTTTGTGCGGGGCTTTCGATGGTTCTTTTTATGTTTTCAACGTTAACGACGGAGGCGCAAATGCCGCAAACAGAAGATAAATGGGACAAGGTTTTTGAAAAAAGCGACAAAGTCGACATCAAAAAAGTCAAATTCAAAAACCGTTACGGGATTGAACTGACGGGGGATTTGTATCTTCCGAAACAGGTGCAAGGCGACAAGCTTCCCGCGATAGCGGTCAGCGGACCGTTCGGTGCGGTCAAGGAACAGTCTTCGGGGTTATACGCTCAGACGATGGCGGAACGCGGGTTTATTGCGTTGGCGTTTGACCCGTCTTTTACGGGGGAAAGCGGCGGAATGCCCCGTGATGTCGCGTCTCCCGACATTAATACGGAAGATTTCAGCGCGGCGGTTGATTTTTTAAGCAATTATCCGCAAGTCGATCCCGAAAAAATCGGCATTATCGGCATATGCGGCTTTGGCGGCATGGGCTTGAATGCGGCTTCGATGGATACGCGAATCAAAGCGACGGTAACGTCAACCATGTATGACATGAGCCGTGTCAATGCGAACGGTTATTTTGATGCGATGAGCCCGAACGAACGTTACGAGCTTCGCGAAAAACTGAACGCGCAACGTACGCAGGATTTTAAAAACAGCTCGTACGCGAAGGCGGCGGGATTGCCGGATAAGCTGACGGGCGACGAACCGCAATTTGTCAAAGATTACTACGGCTATTACAAAACGCCGCGCGGTTTTCATCCCCGTTCCATCAATTCGAACGGAAACTGGAATATGACGTCGTCTTTGTCGTTTATGACCATGCCGATTTTGACGTATTCGCCCGAAATCAGAAATGCCGTTTTGATGATTCACGGAGAAAAGGCTCACAGCCGCTATTTCAGCGAAGACGCATTTAAAAAGCTGACGGGCGACAATAAAGAGCTTTATATCGTCGAAGGGGCGAACCACGTCGATTTGTACGATCAAAAAGACAAGATTCCGTTTGATAAAATCGAAAACTTTTTCAAAACGAATCTGAAATAAAAAATCAAAAAAACGACAGCCGCTCTCTTGATGAAAGGGAGCGGCTTTAAACTATTCGGATTTAACCGATTTTTTTTTATAAATTATTGAGCGCTTTTTTTATTTGCCGATTTCATTTAAGATTCCGTTAACGACTCTTTCGGAGGAAAAAATGGATTTTCAATACGAATCAAATCGTATTTTTATGTTGGATGAAAACGGTATTTTGCGAGCCGAGATAGAATTTCCCGACACCGGCGTGAATACGGTAACGATTACGCATACGTTTGTCGACGAAACGCTTAAAGGGCGCGGTATCGCGCAAAGGCTTACGGAAACGGTCGTGATGCAGGCCGAAAAAAAAGGAAAAAAGATTCGTCCCGTATGCTCGTACGCCGTTCGCTGGTTCGCCCGTCATCCCGAATATGATTACATCTTGGCGTGAGCCGTTTTTTTAAGCGCGCGGCAAAGGGTTTTATAGCTGTCGGGAATACGTTTGGATTCGGCGATTTTTTGCAAAGATTTTTGAAAGGCGGCGTCACTCAGGGGTGCCGATTTTAGAAATTCAAGCGTTTCGTTCGGAAATTTTGCGGCGCACACCGATACGGCCCATCCTTGCGCGACATAGGCATAATAATCCGTGTTTGTGACGGATATGACGGCTTTGAAAACGTTGTCCAGCCAAGGTTCGGAAATAAAGTGGCTCATTGCCAGAACGACGCCGCATCTGGCGTAAAATTCCCGTTTGTCGGATGCCAGCGCGAAAATGAACTTCCAACCGTTTTCGGGCGATTTTTTTATGCTTTTTAAGCCCGCGCAAAAAGCATCACAGATGCTCCAACAATTAACCGAGGGCAAAAATTTTTCAATGTAGGGACGCGTTTCTTCAAACGGAACGCGCGCATATCCCAAAACCATTCCTTTAAGCATCCGTTCTTCAAAGCTGTCGTCGGTTAAATTTTCAAAAGCGGCTTTCCAGTCTTTAAGGGCTTCTTTTTTGGCGATTTTTCTCAGCTCGGGCAACCGCACGCCGATCACCCCGTTCACGCCCGGCAAAAGGGAAAGCGAGAACTTTCGGTATTTTTCGTCTTGCAAAGAAAGTAAAAGTTCTTTAACGGGCGTCATTTTTGAACCTTTGCTCCAAATTTAAAAGAAACCGTTTTATGTCAAGTCCTGCGGCATATCCCGTCAATGCTCCGTTTGCGCCGATAACGCGGTGGCAGGGGATAATGACGGCGATCGGGTTTTTATTGTTTGCGTTTCCGACGGCTCTTGCGGCATTTTTATTTCCCGTTTCTTCGGCGATTTCGGCGTATGTGCGCGTTCGGGCATAAGGAATGCGCTTCAGGGCGTTCCAGACTTTTGTTTGAAATTCCGTGCCTTTTAACGCCAAAGGCAAATCGAATTCGAACAGTCTGCCGTCAAAATATGCCGTAAGCTGGGCTAGGGCTTCTTTCAGCAAGGGGGTGGTTTCTTTGATTCCCAAATCGCTTTCGGAAAGCATAAAGCCCGCGTTTGTCAAAGCGCCGTTTTCTTCGGCAAGAAAGAAATCTCCCGCGGGCAAGTGAAGTCGGACGTAACGTTTCATGTCCTTTAGGATACGGCATTTTTTTTAAGAAGGGCAAAGAAAAATTGCCCGCCGCCGCTCGTGCTGTTATATTTCCCGAAAACGGGAAAGGTGCAGGAATGATCAGGGTGTCGAATGTTCCCGCCGCATTGTCGATGACGCCGGCGGAGTTAAAGCAAAAAGTTTCGGATCTGACGGGATGGCGGGATATTTGCGAAATCAAAACGGCGAAGCGTTCCGTGGATGCACGCAACAAACGCAACATACATTTTTTGTATTCGTTTGACGTTTCCGTGTCGGGCGACGAAGAACAAGCCGTTCGCGACAGCCTTTATAAAGACGTTTTTATTTTGCACGAAGAACGTTATACGGTGCCCGTATGGCGAAGCAAAGGTCTTCGTCCCGTTGTTGCGGGAACGGGACCTGCCGGAATGATGACGGCTTTGGCTTTGGCGGAAGCAGGGGCGCGTCCGATTGTTTTGGAACGCGGCCGCCCCGTTGACAGGCGCCGTGCCGACGTTAACCTTTTTTGGGAAACGGGAAAGCTTGATCCCCGTTCGAACGTCCAGTTCGGCGAAGGCGGCGCGGGGACTTTTTCGGACGGAAAGCTCAATACGGGAATTAAGAAAGACGCCTTTACGCGCAAGGTTTTGGAAGAATTTGTCGCGGCGGGGGCTCCCGAAGAAATTTTATGGCAGGCAAAACCGCACGTCGGGACGGACAACCTGTCCGTTGTCGTCCGCAATATCCGTCGCAAAATCATCGAAGCGGGGGGCGAATACCGTTTTGAAACCCGTTTATCGGACATAGAGGTCAAAGACGGCGTTTTAAGGGCGTTAACGGTTGAAAATGCGGACGGCTCCATTGAAGAAATTGCGGCGTCTGCGGTTGTTTTGGCAGTCGGGCACAGCGCGCGCGATACGTTCGAGATGCTTTTGAACAGAGGCGTTTTAATGGAACGGAAACCTTTTTCCGTCGGCGCACGCATTGAACATCCCCAATCGTTGATTAACCTTGACCGTTACGGGACGGCACGGGCTCCCGAAGGGTTGGGCGCGGCGGATTACAAGCTGGCGTTTCACTTAAACAACGGTCGTTCCGTTTATACGTTTTGCATGTGTCCGGGCGGCGAAGTCGTTGCGGCGGCTTCGGAAGAAGGGCGTCTTGTTACAAACGGGATGAGCGAATTTGCGCGGTCGAAACCGAATGCGAACAGCGCGTTTTTGGTCGGCGTAACGCCCGATGATTTCGGTTCCGACCATCCGTTGGCGGGAGTAGAATTTCAGCGTCGTATCGAAGAAGCGGCTTTTCGGGCGGGCGGCGGCGGTTACAGGGCGCCGGCGCAGACGGTCAGGGATTTGCTTCGCGGCAAAATCGGCGAGATTTCGGGGAAAGTCTGTCCTTCTTACCGACCCGGTGTCGAGCCTGCGGACTTTCGGGCGGTTTTCCCGCGTTTTGTGGTGGATTCGATTTGCGAAGCCTTAAAGCAGGCTGATAAAAAGCTCAAAGGTTTTGCGTTTCCCGACGCGGTATTGACGGCGGCTGAAACGCGCAGTTCTTCGCCCGTCAGAATGTTGCGCAATCCGGAAACGCTTCAAAGCGTCAGCATTCAGGGGCTTTATCCGTGCGGGGAAGGAGCTGGTTATGCCGGCGGAATTATGTCGGCGGCAGCCGACGGGCTGAGATGCGCCGCAAAAATCTGCGAAGCGGCTTTTTAATCTTTAACGGTTCTTTGCCGATTTTTGAACGGTATGAAGCACCATATCGTGCATGAACGCGTTTTTGAACCGTCTGAAGGAAAAAGGTTCTTTGGCGTGTTCCAGTTGTTTTTTACGGGCATCGGGGACGGCGTTCCAAACGGTTTGCAAGTCTTGGGCGCTTTTCCAACAGTGTTTTTGAAAGACGCTGCCTAATGCATCAACGCCGGCGGCATGATCCAACAGGGAAATGCCTTTTTCGTCTTTTTCCAGCCAATCTTTGGCGTTCAGGCAGACGTTTGTTCTTTTCATCAAATCGGAAATGTCATTGAATCTGTTTTCCGCGACGGCGAAAAACAACAGGTTTTTGTCGGCTAATGTACGAACCGTAGTTTCTTTATCTTTCAGCAAATCGTCCAAAGTTTCGTGTTTAAAGGCTTTGAGAGCGTTTTTCGCTTCATTTCCTTTTTCGTGCAACAAAAGCAGGTCTGAGAGGTTTTCACGGTCTTTTGCGGGGATGCCTTTGGCGCCGATGACTTCGGTTACGGCGCACCCGCGTTCTTCCATGGTTTTTAAGAACAGGGGCAACACTTCTTCGGTGCAGTCCAGATCGGGCAGGCTGACCGATTTTGCGGTTGTTTTTCCCAGATCGGCAACGATCGGGGAAATATCGGGCGTGGCGGCAGAAGCAAAGGAAATGCTTTCAATATGCGGGAGACGTTTAAATTCCGAAGCGGCTTTTTCCGCGCTGTCCGTTGCGAATGTCGCATCCGAGCACACGATATTTTCAATTGTTGCCGGCAAAACGTTTTCGCGGTTTGTGCGGTAAAGGGCGGACAATCCGTCGGTTGTCAGGGATTTTAGCGGCAATCCGGGAATAATTCCCGCTAACGGGTTTGATTGCGAGGCATTTTTCAAAACCAGTTCGGAAACGGGGTTGCCGATGATTTCGTGAACCAAAGGCAGCAAGTTTTGTTCGTTGCAATTAAATCCCAATCCCGTGATACGTTTTTGCGCCAACAGAGATTTAAAGGCGGTTTCGGCGTATCCGTCCTTTAATTTTCCTGCTTTGGATAAGTCGATCGAGGTTACGTCAGAAGCTTTGATCGCTTCGAAAAAAGAAGCTTCAATCGGAGTTTTCCTGACGGAAATAGCGTCTTGGAGCGTTATTTTTTTTATTTTTGTTTCGGGTAGGAAATCTAATATTTCCTGAAAATAAGACAAATTCGGGGCAACGGAAATTTCTTTGCAACCGTTTTCGATGATTCTGTTTTTTACTTCGTCCAGCGCCGCGCGAGACATTTCCATATGCAGGGACGGCTTTCCTGCGTTCAGCCCGGACAGAAAATCTTTGCCTTGTTTCCAGGCGGCTTTGTCGATTTCTTGTTTCAGGGCTTCATCGCTCAGGCGGGGCATAATTTGTCTTCCTTAGTTTTTATTAGAAACAGGATATCTCTTTTGGCGTTTTGTTACCAGAATTAATAAAGGGAAAAGCAATTTTTATTTTATAAGGTTTGAAACGGGAAATGAAATTCTTTTAAGGATTGTTTTTTGTTTAAAAGTATTGTATTCGCCGGCGCGTTTGTTTAGTATCCCAATCTTCGGGGGGAATTCGGTGATAATGAAAAATATAATTCGCCGCTTTCAATATAATTTTATGTTCGCCGTATTATTTACGTTTGCGGCGATACTGCCCGATTATGTGATGCAGTATTCTTCGGTTCATTTCCGGGTTGCTTTTGATCCCGTTTTTCTGGCTTCTTTGACTCTGTTCGGTTTTTTTCTGTCGTTGTCGGGCAGGGTCGTTTTCTGTGCCGTCACGCTTTTTTTAACGGTTTGTCAGATTATTCAGCTGAACTATATGGCATATTCGGGACGTCCGATCAGTCCCGTGGATATTCATAAAATCTTTGTCGAATTTCCCGATATTTGGTCTTCGGGGATGGGGGCGATCAAAGACGTATGGTTTGTAATGCCGATGGTGCTTTTAACGTTCGGCGGGACGGCATATTTCTTTTTTAAATACAGAAAACAGCTGGGGTTTTCGTTTTTGGCGGTTTTGATAGTCTTGGGAACGATGGCGGCAAAGCCGGAACGGGCATCACGGAAAACGTTAAAGCATTTTTTGCCGGCGGAAACCAGAAATTCCATTCATAATTCGTGGAATACGTTTTCATATTATCTGGTCAAAGGGCGCCTGTTACCCGAAGCGCCGATTGTTCCTCAAGGGACTTATTTGCCGGTCAGTGCGGAAAAGATAAACAAAAAAACGCCCAGAATAATCGTATTTATCATGGGCGAAAGCATGTCTTACGAACACATGGGGCTGTTCGGCTATTTTCGCGATACGACGCCGTATCTGTCAAAAATGAAACAAGACCCGAATTTCGTATACATAAAAGGTGTTTCTTCCGCGGTATCGACACATTCGGCGTTGCCGATTTTCTTTGACGTTATGAACGAACCGGGGAATCTGGATGTTTTGAAAAAAGATCCCGTCAATTTGTTTCGGTTGGCGAAACGGGCAGGGTACAAAACGCACTGGATTTCCGCACAGGATGCAAAAAATACGTACAGCATCGGCACGGATTACATAGACGATTTAAGAACCATGGAAACGACGCCGTTCCTTTATGAAAAGTTCAGGGAAGATTTTCTTGTAACGCGATTTAAAGATTTGGATTTGTCTTCCGGCAAACATTTTGTTGTTTTGCACTTCCGTACGGTTCACAGTCCGTATTGGGAAAATTACGAACACCGTGCGGACGATTTTTCCAAGTATCCGACCGAAGAAGGCAGTCGTTCGCAACGTTTGGTTAATGCTTACGACAATGCGGTTCTTTATACGGACAGCATCATTCACGATATTTTTAAAATTTTCAAAGAAAAGGAAAAGAAAGACGGCGTGTTTATGATGACGTCCGATCACGGTCAGCTTTTGGGGCAGCACGGGCTTTACGGTCATAATATATTAAAACGTGAAACGGTTTTGGTGCCGTTTATGCTTTATATGGAAAAACCCGACAAAAAGATTTATAAAGAATTGAAGGGCAAAAAGTATATTACCCATAATGAAATGGGGGAACTTCTTGCCGCCGTGATGGGATGGAAGATTAATAATCCGAACAAGCAAAGCGGAGAATTTTTCGTACACGGGAACGATATTTTTACGGATTATCCGCTGATGATGGGGAATTTTGACGCTCAGGGAGATTTTTCGCTTTCTTCGGTGATGACGTTGTCGGAATACGGGAACGCCAGAAAATATTGGAATTCGAAAAAGTAAGAGTAGAGGGGTTTCTTGATGAGGGAATTTCATAAGTCTTCGCGTTTGGACGGCGTATGTTACGAGATACGCGGTCCCGTATTAAAGGCGGCGAACAGACTGGAAGAAGCGGGGTACAAAATTTTAAAGCTGAATATCGGCAATCCGGCGCCGTTCGGATTTTCCGCACCCGAGGAAATCGTCAAAGACATGATTTTGAATTTGCCTTTTGCGGACGGGTATTCTGATTCCAAGGGCATTTTTCCCGCGCGCAAGGCGGTTATGCATTATTGTCAGGAAAAAAAGATTCCCGATGTTCAGATTGACGACATTTATCTGGGCAACGGCGTCAGCGATCTGATTTTAATGAGCATGGAAGCTTTTTTGGATAACGGTGATGAAGTATTGGTTCCGTCGCCCGATTATCCGTTATGGACGGCGGCGATACGTTTGGCGGGCGGAAATGCGGTTCATTATCTGTGCGACGAACAGTCGGACTGGTATCCCGACATTGCCGATATGGAAAGCAAAATCACGCCGAAAACAAAAGCCATAGTGGTTATCAATCCGAACAATCCGACGGGGGCGGTTTATCCGAAAGAAGTTTTGGAACGCATCGTGGCTTTGGCGGAAAAATACAAGCTGGCTTTGTTCAGCGACGAGATTTATGACAAAATCCTCTATGACGGAGTTGAACATATTTCGTTGGCATCTTTGGCGCCGGACGTTTTTTGCGTTACGTTGAACGGCGTTTCCAAAAGCTACCGTTCGGCGGGCTTTCGCGCGGCATGGATGGTTCTGAGCGGCAATAAAAAAGCGGCGGAAGATTATATTGACGGGCTGGATATGCTGGCAAACATGCGTTTGTGCAGCAATGTTCCCGGACAATACGCGATACAGACGGCTTTGGGCGGGTATCAAAGCATCAAAGACTTGGTTGCGCCGGGGGGCAGGCTTTATGAACAAAGGAACCTCTGCCACAAGCTGTTGACGGACATTCCGGGCGTTTCGTGCGTCAAAGCCAAAGGGTCGCTTTATATGTTTCCGAAGCTGGATACGGCAAAGTTTAATATTTTTGACGATCAGAAGTTTGTGTTGGATTTTTTAACGCAAAAGCGCGTGTTGCTGGTTCACGGCAAAGGCTTTAACTGGGGGGCGCCCGATCATTTCCGCGTTGTGTTTTTGCCGCGCGAAGACGATTTGACCAGGGCATTGACGGCGTTAAAAGATTTTTTGTCCACTTATCGGCAGGAGGAATAAAGAATGTTAAATCTTTTAATCAAGGCGGTTTCGCATTTTAAATTTTGGAACATTATGGTTATCGCCTGTCTGGCGACGGCGTTTGTTTCCATAGAAGTCCGTTCATTTTTAAAACCTTATTTGTCGGCGGATATTCGTTCGATTTTAAAAATGGTTCACATAACGGCGGGCTATTTGTTGGTTATATCGGCGTGCTTTCACGGTTTGGGGCGTTCGGGATATCTGGTTCGCCTGAATCGCAAAAGGCAGGAACGCAATAAAATAGCCTGATTGCGATATTGCATAATCACAGGCAACGTATTATCTATACCGTGAAAAAACATCTTGGAGGTCTGTCATGGTAAAAGTAGCCTATTTCAATGTTGATTCGATCACGAAAGCTTATTACGAAAAAAATCCGCTGAAGTCGGATGCCAAAACGGTTTTTTTTGAAAAAAGCCCTGATGCGTTGACGCCCGAAGAACTTGAAAAAGTCAAAGATGCGGAAGTCATTTCCGTTTTCGTGTCGGCGATTGACGTCGGGGAAAAGGTTTTGTCGCAGTTCCCGAAATTGAAGCTGATTGCAGTTCGTTCAACGGGCTACAACAACGTTGATATGGATTATTGCCGTTCTCACGGTATCGAGCTGGTGAACGTTCCCGGATACGGAGATTCGACGGTGGCGGAATACGCCTTTGGTCTTTTGCTGATTATTTCGCGCAAGATTAACCGAGCTTTCCATGACATAAAGAAAGGCGACGTTCGTACGGCGGATTATCTGGGCTTTGATTTAAAAGGGCGTACGATCGGTATTGTCGGAACGGGTGCCATCGGACGGTATATGATTCGTTTGGCAAAAGGCTTTGAAATGAATGTTTTGGCATACGATTTGTATCCGAACGAACAGACGGCTAAGGACATGGGCTTTACGTACGTTTCGATGGACGAACTGTTGGGCAAATCGGACATTGTGTCTTTGCACTGCCCGATGACCAAAGAAAACTATCACTTGCTGGATAAAGAAGCGTTCAAGAAAATGAAAGACGGCGCCATCGTGATTAATACGGCACGCGGCGAACTGATTGATACGGAAGAATTGTACAAAGCATTGAATTCCGGAAAATTGGGCGGCGCCGGACTGGACGTGATGGAATACGAAACGTCGGTCATTCACGATGATTTGTTTTTGGCTTCCGCAAAGGCTCAAGGGGCTGATTCCCTGTTGCGTTCTTTAATCAATCACCGTTTGATGCAACTGCCGAACGTTGTCGTAACGCCGCATGTCGCTTTTAATTCGATTGATGCGGTTCACCGCATTTTGAAAACGGCGAACGATAACATAGATTCGTTCTTGTCGGGAAAAGTCGTCAATTCCGTTTTGAAAAAATAAAGACGGATAAGCGGGAAACGCCCTTCGTAAAGAAGGGCGTTTTTTTATGGTTTTTGTTTGGCGATGATGTCTGCCAGTTCGCTGACGTATTCAGCGCCGCTTAAGGTGCGTGACAGGTTGACGCTTCTTCTGTCGTTTTCGTCGGTTTGTCGTTTTAACAATCCCAGAACGCTCAATTTATCAATGGCGCGGGAAACGGCGGGCTTGGAAATGTTAAGCTCGGACGCCAACGCGCGAACGGTATGAGGCGGCGGCGTTAAATAAACGCAAAGCAAAAGAGCGGTTTGGCGAACCGTCAAATCGGAAGCTCCGTCGTTTTTGCGTACGATTTCCAACAAAGTTCTGCGAAATACATCCAGTTCTTTAAAAGATTCGGGTTTCATTTTATTTACCTGCGACGGACATTTTATTGAAACGTAAAGTCGGAGCGTTAAAAGCATATTTAATTTCCAAATCGTCTGCGGCGATCAGGTTTTTAAACATATCTTTCAGGTTTCCGGCGACGGTTATTTCGTGGACGGGGGAGGTTATTTTTCCGTTTTCGATCAGGAAACCCGATGCGCCGCGGCTGTAGTCGCCCGTGATAAGATTGACGCCTTGTCCGAACAGGTTAGTGATATAGACGCCTTTTTTAATATCTGCGATGATGTCTGCGGGCGAACCGTTTCCGCCGTACAGCGTCAGGTTTGACAGGCTGGGATGGGGAATACCGCCCAATCCGCGCGCTCCGTTTCCCGTCGGTTTCATGTTCAGCTGTCGTGCCGATCGTAAATCCAAAACCCATTTTGTTAAAACGCCGTTGTCAACGAAAGCCTGTTTTTGCGTCGGCAATCCTTCCGCATCAAACGAGCGGGAGTTTAAACCTCTTTTGCGCAAAGGCTCTTCAATGACGGAAATATTTTCGGGAAAGATTTTTTGATGAAGGGCGTCGTTTAAGAAAGAAGTTCCTCTGGCGACGGCGGCGCCGTTGACGGCTGCCGCGAAATGACCGAGGATGCCTTTTGCCAGTCTTGGTTCAAGGACGACGGGCATTTCATCGGAATTGATTTTTCCTGCGCCCAGTTTTCCGACGGTTCGTTCGGCGGCTTTAACGCCGATTGTCGAAGGCTTTTCAAGGTCAGAGGCATGAACGGCGGAAGAATATTCGTAATCCGTTTCTTTATTTTTATTTGCGTCTTCGGCGATCAGGGAAACGCTGATGGAAGAAGCGGACAGGCGGAATGTTTTTGAAAAGCCTGTTGTGGAAAGCATGGTAATTTCGGTTTTATTGTACGAAGCCGAAGCGCCGTCCGAATTGGATATGCCGCGGAATTCCAATCCGGCGGCTTCGGCTTTCATGGCGGTTTCCAGCAATTTTTCGGTGGACGGAACGTTTGGATCGAACAAATCCAAATCGGGGAATTCCGTTGCCAGCATATCGGGGTCTGCCAGTCCGGCAAAAGCGTCTTCGGGGATGGATTTTGCCATTTTGACGGCGCGTTCCGCCAGTTCCGAGAGGAATTTTTTATCAAGGACGGAAGACGACACGACGGCTTGTCTTTTGCCGCAAAAAACGCGCAAATCGACGCCCGATGTTCCGGCGTATTCCAGAGATTCGGTTTTTTGCAGCCTGCATTCGGCGCACACGTTCAAATTATCCGCGGCGAAGGATTCGGCGGCATCTGCCCCGCAAGCTTTTGCGTGTTCGATCAGAAAGGCGGCGGCATCGGCCAAAGTCAAATTTTCGGGCATCTTTTTTATTTCCTTATGGAAGAAACGGCGATAAAAGGCGTTTTATTGAGGTTTCCGATTTCGCTGATTATCAGATTTCCGTTAAAACGCGCGGCATAGGGGTCGTATCCCGCCAAAATCATGCGATTGTTTTGCACGGCGGCCAAAGCATAGGTTTCCGCATTGATTTTAGTGACAAGTTTGTCTTCGATTTTAGCGGTTCCGATTCCGCAATAAAAGGCGGTTACGATCAGGGTGACGATAAAGCCTGCGGTGACGAACATATGGGCAAGGGGACTTTTTCCCGCTTTGAAATGCGGGATGAAGACCAAAGTATAAAGGATGATGACGTAAAGGGATTCGAACAAGAAATCTCCGCCGCGAGCCAGATGCATCATCAAAATGGCGAGATAGACGGCGACTCCGAGCGTGGCAAGGATGGAAAAGAAATAGCTGAGCCTTCTGCTGCGCCCGAGCGGCGTATTGGCTTGGGCGATTCCCAAAGACAGCTGCAACACGAAAGCGGACAATGCCGCAATGGTCAAAGCCGCAGAATTAAAGAACAGCAAAGACATTCTGGGTTCCATCAGAAACAGCGGAACGCGGTATTCCATGAATTTTCCCGCCTGATACGTAAAGGACAGCAGGAAAGTAAAGCACAGGATATAAATTAATGCGGACAAGACGATGGCAGGAGTGCCGAACGATGTTTCGTTTTCGTTTTTTTCGTCATCGTCGAAGGTAATTTTATCTTTGTCTGCGGAGCTGTTTTTGCCTGAAAAGAAAGCCATGATTTCATCCTTTGGTTTTTTTTAAAGCGTGATTTTCATTATAAGCTTTAAAATCTTTCGGGTCTGTTAATTTTGGAAAGGGAAGGGAATTTTACAAATTTGTAATATAAATCAGCCAGATAGCTTTTGACTCGGTAGATGTGAAATGTGATAATTTAATAAAGTGCCTTGAATAATAGGGAAAAGCGTATGGAAACGGTCGGCGACAGTCAAACGGTTTCTCTGTCGGCAGAGGAACTCCACAGGCTTTTTGAATTGGGGATATCCTTGTCTTCGGAACAGGACTTGGATGTTTTGTTGGACAATGTGCTGACTGCGGCGAAAGAACTGTGCAATGCCGAAGGCGGTACCCTTTATTTGATGGACAGGACTCAAAATCAGCTGACGTTTTCGATTATTCAAAATGATAAATTGAATATCAAGATGGGCGGGACATCCGAAAAAAAGGATATTCCTTTTCCGCCGCTTTATTTGTACGATCCCGAAACGCAAGAACCCAATTTTTCCAACATTGCGACGTATGCGGCGTTGACGGGCGAAGTCGTTAACGTCCCCGACGCGTATGATACCGATCGCTTTGATTTTTCCGGAACGCAAAAATTCGACAGCAAAACGGGATTTCATTCGAAATCGTTTTTGACGGTGCCGCTTAAGACGCGATCGGGACAGGTCGTTGCGGTGCTTCAGCTGATTAATGCTCGGACGAATATGGGCGAGACGATAGATTTTTCCAAGCCTGTTCAACAGGTTGTCGAAGCTTTGGGGTCTCATGCCGCGGTGGCGATAGACAACCAAATGCTTATAGAATCGCAAAAGAACGTTTTGGAAGCGTTTTTAGAGGTTATTGCCCGGGCGATTGACGACAAATCGCCGTATACGGGTATGCATTGCCAACGCGTTCCCGTGATTGCCCGAATGCTTGCGATGGCGGCGGTTATGGCGACCGACGGTCCGTTCAAAGATTTTGAAATGAGCGAAGACGAATGGTACGCGTTCCATTTGGCATCTTGGTTGCACGATTGCGGAAAAGTAACGACGCCCGAATATGTTTTGGACAAGGCGACGAAACTGGAAACCATATCGAACCGCATCCACGAAATTCGGGCGCGTTTTGAAATATTGCGCCGCGACGCGCATATCGAATACTTAAAGAAACGACTGGCGCGCACGGCGCCTCAGGAAGAGCTGTTGAAAGAGTTTTCGGCAAAGGTCGCAAAGCTGGAAGACGATTTTGCTTTTCTGGCGGCATCGAACGTCGGGGACAAGCCTTTGTCGGACGAGGATATCGCTCGCGTTAAAAAGATAGCTCAACGGACGTACTACCGCCATTTTGACAAGACTTTGGGGCTTTCATGGGATGAACAGAACCGCATAAAGGACAATCCGCCGCCCAAAACGAATCCCAAAGAACCGTTGTTGGAAGATCGCCCGGATCATATTTTCGGCGGCTATAATCGCGGCGAAGTTTATAACCTGTCGATTCGACGCGGCACGCTGACGCCCGAGGAAAGCAAAAAGATTAACAGCCACATCGACATGACGATAGAAATGTTACAGGCGATTCCGTTCCCCTCGAACATCAATCAGGTGGCGGAATATGCCGGCGGACACCACGAACATATGGACGGCACGGGATTCCCGAAGGGGCTGAAGCGCGAAGAAATGTCGATTCCCGCCCGAATTATGGGGATAGCCGACGTATTTGAAGCGTTGACGTCCAGCGACCGCCCGTATAAGAAAATCAAGACGTTGTCCGAAACGATCGGAATTATGTCCAAGATGGCGACAAGCGGGCATTTGGATCCTGATTTGTTCAATTTATTTTTAACGTCCGGCGTTTATAAAGAATATGCCGAACAGTACATGAAACCCGAACAGATAGACGAAGTTGACATTTCGGAATATCTGCCGTCCGATGTCAAAGGGTAAAGTTTTATGCAAATCCGCTTATATGTTACTCAGCCGCTTTCCGAGGGGGCAGAGGTTTTTATTTCCGAATCTCAGGCTCATTATTTGCGCTCTGTTTTGCGTGAAAAAACGGGCAGCGAAGTTTTCCTGTTTAACGGCAGGGACGGCGAATTTTCCGGTAAAATAACGGTTTTGGACAAGAAAAAAGCCGTTGCGGGAAACCTGACGCGAACAAAGCTTCAGCCGCCCCGCGGCGATTTGCGCCTTTATTTCGCACCGCTGAAACGCGATTGCACGGACATGGTTGTTGAAAAAGCGACGGAACTCGGGGCAACCCTTATTTGTCCGGTCATTACGGAATATACGACGGCGTCAAGGGTGAATACGGATCGGTTGAAAAGCATCGCGATTGAGGCGTGCGAACAATGCCGCCGCTTGGACGTGCCCGAGATTTCGGATCCCGTTTCCTTAAAAGAATTGCTGAACGAACAGGGCGAGGAAAAACCGGTTCTGATTCATTTGGATGAAAGCGGGGCGGGCAAGCCGCCTTCCAAAGTGATTGATCCGTCACGTTCTGCGGCTTTTTTGGTCGGTCCCGAAGGCGGCTTTTCGGTTGCGGAACGACGGTTGATTTCTGAAACAAAAAACACGGTTTCTTTGGATTTGGGGGAAAGGATTTTACGTGCGGAAACGGCGGCTTTGGCTGTTTTGGCGCTTTATTCCTGCTTTAAGTAAAGGCTCGGATTAATGAGATTTAAGTTCAGATTTTTATTGCTGTTTTTGATTTTTACCGTCGGTTTTTCGGGATTGTCTTTGGAACTGATTGTGTTGCGCCAGCTCAGCAATTTCGTGGGCAGCGGCACGATTCCGACTTCCATCGTCATCGGCGTCGTTTTGGCGTTCATGTCCGTCGGGTACTATCGGGGGTCTGTTTTGAAAACGGCGGACGTTTCGCTCAGACAAATGATTTCCAGAGATTTCTTTTTAATCGCCGTCATGGTGCTGTTAAGCGGCAGTTACCTGTTCGTAACGATTTATTTCGAACTTATGAAATCGGCGGGCATTACGTCTCATATTGCTCAGACGTTTATTTATTCTTTGCTGTTTTTGTCATTGTCTTCTTATTTGTTCGGCAAAATCACGTCGGTTGTCAGCCGTTATTTGCATCATTCGGATAAAAATTATACGGGGCGCGTGATGGCGGTCGATACCGTCGGTTCCGTGTTGGGGTCTTTGCTGACGACGTTGGTGCTGATGCCGTTTATCGGCGTCAATCATACTTTGATGTTGGTCGTTTTGTTGACTTTGGCGGCGTCAACGGTGTTTTTTAAGCCGAATTTCATTCCTCGTGCGGGCTATTTTTCGGCGCTGGCGGTTGTCTTTGCTTTTACCGTTGCCGCCAATTCCGACAAAATGCTGTTTGATACGCTGGATGTCGTCGAAAACAATGCCGTTTCGACGATTTCTTTGATCAAAGGTGATGAAGGCAAATCTTTAATTCTCAGCGTGAACGGAAGCGCGTCTTCCAAAATATCCGAAGACAAAGACCTGATGTTTGCTTATGTGCGCTATATCGAGGAGAATTTTATCGCCAATCTGCCAAAGTCGGAAAAGAAAAAGGTTTTGGTCTTGGGCGCGGGCGGCTTTACGATGGGCTTGAACGACACGTTTCATGATTATACGTATATCGACGTGGACAAGAGCCTGTTAGAGGTTTCCGAACGCGATTTTTTGAAAAAGAAACTGGAACCCAACAAAAAATTCATAGTTCAGGATGCCAACCAGTTTTTAAAAGAACCGCCCGAAAAATACGATTTGATTATTTTGGATACTTATTCTTCGCGTTATCAAATTCCCATCACTTTGATTACGGAAGAATATTTTACGCGCGTCAGGAACGCTTTGAACAAAGGCGGAATAGCCGTTATGAACATTATTGCCCATCCGGCGTTCAAGGACGACTTCAGCAAGAACATCGACAACACGTTGCGCAAGGTATTTCCGAAAAATCTGTCCCGTCACGTCATCGGATCGTTCAGTCCTTATCAGGAAAACCCGCAGAATATCGCGTACGTATTTTACAACGTTCCCGAAACGAACGAAATTTATACGGTTAACAGGAACCGGTCGTTTTACGATTAGGGCTGTTTTTCTTAGAATATTTTTTGAGGCGGGAAATCGCCCGTGTCGGACAAGGCTTCGTATGTTTCGACGTTACCGAATTTGTCAAAGGTGACATAGAGGTAATTTGCCGTATATTTATTGGGATCGAACAGCAATCCGATTAACGGGATATATGATGCCGGATTGTTATAAACGGCGATATAATTGTATTCATAGACGTTTTTTCCGTCGCGTTCGAAAGACGAGGCGGGCATTCCGAACATACTTTCGATGCTTTGTTTATTAAGGCCGTAATAGCTCATATTTTCGCGGACGGTATCGATATTTCTAATGCTTTCCGATCCCACGGCGATGCAGGAGGAAAGCAAAATTGAACAAAGAAAGACGGAAATTTTTTTCATCGGCTGTATCCCGCATCAAGATTTTTGCGCCAATCGATCAGTTTTGAAACGGGTTCTTTTCCCGTATGGAATTCGACCAGCCTTAAGAAATTCGGCGGCAAAGAATCGATTCCGTTCAACAAAAAAGTATGAGATCTGACGCTTTGTGTCGAAGGACCGAAAGAGTTGTATTCTTTTTTGCCCAAAACGACGTGCGTTTTAATATGCCCCAGATAAGCGACATCGCCTTCTTTGACGGAAAAGGACGCTTTATAACGCGGGGTCAGATCCGCGACGGAATGGGTCAAGCCCATAGACCCTTCAATCACAAAGCTGATCATCTCGTAATCGCCTTGAGGAATCATCAGGACTTCGCGTCCGGTCGTTTCGACGAAGAAGAGGTCTCCGTTCTTTTTGTTTCTGAAGGTCAACTTATTGACCATGGGGTCTTTTGCGGGCAAATCGTTGGTTGCTTCAATGATGACGGCGGCTTTTTTCCCTTGGGCAAAGACGGCGGGATTAAAGGTTGTTTCGACGTATTTCAGCATTTCGGGGCTGGGCGCGGCGGGCACATAGCACGCCGACGTAAAAGCCGTCAAAAGGAAAAGCAATAAGCGTTTCATTTTAGATTTTTCCCAGTCCTTTTAAGATTTTTTCCGCCGAGAACGGCCAATCGCGAATCCAAACGCCGCAAGCATTATGTATGGCAATTGCCAAAGCGGGCGCGGCGCCGTTTGTCGCCAGTTCTGAAATGGATTTTCCGCCGTAAGGTCCGTCGGGATCGTCCGTAAAGACCATGGGCGCTTGGAAATCTTTGGGCAAATCATAGATGGTGGGCGGGTTGTAATCCAACAAATTGTCGTTTAAGGGCTTTCCGTTTTTATCCAGAATAATCCCTTCGTACAACGAATGCCCGATGGATTTCAGGACACCGCCGAAAACCTGTCCTTCTGCCAGTTCTGGGTTAATCGGCGTTCCGCAATCCTGCAAAGCGTAGAATTTGCGAACGTCGACGTGTCCCGTTCGTGTATTGACGCCGACTTCGGCGAAATAGGCGCCGTAGGGGATGGCGTGGCTTTCGGTTACAAAGGAACCGATGCCTTGCAGTTGTCCCGAACCGTGTCCCGTTGTCGTGTTGTAAGCGATTTGAGCGTACGAGATTTCGCCTTTTTTGCCTTTGACGGTTGCGGGATAGGCGAGTTCAAGGTCTTCGACGGGTTCGTCGAGGTATTCGGCGGCTTTTTCCAATATTTTTTTCTTCATGTCTTCGGCAGCCAGACGTGCGGCGTTTCCGCTGAAGAATGTTCCGCTTGACGCATATGCGCCGGTATCAAACGGCGTATGGTCGGTGTCGCCCGACATGACGGTAACCTGAGTATAAGGGACGCACAGGACTTCCGCCGCGCATTTCGCCATGACGGTATCCAGCCCCGTTCCGATGTCGGCAGCACCCGAATGCAATGAAAATCCGCCGTCCGCCAGCATCAGGATATGGGCGTTCGAATGATCCAGCCCCGGCAAACCCGACCCTTGCTGGATGATGGCGACGCCTTTGCCGATTTTAACGTCGGGATCGTCCGAGGTTTCTTCGGTTCCCCAGTGAATCATTTCCGCGCCTTGAGTCAGAGCTTTGTCCAGCCCGCAGCTTTTAACCAAAGCGGGGGTTCCTTCGCGCCCTTCGCCCAGACAACGCAGAATTTCCAGAAAAGCACCTTCGTGAACCATGTTTTTGCGCAACAACTCTATTTGGTCGATGCCCAACTGTTCCGCCAGCTCGGCGACCGTGCACTGAAGGGCGAACGCTCCTTTGGGAGCGCCGTATCCTTGATAAGCGCCCGTCGGCATAATGTTGGAATAATAAATTTTAACGGTGAAATACATATTCGGGCACAAGAACAGCGGCAGGTTTTTCGAACATGCGTTCATCGGTACGGTCAGAGCATGAGCGCCGAACGGCCCCGTATTGGCTTCATTGTCCATTTGAATGGCGGTAAAAGTCCCGTCTTTTTTAGCGCCGATTTTAACGCGCACGCGCATCGGTTTGCGCGAAGAACAGGTATTGAATTCCTGAGCGCGGGTATAACGGTAATAGACGGGGCGTCCCGTTCGGTACGTCGCAACGGCGGCGACGTCTTCCAAAATGACGTCCTGTTTGGAACCGAATCCGCCGCCGACGCGTTCTTTGATAACGTGGACTTTGGTTTCGGGAATGCCCAATATTTTGGCGACAATGCGGCGCAGATGGAACGGAACCTGCGTCGAAGCGTGAATGACCAGACGGTCGCCCTGCATTTTGGTATAAACGACGTGCGGTTCCGTCGGCGTGCATTGGATTTGCGTGGTTGAAAACGTACGGTCAATAATGACGTCGGCTTCTTTAAAGCCTTTTTCAACGTCGCCGATGCCGCCTTTGACGCTGGCAGCCAGATTGTGATGAGGATCGGCGTGTATGGGGAACGGATAGTGGATTTTTCCGTCGTCGGGCAGAGCGTTTTTATTGTATTCGTCCAAATCTTCCGGAGCACCGACGCCGTAAGTGACGAACGCCTTGTGAATGATCGGCGCATCGGAAGCGGCGGCTTCGTCCCACGTAAAGACGGGTTTTAAAACTTCGTATTCGACGCGGATTTTTGCCAAAGCCTCATCGGCGGCTTCTTCCGTTTCCGCGACGACGGCGGCAACGCGGTCTCCGACATAGCAAAGCTTTTTGTTAAACAGACGGCGATCGTGCGGCGACGGTTCGGGCGCCCCTTGTCCCGCGTTGGTGTAATAAACGTCGGGGCAGTTCTGATAAGTGATAATGGTGACGACGCCCGGAACTTTTTCGGCTTCGGAAATGTTGATGGACTTGATATAGGCATGGGCGTAAGGGCTTTGCAGCATTTTTAAAATGCAGGCATCGGGGTCAACCATGTCTTCGACAAACGCCTTGTGTCCCGCGACCAGCTGATGTCCGTCAATTTTGCGGCGCAATTTTCCGACTTCGCGCAAATCGGGACGATACTCTTTATAGCCTTCGGGCTTTAAAGAAGGATCCGCCATTCGTTTTTTTGCCAATTCGACGGCTTTGTAAAACGGTTGGTATCCCGCCGAACGGCTGAACAAGCCCGACAAAGCGTCGGTTACTTCGTCTTTTGTCGGGTTCGCGGAACGTTCAAACAGGTTCGTCAGCATCAACGCGGCGGCGGGTGAATTGTACCCCGATTGTACCAGCCCGCAATCCACCATGGCGGATTGGACGGCGGACAAACCGTTGCCTTCGTTGACGGATTCGATGGTTCTGACGTCTTTTCCTTCCAACTGAGCCGCAATCAACAATCCGGCGTTGACGGTTTTTCCGTTTAAAATGACGGTATCCGAACCGCAAAATCCCTGATGGTTATCGCTGTCTCTTACGGATCTGCACCCGATTCTTTGCAAGAATTCCTGAGCGTTTTCGCCCGGTTCTACGGAAAATGTTTTTTTCAAGCCGTTCAGCGTAAAATTCAATTTCATGACATATCTCCCTGAGCAACTTTCAGGATGCATTCTGCAGCCAACACGCCGATGATATAGGTTTTAAAGTCCGCCGACGTTCTGTAATCGTCAAAGGACACGACGTCCTGAGAAATTATTTTTTCCAAGATATCGCGCTTGGGCAAAGCATTCCCGTTTAAGACGCGTTCGATTTGGACGGGGTGTTCTATTTTTCCGCCGTCCTGAGCATAAGCCAAAGAAATTTTTCCGTTTTTAAAGGCGGCGGCGACGCTGACCAAAGCAACACCCTGAGCCGTTACCGAATGTTTTGCGCTTGCGGCGCGAACGTTTAAGGGAAGGCGGACGTTTAAAATCAGGTTGTCCGCCAAAGACAAAACGTATTCTTCGACGGGGACGACTTTTCCGTTGGCCAGCACCAAATCGGCGCCGACGGCGATCAGATAGGGAATCATGGGAAAGCAAGCCTGTTTTGCGGCAATGGTTCCGCCGATGGTGCCTTGATTGCGCAGGTTTCTGTTTTTTAACAGGAAAATGTTTTCCTTAAAATCTTCGGGCGTTGTTTCGGCATCCAACAAATCCTGCAACGTTGTGCAAGCCCCGATAATCAGCATATCGTTTGATTTTTCGGATTTCGTCAGGTTTAACCCTTCCAGACTGATGACCTTTTGAGGCGCCAGCCCCGATCTGGAAGAATTGATCCACGCACCGCCCGCCATAAAAACGGCATCGGGGTTTTTGATTTTCAATTCGACGGCTTCGGCGACGGTGTCCGGTTTGAAAAATTCCGTTATCATAATGACCTCTGAAAAATGATTTGGGACATTATAGGGAATTTTTATCAAAAGAAAAAGTTTTTCCCCGAACTATAAATAAATCTCGTTTTTTGTCCGACCTTTGACGGTGTTTTTCAACAATTCTTCGACATGGTTTAAAACGGGTTCGGGCAGAGCGCGGGCTTTGGCGGAACACAGGCGGACACAGCGCATGCACATAAAGCATTTTAAAGCATCCGTCGTATTCGGCGCGTTCAAAGGAATGGCGGCGGCGGGGCAGTTTTCGGCACACAGCCCGCATTTAATGCAGGCGCTTGATACCAACGGCGCAACGCCTGCCGTCGGCGCGTCGCGATAAGGGCGATGTCCGGGGACTTCGGGCTCGGTAAAGTCTTTGCGCATGATTTTATCGGCGGCGTTTTTGGCAAACGCGTCGATTTGCGTTAAATCGTCGGCATCGGGACGTCCTTCGGCGACCGAAGGCACGACGGAATGACGCGCGACAAACGCCGCGGAAGCAATCGTCTTAAAGCCTTGAGCTTTCAAAATATCGTTTGTTTCCAATAAAGCGTCTTCAACGGCTCTGGCGCCAAAGACGGCAACGCTGAGCGCGCAAGTACCGTTCGCGCGGCACATTTTTAAGGCTTCGGCGGCTTTTGCGGGGATTCTGCCGGCAAAAACCGGCATGGCGACCACGGCGGTGTCTTTTGCATCGAAATCAAAAGATTTAAGCGACTGAACGGTTAAATCGATGCTTTTAAATTCTAAATCCAATGATGCGGCGATTCGTTCGGCGATTTGCTTTGTCGAACCGGTCGGGCTGAAATGAAGCGCAAAAACCGTCATGAGCTTTAATCCAAAACGCGGTCAAGGAAATAAGGCAATTGGACGTACCACCAATTCCAATCGTGGTTCACGTCTTTTCCCCAAATATCGACAAAGGCGGGGATATGCTTTTCTTCCAAGATATGTTTTAAGGCAAGAGTTTCTTCAATCATGGGATCTTCCCAAGCCCCCTGTCCGACGCAAAAAACCAATCGTGCTTTGCGCATTTCGTCCAGCAGGCGTTCGTCCGTCAGATTGGGCAGAAAATCCAGAACCGAGTTAAAATAAACGACTTCGTCCATATACCCGCCCATAAAGTAGCGAGAGCTGTAAAGTCCGCTCAACGCAATGACGGAATCCAACAAATCGGGACGTCTGAAGAACATCAGCGCGCTGTGAAACGCGCCCATCGAGCACCCCGTCGCCATGATTCCGATTTCTTTTCCGCCGTTGGCGTCGCGGCTGATTTCCTTTAAGCGGGGGACGAATTCTTCCGTAACATAGTTGAAATAACGTTCGTGCAGACGAATGCGGTCGTACGGATTTCCGTCTTTGTCGTCCCAAGTATGTTCGTCAATGCCGTCAACGCAGAACAGCTGGATTCTGCCGTCATCGATATAAGGGCGGCACACGTCGACCATGCCGTGGTATTCATAATGCCAAAACCTGCCCGAGCCGGGAGGAAAAACCAATACGGGTTTTCCCGTATGCCCGTAGACTTTGAATTCCATGTCGCGTTCCAAAGCGTGGCTGTATTCTTTGAAGTATTCTTCTTTCATATTTCAAATCCTTATAGTCGGGCGTTGATGGCGTTGATGATATTGATGATTTCTTCGCGGGAATCGGCATAAATCAAATAAACGTGGTCGCCCATTGCCCGAGCCGTAATGCCGGTAATTTCCATATCTTCCATGATATGATTTCCGAAACGTTCCATGACTTCTTCATGGCTGAGGGCATAGCGGAAACGGTGTTTGCGGCTGGCGTATCCCGAATAGCGGCGTTGTTTTGTGTTTTCGTCCGACCAACCTTTGATCAGGATGTCCGCCCACAGTTTATAAACGTCCAAATCGTGGGAAGCCTGATAGATTTCGGTAATCATGCCGCCGGGCGGGCGCATATTGACTTCCAACGCCATGATTTTCCCTTCGTCCGTGCGGAAAAATTCAAAATGGAAGAAAGTGTTTTTAATGCCGTACGCTTTAACGATTTTTGTACCGGCTTCCTTGACGTCCTTTGCCATTTCGGGTTCGGAACGGTACATGATGCAATCGTCGTTGACGACCGTATCCATCAGAGATTGGTGATAGATTTGGCTGGCGCAAAAACGAATGTCGCCGTTGATGTCGGTAATGCCGTCAAAGGTTTCGACGTGACCGTTGATGAATTCTTCCATAATATAGGGGACGTTTTCCGGCTTTTGAGCAAAAAAGTCCGCCATTTCCTGTTCGTTGTGAAGCGTATAAGTATCGGTGGCGCCGACGCCGTCATCGGGTTTGACGACGACGGGAAAGCCGTTTTCGTCCGTAAAGGCTTTGCCTTCGGCAAACGTTGCGGGCAGGCACCATTTTGCGGCGGGAACGCCGGCCTTTTTGAAAAAGGCTTTCATTCTGGATTTTTGTTTATGATCCATAATTTCGGGATACTTGATGCCGTTGATATTGAAATCGGTACGCAATTTTGCTTCGGTAATCAGCCAGAATTCGTTGTTTGAGCGAATGGCGTCGATTCTTCCGTGCTTGAACGCCAAAAAGGCGCAGGCGCGATAAACCTGATCATAATCGCCCAGATTGTCAACGCGGTAGTATTCCGTCAAAGCTTCTTTTAATTCGGGGAGCAGCTCGTCATAAGGGGCATCCCCGATTCCCAACACATTGACGCCGTTTTGTTTTAAATGGTAACAAAACTTCCATCCGTAGTCGGGAAAGTTCGGAGAAAAATAAATAAAATTCATCGTCGTTCAGTCTTAAAAAAACGGCTTATCCGTTCCATTTGTTCATATGAATCAGTTCGGGATGGAACCTGTCGGCTTTGGGCAGGGGATCTGCGGGGTAGCCTGCGACCATCAGGGAATGGGGACGGATCGTGTCCGGCAGATTAAACATTTCTTTGACGGCACGGATACGTTCTTCTCTGGGATGGATTCCGATCCAAACGGAACCGATTCCTTTTGACAGGGCGCCCAGCATCATGTTTTCGATGCATGCGCCGCAGTCTTGTTCCCAATAACCTTCGGATTTTTCGCGTTCGGCATCGGCGCACAACAATACGGCAAAGGCGGCGTCTTTTGCCATCGGAGCCGTTTCAAGGCGTTCGGAAAGCTCTTTTAACAATTTTTTGTCCGAAACGACCAAAAATTCCCAAATTTGTTGGTTTCTTGCGCTGGGGGCATACATTCCCGCCCTGATAATTTCGATAATGTCGCGTTCGGAAACGGTTTTGTCTGTGTATCGGCGGACGCTTCGGCGCGTCAAAAGGCCTTCCATCAATTCCATTTTTATAACCTTTCGTAAAAAAAATTATTTTTGCATTTTATCAGCTTTCTTATTTTATCGAAAGATGATAATTAAAAAGCGTTTCTTCTTTCTGGACGGAGGGCGGTATGGATTGGTTCACCGATTATCTGCATTTCAGTTTGGCGTTGTTGGCAATCTGCGGCCCCCAATCGGCGATTCCCATTTTTGTTAATTTGACCGAAGGTATGGGTACCCGCGAAAAATCGGGTATTGCCAGACAAGCGGGCATTACGGTTGCCTGCGTTTTGCTGTCTTCGGCTTTTTTCGGCAGCACGATTTTGGATATTTTCGGCGTCAGCCTGAATTCGTTTAGAATCGCCGGCGGAATATTGTTGCTTTCCATCGCCTTCGGCATGATGAAAGCAACCGAAAAACGCCATACCAAAGAAGAACAGGCCGAAGCCGAAAGCCGTGACGCCATCGGCGTTATGCCCATCGCTTTGCCGATTATTTCAGGGCCCGGCGGCATTTCCGCCGTCGTCATCGCGACACAGCTGGATAATTCTTTTTCTCATTTGATGGCGGTATGCATGGCGGGAATTACCGTTGCGACGATTTCGTGGATGTGCCTGCGTTTGGCGGATAAGCTTGCCGCTTTGCTGGGGCAGACGGGCTTGAACATCATCAGCCGTATTTTCGGTATGTTGCTTTCCGCCATCGGGATTGAATTCATTTATACGTCGTTAAAAGCGATGTTCCCCGCGTGGATCGCCTGAGCTCGTATCATCGTTTCTTGGGGGCGCTTTATAAATCGTAATTGCGATGACGGCAGCTCCGATTATGCCGAAAAGTATCAAAGCCATAAGGGAAAAGATAATCAAGATCCCCTTGGGCGATTCATAAATATAACTATAGGAATTGCGGCTTCCCGAAAGGAAAAGGTTGATTTTTTTGCATTCGGTTTCGGCATCTGTCGAAAAATCGAAACGCTTCGGGAAATCCGTTTCTTCGGCGCCGTTTTTAAAAACGATTTTATAATAACTGCGGTGCCCTTTTTGAAACAGTTTCACTTTTTTTTCAATGGTGGCTTTTTTTATTTTTGACAGGTCGTATGTTTTGCTTAACCTGATTTCGGGTTGAGCGATCGTTGCCCGATAATAGCGGCATATTTTCGTTTCCGGTTCGCATGTGAAAAAAGTTTTGTTGTCTTCAAAAAAAACGACCCAAATCAGCAATAAAGAAAACCCCGCCGCCAGAAATTTTATGTTGCTCTTTGTTTCACCGGGCAAGGTTATTCTTTTTTTTCGCATGACAAAAAGCAACAGGAAAAAGACGGCATAAATCGCCAAAGTGAAAGTAACAATAATGTTTACAAAGGAAGACATTTTCTTCTCCTTTTGTTTTTTGTCCGTGTGTTCGGCACGATGTCGCCGAATCTATTATTCTATTTTTTTCGTGATTGAAGCAACAGCGAAGCTGCGAAAAGGGTCGTGCCGATTCCGAACGCCGTCAGAAAAATAAGAGCCATGAATAAAATAAAGTCAGAGCCGGAAGACGACGGTAACCGGCTGTAGACATAGTTTTTCGTTTCTCCGTTTAAAAAGCTTTTAAGCCGTTCGGCTTCTTTTTCGGCATCCGTTTGAATGACAAAGGTCAAAGGAAAGGGAAAGCTTTTTTTGCCGTTTTTTAAAGTTATTTCGTAATAAGACCGCCTTATACCTTTCCAATTAGCCCTGTATTGCTTTTTGACGGATATTTCTTCGGTTTTTGGCAGAATGAAGCTTTGTTTCAGGAAAGGCTCGCTTCGGACGGCCGTCGTATGATAAAGACGGCACGTTTTCGTTTCGTAAGTACAGGAAACCAAAACGCCGCGGGGTTGCACGAAAGCAAACCAGACAATGCAAAATAAAAAGGCGAAAAACAAAAATTTGGAAGTCTTTTTCACATTCTCGGGAATTTTTATTTTCTTTTTGTAAATGACAAGAAGGAGAATAATTAAAATCAGATAATTTATAGCGGCGAATCCGAGTATAAACGAATCTGCATTCATGGATTTTCCTTATTTTTTTGCTCTCGGGTGCGCGTGGGCATAAACATCCATCATATGTTCGGCGTCCAACCCCGTGTAGCGTTGCGTCGTCGAAAGAGATTCGTGCCCCAACAGTTCTTGTATGGTTCTGAGATCGCCGCCGCCGTTTAACAGATGCGTGGCAAAGCTGTGGCGCAAAGCGTGCGGAGTTACCGATGCGGGCAAGCCCAGTTCGTCGCGGATTCGTCGGATTTGGCGTTGCATGACGCCCGGATTGACGCGTTCGCCCTGTGCACCGATGAACAGAGGCGTATTGGGTTTTGCCCCGTCGGGGCGCACGCGCAGATAAGCTTCAATGGCGCTTCTGACGGCGGGCAGAACGGGAACGGCACGCTCTTTTCTGCCTTTTCCGAAAACGGTCATCATATCGGAACGCGGTCTGTCTTTGACATCCAACGCCAACGCTTCGCTGATACGCAACCCGCATCCGTACAACAGCATGACAAAAGCGACGTCGCGCCGTTTCATCCATTCTTCTTTTTGCAATTCGGCGGCGGTTTTAATCATGTCAAACGCCTGTTCCTGCGTTACGGGTTTCGGCAGGGCTTTGGGCAAAGCGGGGGCGTGCAAAACGCTGACGGCGGGGTTGGACAGGACGGCATTCCGTTCAAGGAATTTGAAAAAGTTTCTTAAGGTTGACAAGTTTCTTGCCAAGGATGTTCTTGAAATTCCGTCTCCCGTTCTGGCGGACAGGTAAGCGCGAAAATCCGTTACGGCGAGATCCGCCAAAATTTTAAACGAAGGCGTTTCTTCGGTATATTCTTTGACGAATTTAAGGAATTCTGCCAAATCGCGGCTGTATGCGGCGACGGTATGTCCTGAACATCGCCGTTCCGTTTTCAGCCATCTTTGCCATTCGTCGACGGCGACGGTTAATTTTTCGTCGGCGCAAAATCGGACGTTAATGTTTTCCGGTTCATAAAAAGCAACCATGAATTTTCCCGCAAAAAAAATCCGGAAGAGTTTTCTCTTCCGGATTTTATCCGAGTTTCGGTCAAAATTAAAGGATTGACTGTCCCGTTTTTGCCCAATCTTCCGCGAACTGCTTCAATCCGGCGTCGGTCAACGGGTGATGATACAGCTGGCGAATAACCTTCGGAGGAGCCGTAATCACGTCGGCGCCGATGCGTCCGGCATTGATGATGTGTTCGGGGCTGCGTACGGACGCGACCAGAACCTGAGTTTTGAAATCTTCGTAATTGTCATAGACCTGAACGATGTCGGCGATCAGCTGCATGCCGTTGACGCCCAAGTCGTCCAAACGTCCGACGAACGGGGAAACAAAGGTTGCGCCGGCTTTTGCGGCAAGAATGGCCTGACCGCAGGTAAAGCACAACGTTACGTTAACCATTGTTCCTTCGGCGGACAAAGCGCGGCAGACTTTCAAACCGTCCTGTGTCAAAGGAACTTTAATCGTTACGTTGCGGGCGATTTTGCGCAGGACTTCGGCTTCTTTAATCATGGTGTCGTAGTCCAATGCCGTGACTTCGGCACTGACGGGGCCGGGAACGACTTTGCAGACTTCGGCAATCAGTTCTTTGAAATCCATGCCCTGCTTTGCGGCCAAAGACGGGTTCGTCGTAACGCCGTCAACCATGCCGGTCGTCGCCAAATCTTTGATTTCGTTCAAATCGGCGGTATCAATAAAAAATTTCATTTGTGTCTCTCACTAAAGTTAGTAAATTGTAACTGGTCATAGAGTGTAAGGAAATGTCCGTTAAGAATCAACCAAATAAAAAACGTCGCGTCGGGGTTCTTTTGCCCGTCCCGCTGGGAGGGGCTTATGATTACGCATTGCCCGAGGGCGTTTCGGACATTGCGGCGGGGTCTTTTGTTCGCGTGCCGTTCGGGCGAAGGCAAATGACGGGCGTCGTTTGGAAAACCGATCTGTCGGGCGAAGGGCGCGTTGACGACGAAAAACTGAAAGAAATCTCGGAAATTTATCCGTTTTCTCCGCTTGATGCGGAAAACCGCCGTTTTATAGACTGGGTTGCTTCTTATACGATGTCGGCGGCGGGCGCCGTTTTGAAAATGGCAATGAGCATTGACGACGTATTTTCGGGCGTCGGGGAAACGGAAGGGTTTGCCAAAAACGAAGGAGCGGTTCCCGTTGCGGGGTTTCGCATGACACCCGCGCGCGAAAAGCTGTTGGCGGCGGCAAGCGCCGTTCCCGAAAGCGCGGCGGCTTTGGCGCGAAAGGCTGGCGTGTCCGCAAACGGCGTACAGGCATTGTTTGAGGCAGGGCTGCTCAGAAAAGAAAAAATGACGTCCGAGACTTTTGAAACGCCCGATCCCGCATTCGGCGGCGTCGCTTTAAACGAAGAACAACAAAAAGCGTCCGATTTTTTAAAATCAAAAATAAATGCGGGATTTTCCGTAACGCTTTTGGACGGGGTAACGGGGTCGGGAAAGACGGAAGTTTATTTGGAAGCGGCGGCAAAAGCTTTGGAATGCGGTCGGCGCGTTTTGGTTTTGTTGCCCGAAATCGGGTTGACGGGGCAATGGGTCGAACGGTTTCGCCGCCGTTTCGGGGTAAGTCCCGCGCTGTGGCATTCGGACATGGGGGCAAAAAAGCGCCGCGAAACATGGAAAGCCGTTCTGGACGGGCGTATCCGCGTTTTGGCAGGTGCGCGTTCCGCTTTGTTTTTGCCGTTTTCGGATTTGGGCTTGATTGTCGTCGACGAAGAACACGATGCGTCGTATAAACAAGAAGACGGGGTCATTTATCATGCGCGCGACATGGCGGTCGTCAGGGCGAAAATTTCCGATATTCCGATTGTGCTGTCTTCCGCGACGCCGTCATTGGAAACGGTGGCGAACGTTAACGCGGGACGATATGAAAAAACCGTTTTGCATCACCGTTTCGGCGCGGCAAAGCTGCCCGACGTGCGCTTGATTGACATGAGACGCGATCCGCCCGAAGACACGGCGTCGTTGAAAAGTTTTCTTTCTCCCGTTTTGCTCGAGCACATAAAAAATACGCTGTTTCGGGGCGAGCAAAGTCTTTTGTTTTTAAACCGGCGCGGCTATGCACCGTTGGTTTTGTGCCGCAAATGCGGATACCGTTTCCAATGTACGCATTGTTCGGCATGGCTGGTCGAACATCGCGAAGCGGGGCGTTTGGAATGTCATCATTGCGGTTATTCCGTCCCCGTTCCCGAAGCATGCCCCGTGTGCGGAGAAACGGATTCTTTGGCGTCTTGCGGTCCCGGAGTTGAACGAATCAGCGAAGAAATTCAGGTTCGTTTTCCTCAGGCGCGCCGTTTAATCGTTACCGGCGACATGACGTCGTCGCCCGATCGTTTAAACGAAGCCATGCGCCGAATTCGCGATCACGAAGCCGACATTATCATCGGGACGCAGATTTTGGCAAAAGGGCACCATTTTCCGGATTTAACGTTGGTCGGGATAGTCGATGCGGATTTGGGTCTTGCGGGCGGAGATTTGCGCGCGGGCGAACGAACGTATCAGATGCTCAGCCAAGTCGCGGGGCGCGCGGGCAGAGCCGACAAAAAAGGCTTGGTCTTAATGCAAAGCTACGAACCCGACAATGCCGTTATTTCCGCGTTGGCGTGCGGAGATGCTCAGGCGTTTATTCAGGCGGAAACCGAAAGCCGCGAAGCTTTTCATATGCCGCCGTTCGGACGGATGGCGGCGTTGATCGTCAGCGGAGAAGACCGTTCAACGACGGAACAGGCGGCGTATTCATTGGGCAAATCGGCGCCTTATATGCAGGGTGTTCGGGTTTTGGGACCCGCACCTGCGCCTTTGGCTTTGTTGCGGGGCAAATACCGCTATCGTTTGTTGTTGCAAACCGAACGTAACGTTAGAATTCAGAACGTCCTGTCCGAATGGCTGGAATCCGTAAAAATTCCTTCTTCCGTCAGGGTTAAGGTCGATATTGATCCGTACAGCTTTTTTTAACGGAATTCCCATATGACGCTGGGGGTCAGAGTGCAACTTTCGGCGCCGTCGACCAAATCGACGGGCAACGGGTGTTCTCCCGATCCCCATGTATAGCGTATTCCCGATACGCCGGATCCGACGGTAATGCTGACCAAGCCCGATGAAGCGTCGGCTCCCCAGTCAGCCGTTGCCATTTTCAGACAAGCTTCAGGTGTCAGTCCCGTATATTCTATGGTAAAGGTGCGTCCGGCATTTCGTTCGGAGACTCCGCCGAAATTTATTTCTCCGCCGAACGGGTTCAATCCTTTTTTGGCGGAAACGTCATAAGATTCTTCGTTAAGGATACCGATGTTAAAAGCATCTTGTGCGGTCATGGAGGTAATTTGGCGTTGAGAGGAATAGAAGGTTCTCATATTCGTAACGATAGTCTGAACCTGATCCAAAGCTTTGGTGATTTTATATTTGGACATGGCCAGAGAATATCCGGCAATACCGCCGACGCTTAATACGCCGATGATGGCAAGCACCCCCAACATTTCTACCATTGAACGACCGCATTGATTGCTTTCTGACATTACGACGCTCCTTAAAATTCTGCTAAGGGTTTTATTTTTATAAATTTATTTTGGAACAAATTTTTCGTTTAGTCAATTATGTCTAAGATAATTTGTCTATTTCTAAGGTTATAATTTTTTAAGCCGCTCCAAGAAAATACTCTTTAAAAAGCCTGTTAAAATTTTTTATAGTGTAAGAAATGCAAAAGCGGAATACGGACGTGAAGACGGAATTATATAAAAAAAAGAAGAAATACCTTCATAACGGGAAGAACGACGGATTTCGAAAAATACAACCGCCTGTTTTTGCCGCCATAGATTTAGGGACGACGAACTGCCGCCTGTTGGTGGCGGCGCCGACGCCGCACAGCTTTTCGGTTAAGGAGACGTTTTCAAGGATTACGAAACTGGGCGAAGGTCTGGTTACGTCGGGCGAATTGTCCGAACGCGCCATGAAGCGCACGGTTTCCGCATTGAAGCTTTGCGCCAAAAAGCTGGAAAAATACAAACCCGAAAAAGTCCGCTTCGTCGCGACGGAAGCCTGCCGCAGGGCACTGAACGGCGCGGACTTTATTAAAAGGGTAAAGGAAGAAACGGGGCTTTCTTTGGAAATCATTTCGTTTGAAGAAGAATGCCGTTTGGCGGTGGCGGGGTGCGTGCCGTTGATTAACCGTAACATTCGCCATGCTTTGGTTTTTGACATCGGCGGCGGTTCGACGGAAATTTCGTGGGCAAAAATTGACGAAGCGGGGCGCGTTAAGCTGGAAGGAATGCTTTCGTTCCCTTTGGGAGTGATAACGGTGTCCGAAGCCTTTACGGGCAAAGGCCTGTCCTCGGCGGGGTATCGTGCCGTCGTGCGCAAAGTCCGTTCTTATTTGGAACCCTTTGAAGCCGAACATTCGATTTTGGAAGCCATCGAACAAGGCGACGTCCAAATGATAGGAACGTCCGGTACGGTAACGACGATCGGAGCGTTTCATCTGGATTTGCCGTATTATAACCGTTCGGCGGTGGACGGTTTGGCGCTCAGCTTTGACGATTTGGCAAAAGCCAAACGCCGTTTGGAAAAGTTGCCTTATGCCGAAAAGGTGGCGCATCCGTGCATCGGACCTCAGCGTGCGGATTTGTCTTTGGCGGGGTGCGCGATATTGCAGGGGATTTGCGATATGTGGCCGATCGGCGAAGTTACCGTTGCCGACCGCGGGTTAAGGGAAGGATTGCTGCTGGATCTGATACGTTCGGGGAACGGGCGCGTCGTCGGCAAAGCGGAGCATGAAAAATGAAACAGCTGCCGTCTCATTTAAAACAACACGTCAAAACGGCCAAAAAACGTTCTCAGGCATCGACTCAGTGGTTGCAACGCCAGCTGAACGATCCTTACGTTGCAATGGCAAAGCGGGAAGGTTACCGCGCTCGTTCGGCGTTCAAGCTGATAGAGCTGGATGACAAGTTTCATTTTTTAAAACAAGGCAAACGCGTCGTTGATTTAGGCGCGGCGCCCGGAGGCTGGACGCAGATTGCGGTCGAACGGGTGAAATCAAGTGCCGAAAATCCGTTGGTTGTCGGGCTTGATTTGCTCGAGATGGCTCCGATTGCGGGGGCGAAAACGACACAGTTGGATTTTTTGGACGATAAGGCGCCCGATGTTTTAAAAGAAATGCTGGGCGGGCATAAGGCCGATGTCGTGCTGAGCGACATGGCGCCGAACACGACGGGCATGAAAGACATTGACCATTTAAGGATTATGGGGCTTTTGGAAACGGCGTACGCGTTTGCGTGCGAAGTTTTGAACGAAGGCGGAACGTTTGTCGCCAAGATATTTCAAGGCGGGACGGAACAGAATTTATTGTCCGAAATGAAGCGCCGTTTTGATTCGGTCAAACACGCGAAACCGCCTGCCAGCCGTAAGGAGTCTTCCGAATTTTACGTTGTGGCGACGGGATTTAAGGGATAATCATGAAACAATCGGCACGGGTGAATGCGGCGGCGGAGCTGACAGAGGAAATCTTTGCGTTCAAGCGTCCCGCCGATGCTGCGGTCAAGGAATATTTCAAGGCGCGCCGCTATATCGGCGGGGGCGACCGACGGGCGATATCCGATCTTGTATGGCGCAGTGTCAGACGTTACGGACGGCTTTCTTTGCTGTGTCCTTTTGATTTAACGGGGCGCGCGGCCGTTGCCGCCGTTTTAAAGTACGACGGGGAAAATCCGGAAATCTTTTTTACGGGCGAACAGTATGCGCCTGCCGCGTTAAGTGAAGAGGAAAAAGAATTTTTAAACGCTTTGCCTTTGGAACTGCCATCTGCCGAAAACGAATGTCCTTCCGATTTCGCGGACAAGATTGATCGGGCGGAACTTATCGCAATGGCGGACGAAGCGCCGTTTGATTTAAGGGTTAATACTTTAAAGTCCGACAGGAAGAAAGTGCTGGAGATGCTTGCCCGCGAGGGGATTGAAGCGCAAGAAACGCCTTTTTCCAAATCGGGCATTCGTCTGAACGGGCGTTTGAATTTAAGAGATTCGGAACTTTTGGAAAACGGATTGGCGGACGTTCAGGACGAAGGGTCTCAAATCGTTTCGTTTCTGACGCAGGCAAAGGCGGGAGAAACCGTTATGGATTGGTGCGCCGGCGCCGGAGGTAAGACTTTGGCAATGGCGGCAATGATGGAAAATAAAGGGACGATCTATGCCGCCGACGCCAATGTCAAACGCCTTAAAGACCTGCCCGACCGCGCGGTCAGGGCGGGGGTGCGCAACGTTATTTTGCTGAACGGTTACGATTCTTTGAAATCTTATGATTTGGTTTTGGTCGATGCGCCGTGTTCGGGAACGGGAACATGGCGTCGGGCTCCGGACGCCCGCTGGTGCACAAGCGGGAAGGACGTCGAACATTTGGTCGCGGTTCAGGCTGAAATCTTGGAAAAAGCGTCCCGATACGTCAAAAAAGGCGGACGCCTGTTTTACATAACGTGTTCGCTGTTACGCGAAGAAAACGAAGAACAGGCTGAACGGTTTTTAAAGGCGCACGAAGATTTTTGTTTGCAGGACTTGTCGCCCGTTTTAAAGGAAACAACGGGAATGGAGACATCTTCCGCGACGGTCAGACTTCGTCCGTCGGTTTGCGGCACGGACGGTTTTTTTGCGGCGTCGTTTTTGAAACGGTAAAGGAAAAGCCCCCGAAAACGGGGGCTTTTTTTTATTTTTCGTAATTTTCGCTGATAAAGCGGTTTAAGGTTTGAACGCCGTATCCCGTGGCGCCTTTGGCGGCCATGGGTTTGTCCTTTTTGGAAAACGTAACGCCGGCGATATCCAGATGCGCCCATTTTGTGCCGGGGCGTACGAAGCGTTTCAGGAACGTTGCGGCGATAATGCTGCCGGCTTCGCGACCTTTGGAACCGACGTTCATGATATCGGCGACGTCGGAAACGATTTGATCGTCGAACAGGTCGTCCAAAGGCATCCGCCACATTTTTTCGCCGACGTGTTTGGATGCGCCGAGCAGGGCATCGGCCAAAGCGTCATCGTTGGCGAACAAGCCTGCGTAATCAGAGCCCAAAGCCACGATAATGGCGCCGGTCAGCGTTGCCAGGTCGATCAAGGTTTGGGGTTTGAAGCGTTCTTGAGCATACCACATGGCATCACCCAAAATTAAACGGCCTTCGGCATCGGTATTGACGACTTCGACGGTTGTCCCCGACAATGATTTAACGACGTCTCCGGGGTGCTGAGCGGTTCCCGAGGGCATGTTTTCGACCAAGGGCATGACGGCGGCGACGTTGACTTTTGCTTTGCGCATGGCCAGAGTTTGCATGGTGCCCAAAGCGACGGCGGCACCCGCCATATCGTCTTTCATTTCTTCCATGCCGCTTGCGGGTTTCAGGCTGATGCCGCCCGAATCGAAGCAGACGCCTTTGCCGACCAAGACCAATGGAACGTCTTTTGAATTAGGATTGCCGAGCCACTGTACGACGGCCAGACACGGCGGATTTGCGGAACCCTGAGCGACGCCGAGCATCATATCCAACCCTTTGGCTTTCAGGGTTTCGCGGTCGTAGATTTCGGTTTTCAATCCGTATTTTTGCAAATCGATGGCGCGTGCGGCGAATGCCGATGGCGTGACGAAGTTTGCGGGTTCGTTGACCAGATCGCGGGCGGTATAGACGCCTTTTGCAATGGCGCTCATGGGTTCGTAAGCGTTTTGAGCCGCCTGAGCATTGGCGGTCATGATATAGAATTCTTCCAGCGTTACGGGTTTTTTCTGGACTGTTTTATGTTTCAAGAAACGGTAAGAAGCTAATTTTGCACCGAATCCGACTTCATGAGCGGGCAAATCGTCGACGGCGAAGTCGGCGGTTTTTTCGCCGCAAGTCAACAAAGCCGTTACGGCTGCGGCACCTGCGGCACAAGCGCGCAACGGGTCATTGCTTTCTTTTTTGCCCAGCCCGACGCATACCAAACGTTTGACGGCTGTTTCTTCGGGAGAAACGACGATGAACAGATCGCCCTGTTTTCCGGAAAAGCCGTCGGTTTTCAAAGCCTTAACCAAACGCCCCTTCATCAAGGCGTCGATTTTTTTTGCCGTTTTTGACAGCGTCAAATCGTCGTAAATCCCGACGATCAAAGCCCCGTCGCTGGGGATTTCCGTTTTTTTAAACAAGATTTTCATGGTACAGCATCCGTTTGAAAATATTAAAACTACGGGACAGCATACACTTTCCCGTCGCCAAATCAAAGGGCGCAAATCAGACTTTTTTATGATTTTTTCAGATAAACGGCTTAAATGACGTGCAACGGGCGGGAAATTTTGATAATACAGGAAAAACGCGGTCAACGGCGGAGTAAAGTGTGATGACGGAAACACCTTTTGCGCAAGAGGAAAATCACGACGAAATTATGGCCGATCCCCTGATGCACGAACGCGAATGGCTGTTGTATGCGATAGTGCTGGACGGAGAGGGCGGCGGAAAAAGCTTGGACGAATCGGAGCTGAACCAGTGGAAGCCCGAAGACGGGACTTTGTGGCTTCATTTGGACTTGTCCGTGGAAGGCACGCACGATTGGATGCTTAATTGCAGCCATATCGATCCGTTGGTTTTGGAAGCCCTTTTGGAAGACGAAGAACCCCGCCCGAGGTGTATGCCGTACGGCGATAATTTGTTGTTGTTTTTGCGCGCCATCAACCTGAACCCCGGCGAAGAACCCGACGATATGATTTCTTTGCGCATATGGTGCGAAAAAAATCGCATTATCACGCTTCGGGAAACGCCGCTGTCAACGATGCGCGAAATAGACCGAAAGCTGATGACGGGCGTCGGGCCGAAAACGACGGGGGAAATGCTGGACGAAGTTTGTTCCACGACACTGGACAGGATTGTTGCCGCGGTGGCGGACGTCGAATGCCTGATTGATAACATCGAAGACAAAATCGTCGACGAAGACGATGATGACGATATGATGGCGCCGTTGTCGGAAGCTCGCCGTAAATTGTCGGAAATGCGGCGTTATTTGTCGCCTCAGCGCGACGCCATGGAAATGTTGCCGCGCCAGCTGATGTCTTGGTTGGACAAGGAAATACAATACCAGTTGCGCGAAAATGCCAACCGCATGCTCAGGATTATTGAAGACATTGACAGCCTTCGCGAACGCGCATCGATTAACATGGACGAATTGTCCAGCCAGCTGCGCGAAGAAACGCAAGAAAATATGTATATGCTGTCGGTGTTGGCGGCGATTTTCATTCCTTTGACGTTTATAACGGGGTTGCTCGGCATGAACGTCGGGGGGATACCGTTTGCGGAACATGAACACGGCTTTTTAATCGTCACGGGGCTGATGTTTTTGTTTGGCGTGATTTTGATGATTATTTTCAAACGGTTAAAGTGGTATTGAGATGAGCGGGGCGAATAAAAAAGCGTTGGTAAAACCCGCTTGCAAAGAAACGGCGCAAGAAGGCGGACGGTTGCTGGCGCAAGGAGAGCTGGTGGCGTTCCCGACGGAAACCGTGTACGGTTTGGGGGCGGATGCGACGAACGACAAAGCCGTCGCGTCGATTTTTGAAGCAAAGGGACGCCCTCAGTTTAATCCGCTGATTGCTCATATTCCCGTTTTGGAATGGGCGGAAGATTTCGCCGAAATTTCAAATACGGCTCTTTTGCTGGCAGAACGTTTTTGGCCGGGGCCCATGACGTTGGTAATGAACCGCAAGGAAAACTGCCCCGTTTCGTATTTGGTCAGTGCGGGGCTTGATTCCGTGGCGGTCAGGATGCCGTCTCATCCGTTTGCGCGGGAATTGATTTCTTGCGCGGGCGTGCCGATTGCCGCGCCGAGCGCCAATATTTCGGGTACGGTCAGCCCGACGACGGCGGAACACGTCCGTCAGGGATTGGAAGACAGGATTTCTTTGATTATAGACGGCGGTCCGTGCCGGGTCGGCGTTGAATCCACCGTTCTGGACGTCAGGGGGGAACGCCCCGTTTTGTTAAGGGCGGGCGGTTTGACGGTGGAAGAAATAGAAACGTTAACGGGGGCTGGGTCTGTTTTGTTTCCGGACAGCGATCCCGCATTGCCGCGTTCTCCGGGACAGTTGTCCAGCCATTATGCGCCGTCTTTGCCCGTCCGTCTGAACGCGCATGAAGCTCGGGAAGGCGAAGCCCTTTTAGGGTTCGGTCCCGCCGAACACGCCGATTTGAATTTAAGCCCGTCGGGAGATTTGGCGGAAGCCGCGGCGAATCTGTTTGCGTTTATGCGTTTACTGGATCGCCCCGAGTTTAAGGGGATTGCCGTAATGCCCGTACCGTTCAGGGGGCTGGGATTGGCGATAAACGACCGCCTGAAACGTGCGGCGTATCCTCGCAGAGTTACGAAACAAAGCTAAGAGAGGCTCAATGATTGAATTATCAATCGATTTAAAAGAAAAAATGGAAAGCATCGCGGGCAAAGACGCGTTTGTTTTTTATGAAAGCGAAGGAGAAAAAGACGGGACGTACGCTTTTTATCCGTCTTCAAGCGAAGAGCTGTCGCGTTTTTCGTCGTTATGTTACCGTCACCGCGTTCCGATGCGTCCGTGTTCGGACGAAACGTCGGCGCGTTCGGATACGGTGAACGTTTTTTTCGACCGTATGGACAAAGTTTTATCGGTTGATCCCGTTTCCCGCACGATAACTGTTCAAGCGGGATGCACGTTTGAAACGGCGCGTCGCGCGGCGGACGAAGCGGGATTTTTGTTTCCGCTTTACATGAATGCGCCGGAAGGAGCCAGAATCGGCGGACGTCTGGCAACGAATTACATTAACGCGGGAGTGTTCCGTTACGGAACGCCGAAAGAGCTGACATTGGGGACGCAGTTGGTTTTGCCGGACGGAACCGTAAAGGATACGTTGGAAAACTATGCGACGTCGGAATCCGATACGATGAAGAATTTGTTTGTGGGGTCTCACGGCAGCATCGGTTTTATCACGGCTGCGGTGATCAGATTGCATCCCAAAGCGGCGGAGGTTCGGCGCATGCTTTGTTTGTGCGACGGTCTGTCTGGGATAAGCAAGCTGTTTGCGTTGTCGCAACATTTGGGGGCGACGCTGTTGACGGGCTTTGACGTTTTTTCCAAATCGGGAATGGAAGAAATATTAAAGGAAGTGCCGTCGATACAAAAACCGTTCGAGGCGTCATGGTATGTTTTGATAGAATTTTCTTCGACGGTGGCAAATGACCGTCTGGGGTCTTTTTTGGAAGAACTGAAGAAAGAAGCGGTTCAAAAAGGATTAATTCGCGATGCGGTAACGTCGAAATATGCGGAAGACGCCGAGAATTTGGCGCGGATGGAACGATCCGTGCAGTGTTTGGCAAGGTGTGCGGACGGAGCATATTTTAAAGAAGCCGTTCTGCCTGTTTCCAAGACGGTTGATTTTTTGGAACGCTTGGGTGTACAGGCGGCATATGCTTTTCCGAAAGCGTCATTGATGCCTTTGGCGCGCATGGGAGAAGGCGCTTTGTTTTTGAATGTCCGTTTTTCGGAGTTGGAAAACGACGAAGCGGCTTTGACGGAAAGCGAAAAAATGTTTAAATTGTTTGATACGTTAGTCTGTCAGGCGGGTGGCATGTGTGCCGTTTCGCAAAAAGCCGGCGGTTCGGCGGACGGAAAAGGCGAAATTGCCGATATGATAAGGGCGCTGAAGGCTTCGTTTGATCCGTATAATTTGATGAATCCGACTTAAAAGGGGAAGTTATGAAACTGATAGCCGTAGATTTGCTGGCGGAAAAGCTGGTCATGTCGGAAAATGAAACGGAAGCCGTATTGGGGCTTTTGGATTTTTCGTCAACGGACGTATCTTTGCTGTCGTCGGCAAGGGCGGCAATGTTTCCGAAATTGGAGCTATTATCGCGGGATTTGGCGCAAAAGGCAATGCAGGCGCCTCAAATGAAACAAATGATAACCGAGCTTTCGACGCCGGAGGATTTTCCGAAATCCGTTCGCGATTACATGCGGGATTATTTCGGCGGGGCGTGCGATGAAAAGTATATCGAAACACGGGCAAAGGCGGGGGCTTTGTATTACCGCTTTGACATTCAGCCGAAGCTGTTTATCCCGATGACGTCGTACATGCAACAGATTTTGGAAGTCGAATTGATACAGGCTTTAGGCAAGACGGACACGGGTATTTTGGCGTGCCGGTCTTTGTCAAAGTTCGTGCGGCTGGACAATATGCTGATCATGCAGGCGTTTGACGAAGCCAGACAGCGCGGCGAAGTCGAAACGGAACGCAAACGCGCGGCATATTCGTTGATGCTGGAACGCAAAGTGGCGCGATTGACGCAGGCAATGGAAGATTTGTCTCAAAAAGATCCGTTGACGGGGCTTTATAATGCGCGCGGTCTGTTTGACAATCTTTACCGCGAAATCGGAAATGCCAAAAGGCATAAATGGGGCATTTGTCTGGTTTATTTCGACTTTAACGGATTTAGAGAGTTTAACGAAACGGAAGGTCGCCGCGTCGGGGACAAGCTGTTGAACATCATGGCGGCGACCCTGACAGACGCTTATCGCGAAACGGACATCATCTGTCGTTACAAAGACGACCAGTTCTGCGTCATTATGCCGAACACGGTGGCGGCGGACGCCAGAAAAGTCTGCAAACGCGTTATTGACAAGTTCCGTCAAAGAAGCACGTACGGTTTGGCATTTTGCATGGGATTGGCACAAACGGGGCCGAAAGAGTTTTTGGCGCCCGACGATTTTCTGTATGTGGCCAGCGAAAACGTAAAAGTCGCACAGGGAGCCATTTCCGATAAAAGCGAATTCTTCTTAAAAGGATAAAAGGCTTGCGATAAGCCTTTTTTGCCGTTATCGTCGTTTAAATTTTGTCCTTAACATCCGAGAAACCGATGGGATTTTTTAAAAAAGCAAAAAACGGGGAACTGCCGTCGCTGAGCAAAGAAAACCTTTTGATGGTTCGGCGCGTCTGGAAAACCTACATTATCGACAAATGGAAACTTTTGACGATTTCCATTATTTTAATGCTGATCGGCGCCAGTTTCGACGCGTTGCTCGTTCGTCAGATGAAACCGATTTTTGACGAAGTCTTTATTGATAAAAACCGCGAAAGCCTCGGCGTTATCGGTTTGGTCATTTTGGTGCTGTATTTTATAAAAGGCGTAACGAACTACGTCCAAAGTCTGGTCATGACGAAAATGAGCATCCGTATTTTAACCGATATGCAGATGGATGTTTTCAAACGTGTCGTCCGTATGGATAACGCTTTTTTTGCCAAAAGGACGACGGGTGATATTTTGTCGCACTTTACCGCCGACGTTACCATCATCAAAGACGCGGTTTTAAACAGCCTGACAACCTTGGTCAAAGATTCCGCTTCGGTTCTTTTTCTGGTTTTGCTGATGTTTTGGCAGTCCTTTGAAATGGCGTGCATTATGTTTTTTGTGTTTCCGCTGGGAATGGCTCCGGTGGCGTACTGCGGGCGCAAGATGCGGCGCAAAACAAAAAACATGCAAGAAGTGTACGGCTTGCTTTACAATGTTTTGTCTCAAACGTTTCAGGGCATTAAAATCGTTAAATCCTACTGCACCGAAGACAAAGAAGCCGAAGTATTGCATGCTTCGATTAACCGAATGAACAAAATATCGTACAGCATGGCACGGCTGTCGAGCCTGCAAAGCCCGCTGATGGAATTTTTCGGCGGCATAGCGATGGCGGGGACTTTGGCATACGGCGGATACCGTATTTTGCAGGGTGACATGACCCCCGGAAACTTTATGGTCTTCCTGTTGGCAATCGTCGCGGCGTACAAGCCGATGAAAAATATCGCCAACCTGCATTTAAGAATGCAGATGGGCATTGCGTCGATGCAACGTTTGTTTGATATGATGGATACGCCGCCTGCCATTCACGATGCGCCCGACGCGCGCGAGTTAAAGATAAATTCGGCGGATCTGGACGTCAAAAACATTACATTTTCTTATGACGGCGAACATCAGGTGTTAAAGAACGTTTCTTTGACCGCAAAAGCCGGTCAAACGGTTGCCGTTGTCGGGCACAGCGGTTCGGGCAAATCGTCTTTGATTAACCTGATTCCCCGTTTTTACGATCCGCAACAGGGGCAAATCCTGATTGACGGACAGGATATCCAGTCCGTAACGTTGGAAAGCTTGAGAAAACAAGTCGCCTATGTTTCTCAGGATGTCATCATTTTTGACGATACGATCAAAAACAACATTCGTTACGGGACGCCCGACGCAACGGACGAACAGGTGATTGCGGCGGCAAAGGCTGCGGCGGCGCACGACTTTATCATGGGTACGGAAAAAGGCTATGATACGGTTTTGGGCGAACGCGGCGGGCGTTTGTCGGGCGGTCAGCGCCAGATGATTTCGATCGCAAGAGCCATGCTGAAAAACGCTCCGATCCTTTTGTTGGACGAAGCGACGTCGGCATTGGATTCCAAATCGGAACGCATTGTTCAGGATTCTTTGGATACTTTGATGAAAGGACGTACTTCGATCGTTATTGCGCACCGTTTGTCGACGGTAATCAACGCGGACAGAATTTATGTCTTTAACGACGGCGAAGTCGTTGATTCCGGTACGCACGAAGAATTGCTGACTCATGACGGCATTTATGCTCAGCTTTATCGTCTGCAGTTTATGAAAGACAAAAATTAAAACCAAAGGCGTGCTTGCCGCCGCTTTTTTCAAAAGGTATCCTGATAAAAGATCAGGCATCAAAAACAGGGGAATAAAATGAAACGTCTGTTGTTTTTTCTTATGTTTTTAATCACGCCTTTTTATGCGCAAAGCGACGAATTTATCAATCCGACCAGTCCGAAGACCCAAGGCTTGGTCGTTTCGGCGGATTCCCAGACGAACAGCTTTAAAATCGAAGTCGACGGGAATGTCGGCTTGCAAATGATTTTTTATGTTACGGACGATACGGAATACTTTGTTTCGACGCCGCAAGGGACGGAAACGGGCAGTTTTTCCGATATTCAAAACGGGGCGTACGTCAACGTCGTCTATACGACGAACGACGAAATGACCGAAAGTATTGCCGAAGAAGTGACGGTCGACACACAAAAATAAATCCGAAAAATCATAAAAAACGGTTATACTATATATAGATACGGTTTCCTATGAGGGAGGAGTGCTATGTATATATGGTATGTTTTGGCAGTATTCTTTATATTGTTGATAGCTTCGAATGTTTATGACATTCAGCAGGAAAAAAAGAAGGCGGAGCGCAATTTATTTAAAAAGCAGCTTTTGACTCCTTCGGGAAAAGAAATGTTTGACCGTCTCCGTCAGGTTGTCCCCGACGGGTATATTTTTGTAAAGGTTCCGTACACGGATCTGTTTGATAACCGCAAAAAGAACCCTAAGGAAAAGGCGCGCCTTCATTTTCGTTTTGTCGGATGCTGCATAGACTTTGTCGTTTGCGATGCAAAGCTTAATCCGATATGCCTGATAAAATTTGACGAAACGGAAATGGAAAAGAAAAAGCTGAAAAAGCTGACGTCAGAAGAGGTTTTTGCGGAATCCGGGTATCATTTTATCCGCTATAAAAGCAAGAATAAACCCAGTGTGGAACAGCTGACGGCGGATATTTTCCCGCCCAAAGAAAAGCCTGCGGATAAAGCGGAAGACAAGCCCGCCGATAAAAAAGCGGAAGATAAACCCGCAACGCCGAAATCGCCCGAAAAGGAAGCGGCGGCTAAATAAAGGGAGAAAAACGCGAAAAATTCAGTTGCGGACGCACGGTGTCCGCAACTTCTTTTCTCATGCATAGAATCCAAGCCAGAGCGCTTTCGTTTTTCAACGGAGCCGTTAACGCGGGCAAATGCCCCTTTCCGCAAGCTTCCATTTTTCCGATTTCGTCAACGACAAGAATATCCGCGTTTTTTCTGGCATCAAGAATGCGTTCGTTTGCCCATTCCCAAGCGCTTTGATTAAAATCGAACTTACAACCGTTTTGAGCACGGTTTGATTTTATGGCCAGTATTTTTCGTTCGCCCGTTTCGGCGTCCATGACGTCATAGCCGTTCGGATTTACGGGATCTCCGAATGACGGTTGCAGGATTCCGCCGATTTTCAGCCCTGCTTCTTTTATTTGTTGGACGAGGTTTAAGGCTTTTGTCGTTTTTCCGCTTCTTTTTTCGCCGCAAACGGCAATAATTTCGGGCAGGGCATAAAGCATGGTTAAGCGTTCGGACAAAGCTTTCCATTGTTCGGGGGAGTTTATGTTTTCGCCCGTTAATTCGAAATCGGATTCGACGGTTTTGCGGTCGGCGGCGGGCATTTCGTCGCGCAGAACGTCCATGCGCGTGCATTCGGGCGGCAATGACAAAAGTTTTTTTGCAAATTCTTTGGATAAAAATACGGGATGACCTGCATTTCCGTTCTTTTCCGGATAAGCCATTTCAGCTTTTAATGCCGCAAGATCTTTCCACGTTTCGGGCGGAGGCAAAGGTCTGTCAACGGCGGCAAAAGCAATCTTTTCAAATCCTTTGTCAAGAAAGAAACGGCATCCAGCCTGAACGGAAGAGAACGGACCGAACTCCGGCAAAGGGTTCATCAGGGAAAAAATCCGCAAAGATCCTCTGAGCGCCGAGGTTTCGGGACCCGGCAACACGTCTTTGTACGCTTCGGCATTATATCCCAGAATGACGGCGACATATTTTCCTCCGGCTTTTCTGTACGCGTCGATTTGGCAGAACAGCCAAGATTTTTTCCCGGCGTCAAGCAAACCTTTCGGGCATCCCATGCGACGGGATTTTCCTCCGGCCAGCAAAACAAGAGGAGGCAGTTCAGTCGATAAGTTTTTTAATATTGTCGTCGGCACTTAACGTAAAGACGCGGTCATTGATGATCGGCAGGTCGCAAGAGCGTTCTCCGACGCCCGTGAACAACAATCCGCACCGTTCCCCTTTTTGAATGAGATTATTTTTGATCAGCATTCTCAATCCGGCCAATCCTGCGCTTCCCGTTGCGGACAAATCAATGCCCGTATGGCGAACGGCCAGATCAAAGGCTTTTTGCAAAGATTCTTCGTCGGCGACCAAAGGCAACCCTCCGGTTTCGATCATGCCGCGTACGACTTCCAATCCGTCGTATGTGGTGTCGTCCAGGATTCCTTCGGCGATGCTGTCGGGGACGTTGCCGCTCCACGGTTTAAAGAATTCGTTTCTTTTTTTGCCGATTTTTGCAAAGACTTCATCGATGTCTTCTTTGATTTTCGGGTACATTTCGGCGATCAGGTTTGCGGTCATTTTAATTTGTCCGGCGTTGTTTTCGATTACCGAACGTGCATCGAAATCGGATTCCAAAGCCATGGACAATTCGGGAGGCAAAGTTACGACGCCGTCGCGTCCCAATTCGCGCAGAACCATGAAATAGCTTTGCGCCAAGGGATAGCAGCTGGACGTTTGGCAGGTATAGAAACGCGGCAATTTGCGAATCATGCCCAAACGTTTGCATATTTGAGCGCCCGAAATTACGGCGTTAGCCAAACCGCCGCCGCCGACCTGAATGACCATGACGTCCAAAGCGGCATCGTTCAGGTACTGGTTAAAGAAGAATTCATAAGCCAGCGTTTCCGCGCCTTCGACGGCGGACCATATATCGTGTCCGTAAGACGTGAAGGGAACCCATCCGAATTTTTTCAAGGCTTCCTGATAACGCAGGTTGCACGGGTCGCCTTCGCCGACGTTCCCGTCGCGGCTGACTTTAACGACGTTTGTGCCCAGATTTGTCAGGATGGCAACGACGGTATCGCTGACGTGGTCGGGGACAAAGGCGTACAGCTGGTATCCTGCGGCGCCGGCGATGGCGGCGGCGCCCATGGCGGCATTACCGCAGCTGAAAATGGCAAGCGTTTTTTTGTCTTGGTCTTCGCCCGATATTTCGCGCAACGTTTCCAGATGCATGACGGCGCCTGCCAAATGTCTGGACTTATGCGATCCCATCAGCTGCAAGGTTTCGTTTTTAACGAACAGGGAGCCTTTGGGTAAATCGATGGCTTCCGCCAATTCGTCGGCTTGGATTTCGGGTGTTCTGACGAACCCGCGCCCCGTCAGGCGTTCGCAGGCGTTGGATAAAGCAAGAACGCGTTCCAGCCACCAAGACGCTTTCCCGTGTTCGTTTGCCAACTGATAGCTGGCCATAAATTCGCGGAACACGCTGAAGGAAAGCTTTCCTTCATTCCATCGTTTTGTCAGAATCGTGGGGAAAACGCGAGACAGTTCGTCGGCATCTTCCAATTTGATTAAGGGGTGGACGCCGTCATCAGAGCTTTCGGGACAAGCCAAATCCTTTATATCCAAAGGAAATTCTTTGTTGCAGACGGGGCAATACAAACGCATGTTTTTCAACCTTGTTTAAACCTTTACATACACGCCAACACTATACCGAAATTTGCGCGAATATAAAGAGAAAAGAAAAACCCCGCGAAAAGCGGGGCTGATTTTTTTAAGCGGCGTTACGGTTGTTTTTGAACGGCCAGCTTTAACAATTCGGCTTCTTTTTCAATCAGAGGCATCATGTCTTTCAGAGCGGCGTAATAATCTCCGCCCATGATATCGTTGTTGACGGTATCGATTAAGGGCATCAGACTGGGCGCCGCCTGCATGATTTCCTTTAATCTGGCGAAATATTCGGGATGCAGCACCTTCGGGTCTTTTGCCAGATACATTTCCTGCAAGACGTAATAGACTTTTTTGCACGGGGTATCGGCGTCCTTTTCCGTCAGGACGTATTTTTCGCGCAAGATGGGGACGTTTCCTTCGATGAACAGCTTGACGCGTTCTTTGTCGTTTGTGATCAACGCGTTTCCGACGATCAGGCGTTCGCCCGGTTTTAATTCGATTTTTAAAGGCATGAAAGCCTCCCTGCAATAATTAGAACATAGAAAGGATATTCGCGCTGGATTCCAGAGTCAAGCTGATGACTTGGTTAGCGATTTCCTGTTGTGTTTCGATGGCCAGCAAAAGCGAGCTGACTTCGTTCAAGTCGGCTTTGGTCAACAATTCGGCGCCGTTTTTGCTGGTGTTCGACAGCCCCGTCAGGAAATTTTCGCGAGACGTTACCATGGCGGCGTCCTGTTCGAATTTGTTTGCGGCGGCGCGCGTTTTTGCCAAAGCGGCGTCCAAATCCGACAAAGCGTTTGCAATGTCGGCGGGGTCTTGCCAATCGCCGACCGACGGAGACAACCCCAAAGATTCGCTGTCCAGCATGACGCCCGTAATCGTGCGGACGTCGCCGCCGTTTTCATTGAAGATGGCGCGAATGTTGTCGCCTTTTAACGGGTTTAATCCGTCGAACGTACTGTCATTGACCAGATCGTCGATTTGTTTTAACAGCTCGTCGTACTGTTCGGAATATTTTAAACGCAGATTGTTTCCGGATTCCGTTCCGCCTTCAATTCCCATAAATTCGGTTACGTCGCCTTTTAAATCGCCGATGACCAAATCGTCGCCGTAATCCGACGTGATTTGCAATTTGTCTCTGGACGTCAAAGACGCGGTAATTCCGTCCAACGCGGACAGCTCGTCCATAAATTCTTCAATGGTTTCGCCTTCGCGTATGGTTATGGTCGTGCCAAGGTCAAAGCCCAGTTTCGACGCCATGTTCGGTTCGGTATTCGTTTCGTCGATTTCGCCGTTCGGGGCGTAATGGGCGTCATTAACCAAAATGGGGCTTCTGTCGGGGGAATAGAGCTTCAGTTGTCCGTCTTTGACTTCGTATTTCAGCTTGTCTTCGCCGATCAGCGTCGTGAGCTGTCCGAAAAAAGCGTCAACGCGCATGTCTTCGTCGGCGACTTTTAACGTTACCCATTCGCCGTCTCCGACTTTGATGTTAAAGGAATCGCCCGTTTCAATCCCCAATTCAGACAATTTCATCTTTTTTTCGACGGGAACGGAAGCCGTCATTTCTTTCATGTTCCCGGTGCGGATAATAATTTCGTCGCCGTCTTTAAAACCGCTGATGTCGGTCAGAACCTGTTCGTCTTCAAAACCGTATTCGCTGGTCATTTTTGCGGGTTTGTTAACGCTTTCGGCGGCGTAAGTGGCGGACGCCTTTGCCTGCTGAACCAATTCGGTCAACGCGGAAATGGAATCGTCGACGGCGCTGAGGGTGGTTGATATTTTGCCGACCGAATCCAAAACGCTGTCCAAACCCGCGGCACGTTCGTTCAGACGCATGTCTTTGAAATACAAAACCGAATTATCATAAGAGGAATTGACGGTTTTTCCCGTCGCCAAAGAAACGGAAAGACTGTCATAAGCGGCGCTCAGGTCTTTTCCGTAATTGACGTTTGTTGCCAGCGACGAGGGCAGCCGCGTGGACGTTCCGTATGAAGAAAAATTATAGGGCATTGTTTTCATTATTTTTTCCCCGAATTGTTTTTGACGGACAAACTTACATTCTTTAATCCTAGCATAAAAACGGCGGGGGTGAAACAATAAAAAATCAATTTTTTCAATATATTAGTAGGCAAAAATTGCCTACTCCGCCTTTAGAGGCAGGACACTGACGTCTACGGTAACGGCATGTTGACCGCCGCCCGTCATGATGCCTTTGATCGGGCTCATGTCGTCAAAATCGCGTCCCCATCCGACGGTGATATGGTCGGTTTGGGCGTACATATTGTTTGTGGGATCCAAATCAACCCAGCCGTATTCGGGGACAAAGACGGAAAACCATGCGTGGGAAGCGTCTCCGCCGACCATTTCGATGTCGCCCGTTTGGTTTTCCAATGCGGGGCGGCAGGTGCGGATATAACCGCTGACATATCTGGCAGCCAATCCCAAAGAACGGACGGCAGCAATCGCCAGATGGGCAAAATCCTGACAAACGCCGCGTTTTAACCGCAAAACTTCATTGACGGGCGTGGCGATGCTGGTTGCCGACGGGTCATAGGCAAAGCCGTTATAAATGCCGCGCATCAGGTCTTCGGCTCCGCGCAGGACGGGCTTTCCTTTGTCAAAAAAGGCTTGGGCGAATTCTTTGATTTCCTTTGTCAAAGGAATAAAACAGGACGGACAGGCATTCTCGGCGGCTTGCAACAATTCTGGGGTATCTGGTAGGGACAAGCTTTTTTTAACGTCTTCCCATGCGGGGGTGTCATCGGGGTCGGGGATCGGGCGTTCAAAGACTTCGGCATTGAATTCGGAAACGACGCTTAGTGCCGTATGGGGCATTTCGGTAATAAAAAAGGTTGTTCTGTTTCCGAACGCGTCCTTTGCATTTTCGATAAAGGACGGCTCCGGGCTGACGGTCAAAGAAACGTTTGAAACGTGCTGATAAAACGTTTCGCGGGGTTTCAGTCTGGCGATATGATGAGACAGCGTAACGGGCAGGCTGTATTTATAGTCCGTTTTATGCCGGACGCGATAAGTCACGGACGTCATTTGATTTTTCCTTTATTGTAAGAGGGACCCTGACGCGTCGGAGCGGCATGGACAAAGCAGGACAAAGTCAGCGTGTCGGAAAAAGCGGTCAGCATTTCTTTCAGTTCGGCAAGCTTTTGTGCTCCTTCGGGGGACAGAGGCGACGTTTCGGGCTTTGCATTGACGGCAAAAGTCATGACGTTAATGCCTTTAATCAGGTCGAGCATATTTTCAAGGATTTCCGATTCTTGCGCGAATAATCCGTCTTGTTCGCTTTCGTGTTTCATGACGGCAATGTTTTGGCGCAACTTAAGCACCTGATAAAGCAGCGAACGCGGGTTTGTTTCGTCGCACACCAGCAAATCAAAGACCAACGGAACGGTCGGCACGTCCATATATCTGGCGCGATAAGTCATTTTGCTGTCCGACACTTCCAGCAACGCGTCCAACGAAGCGTTAAAGCCGTTTTGAGCGCAAAAACCGATACAGTTCATAATCATGATCAACTGCATGCCGCGTTCCAGCCGCCGTCCGATTTCCATAAAACGCCAACTGTGTTCGCGCGTCATGTTTTCGCGGATCAACCCGCTCAGCGCGTTTTGGTGCAAGATGACGGAATTCAGCCTGTTCAGGACGGCTTTGTCGCTGCTTTGGCTTTCGGGCAACAAACGCGGAAGCAGGGTAAAGATTTCCCAAGTATCGGCGGACAGCCTGTCTCTGAGGGCGTCAGCGGTTTCTTTCATGCGGGCGAACATGGCGTGCAACCCGTAAGCGTAGGAAGACGAGGTTACGGTTTCTTTAAGCTCAATCAGGAAACGGGGCAAATCTTCTTCGCGGGTAAAGTCGTAAAAAGGCAAATGTCCGCCCAAAGCGCACAACGACATCAACGTTGCCGTTTCCGAAAGTTCGGGCAGTTCGGGGCTGTCCGCGAAACGTCGGAACACGGCGCGCAAAGTGCGGGCAAGTTCTTCGCTGCGTTCCAGATTTCGTCCCAGCCAGAACATGTTATCGGCGGTTTGAGACGTTAAATCGAACGTTCTTCGGACGGGTTTCATTTGGGGTTGCAGGGCGGCGGGCAAAATGACGCCCTGTTTTAATTTTTCCTGAGAATTTCTGGGAATCCACAGGTCGTGAACGGCGATATTTCCCGTTTCGCTTTTTGTAAAGGCGTTTCCGCCTTCCATGACGCGATATCCGTTTCCGTCGTAAATCAGGTGAAAGCGCAGCCTCACGGGGCGAGGGACGATTTTATTTGCTTTTAAGACGGGCATCATCGAAGCATTGACGCGTTCTTGGGCACAGAAATTTTCGGGATGCTCAAGGATTTCCCTTTGCGACGGGCTGACGTGGTTTCCGTTCGGATCGACGAAATCCAGCTTTTCCATGTTTTCCAAGGCAAATCGGCATTCTTTTTCTTGACCGCACCACCATGTTGCCAAAGACGGCAACGACAAAGGCTTGCCGTTAAAGTATCGGGCGATGCCGTGAATAAAGGCGTTCAGGGCGGGGATTTGAGCGGTTCCCGACCCGAAGGGATTAATGACGGCGACTTTTGCGTTTCTGGCGGCGTTTACCAATCCAGCCACGCCCGAAAAAGAGCTGCCCGTCAATTCAAGCGGGTCGCACAGTCCGTCATTGACGCGGCGCAGGATAACGTCCACGCGTTTTAAACCGTCGATGTTTTTTAAGAAGACATAATTTTTTCTAACGGACAAATCGACGGGTTCGACGGCGGATATTCCGAGGTTTCGTGCCAGAAATTCGTCTTCGGCGGCGTTTGAACCGTTTTGTCCGCAACTCAGCAGGACGATTCTGGGGGCTTTGTCTTTTTGTTTTGTCAACGCCGCTTCGGCAAGCCGTTTGCGCAAAGTGTCAAAGAAATCAATGACGCGTCTCGGTGCGGTTTGAGCATAGATTTCGGGCATGACTCTGGACAGCAACAGCCTGTTTTTTACGCTCAGCTCGTCGCCCGACGGGCATTGCGTATCATCGGCGACGACCCAGAACGTGCCGTCGGGAGCGCGTTCGATTTCGGCGGCGTAGCGGTGCAAAAAGATTCCGCCCGCAGGTTTGACGTTTTTCAATGCGGGGAAATACGACGGGTTTGCGAACACGGTGCCCGGGGGCAGGATGCCCGAAGAAATCAGCTTTTGTTCGCCGTAAATGTCGGCAAGCACGCGGTTTAACAAATGAGCGCGTTCGATTAAGCCTTTTGAAATCAGTTCAAAGTCTTCCGCCGACATTAAAAAGGGGATCAGCCCTCTTTTGACGGTTGCGCTTTTGGCGGGCGTTTCGGCTTCGGCAAAACGGGACAGCTGTTCTTTGTAAGAAGAAAGCCTGTCTTCGCCTTCTTTGTCGACGGCGCGGGCAAACGCCTGCCAATGCGGGCGTATTTCGCCGTTCGGAAAAACGGCTTCGTTAAACTGTCCGTCAGGAAAAACGGCGGGATATTCCGATAAAAAAGACATATTTGCCCTTTAAAAAAAACGAACGCTCATGAAAAAACGTCCGAAAACCGACTTATTTTACTGTTTTTAATACAAAAACAATAAAAGGAGGTTAAAATCTTAAAAAGATTTCAACATTCTTGCATAAGGAAGCCTTTAAAATGCCTTTTCGGCACGGAGCCTTGTCCGTATTGTTTTCCGCGACCGTTTTTTTAGGTGCGTTTTTGTTGTTTTCCGTCCAACCGATGGCGGCAAAGGAAATGTTGCCGCAACTGGGCGGGTCTCCGTCGGTTTGGAACGTGTGCATGTTGACGTTTCAAACGTTGTTGCTGGCAGGTTACGCTTATGCCGTTTTCGTTCAAAAAAGCCGAAAGCCGATGGCCGCTTTGCAGATTTTGCTGTTGTGCGGGGCATTGTTTGTTTTGCCTTCGGCGGGGACTTCGTTCGCGTTGTCGCCCGAACATCCTTCCTTTGATTTGATTGCGGCGCTGATTCGCAGGATCGGATTGCCGTTTTTTGTTTTGGCGGGCATGTCAACCCTGCTTCAGGTATGGTTCGCGCAAACTGGGGCAAAAGACCCTTATCGGCTTTATTCGTTTTCAAATGCGGGCAGTTTGGCGGCTTTGGCGCTGTTTCCGATTTTTATCGAACCGAACGTTCCGCCCGAAACGCAGCGAATGTTGTGGTCGGCGGGTTTTGAGGCATACGGCGTGCTGGTTTGTTTGTGCTTGTTTGCCGGCGGACGATTGAAATCGGGCGAAAACGTTTCAAACGGCGGGGCAGAAAAAGTGTCTTTTTCAAAAGCGGCGTTTTGGACGGCGGCGTCGTTCGTTCCGTGCAGTTTGATGTTGGGCGTTACGACGTATATTACGACGGATTTGTCTCCGTCGCCGCTGTTGTGGAACGTGCCGCTGGCGCTGTATTTGCTGGCGTTCGTTTTGGCGTTTTCAAAATGGGGCAAAAGCGTCTTAAATCTGTTTTTGCTGTTGCGTCCCGCCGCCGTTATTGCGTTCATTACGATGTATGTTTTGTCGTTTTTGTCGCACAGGATGGCTTTGCCGCATTTGGCGGTTTCTTTTGTGATGATGCAGGTGTGTTTGGGCGTTTTGGCGCAAAGCCGTCCCAAAAGCGGCAATTTGTCCGTTTTTTATTTTTGCGTGGCGCTCGGCGGCGCGTTGGGCGGCGTGTTTAACGGGTTGGCGGCTCCGTTGATTTTCAATACTTATGCGGAATACGGCCTGATGTTTTTGGCGGCGCTGTTGTTCGCGCCCGCTCAGACGGGCGAAAAAAGAAGCGCTCAGGATATTTGGCGCGACTTTGCCATTCCTCTGGGAATTTTCTTTTTATCGTTCGGGCTGTTGGCATTTGCTCATATGTCGGGGGCGTTCAACGAACGCATCGCGGGAATTGTCGTCATTTTAATGATCGGTTCTTTGATGAGCGCGACGGCGCGCGACCCGCTCAGATGCGCTTTGACGGGCGGCGTTTTGATTTTGTTCGGCAGCTATGTTTATTCGGGGCAAAATCCGTATTCCGTTTTTCATGCCAAGATTCTTCAGGAACGGAACTTTTTCGGCGTGACGTCTGTCAGAAAGGAACAGTCGGTAAAAGGATTGCGCACGCTTTTGTTCCACGGCACGACGCTGCACGGCGTTCAATACGCCGGAGCGGGGGCAAAGGATGAACCCCGATTGTATTACGCTCCGTCTTCGGGGGTGGGGAACGCCCTTTTGACAGCCGCAAAAAGAGGCGACAAAAACATTGCCGTCGTCGGTATGGGGGCGGCAACGTTGTCGGCGTATGCCCGAAAAGACCAAAAATGGACGTATTACGAAATCGATCCCCTGATTGTGTCGCTGAGCGCCGGGCGCCGCCCCGTATTTTCTTACTTTAAAGACCATACGCCCGATGCGGAAATCAAAATCGGCGACGGCAGAGTTTTGCTGGCAAAGGAAAACAAAAAATTCGACGTTATCGTTTTGGATGCGTTTTCTTCGGATGCGGTGCCGTCGCATTTGTTGACGAAAGAGGCTTTGGAAACTTACGTTTCCCGATTATCTCCGAAGGGAATGATTTTGTTTCACGCGTCCAACCGCATTTTGGATTTGCCTTCGGTTTTGTCGGCGGGGGCTTCGGCGTTGAATTTGACGGGATTGCAGTTTGTTTCCAAAAATCCCGAAGACGGGTCGTCCGTTGTTTGGACGGCTTTGACGCCGTCAAAGGAAACGGCGGCGCTGTTGAGGTCGGCTTCGCCTTTGTGGCGGCCTTTGCCGAAAGTAAGCGGCGACCTGCTGTGGACGGACGCTTATGCCGACATTCCCGCCGCAATGAAGAAAAATCGACGGCTTCCCGCCCGAAACAGGAGATAAAAGATGAAACGTTTTTTCGTCAAACTGTTATGCGCATTCGTTCCTTTTAAATCAAAACGTCAGGCGATACGGCGTTATTTTAACGGAGTGAACGATTTACTGGGACGCCACAGCTATGTCGGATCGAATTTTTCGTGTCCGAATTCGGCGACGAAAATCGGTTCGTTTTGTTCGATCGCGGCGAACGTCATCATTTGTCCGACGCAACATCCCGCAGGTTTTTTGACGACCCATCCTTTTTCGTATTTAAGGGAACACGGGCTTTCGGGGCAAAAAAGCTTTATAAACTACGCTCACACGACACCTGCCGAGATCGGCAATGACGTTTGGATCGGTCAGAATGCGGTTATCATGGACGGGGTAAAAATCGGCGACGGCGCCATCATCGCGGCGGGAGCCGTCGTGACGAAAGACGTGGCACCGTACGCCATTGTCGGCGGCGTTCCCGCAAAGTTAATCAGGTACCGTTTCGACGAAGCGACGATAAAGGATTTATTGCGGTTGAAATGGTGGGAACTTTCCGACAAGGAAATTTTGTCTTTGCCCGTTAACGATGTCAAAGAATGCATAAAACGTTTAAAGGTCATTCGCGGCGAAGAATGACTTAGCGGCGTTTTTTCGAACGTTGCTTTTTGCGATAATCCCAAGGCATATCGAATTTGCACGCCCAGATGCCGTTTGATTTTTCTTTGGCGATTTCTTCGTTGGGGACGAACTTTTTCGAATAATGCGAATACGCGACGGCGTGTCCGTTTTCGACCATCCATGCGTTCAGGTTGATTTTTCGTCCGTCCCTTCGGATAAAGCATTCGCCCAACAATCGCCCGTACGCGTCGCGTTCTTTGGCGTCGCAGAATATTTCGCTGTCGGCGACGAAATCTTTTAAGGCTTGGGCGGCTTGCTTCCCGCAAAAGACTTTTTGCCCGCCGCACCGGCACGTTTGAGACGTTTCCGGCGCGTCAATGCCCTGCAATCTGACGCGTTCCTGTCCGATTTTTATGGTGTCTCCGTCAATGATGCGGCTGTTTCCCGTAATCGTGAAAAAACCGAACGCCCCCAAAATCAGGACGATCAGATATTTGATTTCGCGGCGTGTCAACCCTTTTGCCCTAGCCATTTTTTAAGAAATCCTTTACAATGCCTTTTTTTAAAAGATAGACCACGGGGGTGGGATGATGTCAAAAAAAATAATACTGTTTGCGGGCATTTTTCTGATTTCTTTTTCCGCAAATGCGGCGGCGCCGAAGCTGTTGCGCGTTACGCCGTCGGGAAAGGAGGTTTCCGAACTTTCGCAAATAGTATTGCAGTTTGACAAACCGATGACGGAATTGGGGGATATGGAACGATCTCCCGACAAAGTTGCCGTCAAAATCACTCCCGACGTTAAATGTTCTTGGCGCTGGTTGAACACGTCGGCGTTGGCGTGCCAGCTGGCTAAGGAAGATTCTCTGGTTCCCGCGACGCGGTACGAAGTCGTCGTCGAACCTGCTTTTACCGCTTTGGACGGGACTTTGACGGAAAAGGGCGGGACTTATGTCATCGAAACGATTCGTCCCGAAATAAACGCGAAAAGCGTTTATGAAGCGCCGTCGGACATGAAGTCTCCCGAACGCCCCGTTTGGCGTATTTCTTTTGCGATGCCGGTCAAACCCGAAAGCATCGAAAAGCACCTTTTTTTCAAAACAAAGGATAAGAAAGTCGCCGTCAAAGCAACCCGCCTGCCGCAGTGGTCCGCCGCGACGTACGAAGTGGAAGCGACACAGGATTTGGGGCAAAGCACGCCTTATGAAATTGTTTACGAAGCGGGATTTGAATCCGAAAACGCGGGGAATTTGAAAAGCGTCCGTTCGGGCGTTTTGGTTAAATCCGAAACATTGCCCGCGTTCAAGGTCAAAGGGCTGGAATGCTACGACAATTCATATAAGAACCAACAGCTGACCCCCGAGGAAACGGTAAAGAACCCGCCGTTTTGCCGTTTCGGTTCACCCGTCTATATTATTTTAAGCGACAAAAGCGTTTCCGAATATCAGGCGAACGATACCGTAAAGAAGATAGATTCGTTTATCCGCGTAACGCCGCAAGCGGCGATCGGCGATCGTTTGGAATGGTCGGACGAACGCGTCCGTCTGAGCGGGATGAAAGAAGGAAAAACATACGAAGTAACGGTTTTGCCGGGCATTACGGACAGGTGGGGGAACGAACTGTCCGGCGAAACAAAGCTTTTGTTTAAGATAGCGGATCGCGATCCGAATTTGGAAACTCCCGACACTTCTGCGGTTTTAGAGCTTGGCGAACAAACGGATTTGACGGGATATGCCGCCAATTTGAACAAAGCCTCCGTCGAATACAAAGCGTTTACGCCCGACGGTTCGTTTGAAGGCGTTTATAATATTCCCGAAATAGACGCTTCGTTGCGTAACGTTCAGTATCCTTTTGACGTCGGCGTTCGCGAAATGCTGAAAGGCAAGTCCGGATACCTGCGCGGGACGTATAAGACCGAACCTGTTTTGCCGTATAACGCATCGTTTGGCGTGTCGGTTTCTCCGTGGCAGGTTATGGCAAAGTTCGGGCACTTTAATTCTTTGGTCTGGATAACGGATATGAAGACGGGTATGCCCGTTGACGGCGTTTCGGTTCAGGTTTTGCGTGCGGACGGCGAAAATACGTCCGATCCCGAAAACGGCACCGAAATCGCCAAAGCCGAAACAAAAGCCGACGGTACGGCGACTTTCGGAGGCTATGCTTCTTTTAACGGAGGTTTTAAGGATTTCGGCGTCTGGTCAAAAGACACCCAGTATTATCTGGTTGCCCGCAAAGGCGGCGAAATGTCGGTTATGCCCTTGACGTATAATTTTTCCGTTTGGGCACCGTCGTACGCGACGGGGGATATTTCCACGACGTACAATCTGACGCCCGACATGCATTTAAGGGCGTGGGGGATAACGGCTCAGGGCGTTTACCGTCAAGGGGATACGGTCGACTATAAAATTTACGTTCGCCGTGAAAACATGTTTTCTTTTGCGCCGCCGACGGCGGGAAAATACCGTATGACGGTCACGGATCCGACCGAAAAGAAAGTCTTTGAACGCGAAACGGAATTGTCTTCGTTCGGTTCTCTTGACGGATCGTTCGAAATTCCCCAAGGCGCGGTTTCGGGCTGGTATCAGGTAACGTTGCACTATAACGATACGGAAATGCAGCCGATGCGTTTTTTGGTCAGCGACTTTACGCCCTCGCCGTTCAAGGTGGCAATGGACGTCGGAGCCAAAAAGCTGACGGCGGGCGAAACGGTAAAGCTTAATGCGCATGCGACGCTGTTTTCGGGCGGGGCTTATGCCGATGCGCCGGTACGTCAGACTGCGGTTTTGTCGTATGAGCCGTTCCCGTTTGACAACAAAGATTTCGGTTCCAAGCATTTTTCGTTTTCCAAAAATATGGAAATGTGGCAAATGTCCGACGAGGTTTTGCTGAACGAAAACAAACGTTTGGATTCGAACGGCTCCGTTACGTCCGAATTAAAGCTGCCTTCATCAGCCAAACCGTACGGACGGATACGTTTTGAAACCAGTGTTTCGGACGACAGCGGGCGCAAGACGTCGGCATTTTCGACGGCGCAATACTATAACGCGGATTATTTTGTCGGGGTAAGAACGGAAGGCTGGACGGCCAGAGCCGGTTCTCCCGTCGAAATAGAATACGTCGTTTCGGACAAGAATTCCGAAACGGTTGAAAACGTGCCTGTTTTAATAGAATTCAATTTGCGCAAAAACATGTACGTTCGGGAACGCACGGCAGGAAATGCGTACGTTTCGCGCTATTTAAGCGAAGACAAAAAAGTCGGCGATTGCGACGGCGTCAGCACAAAACAGGGGGGCAAATGCACGTTTACGCCCAAAGAAGCGGGACTTTATACGGTCAGAGCCGTTGTCAAAGACCCGCAAGGACGCGAACACGAATCTCAGACGGTGTTTTATGCGCAAGGCAAGGATCGCGTTATTTGGGAAGCCGAACAGGATAACCGATTGGATCTGATACCCGAAAAGGACAGCTATCGGGCAGGGGATACGTTAAAGCTTTTGGTTAAAAACCCGATGCCCGGCGCGACGGCGTTAATTACGGCGGAACGTTACGGGATACTTTATTCTTCCGTTGAAACGCTGAACGACAGCACGTCGGTTATAGAAATTCCCGTTTCTGGGGATTTCTTCCCCGGAGTATATGTTTCCGTATCGCTGTTTTCAAAGCGTGTTGACAAACCGTCCGAGAACGGCGCCGATTTGGGCAAGCCTGCGGAATGGACGGGTTATATCAAGGTTCCCGTGTACGACGATTTGCGCAGGATTAACGTGTCCGTCAAGACGGATAAAGCCTCATACCGCCCGCGCGAACGGGCAAAGCTGACCGTCAAGGCGACGTTGCCCGGCGGGAAAAAGGAAAAGACGGAAGCGGCTGTTATTGTTTTGGATGAAGCCGTTTTGGCTTTGCTGCCCGACGGCACGAAAGCCTACGACCCGTATTCGGGTTTTTATACGGTCGGAAATCTGGACGTCAAAACGTATTCGCTGATTTCGCGTTTGGTCGGTCGCCGCAACATTGAAAAGAAAGGGGCAAACCAAGGCGGAGACGGCGGAACCGATTTCGCCGTCAGGGATTTGTTTAAGTACGTCGGGTATTGGAATCCGTCGTTGATGTTGGATGAAAACGGATACGGGACGGCGGAATTTTCTTTGCCGGACAACCTGACGGGATGGCGCGTGCTGGTCATGGTCGTTAACAAAGACGACTTGATGGGGGCGGGCGATGCGAGATTCGAGGTGAACCTGCCTTTGGAAGTCAGAGCTTTGTTGCCGAACCGCCTCAGGACGACGGACGTCTTTTCTCCGGCGGTTTCCGTGATGAACCGTTCAAAGGAAAAACGGGACGTCAAAGTGGCGTTTAAAGCGGAAGGCGCTTTAAAGGAAACGGCGACGGCGGAAAAGGAAATTACGTTGAAACCGTCGGAACGCGGAACGGTTTTCTTTGACGGGATTGAGGCGTTTTTGAAGCCAGCCGAACGCAACGGCAACATCAAAATATCGTTTGCGGCGCGTTCAAAGGATGATGCCGATGCTTTAAGCGTTGACGTGCCCGTTTTGAATTTGACGACGATGCAAACGGCGGCACAGTACGGTTCTTCCGATACGAACGCGGAGGTTCCGCTCAGCATTTCCGAAGACGTCGGCCTTTTCGGGGGAACATTGGAACTTTCGGTTTCTCCGACGGCGTTGGGCGGCATGGAAAACGTCATCGAATACATGAAAAACTATCCGTATTCGTGCTGGGAACAAAAAATCAGCCGCGCTTTGTCGGCGGCGGTTTATCTGAAATTGAAAAAATCGATTTCGGATCGGGAACTGTGGAGCGAAGCGGACGAATATATCAAACAGGTTTTGAACGACGCGGCGGCGTATCAGGCTCCGAACGGCGGCATGGCGTATTATCAGGCTAAAAACGAATACGTCAGCCCGTATTTGTCGGCGTATACGGCTCAGGTGTTCTTGCGGTTGATTCAGGCGGGATACGGCGTTGACGAAACGGTTTTGAACAAACTGAAAGGTTATTTATACACCTTTTTCCGCAATACGCCGGACGGCGTGCCGCCTCAGGTTTTGCGGACGGCGCGTTTGATGTCGATGCCGTTTTTGATGACGTTCGGTGACAAACTGATTGTTTCTTGCGACTTTGACATCATGATGCGCGATTTGCCCGTGATGAGCGTTTTTGAAAAAGCGTTGCTGTTACAGGCGGCGTCTTTGAACCCCGCGTATGAAAAAACGGCGGCGGAAATCAGAAAATCTTTAATGTCGGGCGTGAACGTCACGTCGGGGACGGTTTTGTTCCAGAATGCGGGCGAAACGTTTTTGCCGGCGCTTTTGGGGTCTCCTGCGCGCAACAACTGTGCGGTGTTGCAGGCGTTGACGTCGGGGAACGGGGCAAAGCGGGATGCCGATGTTTCCGAAAAACTGTTTAGCGGCATCAATTCGCTTCGCCGCAAAGACGGAACGTGGGGAAATACGCAGTCGAACGCTTTTTGTTTGGCGGCGGCGGAAAGCTATGCCAAAGCGTTTGAAAGCGAACCCGTTTCGATGAACGTTCGGGCAAAGCTGGATGACGTCGCGTTGCTGACGGCACGCTTTGACGGTCAAAGCGGGGCTCCTGCCGAAACGGTAAAAACGTTGGAAGGCAAGGATGCGGGCAACAGGACGGCAAGCTTTGAAAAGGACGGGACGGGGCGTTATTACTATAAAACCGTTTTGACGTACCCTGCCGAAAAAGGCGAAGCCGTCTTATCCGGCATGGAAGTCCGCCGTTCCTACGAAGTCGAACGCAACGGCGCATTCGTTCCCGTCGGCAAAGACACGCCGTTGAAACGCGGGGATTTGATTCGGGTTACGTTAAACGTCACGAATCCGGCGCCCCGAACGTTTGTCGTTGTTTCCGATCCCGTTCCGGGAGCTTTTGAACCCGTGAACAGGGATTTGGCGACGGCATCGGCGTTTGATGCAGACAAGGCGGACGAAAGTACGGGAACGTTTTTCTCGGGCTTTTATTTCAGGGAACTTACGCATTCGTCGGTTAATTTTTACGCGGAAACGCTTGAGAAAGGCGAATATGTCATGACGTATGCGGCGCAGGTTGTCGCAGACGGCACGTTTAACGCATTCGCGCCCAAAGTCGAAGCGATGTACGATCCCGATGTTTTCGGGCTGGGGGCTTCTTCCGTGATAAAGGTCGGTTCAGTTCCCGAAGAAGGTCAAGCACAGGCTTTGCCCGAAGAAGAACGTCGGGAAGAAGACTTTTTGCCCGGAGCCGTCGTAACCGGCGAAGAGGCTTCGGGTGAAACGGAAAGCGGCGTTTTGGAAAAGCTGGCGCCCAAGTCCGTTTCTTCGGCTGACCCCACAAAGGCGGAAGACGTTGAAGCGGCGGAAGACGTCGCTCAAGATGCGGCGGGCATTCTGCCGGAAAAAGAAGATCCGATTTCGTTTTTAATGAGGATGCTCAATAAAATCGGGTTAGGGGAAGAATGAAAATCAAAATTGCGGTTGCCGCCGTTATGGCGGCGGCGTCCGTTTTTGCGGGATTGGTCGTATCGGAACTTCGGGAATTGCCGCCGTCGCTGGCTCAGGTTGAAACGGACGCGGCGATGACCCAGTTTTTGGACAGGAACGGCGAACCGTTAAACTATTCCTACCGATCGTTTTGGAACGTTCACGACAAACTGCCGTTGCATGCCGTTCCCGAACAGCTTCAAAAGATGTTTATCGCATCGGAAGACAAACGCTTTTATGCGCACGGCGGGACGGATTGGCGTGCCAGAGCGTCGGCGTTGTTTCAAAACATTCGTGCGCGAAAAGTCGTTCGCGGTGCCAGCACGTTGACCGAACAGGTCGTTCGCATGATTTATCCCCGCCCGCGGACATATTTTTCCAAACTTGTCGAAGGCGTGGAGGCAATGCGTTTTGAACGCCGTTATTCCAAAGCGGACATTTTGGAGTTTTATTTAAATCAGGTTCCCTACGCATCGAACCGCCGCGGAATCGTTCAGGCATCGAAATATTATTTTTCAAAAACGCCCGACCGTTTAAGCATCAGAGAAATGGCGGCGCTGACGGTTTTGGTGCGTGCGCCGACGTCTTATGATCCCTACCGTTATCCCGAACGGACAGACAGGCTTGTGTCGCGCCAGCTTGACAAATTCAAAGACGCGGGCGTTATTACGCAAAAGGAATACGACGCGGCGTCTGAAGAACTGTTAAGGCTTTCTCCGCCGTCTTTGCGTATGTCGGCGGAAGATTTTTTGGCGTATGTCAAAACCGTCGTGCCTTTGGACGGGCGGGCGCGCCGAACGACGTTGGATGCGTATTTGCAACAAAAAATCAAAAGGCTTGCGCGCTCCAGACTGAAAAATCTGTCTTTGCGGGGAGTGAACGATGTTGCCGTTTTGGTTTTGGAACGCCGGACGGGGGACGTTTTGGCGTGGGTCAGCGAAAGCCTTGACGGGAAAACGGCGGCATTTGACGCGGTGACGGCGCTTCGCCAGCCGGCGTCCGCCCAAAAGCCGCTTTTGTATGCTTTGGCGCTGTCCAAAGGGTTAAGCGCCGCGACGAAAATCAAAGACGCGCCTTTTTCCGCCGTCGTCGGCAACGGCGTGCACCGTTTCCATAATTACAGCAACGTTTATTACGGCGACGTTACGCTAAGGGAAGCTTTGGGAAATTCGTTGAATATTCCCGCGTTAAAAGTGATTAATTTTACGGGCGTTTCGGACTATTTGTCTTTTTTAAAGCGGTTGGGGTTTTCGCATTTGGACAAAGACGCTCAATATTATCGGGAAGGCTTGGCTTTGGGTAATGCGGAAGTTTCTTTACTGGAACTGACGCGCGCATATCTGATGTTGGCAAATATGGGCGTTTTAAAGGATGTTCGCGTATCGCCCTCTCAGCCGAAGGGGGAGGAAATTCGCGTTTTGCCCGAATCCGTAGCTTCGTTGATCGGCAATATTTTATCCGATCCGAATGCAAGACGTTTGGAATTCGGCGAAGACAGCATTTTGAATTTTCCGGTTCAGACGGCGGTAAAAACGGGGACTTCGACGGGGTACAGGGATGCGTGGGCGATGGGATATTCTTCGGAGTTCGTCGCGGGCGTTTGGATGGGCAATCTGTCTTACCGTCCGACGGACGAAGTAACGGGGGCTTTGGGACCTGCGCTTTTGTTGCGTTCGGTTTTCGGCGAACTGAACAAGGGACGTGATACCGCACCGCTGTTTCTCAGTCCCGATTTGGAAGTTCGGCGCACGTCTGAGGGAACGACGGAGCTTTTTGCCGTTGACGTTCGTGAAAAGCCGCTTCCCGACCTTCGGGAAGGATTTTTCCTTTTAACGCCGGAAGAAGGAGTTTCGTTGGCGATAGATCCTCGCGTGCCCAAAGAATTTCAACGTTATCTGTTTCGTGCGGAAGGCTGTCCGAAGGGGGCGAAGATGACGTGGATCGTTGACGGCAAAGAAGCGGGCGAAAGCGGGGAGGAAGGTTTTTACTGGCCTCTTTCCCGCGGAGAGCATACAGTGTCGGCAAAGACTTCGGCTTTGGACGGAACAGAACTTCAAACAGGGGAGCGCACGTTTTTTGTGCGGTAAAAGATGGTTTATGAAATGCAAAAAAAGCCGGAATTATTGCTGCCGGCGGGGTCGTTGGACGCTTTGGAAACGGCTTTTTTGTACGGAGCCGATGCCGTTTATGCGGGATTGCCGTCTTTGTCGTTGCGCGCTCATGACGGTTTTAGCGACGAAACGCTTTTACGGGGAATAGAAACGGCGCATCGCGCGGGCAAAAAGATTTATTTGGCGTTGAACCTGTTTTCCAGAAACGAGGATGCCGAAAATTTTGAACGTTTTGCGGAACGGATCGGAGCTTTTGCGCCCGACGGTCTGATCGTTTCGGATCCGGGCGTTTTCGTGTACATGAAAAAACACCTGCCGACGATACCGTTGCATGTTTCGACGCAAGCCAACGTCGGTTCATGGATGACGGCGGAATTTTGGAAAGATTTGGGGGCGTCGATGTGCGTTTTGTCGCGAGAAACGCCTTTTTCGGACATTTGCGAAATCAAGCGCCGTTGCAAGGGATTAAAGATAGAGATGTTCATTCACGGCGCGATGTGCATGAGCTATTCGGGGCGTTGCCTGTTATCGGCGTATATGGCGGGACGCAGCGCCAACCGCGGGCGTTGTGCTCATGCCTGTCGTTGGGAATATAACGTTTATTTGGAAGAAAAGGAACGTCCCGGAGAACTTATGCCGCTTTACGAGGATGAACGCGGTACGTATATCATGAATTCAAAAGACCTGTGTTTAATGCCGAAACTGGATCGGATTTTGGCGGCGGGGATTGATTGTTTGAAAGTCGAAGGACGTAACAAGACGCCGTATTATGTCGCCGTTACCGCGCGGGCATACCGCAAGGCGATTGACGATTGGTTTGAAAATCCGCAAAGCTGGACGCCCGCTCCGTATATGGCAGAGCTTGAGGCTTTGCAGAACAGGGGGTATACGTTAGGCTTTTTTGACGGCGTCACGGGTCCCGAACAACAAAATTACGACAGCACGCAAAGCACGGCGTCATGGCGCAATGCCGGCGTTATTCGCGAACGCACGGAACGGGGATTTGTTTTTACGATTTATCAAAAGCTTTGCGCGGGTGACGTTTTAACATTTTTATGTCCCGACGCGATGAAAACGTTGCAAGTCAGCCTGCCGTATCTGACGGATGCTTTTACGGGGCGTTGCGTGGAAACGATTTCTCCGGGCAAAGCGGGGCAGGCGGTTATTTTGTCTTATGATTTTTTCAAAGAAAGCGATGCGGCATCTTTGCCCGTCAGGACGGTGGCGCGTATTCCGGCACGTGAAAATAAATGAAAACGTTGTTTTGATTTCGGATTGTTTCTGTTAGGATGAAACAACGTCTGTATCAAAATTAAGGATGAGCGATGAAAACAATTTTGAAAGTGTTGCCTTTGATATTTTTGGCGTCATCGTGTGCGCATGTTTCCGGCGGTTCGGGGTCGTCGGCTGACGAACAACGCCCTTTGCCCGAACGTGTTCAGGAAATGGTCGTGGCGGTACAATCCGACGCGATCGAGGCGCTTCCCGCCGAAATAGCGGGCTTTACGTCGTCGGAACCCGTTGCGGATCGTGAAAAGAACCAGCGCGGGGCAGGCTTTACGCGCGTTTACATGCTGGATGATGCGGTTGTTACGGTGTTTTTATACAACAATCAGGAATTCGGAGCGAAAGACGAAATTACGCCTTTGACGGAATCTCTGATGGACAAACACTTAAGCGAATTTCAGGCGATGCAGGATTCGGGATTGTTCCAAGACGTCAAAATCGGCAATAAAAAGACGCGGGAATTCAAATGGCACAGCGTTCCCTATGCCGTTACGGAAGCCGAAATCACGTATAAACAAAAAGATGAACCCAAGACGTCTTTTTTGGTTCTGGGCGGCAATTCGGATCTGATGTCGTTTGTGCGCATACGCTTTACCTATCCCAAAACGATGCAAAGGAAAGTTTCGGGTAAAAAGAACGTCTTTACGCGCACGATCATGTCGTCTTTGCATGATTTTGCCCAATCGTTAAAACCCAAAGCAAAACCCGAAACGCCGGAAACGGGCGAAGGCGCGGTTGCGCAATAAGCATAATAACATTACAGAATAAATGAAGGAACACCCCGATATGGAACAGATGAGAGGCCATGCGTGGCATCATATGCCGGAACGCGAAGTCATTGAAGTTTTGAAGACGAACCCCGATACGGGGCTTTCCGCGCAGGAAGCGGCGAAGCGTCTTGAATATTTCGGTCCGAACGCTTTAAAGGTCAAAAAAGGCAAAAGCCCGTGGCTGATGTTTTTATTACAGTTTCATCAGCCTTTGATTTACATTTTGATTGCGTCGGGCATTGTGACGTATTTCTTAAAAGAATACGTTGATTCAGGGGTTATTTTCGGCGTTGTCGTTTTAAACGCGGTCATCGGGTTTGTTCAGGAAATCAAAGCCGTGAAGGCTTTGGACGCACTGGCGCGTTCCGTCGTTACGGAAGCCAAAGTCGTGCGTGACGGTCGTTTGATAACGGTGCCTTCGGCGGAACTGACCGTCGGCGACGTCGTTTTGCTTCAATCCGGAGACAAGGTTCCCGCGGACATTCGCCTGTTGTCGGCGCGTGATCCCCGTATAGATGAATCGGCTTTGACGGGTGAATCCGTTCCCGTTGAAAAAAAGATAGGGACTTTGCCGTTTGACATCTTGTTGGCGGACAGGACGAACATGGCTTATACGTCGACGCTGGTTACTTACGGGCAAAGCCGCGGTATCGTGACGGCGGTCGGCGGAGATACGGAAATCGGCAAGATTTCGGAACTGATGACGGAAGCCGAAGATTTGGATACGCCGCTTACCCAAAAGATTGAAAAGTTCAGCACGATGTTGCTGTACATGATTTTGGGGTTGGCGGTTGTTACGTTTTTTGCGGGTACGATTCACGATTGGCCGTACGGAAAATCGTTTGTGGCGGCGGTTGCTTTGGCGGTGGCTGCGATTCCCGAAGGCTTGCCCGCGGCATTTACGATTATTCTGGCGATCGGCGTTTCGCGAATGGTCAAACGTCGCGCCGTCGTACGCAAGCTTCCCGCCGTTGAAACGTTGGGCAGCACGACGGTTATCTGTTCCGACAAGACGGGAACGCTGACCGAAAACCAAATGACGGTTCAGAAAATCTACGTCGGCGGTCGGGAATTTTCCGTGACGGGAGCCGGCTATGAACCCGTCGGAGAGATTTTTGACGACAAAGGGGAAAAGGTCGAAACGTCCGACGGCATTTTCGAATGTTTGCGGGCAGGGTTGCTTTGCAATGATTCCAGCTTGGAACAAAAAGACGGGCGTTGGATGATTAACGGCGACCCGACGGAAGGCGGGCTGGTTGTTTCCGCGCGCAAGTTCGGTTTGATCGAAGCGGAAGAAAACACGTCGTATCCTCGTATTTCTCTGATACCGTTTGAATCGGAATACCAGTACATGGCGACGTTGCACAATCATGACGGTCGCAAGGTTGCTTATCTGAAGGGCGCGGCGGAAGTCATTTTGGGACGTTGCCACAGAGCATTGGACGTTGACGGCAACGTTACCGATTTGGACGAGAACGCGGTTATGGAAGAAGTTTCCCGTCTGGCGTCGCAAGGGATGCGCGTTTTGGCGTTTGCGCAAAAAGAAATGGCGGCGGAGGCCGCAGACATCAATCATGAAGATGCGAAAGAAGGCTTGGTCTTTTTGGGATTGCAGGCGATGATTGATCCTCCGCGTGCGGAAGCGACGGCGGCTGTGGCGGCTTGTTTGTCGGCGGGGGTTCGCGTCAAAATGATTACGGGCGACCACGCTTTGACGGCTGCGGCGATTGCGCGCCGGATGAATTTGGACGGCAAAGGCAAAGACGCCGAATTGCCCGAAGTTTTGACCGGCAAGGATATTGCAAGCCATTCGGATGATGAAATGAAGGAAATAGCTCAGAACGTATCGGTTTTCGCGCGTGTTTCCCCCGAACAGAAGCTGAAACTGGTCAAAGCGTTGCAGTCAGAAGGCGAAATCGTTGCGATGACGGGGGACGGCGTGAACGACGCTCCCGCATTAAAACAGTCGAACATCGGCGTTGCGATGGGCAAAGTCGGAACGGACGTTGCCAAAGATGCGGCGGATATTATTTTGATGGACGACAATTTTGCCACGATTGAAGCCGCCGTCGAAGAAGGACGGTGCGTTTTTGACAACCTGATGAAGTTCATCATATGGACTTTGCCGGTTTCTTTGGGTGAATCTTTGGTTTTGCTGGCGGCGATTTTCGCGGGGACGGAAATTCCCGTTTCTCCGTTGCAGATTTTGTGGATCAATCTGGCGCAGACGGTATGTCTGGGCTTTGCGTTCGCGGTAGAGAACAAAGAACCGAACATTATGGTTCGTCCGCCAAGGAAACCGTCGGCTCCCATTGTGCCGCGCGCTTTTGTGTACCGCATTATTTTGGTTTCCGCGATTATGATGGCGGCGTGTTTCTATATGTTTGACCGCTCTTTAAAAGGCGGAGAAAGCATGGCTGTGGCGCAAACGACGGTCGTCAACGTGATTGTGTTTATCCAGATCTTTTATATGTTCAACTGTCGTTCGTTGCTTAATTCGTTTTGGACGATGGGGCTGTTCACGAACAAAGTGTTCTGGATCGGCATTGTTTCGATGATTTTGTTACAGCTTGCGTTTACGTACACGCACATTTTCAACGTCATGTTCAAAACGGCGGGATTGCCGTTGGATCGTTGGCCGCAGATCGTACTGGTCGGCTTTGCGGCCAGCGTTATCATCGGGCTTTACAAGCGGTTCTTTGAAGCGAAAGTGGAAAAGGATTCGTTTTTGTAAGTTGCAAAAAAGCAAAAAACGGACGGTTGTCCGTCCGTTTTTTGATCTAAAGGATTAAAGAGGGAGCAATGTTGAAAAAGGGCTTTTTAACCGGTCTTTTATTTTTGTTTTTGTTCGGCTGCGCTTCCGTCAGGGATTACCAAAATCATAAAGCCGTGTCGGCGGCTTTGGAACGCATGAATCAAGCATACCGCGCCAAAGATGTTGACGCGTTCATGCAGGTTGTCAGCCCGTCTTATACGGGAAAGCGGGACAAGCTGAAGCTGGCGGTTGAAAACGATTTTGCGGGTTTGGTCAGTGTGACTTACGTAACGACGCCGTTGGAAGTAACCGAAAACGAAGAAATCGGGAAAATATCGGCGTATGTTTTGTTTTCGCGGTATGCCGATTCCGCGCGTTTCGGACACTATAACGAAAACGGCGAAGTTTTGTTAAAATTCAAATACGAAGAAGACGGCTCGTTAAAGCTGACGGAAATGCCGTCTCCGCCTTTGTACGGCATGATTATTCCGTAAAGGAGCGATTTTATGGATTCCGAAGAAATATTGGAGCGTTATCGTGCGTCTTACGATGCGCCGCAACCGTTTGACCCGAAACATCCCGAAGACCCGACCGTGTCGCGCAGACAGGAAGGATTGCCGGAACTGCCTTTGGACGGCGTTCAGACGGCGGCGGTCTGTGACCTTATTTTGCGGGGAAAACAGGTTCCCGAAATGCTGGACCTTTTATTGAACAGGGTTGCTCCGGGGACGGGGGCTTCTGCAAAGGTCAAAGCCGATTTTTTGGGAAAAGTCGCCGTCGGCGACGTTTCCGTGCCGGGATTGACGCCGCTTGATGCGATAAAGCATTTGGGATATATGAAGGGCGGGCACAACGTTCCCGTTTTAATCGGGCTGTTGGAACGTGAAGATACGGCAAAAGCGGCGAAAGAAGCTTTGTCGCGGCTTGTTTTGATTCACAATGCCATAGACAAAGTCGCCGAACTGTACCGCAACGGAAACAAAGAAGCTCAAGCGTTGTTGCGTTCTTGGGCAAAAGGCGAATGGTATTCCTGCCGTCCGGAAATTCCCGAAAAAATTCGTGCGGTCATTTACAAAATCCCCGACGACATCGAGGCGTCGACGGATTTTCTGTCGCACAGCAAAGGCGGTCATACGCGTACGGACATTCCCAAACACGGCAAACGGTATTTCATGACGCGAGAAATGCTTGAAGAGCTGGAAGCTTTAAAGGCGTCTTATCCCGACCGACAGGTTGTTTTGGCGGCTGACAAAATAGGGACGAGCTCGTCGCGCAAGTCGGGAATGAACAACGTCGAATGGAACACGGGCATAGAAAACGAAGACACGCGTTATGTTCCGGACAAGCGTGTCCGCGCGGTTATTTTTGCGGGCAGGACGCTCGGTCCGATTTTTGCAAAGACGGCTCAGGACATGGGCAGCGTTATCTTGCGCACGGATACGGACGTTTTAAAGACGGGCGATTTGCTGGACATCCGTTTGGCGCAAGGCAAAGCCGAAGATGCTGACGGGCGGACGGTTTGCACGTTTTCTTTTTCTCGCTCGGACGCGGAAATTTTGCGTGCGAACGGCGGGACGAATTTCCGCATGGGTAAAATCTTGTCGTCCGCGGCGTCAAAGATTTTAGGGGAAAGCTATCCTTTGCCTTATGAAGTTGCCGATGACGGCGTTGCGGAAAAAAAGCCGATGACGGCGGCGCAAAAAATCATAGCGGCGGCAAGCGGACGGGACTATGTGTCTCCGTCGATGACGGTTTATGCCAAAGTGGGGACGGTCGCGTCTCAGGATACGACGGGCGGCATGACGGTTCAGGAATTGCAGGGGACGCTGGCGGCGATGAATTTGGCGGTTCCGCTTTTTTTGCAGTCTCAATGCCACAACGCGGCGATGGGGTTCAGGACGCCGTCCGTTATTGAAACGAACAGAAAGCTGGCTGATTTCGTCAAAGGAATCGGAGGCGTCGCATTAAACATGGGCGACGGGATCATTCATTCCTGGCTGAACGAAGTCGTTATGCCCAATTCGATTGTCGTCGGCGGAGATTCGCATACGCGCGTTCCGACGGCGTTAAGTTTTCCTTTGGGGTCGGGCGGCGTTGCGGAAGCGGCGGCGACGGGCGTTACGGAAATCGTTGTTCCCGAAAGCGTTTTGGTCGTATTGAAGGGATCGTTCCGTCCCGGAATATTCGTGCGGGATTTGGTGAATTACATTCCGTACAAAGCCAAAAAGCTGTTCGGCTCGAACAGCAATATCTTTGAAGGCAAGATTATCGAATTCCGCCGCGAAGAAGGCAAAGAATTCGACATGATTGACGTTTTCCGTTTGACGAATTCGTCGGCGGAACGCAGTGCGACGGCGGCATATTTCGAACAAAGCCCGCAGGCTGTTGCGGATTATTTGAAAACGCATTCGATACCGATATTGGAACGTTTGATATCGGAAGGTTTTGACAACGGCGGGGCATTGTCGCGCCGTGTTGAAGAAATGCGCGAATGGGTCAAGTCTCCCGAGGGGATACGTGCGGACGACGGAGCCGATTACGCGCATGTTCTGACGATAGATTTAAGCGAGATAGAAGAACCGTATGCGGCATGTCCTCATACTCCGGACAACGTCAAGCCATTGTCGGAGCTTTCGGGGACGCCCGTTGAATTTTGTTTTGTGGGATCGTGCATGTCGGGGTACGAAGACTTTAAGGATTTCGAACGCATTACGTCGGCAGACGGCGCAACGTTGAAATCGGAAGTCTGGATGACGCCTGCGACGCGTCTGTTGGCGATGCGATTGGAATCGGAAGGCATAACGGGAAAACTGAAAGCCCGAGGCGTTCGTTTTGAAGTTCCGGGCTGTTCTTTGTGCATGGGCAATCAGGAACGCGTTATCGGGAAAAAGAACGTTGCTTCGACGTCGACCAGAAATTTCAAAGGGCGTATGGGGGACGAAGCATCGGTGTATTTAACGTCGTCCCAGCTGTGTGCGGTTATCTCTCTTACGGGCAGTTTTCCGAACGTATCCGATTATTTTAAGGCGGTCAGACATGGAAATTAAATCACACATAGACGTTGCGCTTCCGGAAGAAGCGGCGGGTGCGGCGTATGAAGAAGTCAAAAAGGAATTGATTCTTCCGTTTGAAGAGTACGTCGGCAAAGGGCGTTTGCGCGAACATGATTGGAGCCTTCAGGGACGCATACAAACGAACGGGGGCGTCATCAGCGAAACGGTTGAAATGGCAGGTTCTGACAAGTACGCGATTTTGGTAAAGGGCCCCGGCATTACGCCGACGCGGGAACAAACGCAGGAAGCATTGGATCGTCTGGGCGATTCGCGCCGCCCCGAAGAATTAAGCAATCTGGTTACGGGAACGCCGAACGGGTATCTGAGGGGGCATTGGCTGGTCAAAGGGAACTTGGAACGATACGAAAATCCGGGATTGTCGGACGTCTTGGAAACAAAGTTGCCGGATTATTCCCGTGCGGGGTCTTTGGACGTTATGTTTTTGGACGGCGGACGGGAAAAAGACGGTTTCTTTTTGACGTTGAGCGAAGATGCGGAAGTCTTTGTCGAATGTAACGGACAAGTGGTCAGAGCTCCTGAAAAACTGTCGGCGGGTTCGCCCGTTTATGCTAAGGTCACGCACCGTTCGGATGTTGAAAATTTAGCGGAAAGCGCCGTTTCCAAAGACAAAGAAATCGTCTTTATGTCCAAATACACGGTTCGTCCCGAATTGGACGGCGAAAAGAAAAAAATTTATAACGACGTTCGCGAACGTCACGGATTAGAACGCCGCGAAGGTAATCAGGGCGATATAGTCGATGCGGCGTTTGCGCGGTTGTTGTCGCGTCCGTCCGAACAGGATTTGGTTGTTTTGGTTCCGGATGCGTCTTACGGGCCGAAGGTGGCGGCGGTGTTGAATGCGGCGTATTCCAGAGGGGTCAGAAAGCCTGTCGGGGAATTTTCCGTTTGCCGTTTTTCGGCGGGGAAAAGCGAATACGGCGGATTGAACGCGTGCGCGAAAGAAGATTGCGAATACCGTATTTACGTGGGGAAAGAATTTTATCGTTTTGCCGTAAAGGCAGGCGATATGTTTGAAGAGATGCACTATGATTACGAAGATGCGCGTACGTACGTGCGTCAGGCGTTCAGACAGGCTCAGGCAAAGCAATACGATCGCGTGATTTTCGCGTTTGACGAAAAGGACGCTTATGACGCGCCCGTTATCAGGGCTGTCCGCGAAACGGCACAGGAAGAAAAAAAGGCGGAAGGTTCGGACTTTATGCTGATGAAACCTGACGCGGCGGCGGTTATGATGCTGACGTCTCCGATGCCGGGCAAGACGCTTTATGCGTATGACAACCTGTGGGGCGATATTGTTTCGGATGCGATGGATTTAGGGTCGGGTGTTGCGTCGATAAATTCCGTTATCCTGCTTTCGGACGGGCGCGTGTGGCCCGAGATGGGCGGTGCGGGGACGGCTCCTGCCATGGTGGAACGGTTCAAACGGGAAGGTTTTTGGCGCTATGACCCGATTCCCGTGATAGAAGGATTGTCGATCGGATTTTGTCAGGCGGCAAAATTTGAACCCGATAATGAAAAATTAAACAAATACGCTCATTCTTTACACGACGCGGTATTGAACACGCTCAAGAAAGGGATATCGACTCCCGATTTGGCGGGCAAGCTGAAATCTTCGTCGGCAAAGGGGACGGACATGGTGTCCTTTATTCGGGCGGTGAGGATAGAGCTGTTACGTTTGTTGGGGCGCGAAGAAGAAGCGCAACGCATGGACGAAGAGCTCAAGATGACAATGAAAGAAGTGCTATGACGAACGAAACTGTCAAATTTGAATTTGAAGGTAAAAGCATAGAGTTGCCGGTCAAAACGGCAACGACGGGCGAAAAGAGCATAGACATTTCGCGGTTGCGTTCCGAAACGGGCTATACGGTTTTGGATCCCGGTTTCGGCAACACGTGTTCTTGCGAAAGCAAGATTACTTACGTGAACGGGGAAAAAGGCATATTGCTGTACCGCGGGCTGCCGATCGAAACGGTTGCGGAAAAGATGACGTTTGTGGAAACGGCATGGCTTTTGATTTACGGACGCCTTCCGACAATGTCGGAATTAAAACAGTTCAGCACGCTTTTAACGGAAAACGAACTGTTGCACGAAGGTTTGCTGCACCATTTTGACGCGTTTCCGCCGAACGGACAACCGATGTCGATTTTGTCGGCGGTTGTAAATTCGTTGGTTTGTTATTCTCCCGAGATTTTGGAAAACCGCAGCGAAGAAGAATTTAACAACGCGGTGGCGGCGATTATCAGTAAAGCACGGACGATAGCGGCGTTCAGTTATCGTAAAGCGATGGGATTGCCTTTTGTGTATCCCGATCCGGCGCGCAGCTATTGTTCCAACTTTTTGCATATGATGTTTTCAATTCCTTACCGTCCGTACCAGCCTTCGGAAGAAGCGGTCAGGGCATTGAATTTGTTTTTGATGTTGCATGCCGATCATGAACAGAACTGTTCGACGTCGACGGTTCGGATTGTAGGTTCGGCGCAAACGAATTTGTTTTCAAGCGTGGCATCTGGGATATGCGCGCTGTGGGGCAAACTTCACGGCGGGGCGAATGTTGCGGTGTTCGAAATGTTGCAACATTTGGCAAAGGGCGAAGAAAGCATTCCGGAATTTATCAAGCGCGTCAAACGCAAGGAAGTCCGCCTGATGGGGTTCGGACACCGTGTTTATAAAACGTTTGACCCTCGGGCGAAGATTTTGAAAAAAGCGGTATCCGATTTGTTGGAAAAGGAAACTGCGACGGAAAAGGATCCTTTGTTGGACATTGCGCGCGAGCTTGAAGAAATTGCATTAAACGACGACTATTTCAAAGAACGCAATTTGTATCCGAACGTGGATTTTTATTCGGGAATGATTTTGCGGGCGTTAAAGATACCGTTAAACATGTTCACGGTTATGTTTGCGATCGGGCGTATTCCGGGATGGATTGCGCATTGGAAGGAAGGCAAAGACGATGCCGGAAAACTTGTTCGCCCGCGTCAGGTTTATACGGGGGCGGTGGATACGCCGTTTGTGCCGCGCGATTTAAGAAATGCGGACAATTGATCGGAGGCTTTGAATGGATTATTCGGAACTCAGCGCGAAGAAGGGGCGTCTTGACGGGATGCGTCCGTTTTCAGAAGAAACGGAATCCAAAATAAAAAAAGAAATTATTTTGGAATTGGCATGCACGGGGAACTGTTTTGACGGGATTTCTTTGAACCGTCGCGAAACGTCAATGATTTTGTTTGACGACGAACCCGTTGCGGGGCACAGCCTGACCGAACATATCCAGACATTGAACGTGGCTAAGGCGTTTAATAAAATATTGGAAAAATCGAAACGTCTGAACCGTCCTTTGGACGATAACGACATTAAGAACATTCACAGGATTATCGTTCGCGGTTTGGATGACGACAATGCGGGAATGTACCGCGGCGTGCCGTTGTCTTTTCGTCGCGAACGCGGCGCCATGATGCCCGATCCCGTCCGCGTTCAAAGAATGATGGACGATTTGGGAATGTGGCTTTACACGGTTCGGACGCTGCACCCCGTCATGATGGCGGCGGAAGCGCATTTGCGTTTGATGTCGATTCAGCCGTTTGCGACGGGGAATGTTCGCACGGCGCGCATGCTGATGAATTTTATTTTGCTTTCGGAAGGTTATCCTCCGGCACTGTTTTCGCGCAGGGAAAAGAAAGAATACTGGACGTCGCTGGAAAAAGCGATATTTGAAAACGACCGCGAAGACTATGATCGGTTGATTTATCGTGCGGTCAATCGGGCTTTGGATTTTTATTTAAAGGCGGGTGCGGGGAACGCGACGGACGACGTTGAAAGCGAACCTTATTTTTTAAGGATAGGCCAGCTGGCGAAAGAAACGGGCGAACGCGTTTCGACGCTCAGATATTGGACGGGACTGAATTTGCTGGAAACGGCGGGCAAGACGTCGGCGGATTATACGCTGTATTCTTCGGAAGTGATTCCCAAGATAAAGCGGTTAAAGGAATTAAAGGAACAACGCTATACGTTGGACGAGATTCGCAAGATTCTGTATCCGGAAGAATAAAGGCGAATGAACGGCGCAGTTGCGAAAAAAGGGTTGATCGGGCATAATATTCGAAAAGTATGACTTATACGGGCGGAATTATGGCGGAAAAAAGCAAGTACATCATAGATTATTGTGAAAAAGCGGAAAACGGGACGTTGCGTCGTGTTATCGGGCGCGAAAAGGAACAGCGCCGCGTGATGCATATTTTATTGAGGAATTTAAAGAACAACCCGATGCTTTTAGGTCCGACGGGCATTGGCAAGACTTCGATAGTTGAAGGCGTTGCGCGTGCTTTGTCGGAAGGCAGGGTTCCGCCGAAATTAAAGGGGTACCGTTTGGTCGGCATAGACGTTGCGACGATGATGATCGACAGCAAAACGTTTGCCGAATACGAAGACCACTTAAAGACGGCGTTTCAGGAAATTCAAGCTTCCGAAGGCAAATGGATTTTGTTTGTCAACGACATCAGCTTTTTGGCAAAGACGCCGACGGGCAATCAGGAAATTCCCAAGTTTTTAAAGCCTAAGGTATTGGACGGCGGCATTCGTTGCATTGTTGAAGCGGAATTGAATGCGTTTAAACAGTACGTTGAACAAGACCCCGATTTGATGAGCTGTTTGCAAACGATGTACATTGAAGAACCGACGTCGGCGGAAGCTTTGGAAATATTAAAGGGCGTCCGTCCCGATTACGAAAAGAAATTCGGCATTAAAATTCCCGACGAGATATTGCAAAGTTCGGTTGCGATGTCGGCGCGCTATGTGAAATCGCGTCTGTTTCCCGAAAAGGCTTTGGATTTGTTGGACGAAGCGTCAACGGGTTTGATGCTTGATTTGGACGAAGGCAAAACGAAAGACAACACGCTGACGAACGACTATACGTCGAACATCATTTCGTTTTGGACGGGCATTCCGATGGACAAGGTCAATGCGGAAGACAAACAACGCCTGATAGACCTTGAGAATTTTTTGGGGCGCCGCGTGATCGGCCAACCGGAAGCCATTTCCGTTATTTCGGGTGCGGTGCGCCGTATGAAATCCGGTCTTCAGGATCCGAACCGCCCGCTCGGGACGTTTTTGTTTATCGGTACGACGGGCGTCGGGAAAACCGAACTGGCAAAGGCTTTGTCCGAATTTATGTTTGACGACGAAACGGCTCTGTTGCGTTTGGATATGTCGGAATATATGGAAAAGCAAAGCGTGTCGCGTTTGTTGGGACCTCCTCCGGGGACACCGGGTTTTGAACAGGGCGGCGTTTTGACCGAAGCGGTTCGTCTTCGCCCGTATCAGGTCGTTTTGTTCGACGAATTGGAAAAAGCGCACAGCGAAATCTTAAACCTGATGTTGCAATTGCTTGACGAAGGGCGTTTGACGGACGGTAAAGGTTTGACGGTGGACTTCAGAAACACGATTGTGATTATGACGTCAAACCTCGGAGCGAACCTGCCCCGTTATCAGCGTATGGAATTTTTGCGCAAAAATCTTCGCCCCGAATTTTTGGCGCGTATTGACGACATTATTCCGTTCCACGGTTTGGCGGAAGAAAACCTTTTGGCGATTGTCGACATTCATTTGAACAAGTTCGTGAAACGCGCAAAAGCGGTCGGTTTGCGTGCGGAACTGACGTTGGAAGCCAGAAAATGGTTTGCGGACGAAGTCTTTATTGCCAAGAACGGCGTTCGCGAAATCAAACGTTTGATTCAGCATCACATAGAAAACCCGCTGTCGGTATTGATGATGTACGACAAAGTGTCTTCCGAGGATTTAATCAAGATTATCCGCCCGAAGGACAAGAAAGGTGTCGAAATCGTCGTTTTGAAGCCCGAAGAACAGGACAAAGTCCTTGAAGAAGCGGTTACGGTAGAGATGAAGATGGATGACAATGTTGACGATCGTCCGCCTCCGCCTCCGACGTTCAAGCTGAACGAAGACGAGGACGCGTATAAAGATTTGCCGGCGTGGAAGCGTGCGGCGATGGAAGCGGCGCGCCAGCAGGGCGGTTCGCCGTCTCAGACGGGCGAAAACGGGCACAAGGTGATTAAGGTTCCCGTTGCCAAAGGCTTTAAATCGACGCGGATGATGAAAGTTCCGTTGCCAAAGATGCCCAAGGCTCTGATGGAAAAGGAAATAAAGGAGGAAGACGCCGCCGAAGGCATTATTCCGCCGTTGGAGGATGCACCGCCGCCGTTGGTTCCGTCTCCGAGCGAGATGCCGCCGGATTTGCCGCCTGCCGTTCCCGATGTTAAACCGCCGGTTTCGGTGCCGTCTCCGGTATCTCCGATTAAGGAAGAATGAAATAACGCTAAAAAAAATTCGGACGATTTTTCAGAATCGTCCGAATTTTTGTTAAAAGGGACTTCAAAATCCTTTTACGCTTTCTTTTTGCGGGGAATTCGGCTATTCCTATAAGACTGGTGCTTTTAAAAGGGAAACAAGATGTCGGAAGCAAAAAAAACGGCAAAAGCGAATATCGGGCACATTGTCGCCATACAGGGCAGCGTTATAGACATACGTTTTGAAGACGGCCTTCCCGCCGTTTTTAACGAGCTGAAGACGGGTGAGGATCAAAGCCTTTCTGTAGAGGTTCAGTCGCATTTGGACGGCTGTACTTTGCGCGGTTTGGCAATGGGGCCGACGCGCGGCTTGTCACGCGGGATGGAAGTCGTTGATACGGGACACATGATGACGGTTCCCGTCGGCGATGAAATTTTGGGCAGGATGTTTAACGTTTTCGGCAATCCGATTGACGGCGGAGCAGACATAAAGGGGGCTGACCGCCGCCCGATACATGCGCATTCGGTTCCTTTGTCAAAGCGCAGTGTTTCTTCCGAGATTTTTGTCAGCGGCATTAAGGCGATAGATCTTTTGGCGCCGATGGAACGCGGCGGCAAAGCGGGATTGTTCGGCGGTGCGGGCGTCGGCAAAACGGTGCTGATTACCGAAATGATCAACAACATGGTCGGGCGTTACGAAGGCGTCAGTCTGTTTTGCGGTGTCGGCGAACGTTGCCGCGAAGGCGAACAGCTGTATCGCGAAATGAAAGACGCGGGCGTTTTGGATAAGACGGTCATGATGTTCGGTCAGATGAACGAAGCACCGGGCATACGTTTCCGCGTGGCACAGGCGGCATTGACGATGGCGGAATATTTCCGCGACGAAAAAAAACAAGACGTATTGCTGTTGATTGATAATGTCTTCCGATTTGTTCAGGCGGGATCGGAAATATCCGTTTTGATGGGGCAAATGCCTTCCCGCGTGGGGTACCAACCTTCTTTGGCGACGGACATTGCGTCGTTGCAGGAACGGATTGCTTCGACGCAAAGTGCCGCGATTACGTCGATTCAGGCGGTGTACGTTCCCGCGGACGATTTGACCGACCCGTCGGCAAGCCATACGTTTGCGCATTTGTCTTCCAATATTGTTTTGTCGCGTGCGCGCGTTTCTCAGGGGCTTTATCCCGCCGTTGATCCGTTGGCGTCGGGGTCGAACATGCTGACGCCCGTTACGGTGGGCGAACGGCATTACAAGGTTGCGACGGCGGTGCGTCGGACTTTGGCGGAATATGAAGAGCTGAAAGATATTATTGCGATGCTGGGCTTTGACGAATTGCCCGAAAACGACCAAAAGACGGTTTTGAAAGCACGCAAGCTGGAACGTTTCTTGACTCAGCCGTTTTACACGACGAAACATTTTACGGGGATGGACGGCAAGTCTGTCGAGCTGGAAGATACGTTGTCGGGATGCGAACGTATTTTGTCGGGTGAATTGGACGATATTCCCGAAAATGCGTTTTATATGGTCGGAACGATAGAAGACGTTTTGGAAAAAGCCAAAACTTTGCAGGAGAAAGCCGCCTGATGAGGTTTAAGACGTTTATTCCTTCCGGAATGGTTTTGGACAGGGAAGTCGGCCGCATCCGCTTTGATGCGCAGGACGGTTCCCGAACATTTTTGCCGGGACACGCGGATTTTGCGACGGCGGTTGTGCCGGGGCTGGTGTCTTTTACGCCTGCCGACGCGCCTTCTGATGAAATTTTTATGGCGTGCGACCGCGGTATTTTGGTCAAGGAAGGGGAAACGGTCAGCCTTTCGGTACGCCGTGCCGTCATGGGGTCTGATTTATCGGTTCTGACAAAGGCGATCAGCGGAGAATTTAAGAAAGTCGAAGAAGAACGTAAAACGGTTAATGCGGCGATGACCCGTTTGGAAGTCGGATTGACGCGCGGGTTGATGCAGTTAAATTCGGGACGCCGTTAAGGGGAGGGGTTTGATGGAATTATTTGAAAAGGATACGCCTCCCAACAATAAAAAAGAAGTGGACGAAACTTTGGCAAAGCGCTTGGAACGCCGTGCGTCGCGCCGTTTGATTTCGCAAAACGAAGATCAAAAGGTCAATGCGCGTTTGGGGTTGTCTTTTTTGGGCGCGATCGGCTGGCATGTTCCCGTGCCGACGGTTTTGGGGGCGTTGGCGGGAAAATGGCTGGATGCGAAATATCCGCACGAAACGGTTTCGTGGTCTTTGAATTTGATGCTTTTGGGGCTTGCGCTGGGGCTGTTAAGCACGTGGATATGGGTTCGCCGCGAAGGCATTGATTACGCGTTGCGCGAACAAAAACGCCGCGATGAAAACATAGAAGCGCTTCGGGAAAGGTCTTCCGAACCTTCCGACAAAGAAGAGGTTGCTTCCGACAAAGAAGAGGTCGAAAAATGAGCGTTGCCGAGACTCTTTTTTGCTTTTTGGCGGGTTCAGCCGTCGGCGTCGTTTATTTCGGCGGGCTGTGGCAAACGATAAAGATGCTGAAAACGACAAAGCATACGACGCGCGTTTTGGTGGTCAGCTGGCTGGTGCGCAACCTGTTTTTTATCGGGTCGTTTTTTTTGCTGATGCAGGGCAGTGCTCACAGGCTTATTGCGGCATTTTTGGGCATGATGGCGGTTCGTGCGGCGATGACGATTTATATGAAACGCAAGAATGCCGGGGCAAATGAGGGGCGGTCATGATCGAACAATACGACAAAATGATAGCGTTTCATCTGTTCGGCGTTCCCGTGAATTGGACGATAGCGTCGACGTGGATTGTGATGGCGCTGTTGGTTTTTGTTTCTTTTTTGGCGACGCGCGGGCTGAAAACGGGAATGAAAGTATCGCGGTGGCAAACGGGAATGGAAGTCATTGTCGGAGCGGTTCGCTCTCAAATCAGAGAAATGGCCAATGACGAACCGATGAAATATTTGCCTTTGATCGGGACGTTTTTCCTGTTTATCGCGACGTGCGTTTTGCTGTCGATCATTCCGTGGTTTAAAATTCCGACGGCGTCGTTGTCGACGACGGGGGCTTTTGCGGCGGTCGTTTTGGCAGGCATATCGTATTACGGGATAAGGAATGCGGGAATTTCGGGATATTTGAAAAAATACACGGAACCCAGCATTATCTTAATGCCGATTAATGTTATCAGCGACATTACGTCAACGGCGGCAATGGCGATCCGTTTGTTCGGAAATATGCTCAGCGGCGTTCTGATCGGGTCGATTTTGCTGATGCTGGTGCCGTTTGTGCTGCCGTTGCCGATGCAGATGTTGGGGTTATTCACGGGATTTATTCAATCATACATTTTTGCCGTTTTGGCGGTGGTGTTTATGTCTTCGGTATCGCCGACGGCAGATGAAGCAGGTTTTGCCCAAACGCAAAAAATCGAAGCGGAATTAAAGGCGGATACCGCCCTTTCCAATCAGACGGAACAGAAAACAAAAGGAGAAGAATAATGGATATTTTATCAATAATCGGCGCCGCCTCGGTCATTTCGGCGGGTTTGTGCATAGGTTTGGGCGCGTTGGGTTCGTGCGTCGGCGAAGGCAATGCGGCGGCTCAAGGGTTGCAGGCGATAGCGCAACAGCCCGACGAAGCCGGCACGATTTCCAGAACGATGTTTATTTCTTTGGCAATTGTCGAAACGGGTGCGATTTATTGCTTTGTCGTTACGATGATTTTGATATTTTCCAATCCGTTTTGGAATTACGCGGTGGAAGCTGCCGCGAAATAAGGCGGTTCGGCTTTTTCGGCGCTGGGGAAGGACAGAATGGGTATAGATTGGGTTACGTTTGCGGCACAGCTTGTAAATCTGGCGATACTTGCGGCGTTGTTGTACAAATTTTTGTTCAAGCCGCTTCTCGGAGCGATAGACGCGCGCGAAGCGCACATTGCTTCGGAAATCAAGGATGCGGAAACGCTGGCGCGTTTGTCGCGCGAACGGTTGGAAGAATTGGACGCAAAACACCGTGAAATAGACGCGTCGCGGCAAAACATACTGGAACAGGCGCGTTTGGTGGCGGACAATCTGAAGGTTCGTTTGGAACGCGAAATCCGCGACGACGTTTTGGAACAGAAACGCCGCCTTGCCGAAGAACTGGAACAAGAACGCAAAGGCTTGGAAAGCGAATTGCGCGAAGCCGTTATTTCCAACTTTACCCGTTTAGCCCGCAAAGCGTTTTGCGAATTGGCGGATGCGAATTTTGAAACGCGCGTTGCGGAAGTTTTAAAGGAACGTTTTTTTGCGCTTCCTGCCGAGGAACGGTTGCGTTTAAAGCCCGTTGCCGACGAAGAAGGCGTTTTGTCTCCGGTTACGGTCAGGACGGCTTTTGACGCGGGGGAACGCACGCGCAAGGAAATATCCGCAATGCTGAAAGACGCGTTGGATATTCCCGAAACGGCGATACGGTTCGAAACGGATTCAAAGCTTTTGTGCGGGCTGGAGATTACGTCGGCAGGGAACGTTTTGGCGTGGAATTTTGAAGATTATTTACGCGACTTTACGGAAACGATGGACAAGACGCTTCAGGAAATGTCGATGCGTCTGGATCGGGAAGAAAACTAACCGAAAGGGAAAAGAATGTTGAAAGAAGCAGCGAAGGAAGCTTTTGATCTTGTCGGCGAGGCGGTTTCTTCATCAAAAGCCGAAGCAGAGGTTGAAGAAGTCAGCGCGGTTCGTTCCGTTTCGGGCGGGACGGCGGAAATATCCGGTCTTGAAAACGTGCGGATGGAAGAGCTGTTGGAATTTTCCGACGGCGTTTCGGGAATGGCTTTTACTTTGTCGGAAGACAGTGTCGGCGCGGTTTTCTTAACGTCTCCCGACGGAGTTAAGGCGGGCAGTCGCGTTTATCGTACGGGCAGGGTCGTGGATGTTCCCGTCGGAGAAGAACTGTTGGGGCGCGTGATAGATCCTTTGGGTCGTCCTTTGGACGGCAAAGGTCCGATTGCTTCTCAAGAGCGCCGCGGCATCGAGCGTGAAGCTTTTCCGATTATGGCACGTGCGCCGGTTTCCGTGCCGTTGCAAACGGGGATAAAGGCGATAGATTCTTTTACGCCCGTCGGCAGAGGTCAGCGCGAACTGATTTTGGGCGACCGTCAAACGGGCAAGACGGCTCTGGCGGTAGACGCGATTATCAACCAAAAAGACACGGGCGTCATTTCGATATACTGTGCGATTGCTCAACGCGGTACGGCAATTGCCCGAGTTGTGGATAATTTAAAGAAATACGGTGTTTTGCAAAATACGATTATCGTTGCGGCGTCGGCGGATGAAACGGCGGGGATGCAGTATATCGCGCCGTATGCGGCGACGGCGATCGGCGAATACTTTATGGAAAAGGGAAAAGACGTGCTGGTCGTTTACGACGATTTAACGTCTCATGCCCGTGCGTATCGCGAAATGTCTTTGCTGTTGCGCCGTCCGCCCGGACGCGAAGCGTTTCCCGGCGATATTTTTTACATTCATTCAAGGCTTTTGGAACGTTCGACGCATCTTCGTCCCGAATTCGGCGGCGGTTCCTTGACGGCGCTTCCGATTGTCGAAACGGAAGCTCAAAACATTTCGGCGTACATTCCGACGAACATCATTTCCATTACGGACGGTCAGATATATCTGTCGTCTCCGATGTTCCAGAAAGGGATTTTGCCCGCGATTGACACGGGACGTTCGGTTTCCCGCGTCGGCGGCGACGCTCAGCTTCCGGCGTACAGTTCTTTGGTCGGACCGTTAAAGCTGTCGTTTTCTCAGTTTGAAGAACTGGAAAGCTTTGCAAAGTTCCGCAGTTCGTTGGACAAAGAAACGGAACGCCAGCTTAAACGCGGTCGCAGCATTCGTGCGGTCATGCAGCAAAAACAGTTTAATCCTGTGCCCGTTGTGGATCAGATTGCCGTTTTGCTGGCGACGGTGGAAGGCATTTTCGACGACGTTCCCGATAACCTTCGCGACGAAGCGTACGACGCCGTATGCAATGTTATGGCGACGGAATGCAAACCGATAGCGGATGCCGTATTGAACAGGGAAAAGCTTTCTTCGGAAAACAAAGCCCGTTTGTTGGCGGCGTTTAAAGACGCGCTGGTTCGTGAACATATCATAAAGTCAGTATAACGGGGAACTTCGGATGGACAGTCTGGAAGGGTTGCAAAAACGCATCAAGACGACGCAGGATTTGCGGTCGATTGTCAGCACGATGAAATCGTTGTCGGCGGTCAGCATCATCCAGTACGACGCGTCGTTGAAATCGTTGTTGGAATACGGACAAACGATAGATGCGGGGGCGTATGTGCTGATGCGCAACGGCGTTTTGAATGCGGCGAAACCGCCGAAGCTCCCATCCGAAAAGAAAAAAGCCTTAGCCGTAGTCATCGGGTCGGACACGGGTCTGGTCGGCAAGATTAACCGCGATGTTGTCGAATTTGCCGAGAACACGCTGAAAGAAAAAGGCTTTGATTCCGATCGCATTTTATACATTGCCGTGGGGCGACAGGTGATCGGTCGTTTGGAAAGTCGGGAAGTGCCTTTGTTGGCGTCCTATCCCGTTTCAAATTCGATTAAGGCGGTCGGCACGACGGCTTCGGCGATTTTGATCAAGATAGACGAAGTCCTGCATGCCGAAGGGATAACGCACGTTTATTTGTTTTTCAACCGCCGTCGCGGCGGTTCGGTCAATCCTGCGTCGTCGTTGTTAATGCCGATGGGCGAAGAATGGCTTGAAGGGTTGAAAGGCAGAAAATGGAATTCCCGTCGTTTTCCTGTTTTTTCGATGCCTGCGCCCCAGCTGTTTTCCTGTTTGGTTCAGGAACGTTTGTTGATAGAAACGGCGACGGCGCTGACGGATTCTTTGACGGCGGAACACCATACGCGTTTAATGACGATGCAGGCGGCAGAAAAGAACATTGATGAAAATCTGGAGCGCATGAATCTGGAATACCAACAGATGCGTCAGGAAAACATAACGACGGAACTGTTGGACGTCGTTTCGGGAGCCGAAGCGTTGCGCAAAAAGAGGCGTCCGACCGCATAATCGAAGTTAACCCCCTGATAAAAAGGGGGTTTTTGTTTGGCGGGGAATATGGTATAAAAAAGGTCAGGCAAGAATTTTTTAAAGGCTTTTTTATGCGATTAGGATTAATTACGGCTATATTATCGGTGCTTTGCGCGTGTGCGGCGCCGTCTGCGAATAAAACGGCGAATACAAAGCCGGCAGTTGCGAAAACAACGGCGGTTCAACCTTCGAAATCGGCGGCTCAGATAGCGGCGGAAACCGACTATATGATTCAATTACAGGATATGCTGTCCAAAACGTTGAACGGGACGTCATTTACGATGAAACGCGACGGCAGCACGGTAACGCTGACATTGTCGGGTTCGGCGGCTTTTTCAAAGAATTCGTACAATATTTTACCCGAAGGGGCTGCCGATTTGAAAAAGATAGCGCCCGTTTTAAGATACTACGATAAAACGCAGATTAACGTTGTCGGGCATACGGCAAAAGAAAGCGGCGTCAAAGATGCCACGAACAAGCTTTTGTCTCGGAAACGGGCGGAAAAGACGGCGTCTGTTCTGACATCGGCGGGAATAAAGCCCGAACGTTTTTGGATAAACGCCAAAGGATCGGACAATCCCGTGGCGACGAACGATACGCCCGCAGGCAGGGAACGCAACAACCGCATGGAAATTGTTTTGACGCCTGCTTTGCGTTAGGGGAGGGGCGGTATGAAGCGTTTTTTTATTTTAAGCCTTTTTTTATTGCAGGGATGCACGTCGCTGTTTTTTTATCCGACGCGCGAAACCGTTCTGTTGCCGTCGGATTTGGGGTTGAAATATGAAGACGTTTATTTTGAAACTTCGGACGGCGTAAGGCTTCACGCTTGGGATATTCCGCCTGTTTTGGAACAGGGTGAAACGGAAAAGGGTACGGTTCTTTTTTTGCACGGCAACGCGGAAAACATATCGACGCATACGTTCGGCGCGTTGTGGCTTCCCTTGAACGGATACAGGCTGTTCGCGCCCGATTACCGCGGTTACGGGGCTTCCGAGGGCGATCCTTCGCTTGACGGTTTGGAAAAGGATATAAATGCGGCGTTGAAATACCTGACGGCGCGGGGGGATTCGCCGGTTTTCGTATTCGGCCAAAGTTTAGGCGCCGCTCTGACGGTTTCGACATTGGCGGAATCTCCGTATACAAAGAAAGTATCGGCCGTCGTGATTGACAGCGGTTTTTCTTCGACGCGCCGCATCGCGCGGGAAAAGATCGCGATGTTCTGGCCGTTGTGGCCGTTTCAATACCCGTTGTCGTTTTTGGTTGCCGAGAATGATCCCGAAGGCAAAGTCGAAAAACTGAAAATGCCGAAATTGTTTTTGACGACGAAGGACGATACGGTCGTTCCGCCGCATCATACGCAAATTTTGTATGAGAACGCGTCCGAGCCCAAGGAGCTGATGATTATAGAAAAGGGCGGACATATACGGGCGACGCAGGACAAATCAGCCAGAAAGAAAGTGTTGGAACTGTTTGAAAAGGCGGCACGCTGTCCCGAATCTTTGACGTAACGGGTAAAAAGGCTTTTTTTCTTTCCTTTATTCATAATCTGAACACAGAACCGTCCGAAAAGGTTTCGGGCGGGAACAGTGCCTTAGCGGGTGCGGAGCCTTAGAACAGCTCTTTTTGCTATTGCCGGCGCGGGATATTGCGTCGTAACCGGTTTGCGTGTTGCAAATGCGGAAGTATATCCCCGACTTTGTGGTCGGGGAGCTTTTGACGTATGTCCAAAAGCTTGCGAATGTTTTTCGAAAAGCTTTAAAGGTCAAAAGGGTCATTTTAATAGCATTATGATTTTCTCAACTCCCCGACCGCCTTAAGGCGGTCAAAGGAGTTTTTTTATGTCCGAAATTATTCCCGTCTTGCATTGTTTTAATGATGCTTATGTTATTCCTGCGGCGGTTTCTTTTTATTCCATGTTGGAGCACGCGGATGCTTCGCGTGAATATCGGCTGTATGTTTTACATTCCGACATATCTGAGGAACATCGGAAAAAATTGCAGGAAACAATATCTCCGTTTAAAAATGCGACGCTTGAATTTATTGATATGAAAGGTCGCTTTGAAGATTTGTTTTCCGATATAAAATTTAAAGCTCACTATTCAAAGGAAATGTTTTATAAATTTTTAGCCCCCTCTTTGTTCCCGCAATACGACAAAATGATGATTACTGATGTGGATGTCGTATGGATGGATGATATTGCACCTAATTTTGATTCTTTTGACGAGAAGGAAGATTGTTATCTTGCAGGGTGTTCTTTTCCCGTTCCCGAAGATTCTTGGGTCTGCCAATTTTCAAAAGAATACGAAAAAGATTTTTCTGAAGAAGAATTAAAATCGATTTTTACGACGGCGGGAGGGTATTGGATTTTTAATTTAAAGAAGATGAGGAAAGATAAAACGGAAGAAAAATTTATCGAAACGGCAAGGAAAAACGTATCAAGGGTACACCAGCCCGAACAGGATTGCGTTAATCTGATTTGCTCTCCAAAGATACGGATTTTGCCTTTGCGAAGTTTGGTTTGCACTTATTTGTATGATATTTTTTCTTCGGCGGAAAAGTTTTTTAAAATCAAAGAAGTGCCAGAAACTGCCATAAAAGAAGCTTTGAAATATCCGATTCAGTTGCATTATGCAGGCGGGCAAAAACCGTGGAATGATCCGTGCTGTGAAAAATCGCAACACTGGTTTTCGTGTTTGGCTAAGACGCCGTTTTTTCAAGAACAGATGGATAAATTCATGCCAAAGCCGAAATCGAAAAAAACAAAAGTTTCGTTTAAATTGTTTTCTTTGTTGCCCGTTGTCTCGGTCGTTCAAAAAGCGGGCAGCAGAAAATTCCGTTTTTTCGGACTGCCCGTTTTGAAAATCAGGGATAACAGCGTATTTTTATTTTGTTTTTTAAAAATAGGCAAACTTTCTCAATAAAAAAAGAGGGCTTTTAAAAAGCCCCCTTCGTTTAAAGAAAGAATAATTACATTGCCTGAGCAACGGCAACGGCAACGGCAACGGTGGCACCGACCATCGGGTTGTTCCCCATACCGATCAGCCCCATCATTTCGACGTGTGCAGGAACGGAAGATGATCCCGCGAACTGCGCGTCTCCGTGCATGCGTCCCATCGTGTCGGTCATGCCGTACGAAGCAGGACCCGCGGCAACGTTATCCGGATGCAACGTACGACCCGTGCCGCCGCCCGAAGCAACCGAGAAATATTTTTTGCCGTGTTCAATCGCCCACTTTTTGTAGGTGCCGGCAACAGGGTGCTGGAAGCGCGTCGGATTCGTCGAGTTACCCGTAATGGAAACGTCAACGCCTTCTTTAATCATAATGGCAACGCCTTCGGACACGTCATCGGCACCATAGCATTTGACTTTTGCACGATCACCGTTCGAAAACGCTCTTTCGCTGACGATTTTTAATTCGCCCGTCTTATAGTCGTATTCCGTTTCAACCGACGTAAAGCCGTTGATACGAGAAATAATATAAGCAGCATCTTTGCCCAAGCCGTTCAAAATAACGCGCAACGGTTCTTTGCGGACTTTGTTGGCTTTCAAAGCAATGCCGATAGCGCCTTCGGCAGCGGCAAAAGATTCATGCCCCGCCAAAAAGCAGAAGCATTTCGTATTTTCGCTTAACAGCATGGCACCCAGATTGCCGTGTCCCAATCCGACTTTGCGTTGGTCGGCAACGGATCCCGGAATGCAGAAAGCCTGTAATCCGATACCCAGTTTTTCAGCGACTTTTGCCGCTTCTTTGGTGTTCGTTTTAATGGCAATCGCCGCGCCCAACGTATAAGCCCAGCACGCATTTTCAAAGCAAATGGGTTGAATGCCCTTAACAATGGCGGCAACATCAATGCCTTTGTCTTTGCAGATTTTGTCGGCTTCTTCAATGTTGGCAATGCCGTATTCTTTGCAACAAGCATCAATCTGCGCAATACGGCGTTCGTAACCTTCAAAAAGACTCATAATGCACTCTCCTTATTCTTTGCGCGGGTCGATGACTTTGACGGCTTCGTCAAAGCGTCCTTTGGTGCTGACGTTCTTTTCAAACGCCGTTTTCGGATCAACGCCGTTACGGATGGCTTCCATCATTTTGCCCAGATGAACGGTCTTGTAACCGATGACTTCGCCGTTTTCATCCAAGCCTTCTGCCAGAACGTAGCCTTCGGTCATTTCCAGATAACGCACACCTTTGGGTTCGGTCGAATACATCGTGCCGACCTGAGAACGAAGCCCTTTACCCAAATCTTCCAATCCGGCGCCGACGGGCAGACCGTTGTCAGAGAAAGCAGATTGCGTACGCCCGTACACGATCTGCAAAAACAATTCGCGCATCGCAACGTTGATCGCGTCGCAAACCAAATCCGTGTTCAAGGCTTCCAATATGGTCTTTCCCGGCAGAATTTCTGCAGCCATCGCCGCAGAATGCGTCATGCCGGAACATCCGATCGTTTCAACCAAAGCTTCGCGGATCACGCCGTCTTTGACGTTCAAGGTCAGCTTGCAGGTTCCTTGCTGGGGCGCACAGGCACCAACGCCGTGCGTCAGGCCGGATACGTCTTTGATTTCTTTTGATTTAACCCATTTGCCTTCTTCGGGAATCGGAGCAGGGTCATGACGGGCGCCTTTGGTAACGGGGCACATCTCTTGCACTTCGTGCGAGCACATATAAGAACAAGTCATTGAATGCTTTCTCCAGTTAAAAATTTTCAAACGTTTTCTTTATAAACTTTCGGCGCGCTTTTGGCATCTTATTTTTTATGTTTTTTGCGTTTTTTTACCCCCTCCCGCCAAATAAATCAAAACGGCTTTTTTTATTTCAAAAGGTTGTTATAATCCCAACGCCAAACAATTTATAAAACGGGGGAAAAAATGAAAGTTGTTGCTTTTAACGGCAGCTCCAGAAAAGACGGTAACACCGCTTCGTTGATTTGGATGGTCTTTAAGGAACTGGCCGCCGAAGATATCGATGTCGAAATGATCCAGCTGGGGGATAAGCCGCTTTTTTCCTGCAGAGGCTGCGGAACATGTTCCCGTACGCCCGACAGGCATTGCATTATTACCGAAGATCCCGTCAACGAATGGCTGGATAAAATTATGGAAGCCGACGGAATGATATTGGCTTCGCCCGTGTATTTCGGCGACGTGTCGGGACAAATGAAAATATTGATAGACCGCATCGGCATGCTGTCCGGAGCCAACCCCGCGGCTTTTCGCAGAAAGGTCGGCGTCGGAATCGCCGTCGGACGTCGGTCGGGCGGATTGAGCGCGTTTCATACGTTAAATAACCTTTTCCTGCTCAGAGAAATGATCGTGCCGGGCGGCAGTTATTGGAACGTCGCGCGCGGAAAGCTGCCGGGAGAAGTCAACGATGACGAAGAAGGCGTCCGTTCCATGAGCACGCTCGGCCGCAATATGGCGTGGCTGTTAAAAAAGCTTCATTCCTAATTCGAAAAATAAAAGGCGCCCTTATAAAAAAAAGCCCCTGTTCAGGGGCTTTTTTAACGGGTCATTTCCGAACCAACGGTTTGTATTTTACGCGGTGAGGCTGATCGGCATCCGCCCCCAGACGGCGTTTTTTGTCGGCTTCGTATTCTTCGTAATTGCCTTCGAACCATTCGACATGGCTGTCGCCTTCAAAAGCTAAGATATGCGTCGCGATGCGGTCAAGGAACCAACGGTCGTGAGACGTGACGACGGCGCATCCGGGAAAAGCCAGCAAAGCTTCTTCCAACGCGCGCAACGTATCAACGTCCAAATCGTTCGTCGGTTCGTCAAGCAAAATAACGTTCGCGCCCGATTTCAACATCTTTGCCATATGGACGCGATTGCGTTCGCCGCCCGACAGCTGTCCGACTTTCTTTTGTTGGTCGGCGCCTTTAAAGTTAAATTGCCCCACATACGCGCGAGAAGGCATTTTGCGTTTTCCCAAAACGACTTCGTCTTCGCCCTGAGAAATTTCTTCCCATACGGTTTTGTTGGGGTTAAGAGCATCTCTGCTTTGATCGACATAGCCCAAAACGACGGTGTCGCCGATGCGGATTGTACCGGAATCGGGCGTTTCCTGTCCCGTAATCAGCTTCATCAACGTGGTTTTGCCCGTGCCGTTGGCGCCGATAACGCCCACAATGCCGCCCGGAGGCAGCTTAAAGGTCAGATCTTCAAACAGTAAACGGTCGCCGAAACCTTTGGAAAGCTTTTCCGCCTGAATGACAACATCGCCCAAACGGGGACCGGGAGGAATGACAATTTGGGCTTGTCCCAAAGTTTCGTTGCCCGACTGAGCCACCAGATTTTCAAACGCCTGAATACGGGCTTTGCTTTTGGCTTGTCTGGCGCGGGGGCTTTGACGGATCCATTCCAATTCTTCTTTGATGGTGCGCTGGCGAGCGGTTTCTTCTTTGGCTTCCTGAGCCAGACGTTTTTCCTTTTGTTCCAGCCAAGACGAATAATTGCCTTCGTAAGGAATGCCTTCGCCGCGGTCAAGCTCTAAAATCCAGCCCGTTACGTTGTCAAGGAAGTAGCGGTCGTGAGTTACCATAACGACGGTGCCTTCGTAATCGTGCAAATGCTGTTGCAACCAAGCAACGGATTCGGCGTCCAAATGGTTGGTCGGTTCGTCCAACAACAGCAAATCCGGCTTTGACAATAACAGGCGGCACAAAGCAACACGGCGTTTTTCACCGCCCGACAGCTTTGTAACGTCGGCGTCTGCGGGCGGACAGCGCAAAGCATCCATTGCGATTTCGATGGTACGTTCAATGTCCCAACCGTTGCAGGCGTCTATTTTTTCTTGCAATTCGGCTTGTTCGGCGATCAATGCGTTCATTTCGTCATCGGTCATTTCTTCGCCGAATTTCATGCTGACTTCTTCAAATCGTTTTAACAGGTCGCGCACGGGACCGACGCCGTCCATGATGTTTTCCATGACGTTTTTGGACGGATCCAGCTGAGGTTCCTGAGGCAGATATCCGACGGAAGCGCCTTCCGCCGCCCAAGCTTCGCCGTTAAATTCGGTTTCGATGCCGGCCATGATTTTCAACAGCGTACTTTTCCCCGCGCCGTTCGGTCCCAAAACGCCGATCTTTGCGCCCGGAAAAAAGGACAGCCATATATTTTTTAAAACTTCTCTGCCGCCGGGGTACGTCTTGGACAGGTTTTTCATAACGTAGATGTATTGGTACGAAGCCATCAGGCACTCCTGCAAAAAGAAAGAAAACTTCAGACGTTATAACAAAGAAAAACAAAACGGGCAAGCTTGCGAAAGAAAGCTTGCCCGTCCGTAAAAACTCAAATCTCAGTTATCTCTGTCGGGAACGGTTTCCACGAAAATCAAATCATGAACTCCCGACGTTTTTAAAATCAGGGTTTGCCCTTTTAATTCGTACCCCGACACGGTCGGCAGAACCTTTAAATATTCCTGTTCTGCCTGCATCAAAGGCATGGGGCCCATCATCATTGTCGTTCCCGCGGGCGAAAATTCCATTCTTCCTTCGGGTTTTAATTGATAAGACCCGAAATACCTGTTCACGGCGGCGTTTCCGGCGAATCTGGGGTCTTTGGCATCAAAAGCGATGGTGATTTCCGCATTGTTCGGAGCATTGACCAATTTATAAGTTCTGCCTCTGAAATCGCCCGTATTGTTATAGACGGCGCATCCTGACAGCAGTAACGCCGCAACGGCGAATAATTTTTTCATTTAGAGCCCTTTCCTTTGTTTTTTAACAACAAATCGGTAACGGCCGAGCGCATGACTTCGTTTTTGATTTTCTGGAACGAAGGGCGTCCGTGCCGTCCGTCAAGCTGCCATTTGTCGGCTTCGGGGACGGCGTTCCATGCCGTTTGCATTTCTTTAGCATCTTTCCATTTGTTTTTCACGAAAATTTCGGGCAACAATTCCGCGGCGGCGGCATTTTCGATAAACGTTTTGCCGTCACCGGTCGGTTCCAGACATTCTTTTGCCGATAACGGAGCTTTGTGCACGGCCAACACTTTCGGCAACAGCCCCGTGTCAAACCCCTGAGCCAGAGTGTCCGCAAGCATCAGCGGCAAATCTGCCGCATATTCGACTTTTTTTCGATAAGCTTCACGAAAAGCAATGCGGTGCATCTGTTCCATACGGGCGTTGAAGATCGGTTTGCGGTTTCCGTCATCCCAGTTTTTTAGTTCGCAAACGGCTTTTTCCAACCGCGTCTGATGCGAAGAAAACATATCGGCAATGACCGAAGACACGCGACGTTCGGCATCCATTCCGCCGCTGGCAAAAGTCAGAACGGTTTCTTTGACGTTTGATTCCGTTAAGCCTTTGCACATTTCAACGGCGGTTTCTTCGTTCAATTCGATAAAGTGCGCCGAAAAAAACTCTAACTTTGACGCGGGCAGATTTTTGGCAACAGCCTGTAATGCCGATTGCGATATTTTCGGGTTATACGAAATATCCAAGTGTTTCAAAGACGATTTTGCCAAAGCATTCCCCAATTCGTCTCCGCCGTAAGCCGCGCCGACGGATTGACAGGACAGCTTTTCAAGCGCGGCCGTTTCCAACAGCGGCGCCAAACGTTCGAAAAACGGTTCCGCCATGGTGTTGGAATTAATCGTCAAAGATTTAATCTTTCCGCTTCCGATTATTCCGAGGACGGCATCGGTACATTCTTTGTCGCCGTTAACGGCGTTTTGAGAAATGTCCAGACGTTCCGTTTTTGATTCTTTGAGGGCGTTCAATAATTTGATGACGGCTTTCGGTCCCGCCTTTGCGCCGTTAAGGCTTAATTCTTTCAGTTCGGGGATTTCGCGCAAATTGTCGGCAAGCCAGCTTACGGATTCTTCCGTTACGCAGGCTTTTCCCATATTCAGCGAAGAAATTTTATATTTGGCGGCGGCTTGTAAAAAAGATTTCGTATATTCTTCTCCCGTCATCGGAGATTGCGGCGTAAAAGGCTGATCTTGACGGTGCGAATACATACGGCGGATGTCTTCGTTTAAAGCCTTTAATTCTTCAAAAGACAAACTCATCTGTTTTTTCCTTTTTTCGCAGCCAGAACGGCAGCCAAAGAACGTCGCGTGACTTCATTTTTTTCCTTTTGAAACAAAGGCCGCCCTTTTTTGCCGTCCATTTGCCAATGATGCTTCGGATCAAGCGCGCTCCATGCTTTTTGCATTTCCTTCGGGTCTTTCCAGTTTTGCGCGGAAAAAATCAAAGGCAGCATTTCCGCCTGTGCCGCCGTTAAAATAAACGGCATGCGCGCATAGCCCTGATATTCAAAGCAATCCTCCGACGTTAACGGACGGTTTTCTTTTCTGCGGTTTTCAAGGGTTTGCTTTAAGACGCCCTTGCTTAACGCGTCGCCCAAAGAAATATCCGCGGGAGCAGTGTCGTTTTCGTGCTCTTTTGCCAGATATTGGTAGAAACGCCGCGTTCTGGCGTTTGACCTCATTGTTTCCAAAGACTGCGCCATCAGGTTTTTTTCATAATCCGACAATCCCGACAGAGGAATGTCGGCATCTTCCAAACGGCAGGACGGGTGCTCCAGGTATGCTCTCAGAGTTTCCATAAATTTATCTGAAGGCCGTCCTTGCGGAGCAAAAGAAATCTTTGTGATTTTCGTGTCGGGCAAAATTTTTATCAAAGTTTCCGCATTTTCCTGAACCAATCCCGTTCCGATCAGATTGATTTCTTTTAAGGATGTTTCGGGCAGCTTTGAAATAATTTTTTCAATGCCTTCAGGTCCCAGCCTGTTACTTGAGACGTTCAAAGACTTTAATTCTGATGCGGGCAGGGCATCGGCAAACGCTTCTGCGGATTTGTCCGTCATTTCGATATGCGAAAGCGTCAGTACGTCCATTTCTTTTTGTTTTAGAACGTCTGCCAGAGCAACGATGAATTTGTCGCCCAGACGGTTGTTCGTAACGTCCAACGAACGGACTTTTGATTTTTCCAATCCGCCTAAGATGACCCCCGTGACTTTGTCGGACAGATTATTGTTGGCGATTGACAGGTTTTCGATATTTGTTTCGGGTAATTTATGAAAAACGGCAGAGATACCGCTTTGTCCGACGGCGTTTGTGCTGATGTTCAGCGTTTTCAGCTTTAATTCCGGCATACGTTCGGCGAACCAGACGGTTTTTGTCGCGCCTAGAGCACAGGCGTTAAAATTGATGTTGTCAACGCTGGCGTCTTTGGCGGCATCAATCATGGCGTCCATGGTTTCGCGCGTCGGAAAAGAAAAAGACGGATAAAAAATGTGGCGAGCCTGAGAAGAACGGGCACGCTTTATCATGGCATCGAAATTTTTTTGTTCTTTGTCGGATAAGTCTTCGTTCATCTGCCTGCGTTCCTTTTATTCAGGTTGGTATAGACGGCTTTTCTCATGATTTCGTTTTTAATTTTCTGATACGACGGTCGCCCGTTTTTCCCGTCCATCTGCCATTTGTGCCGTTCGTCGACGTTTTGCCAAGTCTTTTGAAATTCTTTGGCGTCAACCCATAAAGAGGTTTTGAAAATCAATGCCAGTTGTTCCGCGCGGGCGGCTTTTTGAATAAAAGGGATTCCCGCGGCGTCGGAAGCAAGGCATTCGGCGGCGCTTAAAGGCTTTTTACGTCCTGCCAACGCTTGGGGCAACACCCCCGTTTCCAATGCGTCGCACAACGTTATGCCGTCAGGTGCTTTTTCGACGTTTTTCTTTTCCGCCGTTTTCTGCGCGATGCTTTTTCTGTAAGCGACGTTTTTTAGCAAAGCTTCTCGGGCAGCCAGCATATCTTTTGATTTTTCGTGCGGCGTGTTAAACGTGGTTATGAAAACGTTTTCCAGACGGTTTTGCCCCGATTTTAACATTTTTTCGGCTTCTTTGAAAAAAGCGTCGCTGAAACGCGAAGAAGCGGAAAAATAAAAATATGATATTTCCGTGTTCGGAATCATCTGCATCAATCGGATGGCTTCGGGTTCTTTGAAATCATAGCATCCGCGCATATTCAGACGTCTGATTGTCGAATTCGGCAAAGAGTCGATGAAAATGTTTTGTGCTTTCGGGTCGTTAAAACTGCTGAACGCGAGAGAAACCAGCTTTGTGCGGTTCATGATTTCCACAAAGGCTCTGCAACCTTCGGGATAGGAAATGACGCCTTCGATATCCAGATCGCGGATATTCGTGTCAGGCAGGACTTTGGAGAGTTTTTCCAAAAATCCGAAACGTTTTTCGCCCATTGAAGTTTGGTGAAGGGACAAGATTTCCAACGGAGTATTTTTTGCGACGTTCAACAAAAGGGGCACGGCGGCATCGGGCAGTTCGACTCTGTTCAGGGAGAGCTCTTTGATTTTTGAAGTTTCCAAAGCTTTTAAAAGAGCGATGCCGCCCTTTTTCCCCGGTTTTGAATCGTTAAGGTTTAACCCTTCCAAATTCGGGGCAAGGTGCAAATTTCTTGCCAGCATCTGGACGTGATTGGAACCGAAATAATCGCATTCGGCAAAGGACAGCTTTTTAATCCCCGCGTTTTCGGCGGTTTTTAACAGATTTTGCCACGACTCATCGTCCGGCATGGGAAACGGGCAGGAAAAGAACCTGTCTTTTTTTGCAGAGTCCATGCGGGAAAAAAGCTTTTCGATGTCTTCCGTTTTCGGTCGGTCAAAAGCCATATTTCCGTCCTTTTTTGTCTATTTCTTCTATAATACCAAACCGTATGGAAACGGCAACAAAAAAGCCCTATTTAAAGCAAGGTCGTTTTAGAAAAAATGGTTCTGCTTTTTTTCTTTTTTTTGTATAATAACACTTAATGACAGCCTTTTAAGTTGCAGATTTCGGAGGAAAAGCGATGGAACAGGAAGCCGATTCTCTAAATAAGGCAGATGCCGATAAAATAATGGACGATGCCGTTGCCGATTTTGAACGGCGAATACGGGCAATAAAAGAGGCAAAGAAGGCTCAGGGGCTTGAAACGGCTGTTTCCAAATATGTTCCGTCGTGTGCGAATAATTCGAATCTGTACTGTTTGGGAGCCTATACATACTCTTTGGGGGCGGCAATGAATAAAAACGGTCTGTCTCCGAAGGAAAACGGGCTGATGCAGTTTACTGCGGCCGAACGAGAGACGTACGCTTCCGATGCTTGGGGCAGTCCGCAAATTTCTTGTCCTGCGGCGGCGAATTATTTTGAAACGAATTGCAACGATTCCTTAAAGTCATGCGGACAAAGCTTAAAAGATGCTCCGAACGGGACGACTTTAGGCGATATGCTGGCTCAGGGGTATCGAAACGGCTCAATACCTCAAGGGTCGCTGGTTTTGTTGAAAAGCGACGGAAATTCTTCGACAGGGATGCACGCCGCAATGTTCGTCGGGCTAAACGAGAACGGAGAACCTTTGTTTTCTTCGGCGAATCCCGAAATTATCCGCCAACCGGTAAAAGAATGGGCAAACCAGGTCGCAGATCCGAAACGCTCAAAGGATACGGACTGTTATGTTGTTAATATGCGTTCGGCGTTAAGCGCCAAACTGTTTCCTGCCGGACATAAAGTAGAAAAGGAAAAAGAGCAACAATCCGAAAAAGATTCTTCTCCGGAGCTTGGCGGAAAATTTGCAAGGGTCGGACACGACGGACAAAAAACAGCCCGCTTTGAAGGAAAAGATCTCGGAGGCTTACTTTTTAAAGTTCCTCGCGATGCTGCGGAATTTAAAGAAGCTGCCAAAAAAATGTCAGGCTTTTTAAAGGGGGCAATACAGAAAGGCAGTAACGAACCGAAACAAACAGGAAGTGTAGGTAAAGTCGGCAAAGCAGAACCGTCATTACCGCCGAACGGAAAACTTGCAAGGGGCGGTCATGACGGAGAAAAAACGGCTCGTTTTGTTGGGAAAAATCCCGGCGAAGATGTCTTGAAGGCGACGGTAAAAGATTTGTTTGATGCCGGAAATCTGAAAAAAGCGGCTCAAAAAGTGTCGGATTTTTTGGGGGATGCAGCTCAGGCGGTAAAGGAAAAGCTTAACAAAACCGTTAATGACGTCAAACGGCGCGTGCTCCGCAACGAAATTCGCTTTCGCGCGAAAATGCGTACGGATAAAAAAGCTTCAAAGTTGCTGAAACAAAAAAGTGTTTTGGGTAAAACAAGGGAAATCGGAAAAGCTCCCGAAAAAAAAGCCGTTCTCAAAGGAAGCGGGCTGATGAAAACTTTGATGCGTCATTCTGCGGAAAAGCCTGCGCCTAAAACATCTTCTCGTTTAAGTTTTAATGAAAAGATGCAAAAAGTTTCACCGGTTAATCGGGTCGTTATGGCAAAATTAGGTCGTACGCACTGATTTAATATTTGTCGCAAGCGGTAAGGCGGTTATGATAAAGCGGTTTTTGTTTTTTAAGAGGGGATGACATGTACAAAAGAACAGCCTTTTTTACTGCTGTCGGTCTTTTGTTTGCTTTTGCAGCATCGGCGCAGGACGCCGATCCGTATCGTTTAAGCACGCATATTTTGGATATTTCCAAAGGCATGCCCGCCGCAAACGTTCAAGTTGATTTGGAAAAGTACAATTCCGAAACGAATGTTTGGTCGTTACAGGCGACGGAACGGACGGGACAAAACGGCCGTATCGGGAATTTTGTGCCGTCGGGCGAAGGCACTGAAGGGATTTACAGACTACGTTTTAAGACGGCACCTTATTTTAAGGCACAAAATCAAAAGTCGGTTTATCCTTATATCGAAGTCGTTTTTGAAATGGAAAAAACGGGGCATTATCATATTCCCGTAACCGTTTCGGCAAACGGTTATGCGACGTATCGCGGGAACTGATTTTTGCCGACCGAATACGTTCGTGATTGACACACTGTTTCCGAAAATAAAAAAGCCTGCATAACGCAGGCTTCTTTTTTTGGTAGGTCCGGAGGGACTCGAACCCCCGACCAAGGCGTTATGAGCGCCCCGCTCTAACCAACTGAGCTACAGACCCAAACCAAACGTTAAATATGTATCAGTCCTGCATAACGAAAGCAAGATTTAATTTTTATAAAATAAAAGCCCGCGTCACTGCGGGCTCTTACTTTAACCGTTATCCAAAAAACTGCGCAACTTGCGCGAACGGCTGGGATGTTTCAGCTTGCGCAACGCTTTGGCTTCAATCTGGCGAATACGTTCGCGCGTTACGGAAAACTGCTGTCCGACTTCTTCCAACGTGTGATCCGTGTTCATACCGATGCCGAAACGCATCCGCAAAACACGTTCTTCGCGGGGGGTCAGGCTCGACAATACCGCCGTGCACGTCGCACGAAGGTTTGCCTGAATCGCCGCATCCAAAGGCTGAACAACGTTGCGGTCTTCGATAAAATCGCCCAAATGGCTGTCTTCTTCGTCCCCGACGGGCGTTTCCAAGCTGATCGGTTCTTTGGCGATTTTTAAAACTTTGCGGACTTTTTCCAACGGCATCGAAAGTTTTTCCGCCAATTCTTCCGGCGTCGGTTCGCGTCCGATTTCATGCAACATCTGACGGCTGGTGCGTACCAGCTTGTTAATCGTTTCAATCATGTGGACGGGAATGCGAATGGTACGCGCCTGATCCGCGATCGAACGCGTTATCGCTTGGCGAATCCACCATGTCGCATACGTCGAAAATTTGTATCCGCGGCGGTATTCAAATTTGTCAACCGCCTTCATCAAACCGATGTTACCTTCCTGAATTAAATCCAAGAACTGCAATCCGCGATTCGTGTATTTCTTCGCAATCGAAATAACCAAGCGAAGGTTCGCTTCAATCATTTCTTTCTTTGCGCGCGAAGATTCCTGTTCGCCTTTCTTGACCATCGAACAAATGCGGCGGTATTCAAAAATCGGCATGCCGATTTCTTCCGCCATTGAGCTGATGGCCGTTTGGATTTCCGCGATTTCCTTCGCATACTTTTCTTTGAAGGCGTTCCAATGTTTCCCCGTCATCTTGTCTACCCAGTGCGGGTCGACTTCCGAGGCTTTGTAGGCTTCCAAAAATTCTTCGCGCTTGATGCGGCTGCTGACCGCCATGCGCAACATTTTGCCTTCAAGCGTCATTAAACGTTTGTTGTATTCGTTCAGCTGATCAACCAATTTTTCTATCCGCGCGGGATTGAGCTGAACTTCTTCCATCATGGAAACCAGTTCCTGACGGATTTTTTCAAATTTCTTTTCCGTCGCCGCGGAAACGGGCTTGCCGGCACGGATTGCCGCCAAACGCTGATCCTGAACTTTTTTCAGCTTTTGATGCGCCGCCGTAATCTGTTCAAATTGCTGCAATACCTGCGGCATCAAAGACTGTTCCATCTGAGCCAAAGACACGGCGGGAGAATCGTCTTCCGCGGAATCTTCTTCTTCCTCTTCGCCGTCGTCGTCCGAAGAATCTTCTTCCTCGTCGTCATACGAACCGTCTTCGTCGTCAAAATCTTCGTCGCTGTCGCCGTCTTCGCCGTTGTCTTCTTCGTCATCGTCGGAATCGGCGTCATCGGAATCTTCAAATTCTTCGCCGTTTTCTTCTTCGTCGTCTTCCGTTTGTTCGGAGCTGCGTTCTTCTTCAATGTCTTCGCGTTCTTTTTCGCTGTCCGACAGTGCCGCGTCCAAAGCCAAAGAAGATACCGGAATGCCGTCTTCGTTGCTGTCCGAACCGTATGTCGCGTCAAGGTCGATAATGTCGCGCAACAGCATTTTTCCCGATTGCAACGCCGAATGCCATCCCGTCAACGCTTTGATCGTCAACGCGCTTTCGCACAAACCGCCGATCATCAGATCGCGCCCCGCTTCGATACGTTTTGCGATGGCGATTTCGCCTTCGCGGGACAAAAGTTCAACGGCGCCCATTTCGCGCAAATACATGCGTACGGGATCGTCCGTGCGGCTGGATTCGACTTCGTCCAGCTTAAATCCCGTATCGTCGTCTTCGGAACCGGAAGGCGCTTCTTCTTCGCTTTCTTCTTCATTTTCGACAATGTTGATTCCCATATCGGAAATCATGGCCATAACGTCTTCGATTTGCTCGTTTTCCGGCGGCAAAGCGTTGTTCAGTTCGTCAACCGTGATATAACCGCGGTCTTTGCCTTTGCTGATCAGCTTTTTTACGGACGCCCCCAGCGAATCGAGAAGCGCATCGTCTGAATTTTCCGTCGGATTGATTTCGTCTTCGGCACTTGAAGTATTCATTTAAAGTAGCCCTTATGTCCCTGTAACGTTCGGTGCTGAGCGTATTATACGAAAACCGCCCCGTACGCCCTTCCTTTGCCGAATAGGCGACGAAGCCCGATTTTTATACTTTGGTTTGATTTATTCTGTCCGCCCCGCTCTTGTCAAGAAATAAAATAAGTGCCGCTTCCTTTTTATGCAAGGGCTTGTTGTTCTTGAAGCAACTCTTTATACCTTTCCCACAGCAGTCGGGCGCGTTCCTCATCCTCCGTGACGGCAATTTCGGCGGCTATTCGTTTTATTTCGTCTTCGTATGCTTTCTTTTTCGGCAAAGACAGGCGTTTGCAAAATTCTTCTTTGATTTCTCCCGTGCGGGCGGATTTGCGTTTTAAAATCTCGGTTTCGGCGGACAATCCTCTTAACGCATCCTCGCACCCTTCGACTTTCAACCGTTCCTGAAGCTCCGATGCCGTTATGTCGGGATTGTCGGACAATGCTTCCAATATCTTGTCAAAAAAGCTTTTTAGCGATGCGTCACGAATTTCCCATTGAGCCAGTTCTTCTGGAAATTCCGACGCTATTTCGGGATACGCCAGCAAATATGCCGCCATCATTCGGGCTTCTTCCTTTTCGGGAACGACGGCGGGGTGATAAACCGAAAGTTCGGGATGTTCGTGAAACGTGTCGTTTTTGCGCTTTTTATTATACTTGTTCTTTGAAAAAACGTTTGAAGAGCGTTTTTTCAAAGACGGCTTGTACGGAGATGTCAGTTCCCACAGTTTTGATTTGAAATCGCGGGCATAAAAGCTTTTGACCGACGGGTCTTTGATTTCATCCAGCGTATCGCGCACGTCTTTTTCCAAAGCCGCTTTGCGTTCGGGGGTGTCTATGGGTTTGTTCGCCGTCGTTTGTTGCCACAGCTGATCCGCCAACGAACGGCAGGAGGCGCTTAAAAAGTTTTCAAAAGCTTCTTTCCCGCGTTCTTTGATGTACTCGTCGGGATCCAAATCGTCGGGCAGGGTCACAAATCTCAGGGAATAGCCGGGTTTTAACAGGGGGAGGCTGCGTTTTGCCGCGCGTATTGCTGCCCGTTGACCCGCTTTGTCCCCGTCAAAGCATAAAATCGGTTCGGGCGCGTATTTCCACAGCTCTTGAATTTGGTGTTCCGTCAACGCCGTTCCCAACGGAGCAACGGCGCGTTCTATTCCCGCCGCGTGCAAAGCGATAACGTCCATATATCCTTCGACGACGATAATTTCCTTTTTTTCTCGTGCTTGGGCGGAAGACAAGGAAGCCGCGTACAGGATTTCGCCTTTTGAAAAAAGCTCGGTATCCGGAGAATTCAGGTATTTCGGTTCGCTGCCGTCCATGACGCGCCCGCCGAAGGCGATGATTTTGCCGCGCCTGTCGGAAATCGGAAACATGACGCGGTCTCGGAAATAATCGTACGAAGACCGTCCGTCCGTCGGAAACGTCAAGATTCCCGAAGCTTTGACGGTTTCTTCGGGAATGTCTTTTGTTGCCAAAAACGCCTTGAGCGCGTTTCCCGCGGGAGCAAATCCCAGTCTGAAGCGTTTGATAATTTCATCGCTCAGCCCGCGTTTGCGGAAATAAGCCAGAGCTTCACGTCCCCGAGAGGCATAGAGGCATTCTTGAAAAAAGCAACACGCCGTTTCTAAAACGTCATAGACGGAAGCGCGTTTTTGTTCGCGTTCGCGTTCTTTTTCGGAAACGGCGGGGACTTCCATTCCCGCTTCGTGCGCCAGTTTTTCGACGGCTTCGGGAAACGACAGCCCGCCCGCGTCCATTTCGAATTTAATTACGTCGCCGTGCGCGCCGCATCCGAAGCAATGAAAGTAGCCTTTGTCGTCGGAAACCGAAAAAGACGCCGTTTTTTCGTTATGGAACGGACAAGTCCCCCAAAATTCGTTTCCTTTTCGGGTCAGCTTTACCCGCCGTCCGACGACGCTGACGATCGACAGACGGGAACGCAGTTCCTCGATAAAACGCGGGGGGATGGCCATTAAAGGGCGCGGGCGTTATTTTTGAGCCAAAATATTTTTAACGATTCCGGACGCCTGACCGAAATCCATCTGTCCGGCGTATTGTTCGCGCAATGCCGCCATGACTTTGCCCATGTCTTTCAATCCTGCCGCGTTGACGGAAGCAATGATTTCCGCGACGGCTTTGTTCATTTCGTCTTCGTTCATCTGTTTGGGCAGGAAAGCCTGAATGGTGTCGATTTCCGCCTGTTCGCCCGCGACCAGATCGTTTCTGCCGCCTTTTTCGTACATGGCGATGCTTTCTTTGCGCTGTTTAATCATGGATTGCAACAGCTGCAAAATGTCGTCGTTGGAGATGGTTCCGTCTTTTCCCGTGCCGCGCGATGCGATGTCGCGGTCTTTGATGGCGGCCAGAATCAGACGCAAAGTCGACGTTTTTTGGTTGTCTTTTGCCAGCATGGCGGTTTTCAGGGCTTCTTTGATTTGTTCGCGTAACATGGTTATTCTCCGATAAAAAAACTTTCGGTCATAAAACACCGTTTTTCCGAGTTTTGCAAGCGGGTGTTTATCGGGCTTGAAGATTGCGGGCAAGAATTGTATGATATCGGTCTGAATTTTTTTATAAAGTCTCTTTCCGTTGCAGGATGACCGCCTGCCGGAAGGGGGTGTTTTTGTCGGTCATTAAAAGGAACACGGGTTATGGAAAAAGTCCCTATGACGAAAAAAGGCGCTCAACGCCTGCAAGAAGAATTAAAGAACCTGAAAACCGTCGAACGTCCGGCAATTATCGCCGCCATTGCCGAAGCACGCGCTCACGGCGATTTGTCTGAAAACGCCGAATACCATGCCGCGCGTGAAAAACAAAGCTTTATCGAAGGTCGCATCCTTGAGCTGGAAGACGCAATGAGCCGCGCTCAAGTCATTGATACCGCGGCGTTGTCCGGCGACAAAATCGTCTTTGGCGCAAACGTATTGCTGTTTGACGAAGAATCCGAAGACGAAATTTCATACCAAATCGTCGGACAGTACGAAGCCGATTTGGAAAAAGGACGCATTTCGATCCAGTCTCCCTTGGCGCGCGCATTGATCGGAAAATCGGTCGGCGATACCGCCGAAGTCGCTTCTCCGAACGGCGGAAAATCCTACGAAATTTTAAAAGTGGAATACGTCTGAGGCATGAAAAGCGAAAAAAAGGAATTGTTGGCCGGCGCTTTGACCTTTGCTCTTGCCGTTGCTTTGTTTGCCTTTATCGGGCTGCATAAAGGGGCGGGGGACGGTTCTTCCGATTCGTACAGGATATCGGCGCGCTTTAACCGAACCGACGGTCTGAACGTCGGTGACGACGTCAGGTTGGCGGGCGTGCGCGTCGGTTCCGTCGTCAGCCAAAGACTGGATGATTATTTCGGCGTCGTTACGACTTTTTCCTTGCCGTCTTCGGTCGCGTTGCCCGACGACAGCGGCGCTTCAATCCAATCCGACGGTTTGCTGGGATCTAAATTCATCGAATTGTTGCCCGGCGGATCCGAAGATATGCTTAAGGACGGCGATACTCTTTCTTTTTCGGAAGACGCCTTGAATCTGGAAAACTTATTGGATAAAGTAATTTCCCTGTCAAAGGCGGCTCGGGAAAAACGGCGCTCCCCCTGATTTTTTATAAGGATTGCTTCCATGAAAAAAAGCCCCATCGAAACGGTTCTTGGCATTCTGGTGATTTTGGTCGCCGTTTCTTTCGTGCATTATGCCGCAACAAAAATCGACGTCAGACCTCAGGACGGGTACACCGTGTCGGCAGTATTCCTTAAGTCGGGCGGGTTGGAAAGCGGCGCAGACGTCCGAATCAGCGGCATTAAAGTCGGATCCGTCACGGGGCTGAAACTGACCGATGACTATGCCGCCGATATTACCATGACCATCCGCGATAACGTGAAATTGCCCAAAGATACGACGGCTAGCGTTGCTTCGGACGGGCTGATGGGCGGAAAATTCCTGTTGTTGGAACCCGGACGCGCCAAAGAAAAATTAAACGACGGCGATAAAATTACAAAAACGAAAGATTTTAAATCTCTCGAAGACATGATCGGCGACGTGATCTTTTTGGCTACGGATTCGGGCGATAAATAATGAACAAACGTCTTTTCCCCTTAATCTTCGCCGGTCTTTTAACGGCTTCTCCTTCGGCTCAAAGCGCTAATATCTCTTTGGGACAGGTCATCTTGCGCGGCTTGGACAAAGTCACGGGGCGCTTAAGCACCATGACCGTCAATGTCGGCGAAAAAGCTCAGTTCGGTGCATTGGACATATACGTCCGCGTTTGTATGACGCATCCGCCCGAAGAAACGCCCGAAAATGCCGCCTTTCTTCAGGTGATCGAGAAAAAACCCGAAGGCCAGCTGAAATTGTTTTCGGGATGGATGTTTTCCTCCAGCCCCGCGTTGTCCGCCATGGAACATCCCGTCTATGACGTTTGGGTCATTAAATGTCAGGGCGAACCGGTAACGCCGCCGTCTCCCGCTCCGCTGATTTTGGATAATCCGCTGGAAATGCAGACCGTCTTGCCAAAGGTCAAAATCGCGGTGGACGATGAAGAAACGGAAAGCCTGTCCCCCGATGCTCCCGTCGAAAATGTCCAAGGGACGCTTTCGGGAGCGGACGCCGAAACAATGCTGATTAAAATCGAGGAAGAAGGCGTTTCAAAACAACCCGATACCTTGCCTTTGCCCGAAGCTCAAAATCCGCAGATTGACGCTCAACAGGGCTCAATGCAACCTTCTTTACCGTCGGCTCAGAGACCTGCCGGCGAGGAAATTGAAGTCATTGAAGAACCGATTGAAGGCAATGCTCCGATTTTGCGCGCGCTGCCCGAAAATGCCGTTCCGAATGTTCAGGAAAATGTTCAACCCGTTCCTTCCGAAACGGAAATGAATAAAACGGAAGAACCTTCTTCTCAAATTTCGGTCAGCGACGGTGTTTATATTCCGCCCGAAGATAACGGTTCTGCCGATACGGAGGCGGAAGACGACGGCGAGGACGAAACAGAAGACGATAATATCGCCGAAATTCCCGACGGACGCGTTTTGCATATCGTTCCGTCTGCCGAAAATCGTCAGGCTCCTCAGGAAACGCCTTCCGAAACATCGGCGGGAGGTATCCCTCTGGCGAACGAACGCCCCGTTCTTGAAAACAATTCTTCTGCCATACATTCGGAACCCGAAACGGAAGAGTATATGAAAAATACGACCGAAAATACGCAAGAGAACATGAACGGTTTTGTTTCTTCGCCCGTTATGGAAAAATACAGAAACGATCCCGTTCCTTCTTACGGTTTTGACGAATTGCCTCAGATGCAATCGCCTGCGGATTCTCGGAGAAGTAACGCGCAAAGCGACACGCTTCGTTCGTTGCCGGCACAGCCTATTCTAAGGGGCGAAGATAATCTTTCCGAAAACGAAGACGGTTATGACGAAGACGAATTTCAGGAAACCGTTACGGAAGAAAGTACGGAATATTAAAAAAAAGCCCGCTTTAGCGGGCTTTTTAATAACCGAGAGATTCTTTATATTAACAGATTGAACAGTTGCGACGTTTTATCTTTGCCCTGCATGGATTGGATTGTCGCCATATTCGTGTATCCTGCGGACAATATGCTGGAAGCCCCCTGTGCGTTTAAGACGCTGGCGCTGGGCGTAACGCCGTTCATGGCTTCTTCGGCTTTTGCCAAAGCGATGTCGCCTTCGGTAACATTCGTATGGTCAATGGACTGTTCCTGGGTCATGTAATCGTGTTTATAGGTATCGCCCATTTGCAGTTGGAGCGCGTACAAAGTATCGTCGTCGACAGGTTCTCCGTCTTCGGTCGTTACATGGACGTAGTACCATCCTTTTTGTGAATTGGGGACTTCGTATTCGCCGCGCATTAATTTTTCAAAGGCTTCGTATTCTTTTTTTTCGCTTTCGTCATTTGTGGCGACGAGAGTTTGGCGGTTATTGACGAAGGTGTAGACTTCAACGCGCAACCCTTTTCCTTTAAAAGAATCGATGGCGGATTGAAAATCGTTTTTGGCGTCTTCCAAAGCTTCCGTAGCATCAGAAGATGTGGTCGTCTTATCGGTTTCTTCGTCTTTGGCGGACAGGTTGACGGCAGAGAGGCGTAAATTCCCTCTGGACACGACATTAAATTTGAACCAGTCCTCTTTTTCGTTTTTGGACAAGGTCGTAATAACGCTCAATCGCGAATAATTCAATCTGATTTGACCGATATCACGGGCATTTGAAACGGATTCGTCATAGATATCCGTTGACGTTTTTTCCCAAGCCTGAGCATATGCTGTCGAAGATGTTTCGGATACGGAAGAAACCATGGCAAACCTCGCGCAAATTCTTTGTATAAAGGAAAATTCTTTTCCACTTAACAATCATCATATCATAAAAAAGCGTCTGATGCGATTTTTTTATGAAAGCGGTTTGTTTAACGTTAAAATTCGGGCAGAGTTTCTTCCAGCTTTTTCTTTTCGTGAGCAGGCGCCGTTTTTTCTTCTTTTTCTGCGTCGACTTCGGGAGCTGAAGGCGTTTGATTCCACAAGACTTCGAAAACGGTTTGAGGTTCAGAAATTCCCTTTAAGGTGCGTTCGCCCAAAGGCTTAAAGGAATAAGATTTTCCTGCCGCCAGTTCTTTGACAACGTTGGAAACGAAGATTTGATCTTTGTCAGCCAAAGAACAAATGCGTGCGGCGATTTGAACGGTTGTGCCGAACAGGTCGTTTTCTTCGACGATGGGTTCGCCGGCGTTTAATCCGATGCGCACTTCAAGCGGTACTGTGGGAGCCTGTTTGTTATATTTTGCAATGGCGCGCTGAATGGCGATGGCGGCATCAACGGCGTTGGACGCCGAAGCAAACGAAGCCATCGTTCCGTCGCCCGTCAGCTTGACCTCGCGCCCGTTGCAGGTGCTGAGCGCCTGACGGACGATGGCGTTATGTTTTCGGATCAGCTGTTGAGCAATGGTATCGCCGACGTTTTGGGTAAAACTGGTGGAACCGACCATATCGGTGAACATGATGGTCATAATGCCGGATCCCGTTTTATCCGAAGCGTTTTCATCATTGTTCAGCCATTTTCCCATAGTTTTTTGGATTTGTTGCATAACTTCGGGAGACGCCTGATTTTCTTGGAACAGCTCCATTGTTTTTGCGCCGCCCTGCAACACGGGTAAATAAGACGGTTCAAGGGCATATTCGCCGATTTTGTCGCAAAACATTTCAGCCAAAGACAACGATATGCCCATGACTTCAAGCAAACCGCACAGCAAAGTTTTGTTCTGTGCCTGAGTTATTTTTCCGTGTTTTGTCAGACATTCGCAAGCGCCCGACATAAACAGGCTGATGCCGAAGCGGGCGTATGTGTCCAAATGAGTATTGTTTTGTTGCAGGTATTTTAAAATAACGACCAGCAAGGTGGTCAGTTTGAGATATTCTTTTTCCAATTCCGGCGGGATGGCGACTTTATCACTTTCGGGTTGGGCTTCCTCCGTTTCGGTTTTTTCAGAATCTTCGGAATCTTCCGGTGTTTTTTCTTTTTTCATTTCGGGCGGTGAAAATTCGATCTGTCCTGCGGCGGGGGCGGGTTCTTCTTCGGGCAAAGCCGCTTCTATGGCGGCGATTTCCTCTTTGGAAGGCAACGGATCGTTCCCCATCATTTTATCCCAGATTCTGAACAGGAAATCAGCCATGCTTTTTGCCGCTTTGTCGCCGAAGGCAGAATCGGTGCCCGCTGAGAATTTAAACGGCGTTTCTTTGGGCTGGGAAGGAAGCTTGTCTTCATCGGAATGTTTCTTTTTTCCGCTTAATACGTCCCACGGCACCATTTTTAAAGACATCGGGATGGATATCAGCAAAAACAGCAAAATGAACAGCAGGAATATCAGGTGAGAAGAAATATCCGAAGGCAAATATCCGATTTCGGCAACGGCTTTCATAAAGATTGTTGCCGTAAAACCGGCGCCTGCCAAGGAAACCGTAATGACAAAGAACAATCTACCCAATGCTTCGATGACCGAAGCGGTATGTTCTTTTTCTTCGGTTTTCAGGGGCGGGAAGGGCTTGATAGGCGTTTTTTTCTTCAGGCTTGAAACGCGGATATATTCACTGAGGTAGATCAAGGCTTCTTGGAATTTTTGGGTATCCAGATCATACGTTTCGCGAATGACTTTTGTCGGGCGGTTCAGGGAAAATTCCGTGCTTTTGGCGTATTCGATGGCTTCGGCGCGTTTTTCGGACGGGTAGCGTGCCAACAGATCCCACGCATCGTTTTGATAGACATAAACTTCATAATTAACGATATTAGACACGGCGAAATACCCAAAAAAAGCCCTTACCACATTATAAATAAAAAACAGCGGTCTTCAATGATTTTGAAAGACCGCTGTCCGATTTTTTGAAAAGGCTTATTTTTTGCCGGTAAATGCGGCAAAGCGCTTGTTGAATTTCGCCAGCTGTCCTCCGCTGTCGACCAGGCGGTAGACGCCCGTCCAAGCCGGATGAGCCAACGGATCAATATCCAAGCGAATCGTATCGCCTTTCTTTCCCATCGTCGAACGGGTTTTGAATTCCGTTCCGTCTGTCATAACCACGGTAATTTCGTGGTAATCGGGATGAATATCTTTTTTCATTGCAATGCTCCAGACAACAAATTGAAGGCTTATTCTATACTCTTTGATTGCCGAAATTTCAAGTCGTTTTTGCAAAAACGCAAAAAAGGCTTTTCAATTTTAGCGTTCGGTCAGCTTAAATTCGATGCGACGGTTGTTTTTGCGGGCTTTTTCCGAGTTGCCCGACGACAAAGGCTGATGTTCTCCGAAACCGGCGGCGACCAAACGTTTGGGCGGAACGCCCTGAGAAATCAGGTATTGTACGACCGCAATCGCGCGTGCGGACGACAATTCCCAGTTCGAAGCATATTTTTCGTTTTTTATCGGAACGTTGTCCGTATGTCCGTCAACACGCAACACCCATTGGATTTTTGCGGGAATTTTCTTGGAAATCTTTAAAAGCGTCTGAGCCAGTATCTTGAGTTGTTTTTTGCCTTTAGGTTCCAGTTCCGCCGACCCCGTTTTGAAAAACAGTTCCGATTGAAACACAAATCTGTCGCCTTCGATTCGGATGTCTTTACGGTCTTCCAGAATTTTGCGCAGCGTCCCGAAAAAGTCCGAACGGTAATACGAAAGCTCTGATGCCTTTTGAGCCAAAGCGCGGTTCAATTTCTTACCCAAATCGACGATCTGGGCTTTTTGGCGTTTCGAGAGCTCTTCGGACGCTTCAAGCGTCGCAGAAAGCTTTGCCAGCTCGGCATTCATTTTTTCGATGCGGCTGGTTAAAAGAGCAATGTGAACTTTGGCATCTTCGGATATTTTTCGTTCGTTTTTCAAATCGGCCTGATGTTTGGCGTTTTCTTTTTCCAACGCGTCCCGCCGTTGGGTCAGTGCCTTGATGTCCTGTTGCAACAAAGCGGCTTGTTTTAAAGTTTCTTCCAACGTTTTTTGCGTTTTATCATGATCGGCTTTCAGCAAATCCAATTCGGAAATCAGCCGTTTTTCGGCATCGATTTTTTCGTTCAGGGAAACGGACAGCTCTTGAACATTTTTCTTTTCGACGGCCAATTCGTTCGCCAGCGAGCTCAGTTCTTCGTTCAATCTGAAAATTTCGTTATTTTTCGTGTCCAGATTTCTTCCCAAAAAGAAATGCGCCAAGACGAACAAAAGCAAAAAGAACAGCACGACGATCAGCAACGTTGACAAAGCGTCAACGAAGCTTGGCCAGAAATTATATTCAGTTCTGTGGCGTGCTAAGCGAAATTTGCTCATGAATTTTTATCTTGTCCCGACACGGTGCGTACCAGCAATTTGAAAGAATCTCGCAATTCCTGCAACAAAGCGTCGTTGCGGGCATCCGATCGCTGATCCGCCTGAATTAAAGACCTGTCGATGCGGCTGATCAATCGGAGCAATTCGGCATTGATTTGGTCTTTTTCCTGTTCTTTTGCGGTGTCTCTTTGCAACCTGCGCCGGATATCGGCAAGGCTTTCGACCATTTGTTCCAGCAACGCGTTGGCATAAGCGGCGTTTGACGTAACCATGTCGTCGCTGCTGGCGACGGAAGAAGAATATCTTGTCAACGAAGACAAATATTCGTCCAATCCGTTATAGAAATTATTTTGTGCGCCGCCTGCCTGAATATCAAGGAAGCCCATGATCAAGGCGCCCGACAACCCCAACAAAGACGACGAGAAAGCGGTTCCCATTCCCTGCAAGGGCATTTCCAGCCCGTTTTTAATGGAATTAAAGACCTGAGTGGCATCTTCGCCCGAAACGTTCAAAGATCCGATAACGTCGCCGACGGCACCGACGGTTCCCATCAATCCCCAAAAGGTTCCCAACAATCCCAAAAACGTTGACAGACCGATCAAGTATTTCGAGATATCGCGGCTTTCATCCAGCCTCATTCCGACGGAATCGAGAATTGTCCTGGCGATTGTAGGGGATAAAACGGCATTTCCTTTGGCTTTGTTGTTTTTCAGAACCAACGCCAAAGGCGAGAGCAGGCGCAATTTTTTTAAAACGGCGGGTTCCAGGGACAACGCGGGAGCCTTTAGCCAACGAATTTCCTTGCGCAACATAAAGACGGAGCGGAAATTCAAAATGACGCCGAACATCAAAACCAACAAAATCAATCCGTTCAGTCCCGGATTGGTCAGGAACGCGTTTTCCAAAGCCGGATACAGCAGCGTGCAAGCGCCGCCGACGGCGATCAGGAAAAACACCATGCGCGTAATGTAACGTTTCGGAGAATTCATGTTAAAAGCCCCTGAGTTTTAACGTTCGTAGATTAAGACATCGGCTCTGTTCGGGATTTCCGATCCGGCGCCTCTTTGCCCCAAAGCGCGGATATCGACGCGCAGGCTGTTAATGCCGGCGCGGGACATATAAGACCTGACGGACAAAGCGCGTCTGAGAGATACTTGGCGTTCGCGTCCGTAATCCGGAGCCTTTGTCGGAGCCGAATACGCGAATACGGTCATTCTTTTTTCGGGGTGTTTGCGCATATAAGCGATAAGGGTGTCCAGCGCTTTGCCCATTTCTTCGGTCAAATCGGCGGAGGTGTCTTTGAACAGCAAAACGGCAGCCAACAGTTTTCTTTTTTGCGTGGCGATGACGGTTTCCGATTCTTTGGGCAGTTTCTGAACCAAAGCTTCCGAACGTTCTTTTTGCGTCATGTTTTCCGCGGTGCGGATAACGGAAGCAAAGGGCAGAATTTTTGTTTTCGGCTCTTTTGTTTCTTCTTTTTGAGCAATGCGTTCCGCTTCGTCACGCACGGTGGACGTTTTCTTTTTGCCTTTGGCAAAGAACGTTTCCGGTGCGGGGACGGATTTCTTTTCGGGCGGGGGCAGGACGATTTTTTCTTTGGATCTGTCTTCTTCCCGCGCTTCTTTTAACGCCTGTTGTTGTTCTAAGAAATGCTTGGAAATTTGCGGTTTGTTGTCATCATCTCTTGTTTCGGCGATTTTGATGCGGACGCGTTCTTTGATGGGAACGACTTTAACGGTCGGAACGGGTTTTGCCCGCGGTTTCAACCGATCGTGCTCGTCTTGGATTTTACTTTCCTTGACCTGATATTTTTTTGATTTGGTATTATTTTTAGATGACGTTTTTGATTTTGCCGAAGCCTTCAGAGCCGATTTGGACGCTTTTTTGGCAGTTGTTTTTGATTTTTTTGTCGGTTTTTTTGTTTCGACTTTTTTAGGGGCGACTTTTTTTTGTTCGACGCGTTTCAGACGAACGGGCTTTTCCTTCACCTTCGGAGCAGGCGCCGCAACAGGAGGCGCGACAGGCGCAACGACGGGAGGTGCCGCAGGCGCGGGAGCCGATGTCGTTGCATCTTTGGGAATAAAGTCTTCGGTCAAAACGTCAAGGTTCAGGGTAATCTGGGCATACACGGGCATTGCCGTCAGACACATGACGGCAATCAACGGGGTGATTTTTGCGAGTATTCTCAAAATCCCGAGCCCTTTCGTTTATTTCAGCGAATTTTTAAACATCCTTTGAAACAGGGTGCATAAAGAATCATTGACCGCCAAAATTGATCCGTCAAATAAAATTTCGTTGGTTTTTTCTTTACCGTCGATTGTGGAAACGTGGCCGCCGGCTTCTTTGACCAAAAGCAACCCCGCTGCGATGTCCCAAGGTTTAATGTCTTCTTCCCAATAGGCTTCGAATTTTCCCGCGGCGACATAAGCCAGATCCAGCGCGGCAGAGCCCATTCTGCGCACGCCGCCCGTATTTTCCATCATGGGCGCCAGCTGTTTGACAAAGCGTGCGGGATTAGAATGACCTTTATGGGGAATTCCCGTAACGACGACGGCTTCGGTCAAATCGGCACGGTTTGACACGCGCAAACGGCGGCTGGTCGAACCGACCATTGCCCAAGCGCCTTTGCCTTTTTCGGCATAGAACAATTCTGCCGTAACGGGGTTATAGATGACGCCGGCGACGATTTCCTGATCTTCCTGCAAAGCCAAAGAAATTGCGAAATGACCGATTCCGTGCAGAAAGTTCATCGTGCCGTCAAGGGGATCGAGAATCCAACGGTGAGCCGTATCTTCGCCTTTGATTTCTCCGCCTTCTTCCTGAAGGAAACCGTAGCGGGGGCGGACTTCTTTCAAATATTCGCGAATGGTTTTTTCGGCATAAGTATCGGCGGAAGAAACGAAATCGGCGGCACCTTTGCGCGAAACCTGCAAATTTTCGATTTCGCCGAAATCGCGCAACAGGTTGCGACCTGCTTTTTGAACGGCTTTAATCATGACGTTCAGGTTGGCGGACAGGGCGGATAAAAAGCGCTCTTGTCTGGAATCTCTGAATTTTTCAACGGCCTCAAGCCTTTTGCGTTCGGGGGATTTGAATTCCCGTTGTTTGCGGGGGGCTTTATTTCCTTCCGTTTTGCGTTCGGAGGGGCGCTGTTGGTTCATCATGATTGAAAGCCTTGTTCAAAAAGAAGTTGTTTGAAAATTATTTTGCGCGTTCGACGTAGGTGCAATCTTCCGTCGCGACGACGATTTTTTCGCCCGTCGTGATAAAGGGCGGAACACCGATGCGCAACCCGTTGTCCAGCAGGGCGGGCTTATAAGAAGACGTTACCGTCTGACCTTTTAAAGCAGGTTCGGTTTCGACGACGGTCTGAACGACGTTCGTGGGCAATTCGACGTTGACGGGTTTGCCTTCGATGAATTCGACGATGACTTCCATGTTATCCTGCAAGAAAGCGGCGCGGTCCCCCAAAAGGTCGCGGGGAACGGAGAACTGGTCAAACGTTTCTTTGTCCATAAAGTTCAGCGTTTCGCCGTCCGAGAACATAAAGGTGCAATCGCGTTCTTCGGACATTAATTTTTCTACGGTATCTGCAGTGCGCCAGCGTTGGTTCGTTTTGACGCCCGTTTCGACGTCGCGCATATCGACCTGAATAAAGGCGCCGCCTTTGCCCGGAGTAATGATTTGGATTTTAATGACCGAGCAGGGTTTTCCGTTATATTCAATGACCCAGCCGGGGCGAATTTGGTTTGCTTGAGCTTTCATGTTTTTTTCCTTTACATACGGACTAAAGTGTCAAAAAGTATTGCCGGAATTTAACAAATTCTTATTCTCAACGCAAGAGCAACCGCATAGACCGAGGTACATTTTTTATGAAGACGCGCATCCCCGTATGGAACAAGACGTTATATGCCGAGCGTTTGCCCGTTTTAAAACAGCGGGCAAAGATTATCGAGACCGTCCGCCGTTTTTTCACGGACAGGGGGTTTTTAGAGGTGGAAACGCCGATTTTGCAGGTTTCCCCCGGTTTGGAGCCTCATTTAAAAGCGTTTAAGACGGAACTGGTCGAACCGTTGGGGCAGGCGGACAGGACGATGTATCTGCACACGTCGCCAGAATTTACGATGAAAAAGCTTTTGGCGGCGGGATTGCCCAAGATTTTTCAGATGGCAAGAGTTTTCAGAAACGAAGAACGCTCCGACCGTCACCATCCGGAATTCATCATGCTGGAATGGTACCGCGCGGGCGACGATTACCGCGTTTTGATGGACGAAACGGCGGATTTGGTGCGTGCGTGCGCCGCCGCGTGCGACAAAAAAGTTTTAAAGGTTGAAGGCAGGGAATACGATCCGTTTTCCGATTGGGAACGCTTGTCCGTCGTTGACGCGTTTAAAAAATACGCGGACATAGATTTGTTTTCCGTTTTGCCTTCGGAACCCTCTTTGGAACCCGACCCGCGCCCGTTCGCAAAAGAAGCCGAACGGATCGGGATACGGACGTCTGCCGAAGACCGTTGGGACGACGTCTTTTTCCGTATTGCTTTTGAAAAAATCGAACCGCATTTGGGCGAACACCGTCCGACGATTCTTTACGATTATCCCGTTTGCATGGCGGCGTTGTCGCGCAGAAAGCCTTCGGATCCGCGTTTGGCCGAACGTTTTGAAGTCTATGTCGGCGGGATGGAGCTTGCCAACGCGTTTTCCGAATTGACGGACGCCCGCGAACAAAGACAGCGTTTCGAACACGATATGGATTTAAAGGAAAAGCTGTACGGGGAACGCTATCCGATTGACGAAGATTTTATCGATGCCGTGGCGCACATGCCCGAATGCACGGGGATTGCGGTCGGCATAGACCGTTTGGTCATGGCGATTACCGGCGCGCAACGAATCGAAGACGTGCAATGGATGCCGGTTGCTTAAACCGAGATTTTTTTGGCGATGAAATCAACGTTCGGGCACGGCGTTCCCGTATCAACCAACACGGCGGGGACATTAAACAGCTCTGCCCACCACAGGGTGTTTTGCAAGATATTTTCGCCCGAAAAAGCGATATAATCGGCGCCGGCTTCTCCTGCCGTCATGGCTTCGTGTCTGGACGAACAGACGACGCCGAGCGCGATGTCGGGTATTTTTTTGCGCAATTCGGATAAGTGCGGCGCATAATCGACCTGAACGCCGTCGCATCCCGTTTTAACGGCGGTATCGACGTCGTCTTTTAACAAAACGGCGATGTTTTGAGCCTGCAACGCGGGAATGAGCTTTTTTAAAACGTTTAAATGACCGTTTTTATCGGCGCCGTCGGGAAACGTGTACAGGAACGCATCGACCGTTTGGTCTTTTGCGAAGTTTTTAACGGCGTTTAAAAGATCGGCGGCGTTTTCGAACGTATCGGGGCTGATTAAATATAAACCTTGCTTCATTGACGGAAATCCTTATTTTTATGAAAAGATTACGCCAAAAGGCGTTTCGGCGCAACGCAGAAGCGTTTTTAACGCACAAGCCTTGCACAAATTTGCGGAAGCTTTTATTTTAAACAGGCGGATTTTATTCCAAGGAAAGAAAAGACAGTGGGCGCAGAAACGGAAATACGGGCGGCATTGGAGCGTTTGGAACAGGCGACGCGGCGCATGGAACGCGCGGTGTCGGAATTGGAAAATCGCAAAGCCGCATTTATAAAGCTTCGAGAAGAATACGAGGCGCTTTTAGCCGAACGCGAAGCGTTGCTGACCGAACGGGCATCATCGCCGCGGGACGAAGAGTTTGCGCAGCTTTCAGCCGAACGCGATGCGTTGTTGGCGACGCGCAAACGTCTGGTCGGCGAAAAGAACCAGCTGTTAAGGGAACGCGAAGGGTTTAAAAAGTTCCGCGAAGGCTGGGCAAAGGAACGCCCCGTGCTGATTAAGGAAAAAGAAGATTTGGAAGCGGAACGTCTTCGCCTTCTTTCCGAACGGGATCGTCTTTTGGCGGAAAAGGAGCAGCTTGCGGCGCACGGAGCGGGGATGGACACGCAACGGGACGCCGAACGGGAAGAGGCGTTGAAGGCGGCTGTATCAGATTTGGCAAGACTTAAAGATGAAAACAACCGCCTGAAAACCGAAAATTCCACATTCTCGGAAGAACGCGATTTGTTAAAGGCTCAGGTCGGCGAACTGACGGAATTGAAAACGTCGCTGGAAAATCGGGCGCAATCGCATGATGCGGAAAAGGAAGCGCTTCTTGTCGAGCTCGGAGGCGTAAAGCGGGCTTATGAAGAATTAAAACAAACGTCTTCGGCGGCGTCCGAGCGGCTGGATGCCGTTTTGGCAGAGTTGAAGGCGTTGAGGGGGTAGGGAATGGCGATCGTCCAATTGGTTATCGGCGGCCAGAAATACACGGTTTCGTGCGGCGACGGGCAGGAAGGCGTTTTGCAGCGTGCGGCGGCGTTGTTGGATGAAAAGGTAACGCAGGTCAGACGTGCGGGGCACGTTCCCGAAACGCTGGGGCTGGTTATGGGCGGGCTTCTTTTGGCAAGCGAGCTTGACGAGAAACGCATACAGCTTCAAAAACAAGCTTCGCAGTCTTTTGAAATTTCGCATGAAGATCTGTTGAAAGCGGCGGAAAACGTCGAAAAAGCGGCGGAACGGATTTCTGTTGTTGCCGAGCGGCTTGAAAACGCGTAAATTCGGTAACGGAGCAGAGCTTTCTGATGCGTCAGGGTCCCGCAGAACCCGGGGCCAACGATTATTAGAAAGGGAGCTGTCCCTGCCTTTGCCGACGCATTCAGCGATTTTGAATTCGAAGGGGAAGGTATTACGGCACCCACCTTAACATAGCGGCCCACGCGACGCGTGAGTTGACCCGACGGTCAAGGATGCCCTGCTCTTCCGAAACGATAACCGGTACGGGAAAACGGATGGATTTTACGTTATTAAAACGCCAGATGCGCCTGACGGCGGTGCGCAAACGTTCCGAAATTGCGTCGGATTACGCATCGATCAGCGCGGAAAAGCTGGTTGATTTGGCTCAAAGGCTGGCGTTGCCCGAAAAGGCGGCGGTTTCGGCGTACTGGCCGATGAAATCCGAAATGGATGTCCGCCCGTTGATGCGATATTTTCATGAAACGGGGCATACGGTGTGCTTGCCCGTGGTGACGCGCAAGGACGAACCGATGCTGTTTCGCCGCTGGGCGCCCGACGACAAGCTGGTTGTCGGAATGTACGGCGTTGAACAGCCCGACGAAAAAAGCGAAAGCGTCGTTCCCGATGTTTTGTTTTTGCCTTTGCTGGCGTTTGACAGGCGTGGCGGTCGTTTGGGGTACGGCGGCGGTTTTTATGACAGGACGTTAAAGCTGTTGCGCAAAGAAGGGCGCCGTTTAATCGCCGGCGTCGGCTTTGCCATGCAGGAAGTCGAATCCGTTCCGTTGGAAGAAACGGACGAACGGCTTGACGTTATATTGACGGAAAAAGAACTGATAAAGGTTTCCTGAAATGCGAATTTTATTTTTGGGCGACGTCGTGGGGCACGGCGGGCGGCGGGCGGTCATTGATTTTTTGCCGGAATTCAGGCGCCGCCATCATGTCGATTTTACGATCGTCAACGGCGACAATGCGGCACACGGGTTCGGTTTGACGGGCAAAGTCTGCGAACAGCTGTTTGACGCGGGGGCGGACGCGGTAACGACGGGAAACCATACTTGGGATCAGCGGGAGATTTTGCCGTATTTGGAAAAGGAACGCCGTTTGTTGCGTCCTTTTAATTTTCCTCAAGGGGCTCCGGGACGCGGGTGCGGTTTTTACGTTTTGCCCGACGGGCGCAAGATCGGCGTTTTGCATTTGCAGGGGCGCGTTTATATGGAGGCATTGGACGATCCGTTTCGTGCGGCGGCGCAATGGACGGATTCTTTGAAACTGGGCAAAGACGCGCAGGCGATGATTATAGATTTTCATGCCGATGCGACCAGCGAAAAAATGGCGCTCGGTCAGTATTGCGACGGCAAAGTTTCTTTGGTTGTGGGGTCTCATACGCATATACCGACGGCGGATGCTCAGATATTGCCTTTCGGGACGGCGTACCAGACGGATGCGGGGATGTGCGGTTGTTTTGATTCTGTGATCGGCATGGATAAAAAAGAACCCGTCCGCCGTTTTGTAACGGGGCTTCGCAACGAACATTTCACGCCGGCAAAGGGCGAAGCGACGGTTTGCGGGCTGATGGTCGATACGAATGATGCGACGGGGCTTGCCGAACGGGTGTTTATGATACGGACGGGCGGCAGGTTAGAGGAGTCTTTACCTGAAGACTGAATAGTGATAAAACAGGTCGAATTTTTGTTTTTTATATCCTGAAAAGAGGTTTGCAATGTCAGGTCATTCCCAATTTAAGAACATTATGCACCGCAAGGGTGCGCAAGATAAAATCCGTGCCCGCACGTTTTCAAAGCTGGCGCGCGAAATAACGGTTGCCGCAAAGTGCGGCATGCCGGATCCTGCTCACAACCCGCGGCTTCGTGCGGCGATTCAGGCGGCGCGTGCGGAAAATATGCCCAAAGACAATATTGAACGCGCAATTAAAAAAGGCACGCCCGGTGCGGACGACACCGTTTATGATGAAGTCCGTTATGAAGGCTACGGTCCCGGCAACATAGCGGTTATTGTGGAAGCGTTGACGGACAATCGTAACCGTACGGCTCCCGCGGTTCGTTCGATTTTCGGCAAGCACGGCGGGAATATGGGCGAAACGAATTCGGTTGCGTTTAATTTCGAACGCATTGGGTTAATTACGTATCCCGCTTCGGGGATTTCAGCAGACGAAATGTTTGAAGCGGCATTGGAAGCGGGCGCTTCTGACGTATCTTCGGATGAAGAAGAACACGAAATCATTTGTTCTCCGGACGATTTGGCAGCCGTTCGCGACGCGTTGGAAGCCAAGTTCGGTTCTCCGACGGCGGCACGTTTAGACTGGAAGGCTTTGAACACGATTGAGCTGACGGACGAAGAAACGGCACGCAAATTCTTTGACTTCGTCGAAGCGTTGAATGACGACGACGACGTTCAGCGCGTTGCGTCGAACCATTCGATTTCCGACGAGCTGTTGGAAAAGCTGAAAGACTGACGTCTTGGGAAAGGTTGTTCGGATTTTGGGGCTTGACCCCGGTCTGCGCCATACGGGATGGGGAATCCTTGACAGTCGGGACTCTCGGGTAACGTTTGTTGCCGCAGGGGTTGCCGATTCGACGGATTCCCTTTCTTTGTCGGAACGTTTGGCAGAGCTTCACGCCAAGATTCGCGCCGTGATATCGGAATTCAATCCTGACGAGGCGGCGGTCGAAGAAACGTTTGTGAACAAAAATCCGAGCTCGACGTTAAAGCTGGGGCAAGCACGCGGCGTGGTTTTGCTGGCACCGGCGCAGTCGGGAATTCCCGTTTGCGAATATACGCCGAACCAAATCAAAAAAGCCGTTGTCGGCGCAGGGCACGCCGAAAAACGACAAGTCGACATGATGGTTCATACTCTTTTGCCCGGTTGCGGCAAACTTCGTCCCGATGCGGCGGATGCTTTGGCGGCGGCGATTTGCCATTCTTACATGCGTATTACGTCGGAGAGGCTGAAAATTTTGGAAGCCTTAAAGCGCTGAAGGCGAATATGCGCCGTTGCGTTCGGGCTTTTTTTCTGATAATCAAAACAAAGCGTTTTTTATAAGCCGAAACGGCGGTTGAAATGATAGCGAAATTAAAAGGCATACTTGATTCGACGGGTGACGGGTTTTTGATTTTGGACGTGAACGGGGTCGGTTACCGCGTTTTTTGTTCAAACAAAACCTTGGCGAAGATGCCTCCTGCGGGACAGGCTGCGGCGCTGTTGATCGAAACGCAGGTTCGCGAAGATCACATCCATTTGTTCGGATTTGCCGATGCCGTTGAAAAAGGCTGGTTTTCTTTGTTAACGACGGTTCAGGGCGTCGGGGCAAAGGTCGCTTTGGCTATTTTGTCGGTGCTGAACGCAGAAGAACTGAGCATGGCCGTTATGTCGGGGGATTCGAAATCCGTTACCCGCGCAAACGGCGTCGGACCGAAGCTTGCCGTTCGGATCGTGACGGAATTAAAAGGAAAAACGGGGAATTTCGATACGGCGGGCGCTTCGGGGATTGTCGGCGATGTTTCGACGGATTCCGAACAGGGCTCTGCCGTCGGCGATGCCGTTTCCGCTTTGGTAAATTTGGGGTATGCGCGTATGGACGCGGCAATGGCGGTGAATAAGGCTTTGAAAAACCGCGGGGCGCAGGCGTCGGTTTCCGATTTAATCCGTGACGCGCTGAAAGAGTTTGCGCCATGATTGACGAAAGAATCGTAGCGCCGTCAAAAAAGGAAGGCGATGACGACATGATGTCGCTTCGCCCGCAAACGCTTTCTGATTTTATCGGGCAGAGCAGCGTTTGCGATAATCTGAAGGTTTTTATTTCCGCGGCATTGTCGCGCGGAGAAGCGTTGGATCATGTGTTGCTGTTCGGACCTCCCGGATTGGGAAAAACGACGCTGGCACAGATTGTGGCGCACGAGCTCGGCGTCGGTTTTCGCGCGACGTCCGCTCCGATGATTTCCAAAGCGGGCGATTTGGCGGCGATATTGACGAATTTGGAAAAGAACGATGTTCTTTTTATTGACGAAATCCACCGTTTAAATCCTGCGATAGAAGAAGTTTTATATGCGGCGATGGAGGACTTTCAGCTGGATTTGATTATCGGCGAAGGGCCTGCGGCGCGTTCCGTCCGCATAGATTTGCAGCCGTTTACGCTGGTCGGCGCGACGACGCGTTCGGGATTGCTGACTCAGCCGTTGCGCGACAGGTTCGGGATACCGTTGCGGTTGGATTTTTACGATCCGTCGGATTTGGAAAAGATAGTGGTGCGCGGCGCGGGCGTATTAAACATATCCGTCACGCCCGACGGTGCGGCGGAAATTGCAAAGCGTTCGCGCGGGACGCCGCGCGTTGCGGGCAGACTGTTAAAGCGGGTCAGGGATTTTGCGTCGTTTTCCGGAAAAAAGGAAATTGATGCAAAGCTTGCCGATGCGGCGTTAAAACGGTTGGACGTTGACGAACGCGGTCTTGATATGATGGACAGACGTTATTTAACCTGCATTGCGCAAAAGTACGCGGGCGGGCCCGTCGGAGCGGATACGCTGGCGGCGGCGCTGTCGGAAGAACGCGACACGATAGAGGAAGTCATCGAGCCGTATTTGTTGCAACAAGGGTTTGTGCAACGGACGTCTCGCGGACGGATGCTGTCGGCGGCGGGGTTTAAACATTTGGGATTAAAGGCGCCGCAGGCGGCGGCAGACACATTGGCATTGTTCGGAGAAGACTTATGAAATCGATATTGCCTGTTAAAGTATATTATGAAGACACGGATGCCGGCGGCGTGGTTTATTACGCGAATTACCTGCGTTATGCCGAACGGGGACGGACGGAGTTTTTTAAAGACGCCGGATTTTCGAACACGGAATTTTTGCGTTCCGAAACGCCGGTTGCGTTTATGGTCAAGCGTTGCGAGATAGAATATTTTCGTCCGGCGCGTTTGGAAGACGAACTGACGGTCGAGACCGAAGTTGAAGAAGTCGGCGGAGCATCGTTAAAGTTTTTGCAAACGGTCATGCGCGGGACGGAAAAGCTGGCAGAGCTTCATGTGACCGTTGTGTGCGCGGCGTTGATGACGGGCAAGCCGAAACGGATTCCGGAAGAATTGCGCGAAAAGCTGTCGTCGTAATCTTGTGTTAATGAATATGCGTTAATTTTCGAAATAAACCTTAATTTAGAACGGAGAGCTTTATGCAAGCGGGAACTATGCAAGCCTTGGCAAGTACGAACCTGTCGATGTGGGGATTGTTTATGCAGGCGGACTTTGTCGTCAAGACGGTCATGATACTGTTAATGATGGCATCGGTTTGGTCATGGGCGATTATTTTTGAAAAAGTCATGTTATTGCGCTCGGCCCGCGAAGACGCGAAGAAATTTGAAGCCCAGTTTTGGTCGGGGGGCTCTTTGGACGAGATGTTCGACCGTTTGGAAGCCAAGCCGTTCCGCTTAGACCCGATGTCGGCGATTTTCGTTGCGGCGATGAGGGAATGGCGGCGTTCTTCGGGTGTTTTGAACGGCGGCATTCACGGGACAAGCCTGCAACAGCGTATTGACAGAGTAATGCAGATTACGCTGGACAGAGAAGTCGACCGCATGGAAAAACGGATGACGTTTTTGGCATCGACGGGTTCCGTTTCGCCGTTTATCGGCTTGTTCGGAACGGTATGGGGGATTATGAACAGCTTTCATTCGATAGGCGCCAGCAACAATACGTCTTTGGCGGTTGTTGCCCCCGGTATCGCCGAAGCGCTGTTTGCGACGGCATTGGGGTTGGTTGCGGCCATTCCCGCGGTGTTGGCGTATAACAAGCTGTCAAGCGACATGAACCGCTATGCAAAGACGTTGGAAAACTTTGCAGGCGAATTCAGCACGATTTTGTCGCGCCAGATCGACGATACGACGCACCGTCCGGAAAAACGGAGCATGTAAATGGGAGCTTCGGTAAAATTTTCCAGCCGCGGCAGAAGGCATCAAAGCTCGTTTAACGAAATCAACGTCACGCCGATGGTTGACGTTATGCTGGTGTTGCTGGTTATCTTTATGGTAACGGCGCCGATGCTGACGACGGGTATTTCTTTGGATTTGCCGCGCGGTGACGGTCAAACGATCGAAGACAGCGATCGCGCGGTGGATATCAGCATTGATGCGCGTTCTCAGATTTATTTGGGCGACGAACGCGTTCGTCCCGATACGCTGGTTACGCGGCTCAAAGCCATGCAGCGCAGCAATCCGTCATTAAAAATAATCATCAGCGGGGACAAAGCGGCTTCGTACGGTCAGGTTATCGAACTGATGTCTTTGTTACGTTTGGCAGGCATATCGAAAGTCGGGTTGAAAACGGGGGATTTGTTGGATACCCAAACGATCAAACCGAAAGCGCAGCCTAAAAAGGCGGCCAAGAAAAGGAAATAACGGCTGTGGGATTGCGGCTTTCCCTGTTTATGCGCATGCGTCATTATCCGTTTTTGTTTAAAACGGTGCAGAAGATGTTTGACCACATGCCGATGGTTATGTCGGTAACGTTGCATGTGTTTGTTATTTTTCTTCTGACGTACGATTTTTATTCGGAAAGCAAAAAGAACACGGTATCCGTACCGATGTTCGTGGTTGATCTGACGGACGTCAAGATCGGACCGATGACGAATTTGCCGCCGAAGCTTTTGGAAAATGCGAAAAAGCCCGCCAAGACGAAAAAGAACGTCAAGACGTCGTCGTACAGCACGGCGAAGGGCGGCAAGAAATCCGAAGGCACGGGAACGTCACGCGGCGGTTCTTCGGGCGAAAGCGGGGCTTTTGCGACGTCGGGGGCGTCTTTGGAAAGCGAATTGAACAGCATGTTGGATTCGATTTCTTCCAAGAAAAAGAAAAAAGAGAAAGCCTCGAATTCCGTAAAAGCGACGTCCGACGGTTCGGCGGACGGGGATCCGTTTAAAACGCTGTTGGCGTCTGTTGACGGGATACGCAGCGGAATGGGGATGACATCCGACGAACCCGAAGTTTCGGAAGAAGACCGAGAAACCGACGGCATAGAAGGCGGCAGCGGCGGTAGCTATGTGCGCGAGCTGAGCGTTTCGGAAAAAGACATGCTGGGATTAAAACTGCGCCAATGCTGGAATTTGGATCCCGGCGTTCGCGGGGTTCAAAACATGACGGTTGAAATTCGCGCCTACTTGAATCGGGACGGCACGGTTCGCGATACAAAGATTTTGAACACGGGACGATACAAGAAGGATCCTGCCTTCCGTTCGGTGGCGGAAAGCGCACGGCGCGCGGTATATATATGCGATAAAAAAGGCGAGGAGTCTCCGTTCAAGATATTCCCGAAATATTACGAACAGACATACGACAATTGGAAGACCCTGATGCTCAGGTTCAACCCGTTTGACGGCGGAGTTTTATAAGCGATGAAAAAGCGGATATCCTTTATATTAGTATTGTTTTTCGGATTGTTTGCGTTTGAGGCGCAAGCAGAGCTGAGCATAGACATTACGGGGGCGCGTTCCGAACCGATGGCGGTTGCGATGCCTGATTTTGCGGGCAACAACGAAAAAGCCAAAGAGCTTGGGAAAAAGATTCGCGACATCATTCAGGCGGATTTGGAAAGCTCGGGTCTGTTCAAGGTTTTGGATTCCTATGCCTATCTTCAAACGTTTAAAGGGATTGACGAAGCGCCGCGTTTTGTCGATTGGCAAGCCATACGGGCGGAAGCCTTGGTACAGGGTCAGGTTGACTATACGAACGCGAACCAGATCAGGGTTTCGTTCCGTTTATGGGACGTATTTTCGGCAGAAGAGCTGTCTTCGGTAGCGTTGGAAATAGACAACAAAGGTTGGCGTCGCGTGGCGCATATCATTGCGGACACGATTTACAAGCGCATCACGGGCGAAGAAGGCTATTTTGACACGCGCATCGTTTATGTGGCGGAAACGGGGTCTGCGATTAACCGTATCAAGCGTTTGGCGATTATGGATCAGGACGGGGAAAATCATCAATTTTTGACGGACGGCCTGAATTTGGTTTTGACGCCGCGTTTTTCGCCGAATATGCAACAAATCACGTATATGTCGTATTACCGTGACACGCCGCGCGTTTATTTGTTTGACATAGAAACGGGCAAACAGCAAATCGTGGGCGATTTTCCGGGCATGACGTTTGCGCCGCGTTTTTCGCCGGACGGGCACAAGCTGATTATGTCGATGGCGGAAGACGGAAATACGGACATTTTCGAAATGAATTTGGATACGCGCGTTGTGCGCCAGTTGACGCGTCATCCGGCGATTGATACGTCTCCGAGCTATTCGCCCGACGGGAAGAAGATAGTTTTCAATTCGGATCGCAGCGGAGCGCAACAGCTTTACGTTATGGATGCGAACGGCAAGAACGTGCGGCGCATCAGTTTCGGAGCGGGCAGATATGCGACGCCGGTATGGTCGCCGCGCGGGGACTATATTGCGTTTACAAAGATGCAGGGGCGCAAATTTTATATCGGGGTGATGTTCCCCGACGGGACGGGCGAACGCTTGGTCGCCGAAGGGTATTTGGTCGAAGCGCCGACATGGTCTCCGAACGGTCGTTTGCTGATGTATTTCCGTCAGGATCCACCGGGATTTGACGGCATACCGGGCGCAACGAAAATTTACGCGGTTGACATTACGGGGTATAACGAACGCCGTTTGATTACGCCGGTTGATGCGTCGGATCCGGCATGGTCACCTTTGTTGTCGAACCGATAAAACAAAGAATTTATCGGCAGGTATGATATTTTGAGTTGATAAAATGAATAAAATTCATTAAATTCAAAAAATCATACTGATTTATGGTGTTTCATTAGTTAGGAGAAATTTTATGAAAACACGTTTTCTGGCTGTTTTGGCCTCATTGGCTTTAGTATCCGCCTGCGCGAGCACGGAATCCGTAGAAGAAGCATCTTCCACGACGTCTCAGGCTGTTGTCGAAGGACAGAACGAAGATTTCGCTCAGACGGCGAAAGATCGCGTCTTCTTTGGTTTTGACAAATCCAGCCTGACCTCGGAAGCCGTCAATACGTTGAAAGCTCAGGCCGAATGGCTGCAGGCCAATCCTGACACGAACGTCATTGTCGAAGGCCACACCGACGATCGCGGTACGCGCGAATACAACCTGGCTTTGGGCGAACGCCGTGCCGTTGCCGTTAAGAACTACCTGATTTCTCGCGGTGTTGACGCTGAACGCATCAAAACGATTTCTTACGGTAAAGAACGTCCGGCCGTTGTCGGCGCCAATGAAGCCGCTTGGGCTCAGAACCGCCGTGCCGTTACGGTTGTTAAAGACTAATTCGTAAAAACACCATAATTAAAGGAAGCGCCTCGTTTATCGGGGCGCTTTTTTTATTATTTTTTTGTAAATCCATAAAACTGTTTGCGAAAGCTGAGAGCATCCCTATAATCAAAAGAAATTTTTTGTATTTCAGAGGATAAGATGAAACCGATTTTATGTTTTGTTTTTTCTTTTATTCTGTTTTTAAGCACTCCCGTGAGTGCCGAAGGGGTCGGCGAATTGACCACCAGACTGGACAAGCTGGAAGCCGCCATGAGAAAAGTACAGAAAAATATGCCTTCAACTTCCGGCAAGGGAACAAAAAACGATACGGAAGAATCTGTTGATGCGGCGTTTATGCAGGCGCAAGGATTGGAAGAAAGCGTTCGCGATTTGACGGGACAGATCGAAACGTTCCGTTTTAAACAGGATAAACAGTCCGAACAGTTAAAGAAAATCAATGCGGATATCGGGTTAAGGTTAAAAGGATTGGAAGAAAAACTTTCCAAGCTTGAGGAACGCCTGGACAAGATGCAGGAAGCCGAACGCAAAGCGGCGGCGGCAAAAGAAAAAGAAGCCGCAAAAGCCAAGGCGGAAGCCAAAGCCGAAGAAAATAAAATGGCATCCATCAAAAAAGATTTCGGCAAAATGAAGCCGAACGAACTTTACAAAAGCGCGTTTTCGGCATTGAAAAAGAATGATTACAAGAACGCCGAACGGCGTTTTGAAGCGTTCACGATTTTATTTCCGAAACATAATTTGGCGGGCAACGCTCAATATTGGATGGGAGAATCCTTTTATGCGCGCGGGAATTACGAACAGGCGGCGATTGCTTTTGCAGACGGGTTCAAGATGTTTCGCGACAGCCAAAAGGCGCCCGACAATCTTTTAAAACTGGGGCTGACGATGGCTCGTTTGAACAAGAAAAAAGAAGCCTGCATCGCGTTTAAGACGTTCAGCAAAGAATATCCGAAAGTGTCGGATGCAATGAAAAAGCGTTTGGAAAAAGAAGCTCAAAAAGTCGGATGCAAATAAAGGAAGCGTATCAGCCAATGCAAACGGAAGCGGCCTTTGACAAAGCGATGGCCGCTTTTGGTTTTTGCGGGAAATCGTCAGAGCGCGTTGCCGTTGCCGTTTCGGGCGGGGCGGACAGCATGGCGTTGTTTCGGTTGTTGCTCGGGTATTCGGAAAAAAGCGGCATAAAGCTTTCGGTTTTTACGGTAGATCACGGTCTGCGTCCCGAATCCGCCGCGGAAGCGCGATTTGTTTTTGACGAAGCAAAGCGGATGGGCGTGCCGTGCCGCATACTGAAATGGGCAGGGGAGAAACCGCTGAGCGGGATTGAAAAGACGGCGCGTGAAGCGCGTTACGGTCTGTTATTTTCCGCGTGCCGCGAAGAAGGGATAAAATCTTTATTTTTAGGGCACCACCGTCAGGATCAGGCGGAAACTTTTTTATTGCGCCGCGCGGCGCACAGCGGTGCGTTGGGGTTGGCGGGAATGTCGGCGGTGCGCTCGTTTGCGTTTGGCAGGATGTATCGCCCGCTGTTGGGGATTTCGCCTTCGGAGCTTCGCGCGTATGATCGCAGCTTGGGGCAAACGTGGGTGGAAGACCCGACGAACGCTTCGAATTGTTTTGAACGCGGCCGGATCCGTCAAACGGCTTCTTCGGACGTTTTGGAGGATGCGTTTTTTCAAAGCCTGAAATACGGAGCGCAACGCATGGAAACGGAGCGTCAGCGGACGGAATTTTTAAATGCGAACGCACAGGTTTTTGACAAAGGGTATGTTTTAATGTCCCGCGCGGGCTTTTTGGATGCAAAGCGGGAAACGGTCGTCGGCAGCATGGGGGAAGTGCTGAGGGCGGTTGCGAACAAAGCATATGTGCCGAAGGAAGACTCATTGGAACGGCTTTACGAGAATATAAGGCGTTCCGATTTCAAAGGATGTTCTTTGGGCGGGTGTCGTATTGCGCCGTCGGCAAAGGGGCGTTTGCTGATTTGGCGGGAATATGCGGATTTGCCGCCGCCGTTGCGTACGGGGTCGGAACGTTTGTTTTATTGGGATCGCTTTGCATTTGAGCTTTCGCAAAGTACGGAAGGTTTGGTCGTCAAAGCGTTGGAAGGGCGTTTGAAAGAGCTTTGGCGGGCGCCGAAGCGGTGTTTTTTTGTGCTTCCGGCACTTTTTGACAGAGAAGGTCTTTTTCTTGTGCCGCATTTAGGGTATAAGAAAACGAATGTTTCCTGCCGTGCGGATTTTGCGCCGATTTATCCTTTGTGCAAATCTCCCGAATGGATGCTCCCTGTGACTTAAAAAAGACAAGGCGGTTGTAGTGAAAAAGAATTTTTTTGTTTGGGTTCTGGCAGCGATGATTTTATTCACGCTGTTTGATGCTTTTCAACAAGGGGCGGTCGGTACGAAACGGATCAGCATGCCTTTTTCGGAATTTACGGCTCAGGTTCAGGAAGGCAAGGTGTCCGAAGTCGTTTTGCGCGGCAAAAAGATAGACGGCGTTCTTCAGGACGGCAGGAAGTTTTCTTTGTATGCGCCCGAAGATTCGGGGTTGGTGCCGATGTTGCTGGAAAAGAACGTTCGTGTTACGGCGTTGCCGGCGGAAGGGGAAGAAACATCGTTTTGGAGCGGGTTGCTTTATTGGCTGCCGTTTGTTTTATTTATCGGTGTTTGGATTTTCTTTATGCGCCAGATGCAGGCGGGCAACGGCAAGGCGATGAGCTTTGGCAAATCGCGTGCCAAGCTGTTGGAAGGGCAGGGAAAAGTAACGTTTGCCGACGTCGCGGGCATTGACGAAGCCAAAGAAGATTTGGTTGAGATCGTTGATTTTTTGAAAGACCCTCCGAGATTTCAGCGTTTGGGCGGCAAAATTCCCCGCGGCGTATTGCTGGTCGGTCCTCCGGGGACGGGTAAGACGTTGTTGGCAAAGGCGATTGCGGGCGAAGCAAACGTGCCGTTTTTTACGATATCGGGTTCCGACTTTGTCGAAATGTTTGTCGGTGTCGGCGCGTCGCGCGTGCGCGATATGTTTGAACAGGCGAAAAAACATTCTCCGTGTTTGGTCTTTATTGACGAAATCGATGCCGTCGGACGTCACAGAGGAGCGGGGCTCGGCGGCGGCAATGACGAACGCGAACAGACGCTGAACCAGTTGCTGGTCGAAATGGACGGCTTTGATACGAACGAAGCGGTTATTCTGATTGCGGCGACGAACCGTCCCGACGTATTGGATCCCGCTTTGTTGCGTCCGGGACGCTTTGACCGTCAGGTGGTTGTTCCGAATCCCGATGTCGTGGGGCGTGAAAAGATATTAAAAGTTCATATGAAAAAAGTACCGATAGGTCCCGATGTGAACGTATCCGTTCTGGCGCGCGGTACTCCCGGTTTTTCGGGCGCCGATTTGGCGAATTTGGTCAATGAAGCGGCTCTGTTGGCGGCCAGACGCAATAAACGCGTCGTAACGATGGCGGATTTCGAATACGCCAAAGATAAAGTGATGATGGGAGCGGAACGCCGTTCCATGGTGATGAGCGAAGACGAAAAGAAAATGACGGCATATCACGAAGCGGGACATGCGATATGTACGATTCACTGCGAACATTCCGATCCGATTCACAAAGCGACGATTATTCCGCGCGGCAGGGCTTTGGGTATGGTTATGCAGTTGCCCGAACGCGACAACGTATCGTATTCAAAGGCAAAACTGAAAGACCGCTTATGTACGGCGTTCGGCGGCCGTGTCGCCGAAGAAATCGTTTTCGGACCCGAAAACGTATCAACGGGGGCGGAATCCGATATACGGATGGCAACGTCGATTGCACGCCGCATGGTAACGGAATGGGGGATGAACGAGGATATCGGTCCGATAGCGTTGGAAGAACCCGACGGCGAAGTCTTTTTAGGCTATTCGATGTCAAAGCGCAAAGCGTTGTCCGATGAAATGGCGGCGAAGATCGATTCTGAAATTCGTGCGATTATTGACGAAGCGTACGAACGCGCGCGCACGATTTTGACGGATTATCATGAAGAACACGAACTGTTGGCTCAGGCGCTTTTGGAATACGAAACGTTGACGGGCGATGAAATTAAAGCGGTGATTAAAGGCGAGAAGATAACGCGCGAAGAACCGGGCGTTCACGTTTCGTTACGTTCGACGGTTCCCGTCAGCGACGACGGGGATACGGAGTCCGAAGCCTCCGATAAGGCCGCTTCCGCTTCTGAAAACGATAAAGCCGCAGAAGAAGTTTCATCTTCAAAGGACAAGGAAGAAGACTGATTTAAATGAAAAACGTTGTACGTCTCGGGCAGTTGCCGCGGGAAAAAGGCGTTTGGTCGGAAGAACCTTCCAAATCCGTGTATTTGAATCCGTTATACAAGGCTGAGTATTTTGAGGTTTTAATCCGTGATGCCGAAGACGTATTCAGCATTCATGCTTCAACGGCCGAAATTGATTCTTGGTCGAACTCTGTCGGGATCGGGTCTTATACGGACAGGATTTTTGAAAATTTTTCAAATCCTGTAAAAACGTTTGCCGGATTACCGCTGAACAAGCCTTTGATTATGGGGATCGTTAATGCGACGCCGGACAGCTTTTCAAACGGCGGGCGTTTCGATACGGCGGATACGGGCATGCAAATGCTTTACGACGGGGCGGATCTGATTGACGTCGGCGGGGAATCGACGCGTCCGGGCGCACGGTGCGTTGATGCCGAAGAAGAAGCCGGACGCGTTTTGCCCGTTGTTGAAGAACTTTTGCATAACGGTGCCGTCGTGTCCGTCGATACGCGCAAATCTTTTGTTGTGGCGGGGGCGATACAGGCGGGGGCTCAGATTATTAACGATGTTTCCGCTTTTACGTTTGACGGGGACGGGCTGGAATATGTGTCGCAAACGCCGCAGACAGCCGTCATTTTAATGCATTCGCAAGGTACGCCCGAACATATGCAGGATGCGCCGTCTTATGACGGTCCGGCATCTTTGGAAGTTTTTGATTATCTGTCGGACAGAATCACGGCATGCGAAAAAGCGGGAGTTTTTCGTAACAGAATTTGTATTGACCCCGGCATAGGCTTTGGTAAAACACTGTCAGACAATTGCGAGATATTAAGCCGGTTAGGGATGCTTAAAGGGCTGGGATGTCCGTTGCTGTTGGGCGTTTCGAGGAAAAGCTTTATTGCGGCGGCGTCCCGAAACGAACCGTCGGATTTTCGGTTAAGCGGCACGATATCGGCAGAGATTACGGCGCTGGACAAAGGCGCGGACATATTAAGGGTTCATGACGTTGCCGAAACGCTGCAAGCGGTTTCGGTATGGCGGAAAACAAAGGAGTTTGAATAAATGGCGGTACGGAAACTATTTGGCACGGACGGCGTGCGCGGCAGAGCGAATCAGGAACCGATGACGGCGGAAAACGCTTTAAAGCTGGGAATAGCGGCGGGCTCTTTGTTCATGCGCGGCGACCACCGTCGTCAGGTCGTTATCGGCAAAGATACGCGCTTGTCGGGCTACATGATAGAAAATGCGCTGGTTGCCGGGTTCACGGCCGTCGGTATGGACGTTTTATTGTTGGGGCCGATGCCGACGCCTGCCGTCGCAATGCTGACGCGCAGCATGCGTGCGGATTTGGGCGTGGTTATTTCGGCGTCTCATAACAAGTACGAAGATAACGGCATTAAATTTTTCGGTCCCGACGGTTATAAGTTGTCCGATGACGTGGAAGCCGAAATAGAATCCCGCGTTTTCGGCGACATCAACAAATTTTTGGCGCCTCCGTCTCAAATCGGTCAGGCGCATCGCTTGGACGACGCGGTCGGTCGCTATATCGAATATGTTAAAAACACGTTTCCGCACGGGTTGCGTTTGGACGGTCTGAAAGTCGTTCTGGACTGTGCGAACGGAGCGTCTTATCGCGTTGCGCCGACGGTTTTGTATGAATTGGGAGCGGAAGTCATCGCTATCGGCGTAGATCCCGACGGACGCAACATCAATGCCGGCTACGGCGCCGTTGATACGGATCGTATGTGCGCGGAAGTTTTGGCTCAGGGTGCGGATATCGGTATTGCTTTGGACGGAGACGCGGATCGGCTGATCGTCAGTGACGAAGAAGGTCAAATCATTGACGGCGACCAGATTTTGGCGTTGGTCAGCCGCGAATGGAAAGCGCAAGGCATATTAAAAGGCAACGGCATCGTGACGACGGTAATGTCGAATTTAGGCTTGGAACGCTTTTTGAATCAAAACGGGATGGAACTGATTCGGACGCAGGTCGGTGATCGTTACGTTGTCGAAAAGATGCGTGCGGACGGCTATAATTTGGGCGGCGAACAATCGGGGCATTTGATTTTGGGCGAACATTCGACGACGGGCGACGGATTGGTCGCGGCGTTGCAGGTTTGTGCCGCGATTGTTAAAGAAAAAGCGCCGACCAGCCATGTGATGCATTTGTTTGAACCGATACCGCAATTGTTAAAGAACGTTCGCTTGGCAGACCGTTCTTTGGCGGCGGCGGCACTGGATTCCGATACGCTGAGGGTTTTAATCGCATCAATGGAAAAAGAATTGGGTAAAGACGGACGTATTCTGATACGCGCTTCGGGAACGGAACCGTTGATTCGCATTATGTTGGAAGGCGAAGACAGAAAACGGATTTCCGATATGGCCGATAAAATAGCCGAAGCATTGGAAGCCGAAGTCAAAGGTCTTCATGCCCAAGGTTAAGTAAGGAGATTTTAAATGAATAAACCGCAAATCAAACCGGCTTGCCCGAACTTTTCTTCGGGACCTTGCGCCAAACGTCCCGGATGGACGGCATCGGCTTTGGATACGAGAGCCTTGGGGCGTTCGCACCGTTCCGTTTTGGGACACGAACGTTTAAAGCTTTCGATAGATATGATGAAATCGGTTCTGGGCATTCCCGCGGCATATCGCGTCGGCATATTGCCGGGATCTGATACGGGAGCCGTCGAAGCGGCGTTGTGGTCAATGCTCGGTGCCCGCGGCATAGATATGTTTTCGTGGGAAACGTTCGGGAAAGGCTGGGTCGTCGACGTACAAAAACAATTGAAGTTAAAAGACGTCCGCGTTTTTGACGCTCCTTACGGTCAGCTGCCCGATTTAAGCCGTGCGGATTTTTCCCGTGACGTTGTGTTTGCTTGGAACGGAACGACGTCGGGCGTATGCGTTCCGAACGGCGATTGGATCGCTGCCGACAGGGAAGGTTTGACGATTTGCGATGCGACTTCGGCTGTTTTCGCTATGGAAATGCCGTGGAGCAAGCTGGACGTCGTGACGTTTTCATGGCAAAAGGTTTTGGGCGGCGAAGCGGCTCACGGCGTTATGGTTTTAAGCCCGAAAGCCGTTGAACGTTTGGAAACGTATGTTCCCGATCGCGCATTGCCGAAGCTGTTCCGTTTGACGAAAGACGGCAAACTGAACGAAGGCATTTTTATCGGTGATACGATAAACACGCCTTCCATGTTATGTGTCGAAGACATTATCGATTCTTTGAAATGGGCGGAAAGCATCGGCGGGTTAAAAGCGTTGATTGCCCGTTCGCAGGAAAATTTTGCGGTTTTGTCTTCATGGGTCAAGGCTTCGGACTGGGCGGATTTTCTGGCGGACAAGCCCGAATACCGTTCCAACACGTCGGTTTGCCTGTCCATAAAGGATCCGTGGTTCAAGGCGAAATCGCCCGAAGAACAAAAGGCTTTTATAAAAAAGATGACGTCTTTACTGGCGCAAGAAGAAGCAGGCTATGATTTGGGTGCCTATAAAGACGCGCCTGCGGGATTGCGGATTTGGTGCGGCGCAACGGTGGAAGCCGAAGACGTGAAACGCCTGTGTCCGTGGTTGGATTGGGCGTATAAGACGCTTAAAGCCGAATGAAGAAATAAGCTTGAGATAAAAACAGCCCCGCAGGAATAACGTGCGGGGCTGTTTTAAAAAGGAAGTATTATTTTGAGCTTTGATTTTCTTTGGTCATTTTCATAGCGGCGATATTTTTTATTCCCTCATTTCTGTTTGAGAGTATTGCCGCATTTTCTTTGCGTGCCGCCGAAACGGTTCTCATGTCGTCCGCACGTTTGTCCGAAACATTGTAAAAAGACGGATTTTTCATGGTCTTTTTCAACGTATAGCCCATCTGTTCTTCTTTGAGCAAGCCGGCACAGGCGACCGAAGCCATATGTTCTTCCGAAACGTGACGTGAAAACATTTGTTGCCCCAATTCTTGCGGTGTTAAATGGTCAAGTTGCGGAATGAACGGTGCATTTTCTTTAACGGCGCGTTTGATGGCTTCCGTTCCGTCCTTAAAGTGGTCGGGTGACAGAGGATCTTTTTCGCGTTTGATATCCGCTTCTATAGCTTTTGAAATTGCGGCGACGCGGTTGCCTTCATAATCTTTCATGCCTTGTTTATAAGCCTTTAAGACAGGATTGCTCATGGCTTTAAGTTTGTCAGCCGGAGACATCATTTCTTCGGTTCTGAACATAAACTCGGCGGCGGCGGCTTCGGCGGCGGCTTCGCACAGGCGTTTTTCCTGCATCAGCTGAGCCGGAGAACGCAAATATTCCGTTTCCGCTTTGTATTTTACGGGATCGCCTCCGGTATATTCGGCGCCTTTGGCTATTTGGTTTTGAACCTGAGCCTGCTTTACAAACTGAGCCGCCATTTCATAGGGGCTTTGGTTTATGCTGACCATAATTCTTTTCGATGTCGCACTGCCTTTGACGGAATGCAGTTCCGAAAAAGCAATCAAAGGCTTTTCTTCCGGATTTTTGGACGTCAGTAAAGCTTTTGTCGGGGGATATGCCATCAAAATATCGAACATTTCTTTGGCTTTCTTCTCGATTTTGTCCCGATTGGGCGATGCCTTGTCGAATTTTATGCGAACGGCGTTTTTGCCCAGTTCGTTCGTGCTGCCGAAGTTTGCATAAATATGACCGCCTTGTTTAAATCGCAGGTCTGTTGCAAACGGTGCCCGCGGCTTTGGCATAAGCAAGTTTTTCAGCGCATCTTTTTTCTGTTCCGCCGCCTGTTTAATTCTGTTCATCAGGCTTGACGGAGATGACATCAAGTCGTTGAAGTCCTGTAATCCGCCCCATATGCGGTTGTCGGCTTTTACCAATAATTTCCCGGGACCTTTGGCTTTGCCGAGGGTCTTCATCGAAAAAGCACCCAAAGACGTGCGAACATTGATTTTATCGAACGCTTCTTGCGTCATCCAGCCGGATTTAATCATTTTTTCTTTGGAACTCATCAACATTCTGGCAACACCCGAAGTCACGTAATTGACCTTGGGCTTTTTGACTGCTTCGGTTGCTTTATCCAAATAGTCTTCGGAAATCAAATCGCGCGCATGGTGCTTTAATGCCGCTTTCATGTCCAATTGACCGCTGCTTAGCCAAGTTTTGCTGAAAAACTCTATGTCTGCCGCTGCTTTTTGTTTCTTTTCTTCCGTGCCGTATTGCATATACGCGGCGTTTTTCGAAATCAGCTTCTTTATTAAGTATTTTTCATCGGAGACATAACTGTTTTCATAGTAACGTGCCGTTCCCATATCGGAAGAATACCCTTCAATTGCGGCGACGACGGCTTTATCGGTATTTTTCGATTTGGCCATTTCCTTCGTGTATGCGCGCAACGTCGAATCTGAGAGCAAAGACGAAGCAAAATCGCGAGGAGCCCGTTCTTTCATGCGGTATAGGAAAGCGGCTTCCGCAGTTGAAGCGGTCGCTTCGCACAGACGCAGTTCAGTCATGCGTTCAATAAGCCCCAGATTATAGTTGCTGTAGTCTTTATCCAAATGTTGTTTATGATGATGAAATTCATGAACGAAAACGGATGCCGCCAGATATCCTGAGCCTACGGCTTTACCCATAGCGATTCGACCGGGATCTCCGGGGGCGCAATAGGCTCCGGCATTGCCCGTATTTTCGCGCATCAATATCGGGCGTTTGTCTTTGGGTACGGCATCAAACGCAGCCAGAGTTACAGGGTCTTCGATACAATGGCTGAGCGTTTTTGCCAGAATTTTAACGTCTTTTTCTTTACCGGATTCGATCTCGGCATAAAAAACCTGATCGGGTTTGTCACCGTATTGCAAGATATATCCGTTTTCAACATCGGGATTTTTACGATAGGTTACCTCGCGTTTGGGCAACAATTCCTGCGGGCGGACGGCATCTTCGGCTTCCTGTCCTTTGGCAAAAACGTCGTTCAGTTTCGGTTTCGGATCGGGTTGAGCCTGAGCCTGTTGGACGGCTTCTCCCTGCGGCTGAGATTGACGGATTGCTTCTCCCTGCTGTTGGCGAATGGCTTGTTCCGCCCCTCTGCCCGTCGCGGTTTGCCGGACGGATTCCATAGTTTTTTCCTGTTGCAGCATCCGCATTTGTTCGGCGCACGCTTTTGCCATTTCCTTTGGCGGCAGATCTGCGTTGATGACAATACGGTCAACAGGGTTCTTGTCGTTTTTGGCAAAGGCAGTCGCATTCGCCGCAAGCCCCGTGGCAAAGCTGAAGACGGGTTTGTCGTTGACGTCTTTTGACGTTAACATTTTCTTTGTTTCGTCGGATGCCATCAGATAGTCAAACATCTTTTTGGCTTTGTTTTCGATCATGTTGCGTTTTTTATCGCGCAAGTCATAAGATAAGCGGACGACTTCATTTCCCGTTTTGTTATACGGGGTTGCGCTGAAATTCGCAAAAGGCACTCCTTGACCGAAAGACAGACGCGTCGCGTAGGGGACATCTGGTTTTATTCCTGCCCACTGTTTTAAAGAGGCGATTTTTTCTTCCGCATTTGTTTTTACGGCGTTCAGGAATGTTTTCGGTTCCAACAAAGCGTCGTTTAAACGAACCAAAGACCCCCAGATTCGACTGTCGGCGACCAAGAATTGCCGTCCTGCGATTTTTGCATTCGCCAATTTGTCGAATGAAAACGTTCCGAGAACGGTTTTGACATGAATCTGTTTCATTTTTTCTTCAGTCAAAAGCCCGGTCTTGATCAGGGTATCTTTATTTTTCATGATGGCTCTTGCCATGCCGGAAGTAATAAAGCTGACTTTCGGACCGGCGGCAGCTTGGGTGGCCTGATCCAGATATTTTTCGGGTATCAAATCTCTGGCGTGGTGTTTCAAGGTATCCCGAAGATTTCCTTGGTCTACCTTGAAAAAGGATTCGGCGGCATCATTAAGATTTTGAGAGGCTTCTAAACGTTTGTTTTCCGTTCCGTACACGACGAACGGAGCGTAAATTCGGACGGTTTTGTTAAAAGCAAGCTTGTCACGACCGGAATAGTATTCTTCATAGGCGCGGGCGGTTAGTAAATCTTTGGAATATCCCTGAATGGCTGCAATGGCGGCTTTTCCGGGATCTTTCGATCGGCTCATTTCCGCCGTATAGGATTGCAACGCCGTTACTTGCGGCAAAGAGCTTGCAAATGTCAATGGGGCGCGTTTTCTCATACGGTACAAGAAGCCCGCTTCTGCCGTTGTTGCCGTCGCTTCGCACAAACGATCCGAAATGATTTCTTCAACGGAACTTTGTCGTGACGAATTGTATTCTTTATCCAAATGCTGTTTGTGGTGATGGAATTCATGGACAAAGATGGAAGCGGAACGGTATCCCGATCCTGTCATCAGGGTTCCCATAACAATTTGTCCGGGTTCTCCGGGAGCACAATAAGCAGCTGCGTTTCCCGTGTATTCGCGGCTTAGGACGGGACGTTTTTCCGGCGGTACGGAATCAAACGCGGCCAATGTTACCGGATCTTCGACACAATGAGCCAGCATACCGGCCAGCTTTTTGACACTGGCTTCTTTTTTCGCCGTTGCATAAAAGATTTGATCCGGGCGGTCGCCGTATTGCAAGATATATCCGTTTTCAACGTCGGGATTTTTACGATAGGTTACCTCGCGTTTGGGCAACAATTCCTGCGGGCGGACGGCATCTTCGGCTTCCTGTCCTTTGGCAAAAACGTCGTTCAGTTTCGGTTTTTGCGCCGTCTGACCCTGAGACGGTTGAATAATCTGTTCTGCCGCTTTTTCTGTCGTATTTTCCTCTGCAGAGGCGGCTTCCGTTTTTTCCGTCTTTACTGTTTCGGGTGCCGCTTCCTTCGGTGCGGGCGTTTTGTCGGAAACATTTTCCGTACGTACCGTCCGGGCTTGTTTCGTTTGAGTGTTGTTTTTTTCAAACAACGCCGCTTTTTCATCGGCTTTTTGCAAAACGGCCAGATCCTTTTGCCCTTCGGGCGTACGGGCGTACGCGGCGACGGCTTTTACATAAGCTTCTTTGGCTCGAACCGAACGGCGGTCTATATGCTGGGCTTTTAAAGCATTCATTGCTGCCTGAGTTACGCGCTGAGCCGCCAGAGCTTCTTCTTGCGTCGGCTTGTAATAAGATTCCGATTGGTTTGATTTCGATGCGCGAAAAGCGATTTTATTAACCGTTCTTGCCATGTCGTTCGGCGTTTGCGGGCGCAACGCGTTTCGGTCATCATTTGCGGTTTTCTCGGCTGTTTCCGTACGTTCTTTATTGGCAGAATCTTTTTCAACAGTGTCGTATCGGGTTTTGCCGTTTCTTTTTCCCGAAAACAGGTTTTGTAAAAATCCCGCCATGACCGTTCTCCTTTAGGCTGGTTTTAAATACTTTCCCGTAAAATAAAGTATATCCGAAAATGTTGTTCTCTTCTATTATTTTTTGGCGAAAAATTTTGTCAAATTTATTACACTTTTGCCGTCTGCGTTGAATAAATCAAAAAGTGATTATAAAATATACGGGGAACGGCTTGATAACGGAGCGGAAAATGAGAAAAACCCTGATTTTGGATTGCGACGGCGTTCTGTATCCGACTTCCCAGCTTTCGTTGCGCGATTTCGTTTCCGCCATGAAACGGACGGCAAAGGCTTGGGGAATTTCTGACGAAGAATATAACAAAGCGTCTCAGGCGTCTTTGTCAAAAAACGCAAAAGGGATGTTTAATTTCGTCCTTGAAATGACAAAAGGGGACATGGCGCGTTTCGACCGTTTTTGCACCGATATGTTTGACCGTGTCGATTATACGAAAATCACGCGGGACGATGTTTTAAAGCAACGGTTGAAGGATGCCCGAAAAACAAACGACGTCGTCATTTTGACAAACAACCATCAAGCTCATTTGGAAAAGGTTTTGAATGCCCGATTCGGCGAAAGTTGCGAAACGGTCGGCGTTCCCTGTTATGATATCCGTTCTACCGAAAAGGACGGCATGTTTCACCCAAAACAGTCCGAAGAAGGATTGTTGATTTTTTGTGAAAAAATCGGCAAAAAGCCCCATGAATGCGTTTTGGTTGACGATACGCCGGTAAACATTTCCGCGGCGCGAAAGATAGGAATGGGCGGATGCCTGATCAGCGAAAAAATGACGCTTTCAAACTATTTGGAAGCCGTAAGCCGACCGCCCCTGTTCGGAAAAGGATATGCCAGACAATGAGGCTGTTGATTGCCTCGGATTCTTTTAAAGGAACGTATTCTTCCGCCGAAGTCGCTTCTTTTTTAAAAGAGGGCGTTTTGTCGGTTGAGCCCGATTGCAACGTTTTTTGCGTTGAGGTTTCCGACGGCGGGGAAGGATTTTTAGAGGCTTTGAACTCTGCCGACAAACGGCTGAAGCGTGTTGAAACCGAAACTTTTGACGCTTTGATGCGCCCGATCGTCGTACCGTTTCTGCATGACGGAAAAACGGCATATGTCGAATCCGCTCTGACTTGCGGTTTGTCGCGTTTGGCGTTGCGGGAACGAAATCCTTTAAATACGACGACGTTCGGTTTGGGGTGCCAGATTTTGTCGGCTCTTCAAACGGGATGTGACAGAATCGTCATCGGGTTGGGCGGAACGGGTACGCATGATTGCGGAATGGGGATGTTGCAGGCTTTGGGCGTGCGGTTTTACGACGATTCAAACCGTTTGATTTCCGACGGTTCAAGGGCAAAAGAGCTGCTTTTTTGCAAATATGCGGACATGGCTGAAATTGATGAAACCGTTGCTCAAACGGCTTTTGTTGCGGCAAGCGACGTAAAAAATCCGTTGGTCGGAGAAAACGGCGCCGCAAAAGTGTTCGCACCGCAAAAGGGAGCGGATGCCGCAACGGTTGAGATGTTGGAATTCGGGACGGTTCATGCTTGCCAAGTTTTGGAACGCAGCTGTTCAAAAAGTTTGAATTTTGACGGAGCCGGAGCGGCAGGCGGGTTGGGGGCGGCTTTAAATGTTTTTAAGAACGTTCAAACCGTTTCGGGGGCGGATATTATTTTAAAGGCGGCTGATTTTGAAGGATTGCTGCGTTCGGGCATTGACGGCGTCATAACGGGCGAGGGGCGGACGGACGGTCAAACCCTGTTCGGGAAAATGCCTTTAAAGGTGGCGTCGGCGGCGCAAAAGTACGGTGTTCCCGTACTTTTGGTTTGCGGCACGGCCAAAGCGGAAAGCGATCGGTTGCTTTTAAAAGGTGTTACAAAGATAAAGCCGTTGTTTCAAGAAAGTCTTTCTTTTGAAACACTTTTGCGCGATACCCCCGAAGCGTTGAGAAAAGCGGGAAGAGATGCCGTTTCGTTTTTTAAAAACGGCTGAAATTTTTTCTTTATTCTGTTGAGGAACGAAGCAGGGCGTGCTACTTTTCGCAAGTTTTTGCGAAAGGGCGATAAAATGCGTTTAACGGCTTTTATAATGGCCGGCGTGCTTTTGTCCGGAGCGGCGGCCGCGGAAGAAGTTTCGAAACCGGAAAGTTCGCTGAAAGCGAATTTCCGCCGTGTCGGGTTAGAGCTGTCTTCAACGAATGTTGCCAATGCCGCGCAATATCAGGATTCTCCTGTTTCACAATTAAGCGCCGACGGACAAACGGTCACAAAGGGCGTTTTTGACTTTGTTGCCGAATATTCGCACGGAAATATGCGTTGGAACAACGGCGTTTTGTTGGAATACGGGAAAATCCGCCTTGAGCCGTATGACGAGCCGTCCGAAAGCAATGAAACGGCGGATAAAATATTAGCTTATACGGAATACGCGCACAGGCTGTTCAACATATATTCGGCTGATTTCGGACCGATGCTTAATGCCGAATACCAAACCGAATTTACCGCAAACGACGGCGCGGAACGGATGCGCGTTTATCGCGGCAAGGCAGGCATGACGATTTTTGACGGGACGATCGTCAAAGATTTGTATTTCGCAGGCGTTGTCGAATATGACATCACCTATCCTGAACATGTGAATAAATTTGCGTTGGAAGCGGGCTGGCGTTTGGAATACAAGCCTGCCGACAATTTGCTTTTTACGACGGACGGGTATTATCGCCGCTATTTATCGTACAGCCAATATGTCCCCGAAGATTTCAGGTATGATTTCAGTGCGAACGCGCGCATGGACGCTTCTTTAAATTCGAAATTGTCGCTCGGACCTTTTTTAAGCTATCGCAGGGCTCATTCGCGTCAAGCCGATGCGGCGGGCAGCAATTTCACGATAGGCATCGCATTTAGCTACAAGAACGTTTTTGATTTGCTGTAACCGTTTTATGTTCGGTACGGCGCGAGCTCTTTTTGCTTGATTATTATATAAACAAATAATAACATGGTTATATAATAATTAAAGAGGGGTGCCATGAAAAACATAGAAAAAATAAAAGAAAACGTTGCACTTGCGTTAAAGAAAAATTTTCCTCAAACTTCGCAAAGCATATCGGCGGACAATCTGGTTTTAATCCATGAAGGGCGCTTTGCCAATGCGGCGGTTTTACGTTACAAAGACGACAGACTGGATTTAACGGTTAAAGATTTTTCGGGATCTCCTTTTTGGATCAGAAGAGTGTTCGGCGTTTTTTCGACCCGAACCGAATACACGGCTAAAAAGGCTTTGGCGCAAGCGACGGGGGATCACGGCGTTTTGCAAAGGTTGTCTCCGTGGTCTATAGCTTTTGATTATGTTCGGGGCGACACGTTAAACAAAGTCCCTTGCAACGTTCCCGCTGATTATTTTATTAAAATGGAACAAATCGTATCAAAACTGCATGAATGCGGTTTCGTGCATTTGGATTTAAGGAATTTGGGAAACATGATTTTAGGAGACGACGGCAAACCTTATATCATAGATTTCCAATCCTGTCTTTCGACGAAACACATGCCTCGTTTTATCAGAAAATACTTGGAAAAGGTCGATTTTTCAGGAATTTACAAGGCATGGGAACGCAAATGTCCCCAAGCGTTGGACGAAGGGCGAAAGTCTGTTTTGTCGTATGTGAACGCAATAAGAAAGTTTTGGGTTTTTAAAGGCTATCCTCTGGATCATTTTTTGGAAAAAAGGAAAATGAAGCATTAAGCATGCAGTAACGCGCATTTTTTTTGTACGGCATCAAGAAATGCTTTTTGAGCCGGCGAGAAAGATTGATTCCTTTTCCAAACCAGGTTAAGAGCGGATTCCAAAACGGGCTCGAGAGGACGAAAACAAAGAGAGCCGTTGTTTCGGATATTTGCCAGCTTGTCCAAAGCCAAAGCACAGCCGACGCCTTCTTCCACCAGCAACACCGCATTGAACAGCAGGTTATATGTGGCGACGATGTTCATTTTGTCAACATCGCTTCCGAACCAATCAAGAAAACCGTTTTCTTTGACGGATTTTTGAAGAACCTGTCTTGAACAAATTAACGGTACACCCGGCAGGTCGTTTTTATTCAGCGTCTTATGCGCAGCCAAAGGATGGTCTTTTTTTAAAATGACGCCCCATACGTCTTTGGCGGGCAAATCGATTTTATCGTATTTTGACAAGTCGAACGGTTGGATCAGCACGCCGAAATCCAACAACCCTTTTTCCAAACGCTCGGCGACGTCCTGAGCGTTGCCGCTGTACAAATGAAATCGGATTTTGGGATATTTTTTTTGAACGTCGCGGATGCAACGGGCAACGATGGTCATGCCTTCGGTTTCGCCACCGCCGATATGGACGTCTCCTTCGACGGCATTTCGAGCGCGGGAAAATTCCGATTTTGTTTTTTCGACCATTTCCAGAATTTCTTCGGCACGTTGCCTTAGAAACATTCCTTCTGCGGTCAGAAATACGTTTCTGTTGGCACGTTCAAACAAAGGGTAACCCAATTCGATTTCCAACTCTTGGATTTGTCGGGACAAAGTCGGTTGAGTGATGTTCAATGTTTCGGCGGCGGCGCTGAACCCGCCTTCTTTGGCAACGGCAAGAAAGTATCTGAGGACTCTGATTTCCATATTTTTTCCGTTTATAGATGCTTTAAAAGCATAGCATACGATAAAGTATAAGTATTTGATATAATATTTTTTTGTGCGTACACTGCTTTAAATGAAAACTTAGGCTATGGCGGGAAAGATGACGGTCGGACAATGTTGCCGAAATAAAATTTTTTATTTCTTTTTCGTGTTTTTTATTTTTAATGCCCGCTCTTTTGCCGGCGAAGGAGGTAAGCAGATGGAAATCAGGATTTCGGGGGCTGAATTTGAAATAAAAGCCGAATTGAATAATACGGCGACATCCAGGGATTTGTGGGCGTCTTTGCCGGTTCGGTTGCGGTTTTATCCGCTTCAAAATCGCGAATTCTACGCGCCGATCGCTCTTGAAAAAGAAGACAGCGACGTTCGCGACGGCTATGAAATCGGTGATATCGGGTATTGGACGGGCGGCGATACCGTGGTTTTATATTACGGCGAAGGTTGGACGGGCGATTTGATTATCATGGGGCGCATGACGTCTGATTTTGATTTTTTGCGGACGATTTCCGAACCGTTTGACGCCGTCATAGAAAAAATCGGAGAATAAAAATGGTCGGGGCGACAAGATTCGAACTTGCGACATCCTGCTCCCAAAGCAGGCGCTCTACCAGGCTGAGCCACGCCCCGACATATCAGGCATCATAGCGTAAAACTTCTATTTTTCAACGTTAAAAAACGGATGCCTGACAACATCGCCTTCCGATATGTTCAGGCGTTTCGCGCTTCCCGCCTTCATTTCCAGAACGGCTTGCATTTTTTTGTTTACGGTAATGACGTCTCTGGAAAACGGGACGGTGTATTCAAAAATCGCACGAATAACGCCGTTATCGTCAATAAAGAACATATCCAAAGACATCGGCGTATTAGCCATCCACATGCCGATTTGGCGCGGCGTTTTGAAATCAAACAACATTCCCGCATTATCGTCCATTTCCGTTCGGAACATCAGACCGCGTTCTCTTTGAGCATCGGTTACGGCTGTTTCGACGGTCAATTCCAACGTCGGCGCATTTTTTCGCAAAATTTCGATTTGCGTTTTTTCAAACGTCATGCCCGTTTGTTTCGGTTGTTCCCACAGGCAGGAGGACACAAAAAGAAGAAGAACAAAAAAAGGCAGTTTCAAGAGCGTCTCCGTTTATGTTGAAAAAAAGCCCCGAACTGGGGCTTTTCTTTTTTTATTTTTCGCCGAAGGGAGAATAGCTTTTCATATCAACGACGGACTTTGCGTCATCTTTTTTTTCTTCCTTTTTTTCTTCTTTTTTCTCGTCTTTTTTATCTTCCGTTTTTTTATCCTCGCCTTCCGCTACGGGTTCTGCGGCCGGTGTTGCCGCGGGCGTTGCAACGGGTTCGTCGGGAGCCGTCGTAATATCTTTTTTGTCACGTGTGGCAGGAGATTCCATCTGGAGAGACGTTCTTCCGTCCACGGTTGACAGCTTCATGGTGGATTTGCCCTGATAATCGATATAGGACAAAACGGCGGCGGCGGGCTGAGCCTGCAATGCGACGGTTCCTCCGACGGTTTCCGTCATGGCCAGCGTGGTTTTGTCGCCCGTTAAATCAATGGTGCTTTTTGCGCCGTCGATGGAGAATTCGGAATCGCCCGAGCTGACCATATCGATGGCGGCGGAACCGTTTCCGGTCAGCCCCAGATAGATGTTGTTGCGTCTTGTATCGTCGGTGACGGAAATCGAACGAACCGAGTTCACCAGGCTCATATTGATTTTGCCCTGATAAACGTCGGTCAGGGACAATGAAGCGTTTTTGTCATCGACGGACATGGCGGCGACGGGGAATTTTCCTTTGTGCATCATGGCAAAGGAAGTCGTTTGTTCATCGGCGTTCCATACGCCTCTGATTTGACCGGAGCTGTCTTTTAAGACGAAGACCTGAGCTTCGACGACGGTAGGAATTTTTTGAGGTTCGCCCTCTTTTCCTGCGGAGTAAGCTTTCAACGCGGCGCTCAGCTGAGCATCCTGAGCCGACTGAGCCGTAGCGTTTTTATTCATGGTCAGCCCGCCCGAAAAAGCCGCATAAGCGGCAAAGCAAGCCAAAGCCGCGACCGAACGCGTTAAGATTCGGCATTTTTTTTCCAAGTGTTGAACGCGAGATTCCAAATTTTCCATATTCAGCTCCATAACGAAAATTCCGTGCGGCTTTTGCCCTTAAGATACTCTAACAAAAAAGACGTTAATTATATATGAATAAAGCTTATTTCATTTTTTAATTCGTCGGCAAGCTTTTTTAAAGGGAAAGGGCAGTTTTTCAGGCTTTCTTTTTTACGGAAGGGATCCATTTTTTGACGGCGACGGTTTTTCCCGATTGGGAACGCATGACGTGCGTTGCGGTAAAGCTTGCGGCGTTCGGCGTTGCGGGTGTGTTTTTGCCCTGAGTATAGAATTCTGTCATCAGGGCAAGGCTGATTTCCGTATTTTCGCCTTGAGCGAAAGCTTCGGCATAAGGGGCGTGGGCGGCGATCAATCGGCCGAGGTAGTCTGCGGAATAAGAGCCGTATTTTCTCCATACTGTTTGCAAAAAAGCGGAAACCGTGCGGTTAAAAGGCGTTCTTGAAATCAGCGGCCGCGCGGAAGCATAAATTTTATAGCTGTTCGGTTCGACGGGGCCTCGTGCCGTAGCGATAAAAACGGACGGGATTAAACGTTGGCCTTTTGTCAAGGCGGCGTAATATCCCTGAGCCAGAAACATCAGGTACTGCATTTTCATGGGTTGCAGATATTCTCCGTCATTCAAGGCGGTATCCAAAAACCATTCGGCGACGTCAAACACGGATTCCGAAGCAGAGGCAGTCATAAAGATAAGTTTCTCCTTAGTCAGGGTCGGTTTTCATTATTATAAGGGCACGGAAATGATAATGGCATGAAAAGGTTATTTTTCCGTTACGGCGCAAGAAAGCTTGAAAACCTGCGTTATGAATGAATAGACAAAGGAAAAATTAAGATATAGTATTGTAAAGTTTTTTTAATGCGGCAATAGTGCCGTTTCAAATGATAAAAGTTAGGGGTTCTCTATGGCAGAAAACGAAAACGGACAACCGTCGGCGAACCATCCGCCCGTACCTGGAAACGCGGCCGGACGTCCGACAGTAAAAAAAATAATGGTTAAGCGGGTAAAAGCACCTGTTTCTGTGCCGTCATCGCCTGCGCCGTCACCGGCACCGGCTTCTGCCCCGGCGGCTGATGCGGCGGAAGAAGACCCCTCAACGGCAATGGATTCGGAAGAAGCGATTGCCGTGACCGAAGAAACGGTTGCCGTTCAGGAAGAAGAAACGCCTGCCGAGACCGAAGAAACGGTTGTCGTTCAGGAAGAAGAGGCTTCATCGGAACCCGAATTGCCGCCCGAAGACAAAAGTCAAATCGTAACGTCGCCGATCGAGGCCGAAGAAATAGAAAAAGAACCGCCGCGCAAACGTCGCCGTCGCGCATATCAGGCTCCTTCGGAACCCGATCCGCGTCAGGAAAAAATCCAGGAAATAAAGGATCAGGCGCGCAAGATAATGCGGATGCGCTCTTTTCATATCGGCGTTGCCGCAGTAGTTTTGTTGATTATTGTTTATGGCATATATTCGTGGTTGCCGTCATTGGCGGAATCCAAGATTCCCGAGATGTTAAGCGACAACGGGATACGCGTCGGGTCTTACCGCGTTAAAAATTTAACGACGGAAACCATGGAAATAACGGGCGTGCGGGATAAAGCCGGGACAGTCAACATCGCCAATGTGAAAGCGACATACTCTTTATTTGATTTGCTGACGTCCAACCGTATTTCCAGTCTGAATGTCAGCGGGATCACGATAAAAGGCGAAAAGACGAGCGAAGGCATATCTTTAGGCGCGTTGGGGAATGTGATTACGTCTTCGATGCGTAATGCCAAAGACAATGCGATGACGATAGACCGTCTGAATTTGGCGGGTAATTTTATTTTGGAAGAGGAACTTCCGCCTGCGGCTCCTGCGCCGGTTGCCGATACGTCCCAAAAGTCCAAGAAAAAAGGAAAGGAAGAACCGCTTCCCGCAGAAGAACCCGAGGAGCCGTTTACGGTCAAGTTTTCGGCGAACGGTTCTTGGAAGCCGTCCGGATTGAATTTGACGGTAACGACGAATGTAGAAAATAAGCAGCTTGTACTAAGCGCGAAATCGAGCTTTTTCAAGTCTCCGGCTTCGACGGAAATCAAAGCCGAAGTTACCGAGGGCAATATTTTGGAACAAGAAGCGACGGTCGGTTCCGTCACGGGGACGTTTAACGTTTCGGTTAAGAACGGGGCGTTGCAAAACGGCGAAGCGGATATGGTTTTAACGACGCCGGCACAGGATGTCCGGTTGAAGGGGAGCGCCCGTCCCGGCGAAAAGGAAGGGTTTGATGTAGATATCAGCATGAACCGTTCGTTTAAAAAGCCGCAGGACGCCTTCGGCAAATTCACGGGAGATTTAAAGCTCAAGGCTTTGGGGCTGAAAATGTCGGGGAATTTGCAAAAATTTAACGGGACGTTGCCGTTGTCGCTGGAATCGTCCGCTCTGTCGAACGGCAAGATATCTTTGGCGAACCTGAAAACGACGGCAGACATAACGGTATCGTGCGATACGGGAGTATGCAACTATTCTCTGACCAAGCCGCTCAAGGCGGATATCGGCGCTTTGACGTATGCGGGACAGCTGATGCAGGTCAAAACGTACGAACCGTTGTCGCTGGGGGTGAATCCTGCAAAAGATCCGTTTTTGACGTCTCAAAAAGGAATGCTGTCGTTTCGTTTGCCGTTGGTCGGGTTTGCGGCAAAGACTTTGGTTAGCGATCGTGCCGGCAGTCTTCAGACGGTTGCGGCGGTTAACGGGGCTCAGGCGGTCGTCAATTACAATCCGTTCGCGGGTACGTACGTCGGCAGGATGATCTTTTCTCAGTCGGGCTATGCGGACAGGAATATAAAGCTGACGAATTTGCAAGGAGACGTTACGTTTGACAACAACAACCTTCCGTCATTGAATTTGCGCGTCGGAACGGCAACGTTGGTTAAACAGGGGCTTTTGCCGCCGCTTACCGCGAATTTGGCTTTAAAGCCGATGCGCGGCATGGAATACGGAGTGAATTTGGCAATCAGGACACTGAACGGCGTGGTTTCAGCAACGGCTCAAGGGTCTTATTTGCCGGCAACGAAAGAATGGCTTTTGTTGGTTGACGTTCCGGAACAGAAATTTTCAGACGGCGGTCTGAAATTGTCTGAAATATTGCCTTCCGTTGCGTCGAAATTCAAAAAAGAACCGACCGGCGGTTTGGCAATCAAAGGTCGCTTGAATATCAAAGACGGCAAAGTCGAAGGACCTTTAAATCTTTTGATTCGCGACGTTTCCGCGTCTTGGGGCGAAATCGACATTGCCGACGCGAACGGCGTTTTGGTTATTAACAGCGTGGCTCCTTTTGAAACGGCGTCGAATCAACAGCTGTTCGTCGGTACGTTAAATTCAGGCGTGCCTTTTAAGAACGCTTTGTTTAACTTTAGCGTTTCTCCCGCGACGGGAATCAAAGTCGATTCTTTAAAAATGGGATACGCCGACGGTCAGTTTAAAAATCTGAAATCGTTCACGATACCGCATGAAGGGACGCCTTCTGCGATATACTTGGAAGGCAGGGGCATCAACTTGGATCTTTTATCCAAGAACCTGAAAGATCCGTTCCTGAAAATGGAAGGCATTATTGATTCCGATTGGAAAATTTCTCTAAAGGACGGTGCCGTTGTCGTGGATAGCGCGCGCTTTCAATCGAAGATTCCGGGATTGCTGGAATTTGATCCGCCTGCCTCGGTTAAACAGAAAATGAACAAAGATATGCAGGCGTTTTTAAGGAACGTCATCGTGAAAGACCTGTTGTTTGCCATGAAAGGACCGATGAACGGCTTGATGGAATTTAAGCTGGGGATTCAGGGGCATTCTCCGTTGGATACGACGCAAACGAACAAAGAAATGTCGTTGAGTTTTACGGGGGCGCTTTCGCAGTTTTTCAAGCAAAATGCAGAGCCTTCCGAAATTCCTTCGGACATTCAGCTGTCTTTGGAAAACTATTATAAGTAGGTTTTTTCGATGAAGTTCGGTGAATTTCCGCTTTATGATGCGACGGGAGTTGAGCTTGCTCATGAATTAAAATGCGGGGGCAAGGTTTTTCCCGTCGGGCACATCATAACGGCGGACGATGTCCGTCTGTTGCGTCAGGCGGAAATCAAAACGGTTGTCGGGGCGTTTTTTGATTCGAACGATTTGCGTCCCGATACGGCTTGCGACATTTTGTTAAAAGATATCGCGGGCGACCATTTGCGGTATACGCTTCCCGAAAACGGTTGCAGCGAATTTTATGCAGATGCGGACGGTGTTTTTATCGGACTTCCCGATCGGTTGCTGAGATTTAATTCTCATAACGAGAGTTTGATTTTATCAACGTTATTGCCGTACACGCCCGTGTATAAGAATCAGCTTATCGGGTCATTGAGGCTGTTGGGACCGGCATTTAATGCGGATATGATCAATGAGGCCGTTGAAAAAATTACGGGGCAGGGACCTTTGTTAAGGATTGCGCCGTATGCGTTTTGCAAGATTGCCTATATTCGTACGGTCGAGCACGGCGGCGATGTTGAAGAAAGCGAAGAGGACGTACAAAACCGATATGCGGTCTACGGATTTGATATTGAACGTTATTCGGTTTGCGTTCATGACAGGGAAGCCGTTGCGAAAGAGATTGACAAGGCTTCGTCGGATAAGCTGGATGCCGTTTTTATAGAAAGTTCGACGGCGCCGTTGAACCGGTCTGACATAGTTCCGATGGCGGCGAAAGAAGCGGGGGCAGACATTGACCGGTTAGGCTGGTGTGCGGATCCCGGCGTATCGGCGTTGGTGGCGCATAAGAACGATATGAAGATTATTGCGTTTAAGACGTCTGATTTTACGTCTCCGTCTTTGGACAGGCTGATACGCTACATAGCGACGAAATCGCTTCCTCCTGCGGAAGAATTTCCGACGCTGGCGACGGGGACGCTGTCGTTGGAACGGTTGATTAAGTTTTTAAAGCCTGAAGACGAAGCCAAGACGGTTCGCGTCGGGGCATTAAGCGAACGCAGCAAGATAGCGGTTGTTGTTTTGGCGGCGGGATCTTCGAAACGGATGATCGGGACGAACAAGCTGTTGGAAAACATTCACGGCATTCCGATGGTGGAACGGGTTGTTCGGTCCGCATTGATGTCCAAGGCGGATTTTGTTGCCGTTGTAACGGGATATGATGCCAAGTTTATAGAACGGCGTCTGTCCGATTACGATGTCAAGATAGTCAGGAATCCGGATTATGCGGCGGGAGTTTTAAGCTCTATCCGATTAGGTCTTTCGGTATTGCCGCCGGACACGGTTGCCGCGCTTGTTCTTCCGGCGGATATGCCGGGTTTTACGGCGCAATACATAGACCGTCTGATAGAATTGTTTGATCCCAAAGCGACCAGAAAAGCCGTTTGCCTGCCTTCATATAACGGCGTGCGCCACAATCCCGTTTTATGGCCGAGGGAATTGTTCAAGGTCGTTAAAATCGTTCCCGAAGACGCTCATTGGATGCCGGCATTGGTGGAACATTCCGATTATATAAAAGAACTGAAACTGGACAGCGATTTGCCGATTTCGGACATAAATACGCGCGGGGATTTGGCATTATTTTTGGAACGGGCGGATTTTTCGGATGATGCGGAAAAGGTTTTGGAAGAATTGGAAGCGTCTTTGAAATGAGCGCTGTTTTTTGTTTATGTCGGGTTTGAAACATCCATGAAAAAAGATAGTTTTGATATTTCCGGAATGAGCTGTGCTGCGTGCTCAAACCGTATTCACAATGTTGTTTGTGCCTTAAACGGCGTTAGTCGGGCAGATGTTAATTTATTAAAGAACGATATGAACGTTTTCTACGACGAAACGCAGGTGTCGGCGAATGATATTGTCCGAGCGGTTGATTCGGCGGGATACGGAGCGAAACTTCGCGGCGGAGATGCTTTGAAACGCGTTCGGGGGAATGACGAAGCCTGTCGCGAAGAAAAGAATTTAAAGATCCGTTTGATTCTTTCTCTGATTTTGACGGGTCTTTTGATGTATGTGTCTTCGAAAGGGGCAGGCATTTGGGGCGGTGAAGGATACTATGCGGCGGCTTCGGAAGTTTTGACCCAGCTTTTATTAACGTTGAGCGTTGTTTTTATTAATTATTCCTATTACCGATCCGGTATAAAAGCTTTGATTTCCGCGGCGCCGAATATGGATTCGCTGATAACGGTCGGATCGGGATCGGCGGTGATATACGGGATATATTCCTTATACGCGTTGTTAAATGCGGCGGGGCAGGGCGATGCGGAAGCGGTGGCCGGATTTGCGTCGAACCTGTATTTTGAATCTGCGGCAATGATTTTGACGCTGATATCTCTTGGAAAATATTTTGAAGCAAAAGCCAAAGGCAAGACGTCTCAAGCGGTCGAGAAGTTGCTTCGTTTGTCTCCGTTGACGGCGACGGTCATCAAAGACGGCAAAGAGATTACCGTTCCTGTGGAAGACGTTTGCGTCGGCGATATTTTGGCGGTCAAAGCCGGCGAAACAATTCCCGTTGACGGCACTGTGATAGAAGGTTCCGCGTCGACGGATGAATCCGCGCTGACGGGCGAAAGCATGCCGAAAGAAAAAAAGCCGGGTGATAAAGTTATCGGCGGAACTTTGAGCGTATCGGGACATATTTTAATGCAGGCGACGGGCGTCAAAGAAAATACCGTTTTATCGGAAATCATCCGACTGGTTGACGAAGCGACGTCTTCAAAAGCACCGATTGCCCGTTTAGCGGACAAGATCAGCGGAATATTCGTTCCCGTCGTCATTCTGATATCGATCATTACGGCGATAGTATGGCTGGCGTTGGGATACGGGACGGAATTTGCATTATCGGCGGCGATTTCCGTATTGGTTATTTCATGTCCGTGCGCGTTGGGTTTGGCGACGCCGACGGCGATTATGGTCGGTTCTGGGCGCGGTGCGTCCAAAGGGATATTGTTTAAGTCGGCTTCGGCATTGGAAACGTCGGCGCGTATTACGGCGATTGTTTTTGATAAGACCGGAACCGTTACGGAAGGTCATCCCGTCGTGACGGATATCATCGCGGCGAACGGCAAGAAAATAGACGATGTTTTGCGTTATGCGGCTTCGTTGGAAAAATTGTCCGCCCATCCGTTGGGGGAAGCCGTTATTAAGGAAGCTGAAAAACGGTCGTTGAGTTTGCTAAAGGCGGACGGCTTTATGCAAATTCCGGGACAAGGCATCTCCGGCACGATAGACAGGGAAACGTGCATGGCAGGCAATGCCAAAATGATGCAGGAAGAAGGCATCCTCAACACGCTTTCCGAAACGGGGAACGAACTGTCTTCGGAAGGCAAGACGCCGCTGTTTTGCGCTAAGGGAGGCGAGCTGTTGGGCGTTATAGCGGTTGCCGATGCCGTAAAGCCGACGTCGTTTCAGGCGGTATCGGAACTCAAAGCAATGGGGCTTGAAACCGTTTTGCTGACGGGAGACAACGCCCGCGCTGCCGAAGCCGTTCGTCGAGAAACGGGGATCGACCGCGTTATTTCCGAAATGTTGCCTCAGGACAAAGAACGTGAAGTGCGCCGTTTGCAAGAACAGGGCAAAATTGTTGCAATGGTGGGCGACGGCATAAACGATGCACCGGCATTGGCGCGTTCGGATGTCGGAATCGCCGTCGGCGCGGGGACGGACGTCGCGATTGAATCGGCGGATGTCGTTTTGATGAAAAACGATTTGATGGACGTTGTTTCTTCCGTCCAGTTAGGGCGTGCCGTTTTGCGGAACATTCGTCAAAATTTGTTTTGGGCGTTTTTCTACAACATTATCAGTATACCCGTAGCGGCGGGGGCTTTGTACGGGTTCGGCATCATGTTGAGCCCCGCGGTTGCGGCGGCGGCAATGAGCTGCAGTTCTTTGAGCGTTGTGGCGAACGCGTTGCGGCTCAGACACTTCAGACCGCGCTTTAAGTTTTCCGTTTCCGTGGAAGATGACGAATCCGATGCGCTTCCGCCCGTTATGACGGAAAAGAAAGCCCGCCCCGTTCATCAAAAAACATCTTCAACCACGATGAAAAGCAGGAGTTTTAATATGATAAAGAATTTAAGCATAGAAGGAATGCATTGTGAACATTGCGTTCAAACGGCGACCAAAGCGCTGATGGCGGTGAACGGCGTCGAAAGGGCTGTCGTGAATCTGGAAACGAAAAAAGCGGTTGTTGAAACGGACGGAACGGTCACCAACAAACGCCTGAAAGAAGCGATCGCGAACGTCGGTTTTGAAGTTACCGAAATTCAGGATCAATTTTAGGGATAAAAAAACTCTGCCCGTCAGGCAGAGTTTTTTTTGCTTTTTATAGAGTTCAGTCGGTAACTCTGATATGGAAATGTTCTTTTTCTTCGCTGTTCAGCATGGAAACGGCGGAGCAGTAGTCTGCCCATGCTTCGATGGAATCGTTTAAACGGTTTAAGATGAAAGTTTCCAGTGTTTCGCCTGCTAATTGTGCCTGAGTTTCGATCAGCTGATAAAGGGAATCGTCCAAAGCGACGGGAACGACTTTATTCTGAGCAGGATTAATACCCATATTGAATCCTTTTGTAAAATTTGAACTTTTTAACAATATACATACTGACGAATCGGCGAATCCAGAAAAAAATATAATAAAAGGTAAAAAAGGAAAGAAAAAACAAGCAAAGGTTCCGTATGAAAAGAATCAGAAGGCGCGGAAAATAAGGACTTTTTGAATCATTAGAGATTCCGACGAGTCGCAAAAAAATTTTTTATAAAAAAAGAACGTATAAAGAACATTTTAATAAATTAAACTTCTGATTCGAATTTTTTATAAATTGCCCGTAAAAGTGGTTTCGTTTTTTTTAGGATAAGGACAAAAAAACAGACGCCCGAAGGCGTCTGTTTCCGGAAGGATATTTTTATTTTTGAGGAGTGCTTCCTTCCTGAAGAACGGGCTTAGGCTTCCCGTCCTTTTTTTGTTTTTTAGGAGCTTTTTTCATTTTTTTTGCAGGTTTTGCTTTTTGGGGAAGCATATCTGCTTCATCATCGGGCATCGGCCGTCTCATATGCACAGGCACATTATCATCGCAGGGAGGCATCATTTCCGGATGGTGAGGGCGGCGCCGGTGATGGCGCGGACGGCGAAAGTCGGGATCATCGCGGCGAGGGTCGGGTCTCATGCCGGGTTCGGGCGGCGGAGGAGGCATCATGCCGGGTTCGGGCGGCAAAGGCGGTTCCATTCCCGGTTCTGCGGGAGGCATATGACGCATTCTCTTTTCGTGACGAGGCTTCGGATTTTTTGCGCGATGATGTTTTCTTTCAAAAGAATTGGCAAAAGCCGCGCGTTCTTCGGGTGTCATGTTTGAAATGATTTCCAACATATTGTCTTGGACTTTGTCATCGAATTTCGCACGCACGGCGCTGGCTTCGTCCAAAGCTTTTTTTAAGGCTTCGGGGTCAAAGGGGTCTTTGCGTACGGCGTCGGCGATGGCTTTTTTGGAATCGGCCATGGGTTTGCGCGCATCTTTAAAGGCCTTTTTAAAGGCGCCGAAGAAAACTTTTCGGTTAGCGTCTTTGTTCATGTCGCGACCGTCGTCACGTCCTCTGTAACCGTCGGGGCGGAAATCAAAACGTTCCGCGGGCATGGACGGATAGGGCGGTTCAAAAACGGCACGAGACACTTCAAAGCCGATGAACAAAAAGTTCAACGCCAATGATACGCCCAGAACAATCAGAATTTTTTTGTTCATTGGTATAACTCCGTTTCGGTAAAGGTTAAATCATACATATCGTTAAAATAGCTGGTCGAGTTGGCACAGCTGTCGGCGGCTTCCTGATAACCGAAATAAAAGCCGCACAGCATCAGCAGAAATGAAAGCCATATCGAATGTTTTGCGAACAGGAAAAACAAACGCGTGTTTTGTTCGGTGATGACGGCTTTCATCAATCGGGAAGCCAGTCCGGGATTAAAGGGCGGTTCAAACAGATCCAGCCTGTCGTCCAAGGCTTTTTCTTCGTTTAAGACCAGAGCATAAGCACCGTCATAAGCGGGATGCGGCGTGTTTAAGAACGGGCGGGAGCCGTATGTTTGAACTTCCTGTTTAAATTTTTGAAAATCCATTATGCCGTCTCCTTTCTTTCCAAAAGCCTGTCTTTTAAAGTTTGTCGGGCTCTGAACAGCAAAGATTCCAACGCGCCGACGGATACAGACAGAATATCTGCGGCATCTTTGGCTTTTAATCCCTGATGGTAGCACAAAATCAATGCTTCGCGCTGGCGGGCGGGGAAAGAATTAATGGCGTCGGCGACTTCCCGTTCTTCGGCTTCTTTTAACAGCCGCTGTTCGGGCGACGGTTCGGACGATGCCGTTTCGGGAATTTCGTTTTCCATAGGCTTCCGGCGTCGGCACATGTCAATGTAATGGTTATACAATATCCGATACAGCCATGTGGACAGCTTTGCGTCGGGAGACCATTTTTCGGCATGGCGCCAGACTTTGAAAAAGACTTCCTGCGTCATGTCTTCGGCATCCGTTTTGTTTGAAACCAGCCGCCAGGCACAGGCATAAACCTTTTGACTGTAGCGGTTCACCAAAACCTGAAAAGCTTCCGCATCGTGTGCGGCTACTTTTTTCATCAAATCTTCGTCAGTCAATCCGATCAGGTCCATTTTCGTTCTTTCATAAAAGTCACGTTTATGTAACGAAGTTTGTTTAAAAAACATACGCGATGAATCAAAAAAAATCCCCCGTTTTTTTGCGGGGGATTTAACACGTTGATTTTATTCTTCTTTCGGAGCCAAAAATAAATCATAGGCGTTGCCGAAGAACAAGCGTTCGATAATTTCGGGCGCATCATCGCCGAATTCTTCAACGATGGCGGATTTGACTTCGCTGACGCGTTGCGGGTAATAAGCGGGATCGCCGAAGGGGCCCAAAGGAATATCCGTTCCCCACATCAAATGAGTCAGGATGTCTTCATCAACCATTTTCAGGACATTGACGATTGTTTCTGGGGACAGCCACGAAATATCGGCGTAAAGATTTGCCGTTCCCGAACGCAAAGCGGCGGTCAGCAACCCCAAAGTAAAGTAATGGTTTTCATCGCTTCCCATTCCCATATGGGCGAGAATGACGGGGACATCTGGAAATTTTTGAGCCGTTTCATAAATATAAACGGGGCTTGACCAATTATCCTGAGAATGGAACAAAACGGGCAATCCGTATTCCTGAGCGACGGACATATAAGGTTCGTACAAGGGGTCGTTTGCGTCCAGCATTAACGTGTTGGGATGCAATTTGATACCGTAAATTTCGTCGCCGCGTTCTTCGATCAGACGTACCAGCTTTTCGGCGTTGCCGTAGCCGGGCTGACCGACGATAAGGGCTTTTAATTTCGGATTTTCGGCGCAAATATCCAACATTTCGCGGTTTGTTTCGAATTCGTCCTGACACGGGGAACCGTCGGGATTTGTATCGATGCCGCTCATATTTGAAACCATGACGGCGACGACTTCGTTTTCTTCGGGTTCTCCGCACACGGAAACTTCAAAGGGTTCGTCGAAAGTTTCCTGAAGGGTTTCTTCGGTAAAATCGACGTTATCGGCGCTCCAATGCCCGATGTGGGCATGAGTGTCTATGATTTTTGTGTACAAATCTTCTTCTTCCGACATAGGACCCTCCAGTTTTTCTTTAAAAATCAAAGAGAAACGCGACCTCTTTGAACGGTTTTCGTTTTAACGCGGTTCATATAAGGGGTCAAGAGGCAAAAGGCAAGAGAGTGCTATAAAATTTTACTCAAGAATTCTTTTGCGCGCGTCGTTTCGGGAGCGTTGAAAAATTTTTCGGGCTCTGCGTCTTCTATAATTTTTCCGGCATCCATAAACACGATACGGTCGGCGACTTCGCGGGCAAAGTTCATTTCGTGGGTAACGATCAGCATCGTCATTCCGTTTTGAGCCAGTTCCCGAATAACGTTCAGCACTTCTTTGACCATTTCGGGGTCAAGCGCGCTGGTCGGTTCGTCAAACAGCATGGCTTTTGGTGACATGCACAGCGCTCTGGCAATGGCGACGCGCTGTTTTTGTCCTCCCGACAGGCTTTTGGGATAAACGTCGGCTTTTTCTTTTAATCCGACGCGTTCCAGCAGGGACAGGGCTTTTTTTTCGGCGTTTTCTTTGTCTGTCACACCCGACAGAACGGGCGCCAGCGTCAGGTTTTCCAATACCGTTTTGTTTTCAAACAGATTGAAATGTTGAAACACCATGCCGATATCGCGGCGCAAAGCCGTCAAGTCGGCTTTTTTGTCCGTAATTTCGCGGCCGTTGATAAAAATATGCCCCGAATCAGGTTCGTTTAAACGGTTGATGCAATGCAGCAAAGTGCTTTTCCCCGACCCCGAAGGCCCTAAGACGCAAACGGCTTCATTGGGGCGGACGTGCAAGTCAACGCCGTTCAGAACGGGAGTGTTGCCGAAACTTTTATACAGGCGTTCGATTTTAATCATTGCCGGCTCCATTTTCTTTCGACGGCCTGCAAAATTTGGGACAGGCTTAAGGTTAAGATCAGGTAGATCAAAGCGACCGTGAACAGCGGCACGACGGCGTCATACGTTTTTGAACGCAGGATATCGCCGGCGCGCATCAGGTCAATGCCGCCGATAAATCCGACGACGGAGGTTTCTTTGATTAAAACGATGAACTCGTTTCCCAGCGCGGGCAGGATTTTTTTAAACGCCTGAGGCAGTATGATATGCCGCAACGCCTGAGCTTTTGTCAGCCCGAGCGACAAAGCCGCCTGCATTTGCCCTTCGGCGACGGCGTTAATTCCGGCGCGAACGATTTCCGACACATAAGCGCCCGAGTTAATGCCGAAAGCGATAACGGCGACGGCCCATTTATCGACATTGACGGACGCAAAGACGACAAAGTTAATGATGAACAGCTGAACCAGAACGGGGGTACCTCTGACGGTTTCGATGTACACAAGAGCCGGCCACCGGCAAATTTTATGTTCCGAAGAACGCAAAACGGCAAGCATTACGCCCAACACGGAACCGAGCAGGACGGCACCGAACGTAATCAGTATCGTATTGACCAATCCGCCCGCCAACAGGCTGATGCCGTCGGGTTGCCCGTATCCCAAAGGTTCGAACAGGCATTGCATAATTCTGTCTTTCATTTTCAACCTCTGTCCTTAAAATCCGAAACGTTCGGAAGGGACTTATAACAGCAGGAAAGAAAAAAATACAGTTTTTTAGATCGGCGTTATATTTTTGCAACCGTTCTGTTACGAAGCCGTCGCGCGGCACAGAGCGTTGAAGTCTTCTTCGGATATGATGGCGACGCCCAGTTCGCGGGCTTTGTCCGCTTTGCTTCCCGCGTCTTCTCCCAAAATGACATAGTCCGTTTTCTTTGAAACCGACCCTGCGACTTTGGCGCCTGCGGACAAAGCTTTTGCTTTAGCTTCGCTGCGCGTCATCGAGGCAAGCGTTCCCGTAAAGACGACGGTCTTTCCCGCCAACGCCGTTTGTACCCGCGCCGCCGGTACAAAGTCCGATACGTTTATCAAAGACAACAAGCGTTCCAGTTCGGATCGGTTGGACGGTTCTTCAAAGAAATCTGAAATTTCCTGAGCGATGGTTTCTCCGATGCTTTCGATATTTAACAGCTCCGAATACGCTTCGGACGATTTATCGCGGGCTTTGTCGACATTTTCCAAAAAGGCGCCAAAGGACAAATAATGTCCCGCCAGCAGTCTGGCCGTTGCCTGTCCGACTTCGTGAACGCCCAGCGCGAACAGGAATTTGTCAAAAGGCGTATCCGCTCTTGCGCGGCGCACGGCGGTAAACAGGTTGTCGGCGGATTTATCCCCCCATCCTTCCAGCTTTCGGACGGCATCGCCGTAGCGTTCTTCCAAAAGGAAAATGTCGGCAGGCGTTTTAATCCATCCCCGTTCAAAGAAAAATTCGATGTTTTTTGCGCCCAGCCCTTCAATATCCAGAGCGTTTCTGGATACGAAATGCTTCAGGCTTTCCACCGCCTGAGCGGGACAGACCAGCCCGCCCGAACAATATCTGGCGACTTCGCCGTCAATTTTTACGGCATGAGAACCGCACACGGGGCAACGGTCGGGGAAAACGAACGCGACGGCATCAACGGGGCGCTTTTCAAGCTTGACGCCGACCAGCTGAGGAATAACGTCGCCCGCGCGTTGGACAATGACCGTATCGCCGATTCTGAAATCTTTTCGTTTGATTTCGTCTTCGTTATGCAACGTGGCGTGAGAAACCATGACGCCGCCCACGTTGACGGGTTCCAAATCGGCAACCGGCGTCAAAGCGCCTGTCCGACCGACCTGAATACGGATGTTTTTCAAGACGGTCAACGCCTGTTCGGCGGGGAATTTATGCGCAATCGCCCAGCGCGGCGCCCGCGCGACGTAGCCCAGACGTTCCTGATAGTCGCGGCGGTTGACTTTGTAGACGGCGCCGTCAATGTCATAAGGCAGGTTCGGGCGTTTTTCTTCCAACGCCGCAAAATAGGACACAATATCGTTCGCCGTGCGGCACAATTTGTTTTCGGGGTTTGTCGGAAATCCCCATGATTGGATTTTTTGCAGGTATTCGGCTTGGGTTGTCCAGACTTCTTTTGAAACTTCTCCGAACGTATAGCCGAACAGGCTCAGCCGCCTTTGTTTCGTGATTTCGGGGTCAAGCTGGCGCAAAGACCCTGCCGCCGCGTTGCGCGGGTTGGCAAAAGTTTTTTTGCCTTTGCGTTCCTGCTCTTCGTTTAACGCGAAAAAGTCGGCTTTGTTCATAAAGACCTCGCCTCTGATTTCCAGACGTTCGGGAATGTCGCTTCCGAACAGATCGGCGGATTTTAACGTCAAAGGCAACCCTTCGACCATTTTTAGATTTTCCGTAATGTCTTCGCCGACGCTTCCGTCGCCGCGCGTGGCGCCGCGGACGAATTTTCCGTTGACGTACAATGCCGAAAACGACAATCCGTCCAGCTTCGGTTCCGCCATGAATTCCATTTCCGCCGTTTCGCTCAATCCCAAAAATTTGCGCAGACGATCAACGAAATCAAAAACGTCTTCTTTGGTGAAAATGTTTCCCAAAGACAGCATGGGAACGCTGTGAACGACTTTTTCAAAATCGTCTGAAACTTTTGCGCCGACTTTAAAAGAAGGGGAATCTTTTCTGATTAAGTGGGGAAAACGTTTTTCGACGGCTTCGTTGCGGCGTTTCAAAAAATCGTAATCGGCGTCCGCCAGCAACGGAGCATCGTTGCGGTAATAGGCTTCGTCCAGCTTTGCCAGTTCTTTTGCCAGACGTTCCAGTTCTTTTGCCGCCTGTTCTTCGCTCAGCTCTTCGACGGGGACGGGTCTTAACATTTTATATTCGCCCTTTCAGCAATTCGTCCGCGGCGGCGCGGGAAGCTTCGGTAATCGAAGCGCCGGACAGCATGCGGGCGATTTCTTCGCGGCGGGCATCGCCCGTCAGTTCGCAAACGGCCGTCAAAGTCCGCCCCGTTTCGTCTTCCGCTTTTGACACTTTGAAATGGTGCGCGCCGAAAGAGGCGACCTGAGGCGAATGAGTAATTGCCAAGACTTGGCAATCTTCTCCCGCCAAACGTTCCAATCGTTCGCCGACGGCGGTGGCGGGTGCGCCGCCGATGCCCGTATCGACTTCGTCAAAAATCAAAGTCGGAATCCCTTCCGCCTGAGCCAGATTAACCTTTAACGCCAGCATAAAGCGCGCCAATTCGCCGCCCGATGCGATTTTGTTAATGGCTCCCGCGGGTTGTCCGGGGTTTGTCGTTGCCGCGAATTGGACTTTGTCGATGCCGTCCGCGTTCCATTCGGTCTGAGGCAGTTCTTCGACAATGCTTAAAAATGAGGCTTTCCCGAGCTTTAAGGGCGGCAGTTCTTTCATGACGGCGGCATCAAGCTTTTTGGCGGCTTCTTTGCGGGCGGCGGACAGCACTTTTGCGGCGTCTTCATAAGCGATGCGGCAAGATTCTTCTTCTTTGGTCAGGCGAATCAGGTCTTCGGCACCTTTGTCCAGCGACGCCAGCTGTCTTTGGTATTCCGAAAGAAGGGCAGGCAGTTCATCGGGCGTTGTCTGATGCTTGCGCGCCAAAGCCCGCAACGCGAACAAGCGTTCTTCGACCTGTTCCTGTTCTCGCGGATCAAGTTCGACTTTGCGGCATTCTTCTTCCAGCATGTTTCCCGCTTCGTTTAACTCCGTTACGGCGCGATCCAAAGCTTCGATAATCGGTTCAAAACGCCCTTCGATCAGTCGGGACAGGCTTTCCAGCGCCCGTTCCGCCTGTCTGAGCGATTTGTCGACGGAACGGTCGAACAAAGCGTCGCGCGCCGTGTTTAGACCTTCAATCAGCTTTTCGGAATTCATCATCAAAGAACGGCGTTGCGAAAGTTCCTCGTCTTCTCCCGGCTGGGGAGCGAACTGAACCAGCTCGTCAACGGAATGACGCAAAAAGTCTTCTTCATCTTTGGCTTTTTGCAGGCGTTCTTCGGCTTTTTGGCGTTCTTCGGCTTTTGCCCGCCAGTTTTTATAAGCGGCGCGACAGGCATCCAAACGTCCCTGCAAACCGCCGTACGCATCCAAAACGCTTTTGTGCGTCGCGGGGTTTAACAAACCGTGCGTCGCGAATTGTCCGTGAATTTCTATCAGCAAATCGCCGATTTTTCGCAACAGTCCCGCCGAAACCGATTGGTCGTTGACAAAGGCTTTGCTTTTTCCGTCGGCGGTAACGATGCGGCGCAAAACCAAAGGTTCGCCGCTTTCGTGTTCGATTTCGTGTTCGTCAAGCACTTTGAAAACTTCATGCCCGACGGGCAAAGAAAATTCCGCCGTAACCGAAAGCTGTTTGCATCCTCTTCTGACCAACGCGGCGTCGGAACGCGCCCCCGTCGCCAAAGCCAGAGAATCCAGCAAAATTGATTTTCCCGCGCCCGTTTCACCCGTGAAAACGCACAGGCCGCCTGCAAAATCCAAATCCAGCTTTTCTATTAAAACGACGTCTCTGACGGACAAACGCGACAGCACGGTCAAACCTCTTATTCTTTTTTGGTTTCGTTCAGGGCAAGGTTGGTTTTCTTTTTCATCAGGTTATAGGCTTTTCTGTACCATTTCCCCGACGGATAGTTATAGCCTAAGACGGCGGCGCTTTTTTGCGCTTCTTCGGTCAGCCCCAAAATCAAATACGTTTCCGTTAACCTGTACAAAGCTTCCTGAACGTGATCCGTCGTCTGGTATTCTTTGACCACGCGGATAAACCGGTTCATGGCGGCCAAATGCATTCCCTGACGCAGATAAAAACGTCCGACAGACATTTCTTTTCCCGCCAGATGGTCGTTTGCCAATTCGATTTTGACGGCGGCGTCCTTTGCATAGTCGGTCAAAGGAAAGCGCGTAACAACCTGTTGCAAAGCTTCCAACGCGGCGACGGTCATCTTTTGGTCTCTGCGGACGTCGGAAATTTGGTCGTAATAGCACAGAGCTTTTAAATAATACGCATAAGCGGCGTACGTATTGCCGGGATAAAGCTGAATAAAGCGATCCAAAACGACGATGGCGTCATCGTATTCTTTTTTGACGTAATAAGTGAACGCCAACATGATTTGCGCGCGGGGCGCCCATCTGGAATAGGGGTAATAGCGTTCGATGGCGTCGAATTCGTTTCCCGCTTTGGTGTATTCTTTGTTTTTAATCAGCAAATCCAATGCGCGGTTATACAAAATTTCGGGCGGAGTGGTTTCGGGATTGGGCGGTTCGGGCAAAGCGCACGCGCCGAAAACAGCCGGCACGGACAAGCAAAGCAATATGCGGGCGCGTTGCAAAAAGGTCATTTTAAGGTCCTGTCGAAAAGAAAACCGTTCTTTGTTATAGCGTTTTCACAAGGGGGAACGCAACTTTTTAAAAAGGAAGAATCGTTAAAAATTATAATTGACCAAACACGTTTTGGACTGCATATAAGATCGCCACGGTTCGGCGGCGGAGCTTCCGCCGTTTCTGCGATTTCCGAACATTGCGACCAAATCATATCCGACCGATCCCGCATTGACGGTGGCGACGTTGGATTTTACGCCGCGGATGGATGAAAAATATCCTGTTTCCTTGACATTGTTTGAAAAGATACAGGAAATCAAGGATTGAGGGACTTCATTAATTTTTTCGACGGCGTCGTGCAGATTGTCATATTTCATGACAAACAAAACCGGCGCCAGCAGTTCCGTTTTAACGATTTCTGTTTGTTCGGGCATTTCCGCGACGGCGGGGTGGACGTAATAGGCATTATCGTAATTGCCGATCATCAGCCTGTTTCCGCCGAATATTTTTCCGCCTTCGTTTTGAGCCTGATCCAACGCCAAGCGCATATTATTATATGCTTCTTTATCGATCAGGGGACCGATTTGCGTTTGTCGTTCAAAGGGGGAATTCACATAGATCAGGTTTAATGAATTTTTTAAACGTTCCATGACGGTGTCATAAACGTCTGTGTGGCAGAACAGGCGTTGCAAAGACGTGCAACGTTGTCCGCAATCGACGATCGTGCTTTTGACCAGATGGCGAACGGCCAGATCGATGTCGGCTTCGGGCGTAATGATGGCAGAGTTATTGCCGCCCAAAGCAACCAAAGAGCGTCCCATTCTCATTCCCGTTTTTCCGACCATGGTTCGAGCCATGGCGGGAGACCCCGTCGCGCACAACAGGGCGATTTTCGGATTATCGGCAAGGATGGTTGCTTCTTCATGTCCGCACACGACGAACTGGCTGAGGTATTCCGGGCAATCGGCGCCGATTTTTGCCATGGCGCGCCGCAACAGGGAATTTGCGGCAAAAGCGGTCAGGACGGTTTTTCTGGACGGGCGCCAAATGACCGAATTGCCGCAAGCCAAAGCCAGCATGGCATGCATTGTCCATACGCGCAAAGGCAGGTTAAACGACGTAATGATGGCGACGGGGCCGATCGGCAGCCACGTTTCCAACAAAGACAGATTGCTCGTTTCCGTAGGAGCCGACACGCCGGTCAGGCGTTGAGGCAGTCCTGAAACATAGCTGCAGACATCAACGGATTTTCTGATTTCAATTAAAGCGTCGTCGTAAATTTTTCCTGTTTCTATAACGATCAGTCCTGCCAAATCGGCGGCGTGATTTTTTAATTCTTCGGCGAACGCGCGGATCAGGGCGGCGCGGTCATGAGGAGAGACGAACTTCCATTCTTCAAAGGCGTGAGCGGAACGTTCGACGGCTTTTTCGACCTGAGCGGAATCATTGAACGGAAAGGAAGCGATTTCCTTTCCGTTCACGGGAGAATAATCAACGCAATTGCCGCCGTTGATATAATCGGCATCCAATTCCAAACGGTTAATGATTTCGGCAATGCGCAAATGCATAAGGCTTGTTACTCTAAGAAGATCGGACGGATGGGCATACCTTCGGCCAAAGTTTCTTCTTTGGTAATTTCGATAAAGCCGTCTTTTTTAACGTCCAGCTCGGCGCGATAGACGGAATCGCCGTACAGCATGATGACGTCCAGCTTAAATCCGTCGGGCGTTTCTTCGACCTTTGCGGGGCGGATCAGGCGCGTTACGGTTTTGCGCTGTTCGGGGGTCGGCGTGTTGGTAAAGGTTTCGTCATCGACTTTTTCGACCAAACGCAGGGAACCCTGTTCCGTTTGAACGGCGCCCAGAACAAAAGTGGCGTAAGGAACGACCGTTTCGGCGTTCAACACCAATCCGGCGCGGGCATTGTTTTCAAAAATCGGGTCGCGCGTGCCGTTCAGCTTGACCACATCCCAATTCGGAGCGGAACCTGCGACCAAATATTGCATCGTTACGGGGGGGATGGAAGAAAACGTCGTGGCCTGAACCAATTTAAAATTCTTATAAAAGGGCAGCTCCGCCATTTCGACATGAGAACGGTCTTCGCTGAACAGTTTCAGCGAGCTTTGTTCATTGATTTTTTCAATCAGGCTGGGGACATTTTCATCTTGTACGTCAATCCAGTTATACTGGGCCATAATCATTCTCCGTCATACAATTACACGGGGGGAACCCCCGATACATAAAGGGAATTTTAATCGCCCTTTAAGAGATTGTCCAGAAATCTATTTATTTTCGGCGTTATTTTTTGCCGCTTTTACCAGAAAACCCTCCACGGGATTGCCGTCTTCGGTTCTGAGATCCGCTTGCGTCAATTCAATCAAATCAAAGCCGGCGTCGCCAAGTTTGTGTTCGATTTCAAGGCGATTGTGGGCAAAACGTCCCGTCGGTTGCAAAAGGTATCCCGCTTTGTTTGTTTTTTCAAACGTTGCCAGCATTGTTCCGCCGTTTTTCAATGCGCCTAAAACAGCGCCAACAGCTTCTGAGAGTTCGCCGAAATAACACATGACGTCGGCAAGGACGACTAAATCAAAACTTTCCCGATGATTGTTTAAATACTCGACGATTTCTCCGGTTTCAAGCTCATCGTACAGCCCCGTGTTTCTTGCCGTTTGAACCATTTTTTCGGACAAATCGATGCCGGCAAGAAAACCGGCGTAAGGTTTAAGTATCGCGGCCAACCGTCCCGTGCCGCATCCCGCATCCAATATTCTCAGCCCGCTCCGGCATTCTTTTAAAACGTTTTTTATCAGGTCGGGAACGCGGTAGGACAGGGCGTTCAGAGTTTGGTCAAACGTCGGAGAAAACGCATCAAACAATTCTTTGACATATTCGGGATCGGCGCGGTCGGTTTGTTTTCCGTTCAGAGAATCCGCCAAATGGCGGGCGATCTTGTCGTCGGGATATGCCGATGCCCATTTTTCACAAAGGGCTTTGGCTTCTTCGGGACAGTTTTCGTGGGCATACAAATCATAAAGGGCGCGCGCCAGATTATGGCGCACGGTTTCGTCGTCGGGATTTAAGACCAACGCATTAAAATAAAGCCCGACGGCTTCCTTTAAATCTCCCGCGGCGCGGACGGCCATTGCCAGATTGTTGCAGGTTTGGGCTTGTTTCGGGTTGATTTGGAATGCTTTTCTGTAACATTCCAAGGCTTCTTCATAGCGTTCGCGTTCAAAAAGCAGCGCGCCGAGATTGTTGTAGGCTTCGACGAATTTCGGATCGATTTTGATCGCCGTTTTAAAAGCGGCTTCGGCGTCCCAATGTTTGCCGAGCTTTGTCAGGACGTTTGCGCGGTTGTTATGCGCGTCAGCCATGCGGGGCGATATTTTTAAAGCGGTATCATAAGATGCCAAAGCATCTTCATAACGCTTTAAACATTCCGAAACGATGCCTTTTCCGTTCCAAAAATCCGCGTTTTCTGGGGCATGTTTCAAAGCGCGTTCGTACAGTTCCAAAGCTTTTTCAAACCGGTTTTCCATTCGTTCGCATACGGCCAGCTGGGCGGCGGCTTCGGCATTGTCTTCTTCGGCGTTAAGGGCTTTTTCGAACAGTTCGCGCGCTTCGTTTATTTTACCGTCTTCGCGCCGCATCAGCCCCAGATTGATCAGAGCAGGGGTAAATGCGGCATTAAGCTTTAACGCCTTTTGAAAATAAGTTTCGGCGGTTTCCCTGTCACCCGAAGCCCTGTAAATCAGCCCCATGTTATTATAAGTGTCGGGGTATGAATCGTTTAACTTCAGGACTTCCTTATATTGTTCCAACGCTTCTTTGGGCTTTTTCGCGTCGCACAGCGCCTGAGCCAGCGTAAAACGGTAAGACGCCGCATTCGGATTAAGGCGAACGGCTTTATACAAAAACTCCAACGCGGAATCGGGAGCGTTTTTTTGCAAAGCGATCATTCCGATTAAATACAGCAAATCGGCGTTTTGCGGAGAAATCTCCAGCAGGCTGCGATAGATGTTTTCCGCATCGTCCAACCGTCCCGCCTGATGCAGAGCGACGGCATTTTGAAAAAAGACGTCAAAAGACATTTTCAAGGCTCTTCCGAATGAAAAATTGACTTATACTCTAGTCGAGTCTATGAATAAATACCAGAACGAGTTTTAACCGCAGGCAATACTATGGCAAATCAGGAACAAGATACTGACAACGAACTGCCCGAAAACAGCGCGAAACGCGTGAAACGGGTCAAAGCCGAAACGGCCGTTCCCAAAGACGAATCTTCGGTGGCGTTTTATTTGAACTCTTCTTTGTTCGTTTTTTTCGTCACATCGTGGATGTTCGCGAAATTCCTTGATTCGAACGGCTATCCGCTGGTTTTAAATGACGAGTTGCTTCCCGAAGCCGTTGCCGTTTTCGGCGGATTGTTTGTTTTTTCCTTTTTATGCCTTTTCCTTTTATCGTTTTCGCGCTTTGTTTCCCGCGTGTTTTTAAGCGTGGTCGCGGGGGTGGCGGCGGCTTATCTGTTGGGGTTGTACAGTTCGTATAACATCGGCGAATATTTGGCGTCGTCTTTGGATTTTTTGCCGCGCCGTCAGTTGCATGCATTGGCTTCGGGCGGGAATTTTGCCGTCGGGATTATTGCGGGAATAGCCTTTTTCATTCTTGTGAACATTTTAAGGGGCGGCGCCATGGCATTGTTGTCTTTGCCGGCGTTGTGCGCCTTGTTCGTTATCTTTAACAACAGTGCCGCCGAAAAAATTCCGAACGTTAAGGAAAACAAAGCTTCTATCGCCGCAAACCGGGATGATGCCAAATCCGAAAACGTCGTTTATCTGGTTTTGTCCGACCATGCGGGGTATGCCTATGCTTTGGAAAAATGGCAGCCGAAGTCCGTCGGTAATCCGTCGGCGGACAAGTCGCCTTATTTTATCAATGATTTCTATCAGGCGAATAATTTTACGTTTTTCCCTCACGCATATTCCCTTTTCCAGGATAAATACAGAAGCGTTGCCTCCGTTGTGAACCCGTCGCAGGACAAAATAGGAAACGAAATGTTTTCGCGCGGGACATCCTCTTATTATACGGCATCTGACGAAGCGCGCGTCACGCTTTCGAAAAACGAAACGTTTAAAAAGCTGAAAGATTCAGGCTATAAGCTGAACGTTTATCAATCTTATCCGATTAATTATTGCGACGGCGCCGAAGGCAAACGCATTGACAGATGCGTTACGTATCCCGCACCGATGGGGGCGCTGTATAATGCGGATTTATCCCTGTTCTCAAAGGTATTGTTGCTGACGGGGCATTGGATGGATTCTTTCCCGCCGGGACGGTCGTTCATTGATTACGTCAGGAAAAAGCTTTTGGCACATAAAATCAAAGTCAACGATTTTCCGTTTGTGGGCAATCCGTATGCGCGTTCTTTGGCCGTAGGTCAGGAACAAATGCTGTTGCGTTTGCGCGACGACGTCAAAAATGCCAAAGGAAAGAACGTCTTTTTCGCGCATGTTTCTTTGCCCGGAGAACCGTACGTTTATGACCGCTTTTGCCGTTTGAAAAAAGATCCTCAGCTTTGGCGGTTGAATAAAGCTTACGAAGGCGTTGAAGAACCCAAAGAAGAAGAACGCCGCTGGGATGCGTATAATCAACAGCTGTTTTGCACTTATGCCCAGATTAATGCCGTTTTAAAGGATTGGGAGGCTTCGGGGGACTTAAAGCATACCAAAATCATTATTCACGGTGATAAAGGCGCCAGCATTATGCCTTCGGCAAAAGATTTACTGCTGACGGCAAAGGTGGATCAGGCTTTGGAACGCGTTAAACGCAATTCTTCGACAACCTTTGCCGTTTATTCGCCGAACGCCAAAAAAGGCGAAGTCAAACCGAACCCGTGCGATTTGGGGACTTTGGCAAAGCTGTACCTGTTCGGGGAAAAATCGGAAGCCTGCAAGTTGCCAGATTTGAAAAATTTCGGCGAAGAAGAAAAATCGAAATTGCAAAAATGGCTGACATCGCCGATCGCGGGCATCAATTATACGCCCAAGGAAAAGTATGCCAAAACGTATGCCGATTGGTTGGATATGGGCGGTCAGTCGTCTTTGGCTGCTGCCGAACGCCGCTATAAAGCGATGAAGGGCAGAAAAACGGCAAATGACAAGCTGAATTTCCTTGAACCGCCCGCGGAACGGAAATCGACGGATACGCTGAAAATACAAGGGGAAGATTCCGCGAAACAAGAAGTCGTCGTGCCCGTGCCCGAAGAACAAACGCCTTCTGCGGAACAAACGGCAACGTTACCCGAAATGCCGGGCGAAACCGTGCCTGCCGTAACGGATGATGATACTCAGGAAATCCATGAACCTCAGGCTGAATCCGTCGATGTCATTTTTGAACAAACGCCGTCGGAAGCTCCGAAAAAAATAGAGCTGCCAGAAATCGATCCCGAATTTGCCAAAAGCAAATGGAAACTGGTCGAAGAAGCCGATGCCAAACCCGAGGAAAAAAAACAGCCTCTGCCACAGGACGAAGCGGAAAACAAACAACCCGCAACGAACGAGGTTGTTCCTTTGCCGCAGGAAAACGTTCCCGCTTCCGTTTCGGAAGAAAATAAAACGACGGCTGAAGACGGTAATGCGGCGGGCGATATTGTCGCTTTGCCCGATTTAGGGGCTCATCCCGTTCCGGAAGCGGCTCCCGTTCCCGAGGCGCAAGTATCGGAATTGCCGCCGTTACCCGAAAATTTGCCGATACAAGAACAGATCCTTTCCGTAAAAGAATCGGAAACTTCCGCTCAGCCGAAAGCTCAGGAATTTTCGGTTCAGCAAAACGTTCCCGAAGTCGGTGAGGGCGTCATTGATTTGCCCGATTTGCCGTTGCCGGAAGAAAATGCGGAACCTGAACAAAACAGCAATGTTCAGCCTCAGGAAAAAACGGCGGCGGCAAACGCCGGTGACCAAACGGCAAACGCCGTGCAGCAACCCGCTTCCAAAATTCCTCCCGAGCCTCAGCCGTCTCTTGAAATCCGTTCCGAAAGCTTTGAAGCGGATTTTGATTTCCCCGAACCCGAAATTGAACCGCAACAGGAGGCGGTTTCCGTGACGGAACAAGCCGACGAGGCCGTTCCGGGAACGACACTACAAACGACTTCCGCACCGGCGCAGGATTCTGACGTCGCTCAGACGGAAAGCGTTCCTTTACCCGCGCCTCAACAAACGGCAAACGAAGAAATTGAAGAACTGTTGGAAGAAGACGTAACGTTGGGAATGCCCTCATTGAATTTGGGCGATGAGGCAACGTCCAAAGACGTCAAAGCGACAATTAGCGAAGCCGTAACGGCGACGGATGCGGTTCAGGAACAAAAAACGCTTCAATCGGAACAAGAGCCTGCGGTGACAAAGCCCGCGGATCAGAAATCGGCGGAACAGAAACCTGCAGAGTTAAAACCGACGGAAACGACTTCCGAAACGGTAGCTCAGACGGTTCAGGAAACATCGGAACAGGAATCTGAAAAATCGAACGCTCCGACAAAAGCGACGGCAACGGCACCCGTTGCGGAAAAAGCGTCTCAGTCGCCGACCGCCGAAGCAAAAACAGAAACTTTGCCTGCCGCACAAACGCAAAAACAGGACGAATCTTTGAAACAGGCGCCTGTTGCATCAACACAGCCTGCTGCACAAAAAGCTGATCCTCAAACGGTAAAAGCGCCCGAAAAAGCAAAAGAAAAAGCAAAAGACGTATCGGCGCAAAAAACCGCGACGGCTCAGGAAAAAGCTCAGGAACCTCAAAAGAAACAAGATGCTTCAACAAAGCAGCCTGTTTCGTCTTCCGGGCTTGTTAATAAGGATGATCTCGACATAACAAGGGAAATCGTCACGGAACGCATTTCTCCGGTTACGGGACAGAAGGAAACGTATATTTTCATTGAACGCAAACGCAATCCGAACCGTTTCAGGAAACGTTTCCCCGTTCAAAAGGAATTGAAGGACGATTCTTTGTCGCGTTCTTTGCCGCAAAAGGTCTTGGACGAGGAAGAACAAAAAACAAAGCTGACGAAAGAAGCGCGCCCGCAGGTTCCCGAAAAAACATTGTCAACCGAAACGGCAAATCCTGATTCCATTAAACAAACAAAGCAGGAAAAGACCGTCGCACCGTCAAAGCCTGCAACGCCGAAGCCTGCTTCTCAACCGATACAGGGGCGTGAATTGGGATCGGGCGGTTTGGAACACATTTCTTCGGAAACGAAGGCACCGATTCCTCAAGGACGCGTTTTATAATAATGTTTTAATAAAGCGCTTTTTGTGTTAAACTGAACGGGTCTTAAAAGGAAAGAGAATTAAGGGCTGATCGGATGCCCGCCGCCTTTGTGGGAAAGAAGCGGCAAATTTAAGTATCAAAACTCTTTCAAAGGACTAAACCATGACAGAGAATCAAGCGTTTCAGCGTATTCGGCAAGAGCTGAAGGACAATCGTGTTGTTGTCTTTATGAAAGGGACGCCTGCCAAGCCGCGTTGTGCGTTTTCAGCAGATGCGGCTCAGTGCTTAAAAGCCGGCGGCATTTCATATAAAAGCGTTGACGTCTATTCGGATCCGCAGTTGTTTGACGGCATTCGCCAATATACGCACTATATGCATTTCCCTCAGATGTTTGTTGACGGTCGCTTTGTCGGCGGCAGCGACAGCGTTCACAAGCTGGCAATGAAAAAACAGCTCTGACGAAGGGTTTTCATAAAAAAATAAGCCCTGATTGAAGGGCTTATTTTTTTGATAGAGGTACGTTTTTTCGGTGCGGGTTTTGTTTTCTTCAGGCAAGGAAAACAAAAGTAGAAAGCCTATCTTAATGAACGGATTCTTTTGGGAAAAAGCTATATTCTTTTTTGTAGAATTTTCTTAAGTTGTTAAGAAAAGATTCAAAAGAATACAATTTTGATAATATTTCTTTGTGTTTTTCAATGATTAAATTGTATTCATCTTCATTGTTTAATAAGTTCCTAATATCATTAGGTAGCTTTTCAGCCATTTCTTCATAAGAGGAATAAACATTTTTGAGATTTTTAAAATCGTCGGACGGAAAAAAATCAGGGTTATACACACTGATTCCGATGGATTCGACAGCGAGCGGATCACAGAAATAACCGTCAAGACCTTCACCGAAACTGATAACACAAAAAGCTCTTGAGATCAAATCCAAGTATTTTTTAAAGGTTAAATTTTTTACGGTAATAATTTTAAAGTTTTTTAATTCTTCGCGAATTCTTTTTTCAATTTTTTCTTTATAGCAGTTTTCATCAGGAGAGAAAACGATAATTTTTTCTTTTTGTTTGAATGTTCTGCGCGGAGAATGCTTTTTTTCAATAAAAACGGAAAAGTGATGTAACGGAATCCCAAATTGATCACAAGTATTTTGGTTCGCATAACTGTCGTGAGCAGTAGTTTGCGTAATGTTTTTTGTGAGAAGGAATAAATCTTTAAAAAATTTTCGTTCTGGCATTAAGAGTATATTCTGATTTAAAATATTTATTTGAAGCTTTCTGTTTGGTGCTTTCAGAAAAGATTTTTGTTCTTCGGAAAACCAAGAATAAATAACACCAGAAACGAATTCAGGGATATGTAAAATAATTTCATCAGGATTTGCATAAGCAACAGCTTGGTCAAAACGCCAGATTTTTTCATCATTTTGAAAAAGGCGGTTTTTTACATAGGTTGCTGCCCCTGGAAACGTGCATAATATAGTAGCGGCATCTGGGTTTATAATCCTTGAATACTTACACAGGGAAAATATGGACATTATTCCACCGTTAATTTCTTCCTTTTGAGGGATAAAAAAAACGATTAGCTTTTTGCAATTTTTTAAAGTTTTCTTGTCGTACAAATCTTGTCTGAAATAAACCGACTTCGTTTTTATTTTTTTAGCCAATGCTTTTGTTTTTCTAAAATATCTTCCAAAGATTGACATGATAAGAACTCCCGATATAAAAAGATTTTTTTATTTTGATGTCTTCTAGAACAAGGGGGCTTTTTAGAAAGGATCAGAACACGACCTTTCTTGACATCTGGCGGATCAGGTCAAAGCCGTCCCAGTCCAGACTGAAATCCATTGATTTTCCGACCGGCACCGCGCGGTCTGTCCCTTTGGGGGCGGCAGTCGCGAAAAAGTCGGACAATTCTTCTTTTGTCAGGCCGATATATGTCATTGTTTGGCATTTTTCGGTGCATACGGGGCAAATATCTTTTAATTCGTTTGCATCGTATTCAAAGAAAAAGCCGCTGTTATATTTATAATCGGGCAGGTCGTAAGAAAGCTCTTTTACCGTAATGCGCGTGATTAAATTGTCTTCGGTCGGGATCAGTCGAACGTCTTTTTTTGCGGCGGTACGATAAAAAGCCGCTAACTTTCCGACGGCTTGAACGGGAGCAAGGGTGTATTTTTCTTTTGCCAGCGCATGAATGTTGTCCCAAAAAAGTTTTTTGGCTTTTTCTTTTTCCCGTCCCATCCAGATAATAATGCGTGGCGACGTGCAGGCGTTTTGGTCGCTGAAAAACGTGTCGTTGTAAAAATCTTGTGCCGTTCGGGCTTTGTTTTCGATTTTCAGATATTCGTCGGCATTGATGACCAAAATCGAATGGCGGTCGGCAAACGTGATTTCCGTCGCGCGCGGTTTTAACGGCGATCGGCGCATTTCCGAAATCGTCATATCTCCGCCCCAAACGATGCGCACGTCGCAAATCGCGGACAACATATCCGAAACGGCTTTGTCGGGCGCATATTTGACCATACAGACATAAGGGGCAAGAAAACGGAATTCACCGTTCAACAATTCGTTGACGGCATTGCAAATGACATTGACCTGTTCAAAATCTTTGGCGGGCAGACGGACGATATTGGCGTTTCCCGCTAACAGTCCGGCGGCAAAGCTGAACGCGAAATTGACGGGAACGTTGGACGGTGTTGAATGAAAGGCAATGCCTCTGCCCAGCCTGTGATTTAAATCGTCGTATTTTTCTTTTTCTTTCAGTAACGCGGATTTCCGGCACCAAAAAGCAAAAGTCGCCACATCCGACCATGCTTTTCCCGTTTTAAGCAAAAGCGCGGACAGGGCGTTCAAAAAAGAAACCGCATCGTTGCTAAACGGCGGCAACGCTTTTAATTCGGACATGGCGGCAAGAATATCCGCGTTTCCGACAATGAATTGTTCAGAATTTAACGGCATAGGTATCGCTGCATCCTCTGATTTCTGCATTTTTTAAACGTCCGAAAATTTTAAAGTATTTTCCTTTTCTGCCGCAGGGACAGTCGTCTTCGCCCAAGACGGCGCCTTCGTCTTCGGTCAGCAAAGAATGTCCGGGGTAAGATTCCGGCAACAAAGAAACGACTTGAATGATGCCTTTTTCGCCGTTTTCAGCCAACGAAAAATCATGTGCGCGCCTGACGGCAACGTCCGAAAAAACAGACGCATGCAAATGTCCGCATTCGCACTGCATATAAATGCAACCCGTTTGTTCAACCATGCCGTAATAATCATGAATGTCCGACAATCCGCAAACATCTGTCAGCCTTTTTTGGAATTCTGCGGCGCTGACGGCTTCTTGGATCAGTTTCTTCCATCCGCCGCCGTGAATGAGGATACCGTTTGACAAATCGATTTTAACGTTGCTTTTCAACAGTTCTTTGTAAAAATGCTGCCACACCATAAACGTAAAACCGAACAACAGTATTTTTTGCCCCTGATGCCGCTCCAAGAAAGCCCGTACGGCGTCAAAATCGATTTGCATATCGTCGTTTAAAGCATAAGTTCTGTCCGCGCCAAAGATGGAAAACCCTAAAATTCCGGCACCTCTGGCAGAGAACATGGCTCTGTTTTTTATGACGGATGGGCTGTCGATAATCAGCATCGGCAGGCGAGCGGCACCCGTAAATTCGGAAACGATTTTTACCAAAGTTTTTTGCTGATTTGCCGCGGTCGTTTTATCCAAACAGATTTTGGATACGGCTTGCCCCGTCGTTCCGGAAGACGTCATCGTTTTAAATATTTCTTCGTCGGGGATGCTTTTCAGATCAAGCTCTTTGAACAAAGAAACGGGCAGGAAAGGCAAATCCGTCCAATCGCGGACTTCATTGAAATCAAAGCCTTTTCCGTTCAGCATATTTCTGTACAGCGGGCACGCATCATAATGTTTGTGTGTCAGGCGCAGCAGAGCATCCGTCAAAAAGCGTTTTTTTTCTTCTTTGTTCACGCCGAAGGGCGGCAAAGACAGAGCCGTTTCAAAATCACTCATTGATTTTCTCCAACGCGGCGTAAAGAGTTTTTCCCGCCTCGTTTTTGGGGATTTTTTCCAAGTACGAGACGCGGAATGCCGTCGGGTTTAAACGGCTTTTTTCGGCGATAAAGGCTTTAACGTCTTTGATATCGTCTTCATTTGTTACGAAAATATCCATACGGTCGTCCCGCCCCGTGCAAGCGCAATCCAAACCGTTGAAATGCGATTTGATCAGCCGTTCGGTTTCATCCAGATTGACGCGATTGCCAAAGATTTTAAGGAATCTTTTTTTGCGTCCGACGATATAGAAAAATCCGTCATCGTCGAATTTAGCCATATCTCCCGTAACCAGCCGTCCGTTTCGTTCGTCGCCTTTGATTAAATCTTCGCCTTTTTCGGCATAGCCGAGCGTGACGTTATCGCCTTCATAGACCAGTTCTCCGACGGTATCGGGAGCTGTGATTTCATTTTCTTGCGTATCGATCAGCGTAAATTTTCCGCCCGGAATGGCAATTCCCATAGAGCCCGCTTTTTCCAAAGAATTTTGCGCGGGCAGCCAACCCATTCGCGCCGTTGCTTCGGTTTGTCCGTACATGACGACAAATTTTCGCCCGCTTTGAGCGGCGTATTCGGCGAATTTTTTATGCAATTCGGGGGACAGCTTTCCTCCGGCCTGCGTCATGGTACGCAATGTCGGAACGTCTCTGCGGAAGAATCTCAGCTTGTCCAAGATTTCATAAGTATAAGGAACGCCGCCGAACGATGTTGCGCCGAATTTATCGAACTGTTCCCAAAATTCGCGTTGCATCAAAGTCTTTGACGTTAAAATGACGGCGGCTCCGGCATCCAGATGCGTATTGACGATGGACAGCCCGTAAGTATAGTTCATCGGCAAAGTCGTAATGGCGCGTTCCGTATCGTCGATATTCAGGTACTCAACGATGGAAGCGGTGTTTGCTTCGATATTTTTATAGCTTTGGCGAACCAGCTTTGGCGACCCCGTAGACCCTGACGTTGTCAACAGCAAAGCCAAATCGTCGTGCAAAGGAAAAGGCGCGTCTTCGTTTAAAGAAACCAAAGAGTACCCGTAAGCTTCAAAGACAGGTTTTTCGTTGAAACGCTCTGCCGTTTGAGCGGGTGCCCAAATATATTGAGGACGATACAGGCGTAAGAAGTTATCCAACAATTCCGTATCGATATGAGCGTCCAGCATTAAAGGGACGACTTTATTTTTTAGAAACGAAACGTAGCCTGCCATAGAAGCGTAAGTATTCGAGCACAGACAAAACACCAACGTTCTGGGGGGCAAATATTGTTTCATTTCGTCGCAAAAAGCCGACAGGGAGGAATAAGTAAATTCCTCTCCGTCTTCGGTAATCGCGCAGATTTTGTTCGGGTAACGGTTAAAATTCCACATTGTACTTTTGGCTCAGGATTTCTTTTCCTTTTTCGAAAGAGCTGAAATCGATGATATCGTCGGTTTCCATCATGATATCGAACGCTTCTTCCAAAGCGGCGATCAGCCCCATGTGTCCGACGGAATCCCAAGCTTCGATGCTTTGGTATTTCAAGTTGGGGACATCGGCTTCGGGGACGTCAAAGGCTTCGACGAAGGCTTTGATATATTTTTCGTTATTGGTCATGATTTAATCTCCTGGTTCAGTTACATAGGTTACAGATTTTTATAGGCTTCGGTAATTTTTTCAGCGATTTGAGGAGCCGTCAAACCGCTGTTTTCAAGCAGACGCGGATATTCGTCGGCATGAATATAAGTATCTTCGGCGCCGATGATGCAAAGCGGGGGCGTTTTTTTCGTGCGCGTTGCCAATATTTCAGCAACGGCGCCGCCCAGTCCGCCGATAACCGATCCTTCTTCGACTGTAACGATCAATTTTGCCTGACAGGCTTCTTTGATCGCTTCAACGTCCAAAGGTTTAATGGTATGCATATCGACGACTTTTGCTTCGATACCGCGTTCGGAAAGGATTTCCGCGGCTTTTAACGATTGGTAGACCATGGTTCCCGTTGCAAAGATCGTGATGTCTTTGCCTTCTTTAAGGGATATGGACTTTCCGATTTCGAAATCGAAATCCTCGGAGTAGACAATCGGATTATGCGTAGCCCCGGTCAGTCGAACATAAACCGGCAAATCCGAATTTGCCAAAGACATGATCATTTTGACCGTTTCGGTGCAATCGGCAGGCGAGAGAACCGTCAAATTCGGAATAGAGCGCATAATGGCAATATCATTGATGCAGTGATGGGTAGCTCCGTATTCGCCTTGAGAAAAACCTGCGGACAACCCTAAAATTTTAACGCCCAGCTTCATATACCCTAACGTTACGCGGACTTGATCCGTGCAACGCATGGACATAAAGGGCGCCTGAGCGGTTACGAAAGGATTGAAGCCTTCTTTTGCCAATCCTCCGGCGACGGTAATCATATTTTGTTCAGATATGCCGGCATTGAAAAAACGGTCGGGATACGCATTTTTAAAACGCATCAAGCCAGAGTACGTTCCTTGATCGGCTGTCATGAAGATACTTTTTTCGTTTTCTTTTGCTACTTCAAGTGCGGCGATTCCGATGCAACCGTTTGCTCCGGTTAAAGACCAAGTTTTGATATTGATGGGGGAATATTTAATCATTGGTTTTCCTCCTGTTCCGCCATGGCTTGTTCATACTGTTCTTTGCTAAGTTTTCCGACGTGCCACTTAGGAACATTTTCAATAAAAGAAACGCCTTTGCCTTTAACAGTATTAGCGATGACGGCATACGGTCTTTCATGTTTTTCTTTCAGGGCTTCGTACAAAGCCGCAACATCGTGTCCGTCAACGGTTTTCGTGTCCCAACCAAAGCTTTTCCATTTAGCTTCCATGTCTTCCATAGAAATGATTTCGGTTGTTTTATCATCGCATTGCAATCCGTTTTTGTCTACGACGACAGTTATGTTATCCAATCGCAACTGAGGTGCGGCTAAAGCGCTTTCCCATATGGCGCCTTCGTTACATTCTCCGTCGCCCAATACGACGAAGACACGGGAGGAAAGGTTGCCTTTCATTTTTAACGCCCAAGCCGTTCCGATGCCGAGCCCGAGCCCTTGAGCCAAAGATCCGCTTGAAAATTCAATTCCGTGAGCGGGATTAATCGTCGGATGAACGCTTAACCAAGAACCGGTTTTTTTGTAAGAAAAGAGTTCTTCTTCGGAAATCAGACCGATTTGTTTAAAGACGGCGTACAAAGCCATAGCGCCGTGTCCTTTGCTTAAGATGAAGCGGTCTCTGTCTTCTTTTGTCGGATTTTTGGGATCAACGTTTAAGATTCCCAAATAAAGAACGGATAATATTTCCGGCAAGGAAAGGGCTCCGCCGATATGAGCGCCGATTCCGCCGACGTTATAAGTCATTTGGATAATGTCTTTGCGCATATTTTGCGCAGAAAGGCGAAATGCGGCAAATTTTTCGTCGTTTGTCATAAAAGGCCTCCGTCGATGCGAATGATTTGTCCGTTAATAAAAGAAGCTTCGTCAGAAGCCAAAAAAACGGCAGCGTTAGCAGCATCTTGTGCTGTTCCGATACGTCCCAGAACAGTGTGCTGTTCAAAATATTCTATCTCTTTCGAGCTCATTTCCTCTTTTTTCCCGGTATCCATCAGACTTAAAGCCAGAGCATTTACCCGAATACCGTAGCGTCCGCATTCGGCAGACAGATTTTTTGTCCATGAAATTAACGCGGCTTTTGATGCGGCATACGCGATTTGCCCTTCGTAAGTAATCAGTCCGCCGATAGATGCGATATTGATAATACTTCCCGATTTTTGGCGCATCATTATGCGTAAAATAAGCTGTGTTAATTCCAGCTGTGCAAAGAAATTAATGTCAAAGATTTCTTTAAATTTAGAAACCGGTGTTTGCATAAACATTCCCGAATACAAGATCCCTGCGGAATTAATAAGGATATCTACGGGAGTTTTTTTCAAAAACAAATCTTTAATGACAGACTTCATTGTATTCGTGTCCGTCATATCAAAAAATACGGGAGTGACAGAAACTCCGTGTTTCGTCGAAAGGTCAGAACACATATCCTTAAATTCGGAGGTCTCTTGCCTGGCGTGAGCAATGACGTTTGCCCCGCGCTTGGCAAATTCTTCCAAGAAGGCTTTGCCTAAACCGCGATTGGTTCCGGTAATGAAAACATTTTTTCCTTTCATGCGTTTTCCTTTTAAGACGGCATAAATTTAGCCATAACGGCAGGCATTACCATTTGAAATTCTGCTTTGCAAGTCAGGATCTTTTTGTCGTTTTTTATCAGGAAGGCCTTTCCTTCCGCTTTTGCCAGCCCGCGCCTGAAAGATTTTATTTCTGTTTCCATGAACAAACGGTCATTTGGGCGAACACCGTTTAGCAAGTCAACATTAATGAATTTTGAGGCGTATATGATATCAAGATCAGGATCGTTCAGCGCATGCATGCACAACAATCCTGTTTGCATAATGCATTCCAGCTGAAATGCTCCCGGAACGATGGGATCGTTTGGAAAATGACATTCAAAAAACCATTCATTTTCGGGGAAATCTCTGTATCCTTTTCCTGACTGACCCGGAATAATCTCGGCATGGTCAACGAAAACAAAGGGAGGAGTCATCCTTAAATAATTCAGGATGTCCTTTTTTTCCAAAATTATCGGAGACGAGAGATTCGTTTCTGTCATGGAAGTTTCTCCTTTTCAACAGGCAAAAATGCATTGATAAGCTCAGGGACAATTATTTGGAAAGAACCTTGACAGGCGAGTTCGTTTTTATTCGTTTTAAAAGAAAAAACGCTGGCTTCACCTTGAATTTTTACAAGTCCGCGTCTATTACTTAAAATTTCTGTTTGAATGTTTAGGTAATTTCCAGGTTCGACGTTTTTAAAAAAGGAGAAATCTTTAAAATTTCTCATGTAAAAGGATAAAGCCTGACTTTCAAACGAAGAAGCAACAGCCAGCGAAGCTGTTTGGGTTAAGGTTTCAACTAAAAAAATTTCCGGAACGACAGGTCTGTCCGTGTAATGGCACTTAAAGAACCATTCATTATGCGTGAATAGTTTTATCCCTTTTGCAGAAACTCCGGGAACGACCTCGGCATAATCGACGAAAATATACGGAGCCGTGTTTTTTAAGTATTTATTTATATTGGAAGAATCTATTATCAGAGGCATTTCTTAAACCTCGTTTTTGAAATAGCGGATCCAATATTCGACTTTTTCCTTTCTTGTCGGAATGTTTTGCGGTGTTTGAAAAATTGCCATACCGCCATTGTACAAGCCGTTCGTATTGACGATACAGCTTCCCCAAGATAATCCGACACCGAACGTACACATTAAAACACGCTTCATTTCGGACTTTAAGCAATCCAGCAATACGCTTAATACGGCGACAGTTGAACAATTTGCATATTTTTCAAAAGGCGTTGCAGGCGTTTTTTCGGCGGGAAGGTTCGCGTGTTTGCGAATGGTATTCACGATCTGCTTGTTTGCCTGGTGTATGGCAAACAGGTCAATGTCATCTTTTGTTAAACCGGCATACTCCAATATTTCAGAAATGCTTTTCGGACCGATTTCCATGGCGAAATTAAAGACGTCCATTCCGCGCATAACATCATCCCACGGATGCCAAACATTTCCGGCAGCATCGGTTACTTCTATGTCGGCGATGTCCTTTCGGATCGGCAGGCGGGCGGCTCCTGCAGGGATAATCAGTTTATCCCATTCTTTGCCGCGCGTCCCTGTCAGAAAATAAGCAGGGTTTTCCTGTTCGGAATATTCCAATAACGTCGCCGTACCGATATCGGACAGAAGCATAGATGTTATTCTGTTCCGTACATCATTCCGCATACTGGGCATTTCTCCGCCTAAAAGCAGAAGCTTTTTTACGGCACCAGCTTCAATCAAAGAATGTGCCGTTAATAACGCATTCGCCGTAGACGTGCAACCGCCGTTCATGTCAATACAGACGCAATGTTCGCTTAAGCAGAGTTTTCCTTGCAATAAACAAGAAGTTGTCGGAAGCGTATAGTCTGGCGTCGTTGAATAAAAGATCAACGCATCAATTTCGTCTGTATTGATGTTCATTTCTTTGAACAAGAGACGGGCGGCTTCTTCGCATAAATCTGCTGTTGTTACTCCCTCGTCAACGACATGGCGCGTTCCCAATCCCAGAATTTTTTTGTTGCGAGCCAGTTTTTTCGGGTCGTTGTCATAATATTGGATTTCATCGTCAATATTGATGACGCGTTCGGGGACGACGCCTTTTATTCCGGTTATTTTAACGTGGTTGAAACGGCACAGCCCCATTTATATTTCTCCGACTTTTAATGCCGGATTTCCCAGCATATAGCAGTTATGACGACATCCTTTATAAACAGCCGACAGCGGAGCGACTTTATTATTATTTCCGATTTTTGCATGCGGCAATATAACGGCATTCGTGCCGATGATATTGTCGTTGCCGATTTTTACGGCTCCGAGTACGGAAGAACGGGGACCAAAGAAATTGAAATCTCCGATTTCCGTATCGTGGCCGACAATGACATTGCTGTTAAAAACGTTTCCGTTTCCGATCGTCAGATTAACGCTACCAAAAAAGGGAGGAACGAAAATATTTGCCTCGCCGCAACAGACACTCGGATCAAGCGGGGTACAAATAATATTAAGGAAACGTACATCGCGTTTTTTTAAATCGTTATAGATTTTGCGCCTGAGTTCCGGATAACCCGCTCCGATAACGGCATATTCGTCATCTTTAAAGACATGGTCGCTTTCTTCGCCCAAGTAGAATTTCTGCAAGTGTTTATAGTCGACTGTATGTCCGTACCCGCCGTGCCCTAAAAAGCCGCCGAATTCAACGGAAGGATCGTAAGATTTCATTACGGACAGGTGGTTATAACATTCACGGGCGAAGCCGTCACCGCCGACGATAAACACTTTTTTCATGCTAATAGGTTCCGCAATCTAAAATATAGTTTTGCCCCGTAATCCACTCCGCTTTGTCGGATAACAGGAACACAATCAGGTTCGCCGCATCCGAAACTTTCCCAAAGCCGAAGGGATACTTGCTTAACGAAGTTTCCAGATAGTCGTTATTAGAAGCATCGTTAAGCATCGGTGTTTGAATAAGCGAAGGCGATATGGAATTAACTCGAACCCCTTGAACGGCGGTTTCTCGGGCGATTGTCTTGAGTGACGCTGCCAAAGCGGCTTTTGCTCCGGAATAAGCGGTCATTCCTTTTTCACAGACAATTCCTCCGATTGAAGAGATGGCGACGATTGCAGAACCTTTTCCATTGTTGTTACGACGGTCAACAAAGCCCTTGGTCATAAAAATCGGAGAAAAATAGTCAATGTCGAACATTCTTTTAAGAGAGCTTAAATCCACAGCCTGTAAAGGTTCGGTCGCAGAAATGCCTGCGCATAACGCCATTCCTTGGAATTTGCCGTACTTGTTCTTCAGCTCTTTAACGTATAAAGGCAGATTTTCAATGTCTTCCGTTAAATCCTTCGCTTCGGTAAAAACGGCATCGGGATATTTCGCTTTGGCTTTCATCGCATCCAAACGCTCCTGATTGCGTCCGATGCCGATGACGGTTGCTCCCAGCTCGTTTAATAACAGAGCAACGCCTTCGCCGATACCCGAAGACGCCCCCGTTACGATAAAACGTTGTTCCCGATCAAAAGATATCATTCTTCAATCTTTCCTTCGGCTTTGTCCATCAGTTCTTTTACCGTGTGCAAAGACTTCATGTCCGTCAAAGACAATTTTACACCGAATGCCTTGTCATAAAACGCCATGACAGCCATCTTTGACAAAGAATCCCATTCTTCGTAATCGTCCAATACATCCGTTTCGCATACAGGATCGTCGCGCTGCAATACGTCCTGCAATTCGGCTAAGTATTCGGCTTTTTTCATAACATACACTCCTTATTATGATGTTTCCTGGATTTTCTTTTTCCAATATTCAATCAGCTCCTGCCGCGTCGGATGGTCGGCAGGTTTGACATAGGTCTTTACCCCAGTGCAAGAGGTCTTGTCCAATTTCAAAACAACGGTTCCCGTAACCAATCCGTTGCCGAACCCGGAACAAACGTAAGGCTTGTCCGAAAAAGAATTCGTTTCGGAATACAGTCCTGCCAAAGTCGTCGGTATGGAACACATCGTACTGTTTCCATAAGTTTCAAAAGCCGCATACGGAGCCTTTTCTTCGGGGAACCCCGCAGCAGCCGCCACCGTTTGAACGATTTGTTTGTTTGCCTGATGCAAACATAAGCAAGCGGTGTCTTTTTCTTCCACTTTTGCAAACTCCATCGTTTTACGGATGTTTTCGGGAACGGCATTCATCGTAAAATCAAAAACGGCAAGACCGTTGAGATAACCGTTGACCAATTTTGTTTTGTATCCGCGCGGCGTATCGATGTGTTCCGTCAATACGGCATTGTATTCGTCACTCATCGGCTTTCGGTAATCAAATGTCAGGCGGGCGGCTCCGGCAGGCGTAAGGATGGCTTCCACGCCGTCACTGTAAGTTTCAATGCCGAAGGATGACGTGACTTCGTCGGGCGAATATTCCAAAAGTGTCGCACTTCCGCCGTCGCCGAAAATAGGCGCAACGTTTCTGTCGGCAACATCAATCTTTTTGGTCGGCGTGTCGCCGTTTAACAATAAAACGCGTTTATGAATCCCGCTTTCAATCATTTGTGAGGCAATCCATAAACCGTAAACCCATCCGACACATCCCTGTACGGCTTCCGTTGCGGTGCATGAACGCGAAAGCCTTAAACGGCGGTGAATGTCATAAGTCGTACCGACCCCGCGATAATCAGGTTTTTGAACTACAAAAATCAGAGCATCTACGGTTGAACGGTCAATGTTTTTAAGCGAAAACAAATTTTCCGCCGCGGCAACGGCCAAATCCGAAGCGGTTACGTCTTCATCACTGATACGGCGTTTGTAAAAACCGACCATTTTTCTCATGCGATCGATTTTCTTGACGCTGTTGCCGTAATATTCGGCTTCGTCATAGATGTTGATTTCCTTTTCGGGGACAACGACGCTTAGTGCCGTAATCGCCACATGTTTAAATGATGCAAAACTCATACGATTTCTCCGCATATCCGGATGATGTCGTTCTCATGCAATCCGACAAACAAAGGCAGACAGGCAATCCGTTTTGAAATATCTTCCGACATGGGGCAGGTTTCCGCATTTTCCAGGTAAGGCAACCCGTTCAGGCTGGGATAAAAATACCGGCGCGGGTATACACCGATCTTTTCCAATCGCGCGAATGCCGAAAGCAGTTCTTTTTCGCTTTCAAAAATGACGGGATAATAAGCGTAATTGTATTCTAAATCTTTTTGTTTTTTCGGACGGCGGATTTTGCCGTTCAGCTGATCATCATACATTTCGCAAATCCGTTTTCTTTCTGCCAAAATTTCTTTTAAGTGAGCAAAAACCGCCAATCCCATCGCCGCATGAAATTCCGATTGCTTGCCGTTGATGCCCAAACGGAAATGTTCGTCTCCCAAATGTCCGAAACGCTTAATTAAATTTAACGCTTTGTCTTCGGCTGCGTTTTTAACGATAATCGCGCCGCCTTCCACGGTATGAAACAGCTTTGTCGCATGAAATGACAACGTTGACGCATCGCCGTAAGAAGCCAATGCCTTGCCCTTATAAACCGAACCGAAAGTATGAGCGGCATCATAAATGACTTTCAAATTATGTTTTTCGGCGATTTTTTGAATTTTTTCAACGTCACAGGCATATCCGAAAACATGAACGGGCATGATGGCTTTTGTATTCGGCGTAATCAGGCCTTCGATTTTTTCGGGGTCAATCGTAAAATTATCCGTTTCGATGTCGGCGAAAACAGGCGTGCAACGTTCCCATAAAATGCTTGAAACCGTGGCAACGTAAGTGAACGGAGTCGTAATAATTTCGCCCCCGTCAATATCCAAAGCCTTTAACACCAGCTGTAAAGCAATCGTTCCGTTCGTTACGTAATGGAGATAAGGAGCGTTTAAAAACGGTTTAAGCGTTTTTTCCAGCTCATTGACCAAGGGACCTTGGTTCGTTAGGATTTTGTTTTCGTATATTTTTGAAAAGTAAGAAAACAGTTCGTCTTTTGGCGGCATATACGGCCGTGTAACGTAAACTTTTTCCATTTAAGAGTCGCCCTTGTTTCAAAACAGGAAATCTGTTTCCTTATTTATACCAAAAAACAGGAAACAAATTTCCTGTTTCTGTTTAGAAGCTAAAACAAGCTTATATGAAAATCAAGTCATATTTATACAATCAAACGGATATGTCAGACTCTACTTTATACGGTTTAAGTTTTTTTAAAACAAACAGGCGCAGAGCCGATGACAGGTTCCCGTTTCGTGAATTGTCTATGTCGGCGACAAGCGCGGCAACGGATATATTCTCTTCTCTCGCCAGACGTTTGATTTCTTCCCAAAATTCCGGTTCTAAAGAAATACTGGTTCGGTGGCCTGAAATCATGACGGAATATTTTTTTACGCTCATTTTATATAGACTTCTTCCGCAAAGCAGAGATTAAGCGTTTCCTTCATCTTCCAGCAACATTCCCAACAACATGTCAATGTCGGTTTCGTCGTCATCGACGCCCAATTCTTCCATTAAGCGCCCGACAACCGTTCTGGCAAATGATTCCTGAATATCGGGATTGCCGCCCCTGTATCCGATTTCCTGAATCAAGCCGACGGCAATTTTCGCCGCGGGAAACATTGTGTCGGGCAGGTTCGCCTGTCTGTATAAAGCGGGCAATCCCAACAGACCTTTGTCGTAAATCAGTTTGCGGATGTTTTCAATGGGGATGTTCGTTAAAAAAGACACGGCATTTTCAAAAAAAGGCATTTCCCCTACGCACAGAGCTCGTAAAATCAAAGTCGGCGTTAATTTGTTTTTTTCGGCTAAGCCGTATATGACGGCGCGAATTTCTTCGTCCGAGCTGGTGCTGCTGACGCTGATCATGGCTTTTTCGTATGAAATTTTAATGATGTTTTTTAGTTTTCCCGGATCAACGCGGTGTTTGGATACGATATATTTTTGCAACCCTTCGCCGGCATGTTCCAAAACGCGAACCACGACGGATTCGGGAACGGATTTGCGGTCGGCAATGCTTTTTTGAATGTTTTCGCTTTTTGCAAAGCGATCGACAACGGTGTGAAACGATTGCTCGGAAATTCGAGCACCTTCGTTCTTGACCAAAGTTTGAACGGCCGTTTCATGACCGTGCGCTGCAATCGCCGAAGCAACGTCTTCTTCGACGATGGCTCGCGAAGCAACAGCCGTTTGGCGGGTTTCGTTCCCCGCTTTGACAATTTCGATTAAGTCTTGGCTGTTCAACGCTTTGGAATATTGCAACACGGGCGCGGCAACGGCATCCGATGCGTCCGTCGCCAAAGTCTTGGCAACGTCATGCGGCAAATCTTCGCTGACAGCCAAATTTACCGACAGCGTTTGTCGGATTTGTTCTTCTATGTCTTTCGCGGCAATTCTGAATATTTCTTCCGCAATGCGCTGTTCTTTTTCCATAAAATCTTTTCTGGCGTACATGACGGCTAATTTTTTTATTGTATCGTTTCGGACGTTTGCGGAATGGTCAGCCATCAACCTTTGAATGTCTTCTTCGGACAAAGCTTGTTCTTTTTTTAAAATATTCATCATTTCGCCCCTCCTGTTTTTTAAGGGAACTATCGGATAAAAAAGGATTTATAAAACTTAAGTATAATAACTGAAAAGGATTCTCGGATAAAGAGCTTTTTATTACCAATGCGCGAATTTTGCTTTAAAAGCGGCTGTAAAAATCGTTTCCTTTGTCATCAATGATGATAAAAGCGGGAAAATCTTTGACCGATATTTTCCAAACGGCTTCCATGCCCAAATCGGGATAATCGATGCATTCGCATGATGTTATGTGCTGGGCGGAAGTTTGAGCGGCTGCTCCGCCGACGGCGCCCAGATAAAATCCGCCGTATTTTTGGCATGCCCTTACGACGTCTTTTGAACGGTTTCCTTTGGCCAGCATAATCAGAGACGCTCCGTTTTTCTGCAAAAGTTCCGTATAAGAATCCATCCTTCCGGCTGTCGTCGGTCCCAGCGAACCGCAGGCGAACTCTTCTGGCTTTTTGGCGGGGCCCGCGTAAAAGACGGGGTGCTTTTTTAAGTAATCGGGTAACGGTTTTCCGCTTTGCAATAACTCTCTGAATCTGGCGTGAGCGATGTCGCGCGCAACGATAAGCGTTCCGTTTAAGCTCAGGCGGGTGCCGATTTTTAATCCCGACAAAATCTTCAAAGTTTCCGATATCGGTCGGTCAAGGTCGATACGGACGCTTTCCCGAGAAAGGGCGGAAGTCTTAACGTCGGGCAGGTATTTTGCGGGATCGGTTTCCAGTTGTTCCAAAAAGACGCCTTCGGAAGAAATACGAGCCAGAATATTTCTGTCGGCGCAACAGGCCACGCCGATGCCGACGGGCAGGGAGGCTCCGTGCCGTGCCAAGCGGAACACGCGGGCGCCCAAGCAAAAATGCCGCCCGCCGAATTGTGCGCCGATGCCGCTTTCTTTGGCGATTTCAAGAAGCTTGTCTTCCGCTTCGACATCTCTGTATCCGATTGTCGAACGGGGCATTTCGTCCAAAGCGCAGGCGGAACCCAGCTTGACGGTTTTCAAGTTCATTTCCGCCGACAGCCCGCCGATGACAACCGTCAACCGATAAGGCGGACAAGCCGATACGCCCAGAGATTTGATTTTTTCGCCCAGAAAATCAAACAAAGCCCCCTCATTCAGCAAAGCTCTGTTTTCCTGAAAAAGGAACGTCTTATTTGCCGACCCGCCGCCTTTGGCGACAAACAAAAAGTTAAAAGTATCTCCGCGTACCGCATTCAACTCGATTTGGGCGGGCAGGTTTGTTTTCGTGTTCGTTTCTTCAAACATGGAAATCGGCGTGTTTTGGGAATAGCGCAAATTAAACGTTTCATAGGCTTTTTTAATGCCGTTTTCCAACTCGTCTGCTTCAAGCCCGTCGGTAATGACGGCATGTCCTTTTTCGGCGAACACGACGGCTGTTCCCGTGTCCTGACACAAAGGCAGACAGCCTCCCGCGGCAACGGCGGCGTTTTTTAACAATTCCAAAGCGACGAATTTTTCGTTTGCCGAAGCGTCGGGCGCATCGAAAATCCCTCTTAATGCGCTCAGATGAGAGGCTCTGAGCAAAAAAGAAACGTCGTGAAACGCTTCAAAAGCCAGTTCTCGAAACACGACGGAAGGGATATGCAACAACCCGTCTTTTAAAAACGGATCTTGGGAAGTGTTGATGCGCCGCCACGAAACCAAAGAGGGAAAGAGCATGATTTTTTATTTCTTTTTGCGAAAAGCGCTTAAGCTGACAACGTTATCTGCGGGTTCTGTGCCGTCGTTTTCTTTTTTGTCGGGTTCGGGGATTTTTTCTTTTTTCTTTTTTTCTTTTTTTGTTTCTTTTGCGTCAACGTTAAAGCTGACGGCGAAACGGGCATGCGGATCGGCAAAGGACGTTACGGCGGCAAAGGGGACGGTAATGCGTTCGGGAATGTTGGAAAAGCTCAAAGTTACGCAGAACGCGTCGTCCGAAACTTCCAAATCGGAAAATTCGTGTTGCAGGACGATGGTCATGTCTTCGGGATACGACTCCAGCAAACGATCGGAAAGACGAACGCCGTCGAATTTGGTTTTAAAGGAAATATAAAAGTGATGGTTTCCCGGCAGACCGCCGTTGTCCCGAGTAATTTCCAACGCGTTTTTCACAACGCCGAGCAAAGCTTTTTCGACCAGAAGTTCATAGGAAATGGCGTCTGCTTTCATAGACAGGAATCCTTTTGGAAAGGGAGATAATCGAAATTTAAGTGGGACACTTCTGTTGCTAGGCAGTCCCCGCCCCACCCGTACCGCTCAAGGCACGGGGATTAAGTTTGGTCGTCCGACCGCCGATTAGGCAGCGAGAGCAACCTGAGTGCGATTATCGTTCGCATTCAAAAATTTAGCCCGATAACGGTGGTACAATGCCGGATGCAGATCCTGCCTTTACTACGCGCGTCGATCCTGTTTCGCCCCCGTATATGGTGGAGGCGCCGGGTACCGCCCCCGGGTCCGCAACGCCTATTCTGCAGGGCGTTTAGCATCATAGCCGGCAAAACCGGCGAAGGGATTATATAAGTAATGCGGACGCCGAATCAAGTGGCTTTAAATCCTTGCGCACCTGTGCGGAGTGCATTACACTGCGCGAGGTTTAATTTTTATCGGAGTTTTTTAAATATGGATTTAACGAGCGACCAGCTGGCTGAAATTGAACGTTTGCGCCAAACGCCGCATACGACGAAACGGGCGACGGTAACGGCATTGGAAGAAATCTTGTACACGCCGTTTCCGATGCTGGATCACGGCTTTATCCGCGTTATTGACTACATGGGCGACGATTCCGCGATTGTTCAGGCGGCGCGCGTTTCTTACGGGCGCGGCACGAAAAAGGTCAGCGAAGACAAAGGGCTGATTAACTATCTGATGCGTCATCGCCATACGACTCCGTTTGAGATGTGCGAAATCAAACTGCACGTCAAGCTGCCGATTTTTGTGGCGCGGCAGTGGATTCGCCACAGAATGGCCAGCGTGAACGAATATTCGGCGCGTTATTCGATTTTGGATCGCGAATTTTATTTCCCTGCGGCTGAGGATTTGGCGGCACAGTCAACCGACAACCGTCAAGGTCGCGGGAACGTTCTTTCCGGCGAAGAAGCCGCCGAAGTCTATCGTATTTTAAAGGCGGACGCCGAAAAATGCTATGACGATTACGAATACCTCATCAACGAAGACAACTACGGCAACAAAGTCGACCCGAACCGTCAGGGTCTGGCACGCGAACTTGCGCGCATGAATTTGCCGCTAAACGCTTATACGCAATGGTATTGGAAGATAGATCTGCACAATCTGTTTCATTTTCTGGCGTTGCGCGCGGATCGTCATGCGCAAAAGGAAATTCAGGTTTATGCGGAAAAAATATTGGACATTGTCCATTTGTGGGTTCCGATGGCGGCGGATGCGTTTGAAGAATATCTGCGCGGCGGGACGCATATTTCGCATCGCGGGATGGAAGTCGTGCGCCGTTTGCTGAAAGGCGACAAGGTTAATCGCGAAGATACCGAAATTTCAAAACGCGAATGGATTGAACTGATGGATGCATTGGGCATCGACACTCAAAGCGGAGAAAACAAGTAATGTCGAACTCGCAAAGCCCGTGGGGCGGAAACGATAATGATAAGAATCCCTGGGACGGGGAAAATTCCCCCGAGATAGAGGTTCTGTTTAAAAAAAGTCAGGATAATCTTCGCCGCATTATGACGGGCGGGAAAAAACCGTCGGGCGGATTTAAAATCAGCGCGTGGGGTATTGCCGCATTGGTGATCGGTTTGTGGGCGCTGACGGGCTTTTATCAGGTTCAGCCCGAGGAACAGGGCGTTGTTTTGCGTTTCGGAAAATACGCTTATACGACGGCATCCGGGTTGCATTACCATTTACCCTATCCGATAGAAACGGTGTTAACGCCGAACGTGTCGCGCGAAAACCGTATTGAAATCGGTTTCAGAACGGATAACGGGCGTTTTCGCTATCAGGGGCGGATGCCTTTAAAGGACGTACGTTCGGAAAACATAGCGTTGACGGGCGACGAAAACATCGTTGAAGTCAACTTTACCGTTACGTGGAAAGTCAAGAATGCCGGGGAATATCTCTTTAACGTTCGCGATCCCGAAGCGACGGTTCGCATTGCGGCGGAAAGCGCGATGCGTGACGCCATCGGCATGACGCCGATTATGCAGATTATCGCGGACGACCGCAAAGGCGTGCAGGATCAGGCGGAACGGACGTTGCAACGTTTGTTGGACGAATACAAGACGGGTATTGCGGTCACGTCGGTTCAGCTGACAAAAGCGGATGCGCCGGCACAGGTTATCGATGCCTTTAACGACGTTCAGCGGGCAAAGGCGGACAAGGAACGCTTAAGCAACGAAGCGGAAGCGTACCGCAATGACATTTTGCCGCGGGCACGAGGCGAAGCGTCCAGAATTTTGAACGAAGCCGAAGCGTACAAAGCGCGCGTCATTGATGCGGCAAAGGGCGATACGGCACGTTTTAACGCGGTCTATAACGAATACAAGAATGCCAAAGAAGTCGTGGCGCGCCGTTTATTTTTGGAAACGATGGAAGACGTGCTGGGCAAAGTCAACAAAGTCATTATTGACCCGTCGGCGTCGAAAGCCGGCGTTTTGCCGTATATGCCGTTGAACGGGTTGGAAGCCCGCAAACAAGGAGAAACCCGATGAAATCGCGTAACCGGATCATTTTGTTGACAGTTTTGGCGGTTATTTTAATCGTTGTTTTTGATTCTTTATATGTTGTTCCGCAAACCCAACAGGCGATCGTCATTCAATTCGGTGAACCGAAACGGGTTGTACAGGAAGCAGGGCTTCATGTAAAAGTGCCGCTGATACAGCGCGTTGTTGTGTATGACAACCGTCTTCTCAGCCTTGACCCTCCGGCACAGGAAGTGCCTTTGGGCGACAAAAAGCGCATCGTTGTCGATACGTTTTCGCGTTTTAAAATTGTTGATCCTTTGCTGTTTTATCAAGCATTGCAAACGGAAGAAAACGCTCATTCCCGTTTAAGCGACGCGATTGCGTCTTCGTTGCGCGACGTTTTGGGGCAACACGACATGAAAACGATTTTGTCGCCGAAACGTACCGAGATAATGGCTCAGATTAGGGATGAAGTGAATTCCAAGGCAAAGGCGTTCGGGGTTAATGTCGTTGACGTTCGTATTCGGCGTGCGGATTTGCCGGAAGAAACGTCTCAGGCGGTTTATGCGCGGATGCGTTCGGAACGCGAGCGCGAAGCCAAAGAATTTCGGGCTCAGGGACAGCAGATGAACCAGAAAATCAAGGCGGAAGCCGACAGGGACAAAGCCAAAATTCTGGCTCAGGCTCAGAAAGAAGCTCAGATTATTCGCGGTCAGGGCGATAAGGAAGCCGCGCGCATTTGGGCGGAAGCGTCTTCAAAAGACAAAGAGTTTTATACGTTCTACCGTTCATTGGAAGCGTATCGCAAATCAATGGAAACGGAAGGGACATCTTTGGTTTTGAGCCCGGAATCGGACTTTTTCCGGTTTTTCGGAAAACTGCCGCGCTCTGCCAAGTAAGATAAGAGGCGTTTCGGGTGATAAGCGAGCTCTTGCAGGCAATCGCATTGGCAATGGTCATTGAAGGGCTTTATTATGCTTTGATGCCCGATAAGGCTCAGGAAGCCATGCGTCGCTTGTGTTCGGTGCCTGCGTCCGTGTTAAGCACGGCAGGAATGATTTTGGCGCTGTTCGGGACTGTTTGCGTTATTTTGCTGAGGAGATAGTATGATTTTTTGCCGTTTCCTTTTTGCGTTGATGCTTTTATTACCGCTTCGGGCGCGGGCGTCGTTGCCCGTGTCGGATTCGTATGCGGATGTCGTTGAACGTCTGTTGCCTTCGGTCGTCAGCGTGTCTGCGACAAAAGTAACGGGGCCCGTTCCTTTGGAAATGTTAAGAGTGCCGCCGGGATCTCCGTTTGAAGATTTTTTCCGCGAATTTTACAAAAACGGCGGTCTGAACGCGCAAAAGGCGATTTTGCTGGGGTCGGGCTTTGTGTACAGCGCGGACGGGTACATCGTAACCAGTTCTCACGTCGTGGAAAATATGGATGAGGTCATGGTAACGATGAACGGCGGCAAAGCGCTGAAGGGCAAAGTCGTCGGCAAAGACCCGAAGACGGATATCGCGCTGGTCAAGGTGGACAGCCCCGAACCGTTGACGCCCGTTACGCTTTCCGATTCGGATCAGGCGCGTGTCGGAGACGTCGTTTTGGCGATAGGTAATCCGTTCGGTTTGGGCAATACGGTAACTTCCGGAATTATTTCCGCGCGTTCCCGCGATATACAGGTCGGTCCTTATGACGATTTTTTACAGACCGATGCGGCGATTAACCGCGGCAATTCGGGCGGACCTTTGTTTAATGCGAAGGGCGGGCTGGTCGGCGTGAATACGGCGATTTTTTCGCCTTCGGGCGGCAGCGTCGGCATAGCTTTTGCGGTGCCGTCAAACATGGCGAAATGGGTGGCGGATTCTTTAATAAAAGACGGTCGGATTCGCCGCGGCAGACTGGGGTTGAAAATTCAGACGGTATCGCCCGAAATCGCACAGACGCTGAAAATGCCCAAAGCCTACGGAGCTTTGGTTGCGGGCGTTGATCCGAAATCTCCGGCGTCGACTTCGGGAATCAAGGCGGGGGACGTTATCGTTTCCTTTGACGGAACGGAAATTTCTTCGATGAGGCAATTGCCGCGTTTGGCAGCGGAATCTCCGGTCGGCGGGACGGTAACGTTGGGCGTTTGGCGCGACGGTAAGGTCTTTAAAGCGCCGTTGGTCATTGACGAAATGAAAGAACCCGTTCGTTCGGCTCCGAATGCGCAGGTTGTGTCGGACGCGGATAAGACGACGGTTGAAGAAATAGAGTTTTTGGGTGTTTCCGTTGCGGATTTGTCTCCGGCGGTCAGACAAAAGTTCCGCTTGTCCAAAAGCGCGGAAGGCGTGTTGATTACCAAAGTCGTTCCGAAGACGGACGCGGCGCTTAAGGGGCTTCGCGCGGGGGATTTGATCGTCGAAATCGACAAGAAGCCCGCCTTTACGACGAAAAGCGTTGCCGACTGGAAAAACGAAGCGGCGGAAACGGGACAGGATTCGGCATTTCTTTTAATCGAGCGCAACGGCGAACGGTTTTTTATGGTTGTAAAGTTTTCAATGCCGGAGTGAAGATGCGGGTAGATTTTTACCATTTGCAACGCAGTTCACTGGAACAGGTTTTGCCGAAACTTGCTCAGATGTGCTATTCGCGGGGATTGAGGCTTTTGATACGGACGTCCGTGGAAGATCGTGCGGAATACTTGAACGGTCTTCTTTGGACGTATGACGCGAATTCGTGGTTGCCGCACGGTACGCAAAAAGACGGCTATGATGCCGAACAGCCCGTTTACATAACGTCTGCGGAAAACAATCCGAACAACGCAACGGTCGTCATGTTGACGGACGGCGGCAGTTTTGACGAGATCAAGACGTTTGAGCGCTGTTTAAATATATTTGACGGCAATGACGAAGATGCCGTCATTCAAGCGCGCAAGCTGTGGAAATCGGCTGTTGAAGCGCGTGCCGAAGCATACTATTGGCAACAGAGTGCGGACGGACGTTGGGAAATGAAAGCGTCCAAAGTTCCCGAAGAAGAGGGAAAATAGTTTTTTAAGGCTTTGAAGATTCTTTTTCGGGCTTTTTACCGACGCGGATCCAAAATTCGATTTTTTTCGAAGCTGGATTGATGACGGCAATTTTATCGGGTTCGGCGTTATCCGACACGTTCAGACAGATATAATCGCCGCATCCGACGGCATTGTTGATTTTTGCGCCGTGTTCCAGTCCCAGCCAGACATTTTCGGCGACGGTTGCGGTACGGGGAAGGATTTTGGGCGTTTTTTTATAAAACAGCAATCCGTAGACGACGCCGCCCATTCCCAAAAAGATTAAAAAAGTCATGACGCCGATCAAAAGCTTTAAGAAGAAAATTTTATTCATGGAGCCTCGGTTGGGAAGTAAGTTTTTTTATATTTATAGCGTTAAAAGGCGTTTGGGGCAAACGGGATTTTATATGACAAAAAATACTGTTTTTTGTCCAAAAAACTTCTTGCGAAAAGAAACGGATAAAGGTAGGATATAAGAAAAACATCAGAAGTAGGAGTTTCTCATGCCGATAGAGCTTTTTCAGACTTCAGCGAAAGAATTTCAAGGTAAAGACGGTGACGTTTCCTTGAAGGATTTGGACAAGGTTCGCAACATTGAAAAATATTTAAGCGGCGCCGTAGCGGCGATGGGCGGTGCGTCGACGGCGTACGGTGCGTCGAAGAGGGCGGCGTCTTATGCGCGCAAAGCCGATTTGTCCGAATTTAAAAAAGATACCGATCATACACTGAAAATGATGGGCAAGGTTGAGAACAAGCTGAAAGAAGCGGCATCTTCTTACGATACGAAAACGAAGGTTGCTTATGCACTAGGCGGTGCAGAACGGATGCGCGCCGTGATGTTGGGTGCGGCTTCTGTCGTTGCGGGCGTTGCGGGGGCGAACGGTGCCGAACCGATGATGGCGGCTTCTTTGGTTTTGGGAGCCGGAGCGTTTTGCACGTATGTTGACAGCTTTACGGCGGACGGCAAATCCGAAAACAAGCAGGATTTGCGCGAATACACGCAAATCAAGCATGCTCAGATTGCTTTAAAGAAAATGAAAAAAGCTTTGACGGGTGAACCGACGTATATGGAACAGGTCGGCAAGCTGTTCGCAGACGGCTACGGTAATCCGGGCGGCATGGTAACGGTTCCTCCTTCAAAGGAAGTTCGTGCTCCTTCGGAAGAGAAAAAGACGGAAGGAAAGTCGTCGTATTGGCAGGAAGTCAAGCGTTTGATTGCTGAAGGTTACGGCAATCCGGGCGGTATGGTAACGGTTCCGATGTCCAAAGACGAAGTTAAGGCGGACGCGGCGCCGAAACCCGCCGAAAATAAAGGAAAGGCGTCGTCTTACAAAGAGGAAGTAACGAAGCTGTATGCGAATTTCGGTAATCCGAGCGGCGGTTTCGTTCACAATGCTTTGGCGGGTAAAAAGCGCAGCCGCTGATAAGGAAAACAGGAAAAGCCCCGCTTTCAAACGGGGCTTTTTCTTTAAGCGGTTATGTATTTTGTGTGTTTGAAATTATAAGTTGATATGCTATTAATGTTTTGAAATGTTGCGGAAACGAAAACGATAGAATATTTCGGACAGTATTTCAAAGTTGCTTTATTTTATAAATTAAGGGGTAAGTTATGGCAAAATTTTCCGATTTGGTAAAAGCATCCGTTTTTTCTTGTGCAGACGGTTTTGACAAACTTACGCCTGAAATTTCCGTTATTTTGCCTACGTTTAAACGCGGTGACAACGGTTTGTTTCAAAAAAGCGTTGATTCGCTGTTAGCTCAAACGTTTAAAAATTTTGAATTGATTATTATTGACGACGGCTCATCAGATTCGACGGCTGAACATATCAAAAAATATATGTCTGAAGACGCACGTGTTGCAGTTATCAGACACCCTGAAAATATAGGGTTGCCGGCCGTGTCTCAGGACGAAGGTTTTTTGCGTTCGCGAGGGGCTTTTTATTTTTATGCGTTTGATGATAATGAATATGATGTTTCGGCAATGGAAACTCTGCTGAAGTTTTTAGAGGAGAATCCGGATTTAAAAGCAGTTTACGGTGCTTCTGAATTTGTTTTGCCAAACGGAAATGTTTCTTTGATCGGTGACGAAGATCTGGATTTGGACAGACTGTTTACACTGAATTACATTCCGAATTCACCTGTCCTCATGCGCCGAGAGTTGATTGACGAAATCGGTTTTTATGATCCGCATATTTCTATGGTGCGTTTATGCGATTGGGATTTGTGGTGTCGTATTGCACGAAAATATCCTGTCGGACGCGTCGATAAAACGCTTGTCAAAGAACTTTCTTTGTCTTTGCCGGACAGTCTTGCAAATTCTTATCCGCTAAGCAAAGCCGCCGTCAGAGAACGAATGTTCACGGATCGTAACGACAGGCTGAAGCCTGAATCTATTTTTGACATGGAAATAGATGATATTTCTCCGCGCCTGTCAAAACGATCTCAAGAAGAAATAAAAGAAATAGCCGAAACAAAGTTTTCTCGATTTTTTTGGAGCAAAAAACAATATTCTGTGCCGGAACAAAGCGGAAAATATTTATTGGCAGTCGTAAATTGTATAGAAGCATCCGTTGATATGTTTTTTTCATCGCATGATACGAATGTTATCGTTTTAAACGAACTTTCTTTGGCTGAAGAGATGGCATATCACTTAAAAAATGCGTCTGCAGTCGTATTTTGCCGTTATGTTTCCGAAAACTATTTAACGTATGCGGAAGCATGCCGCCGTGCGGGGACTCCTTACTATTACTGTACGGATGAGAATTTTTTTGATTTGGGAATGATGTCTTTTTCTCATGATTTAAAATATTTTCTGGACAGAGCGTCGGGAATTATGGTTTCGACAGCTCCGTTGCAAAAGTATTTTGAGGAAAGAGGCTTTTCCGAGATTCAAAGAGTTGTTCCCGTTGTTTTTCGAAAATCAGAAACGTTTCTTGACGACGGGCGCTTTAAAAACCCGAAAGAATTAGGTTTTTTGTATGCCTCAAATATGAGGATGGACGGACTGACAGAATTTCGGGAAGTTTTAAAAGATTTGCGCCGTAAGTATAAAATTCGCTTTTTTATATTTGACAGACAACAACAGCATCAAGAAATGACGGCTTTTGCGGAAGCCTGCAAGCAAGATGAAATAGAGGTGAAAATTATAAAAGGGGAACGTTCTTATGACGCTTTTTTAAATAAATTAAAACCTCTTCCCATTCATTTTATTCTTCATCCCGAAGGGAAAAATGACGAATTTCGTAATAACTGCAAAAACAAGACACTGAACTTTATCGCAACGGGGGTGTATGCTTCGGCATTTGTTTTTGTTCCGGATATTTTCCCTTTTTCGCGCGTTCGTGACGAGTACGGCATTACGGGAGCCGTTTATAAACAGCCGAAAGATATAGAAGAGCAGATAGAACGCCTTTTGTCGGATAAAGCATATGTTCATGCTTGGTTCAATAAAGAAGTAAGCTTGTGCGAAAAAGAAATGAATCCTGAAACTAATGACAGATTGTTTTTAAAGCTTTTAGAGGCTTCACCGTCAAAAAGAAAAACGGTACAGATACAATTTAAAGACCGTTTCGAAGTTTTTCTGTATTCGCTTCTTACGCTGTTCAGTCTTGGAAAGTTGCATAAGAAACTGAAAAAAAAGAAAAAAAGCTTAAAGAAAAGGCTGCGTTTTTTGAAAGCCTGCCGGTAAGTCAAAAGCTTGCTTGGGAAGAATATTTCATGTGTGAGCAACAAAAAGGGAATATAATTTTTACGCCTCCGGCTGGCGAAGAAAATGCCGGAACCAGAGCCGACAAATGGATTTCCGAATGCAGCGATTTGTCCCGCAGTCGTGCGGCGGCACTGATTAACGAGGGCAGAGTTCTTTTAAACGGAACGCCTTTGATCGCGGCGGATAAAAAAATACGGACGGGCGAAATTTATGAAATCCGTATTCCGGCACCTGTTTCGGCACAACCCGTACCCGAAGATTTACCTTTGGACGTCATTTACGAAGACGACGATTTGCTGGTTTTAAACAAAGCCGCAGGAATGGTCGTTCATCCGGCGGCGGGAAATTATGAAGGAACGCTGGTCAATGCTTTGTTATCCCGTTGCGCGGACAGCCTGTCGGGGATCGGCGGAGTGGCACGTCCGGGGATCGTCCACAGGCTTGACAAGGAGACCAGCGGTTTGATGGTCGTTGCCAAAAATGATTTTACGCATCAGGGATTGTCGGAACAGTTCGCCGTTCACAGTTTGGAACGTTGTTACAAGGCGTTGGTCTGGGGAACGCCGCAACCGTTAAACGGCAGCGTTGAAACATTCATCGGACGCAGTCGGTTCGACCGAAAAAAAATGGCGGTCGTTCGGAATGCGGGCAAACATGCTTTGACGAATTATAAAGTCTTGGATATTTTTGCGGGCGGCGCCGTCAGTTTGGTGGAATGCTCTCTCAAGACGGGGCGGACGCATCAGGTGCGCGTGCATATGACGCATTTGGGGCATCCTTTGTTGGGAGATGCACTGTACGGCAGAATTCCGAAATCGGCAAAGCAAAAAATGTCGTCCGAGTCGTTTAAGGCAGCTTCTTCTTTTGCGCGCCAGGCGCTTCATTCATATAAAATGAGCTTTGAACATCCGCGAACGCATAAAACAATGAGCTTTGAGCTTCCTTTGCCCGAAGATATGCAACGTTTGGCGGATTTGTTAAAGCAAGAATAACGAAAAAAGCCCGCAAAACTGCAGGCTTTATCGTTACTGTAATAAGCAAGTCCGCAAATTAGCCCTGGCGAGCCTTCATGCGCGGGTTCTTCTTATTGATGACGTAAACGCGACCTTTTCTGCGCACGACTTTGCAGTCTTTATCGCGCAGTTTCGCGGATTTCAGGGAATTACGAACTTTCATAACTTAAATCCTCAATCTAGATGCCTTCTTGATGAAGACAGATGACAATACCCAGATTCTCGTGTAATGTCAATGTCTGAAGTACGATATTCTTAAAAATATCTTAGGGAGTTTTTGATGTTTAAACCTGTCGCAGCGTCCGTTTTGTTATTTTTGACGGCGGGGTGCGTTTTGTTTACCAATACGTCTTTGGAAACGGCGGATCAGACTTTATTTAACCAGTCGGCAACAGAATATGATTTGCAACCTCCGCCGCCGGCAACCGTATTTGTCGGTTCCGAAACCGTTTATCAAAAAAATTATAAAATCAACGAACGCTTGGTCATTAAAAACGGCGAATCCGTCTTGCGCGTCAAAGCATATCGGAAACATAATTACATACATGCCAAAATGCGCTTGGAACAAGAACTGATCTTAAAATCCAAAATCGAAGATTTTAAAATCAAACCGAAAGAATATCCGATCTACGGCATCTTAAATATGCGCGGCGAAACGTTTTTCGTTTTCGTCATTGATGCCAAAATGCGTTTTGTGACAAATTTGGACGGTGTCGTTCAACCGATTTTGCTTTACCATTCTTTGAAATCGCCCGAAAACAGGGTCAATATTATTTCTGATCCCATTTCCGTGTCGCCCAAAGGTGCTTATCTGACCCGTATCATGTCGTTTAGAGAAGAAAAAATACCTTCAACCGATTACGAAATTATCTATGAAGGAATCAAAGACGGCAAAATTACCCTGTTTTATAAGTATGCCGTTCCGGGAACGAACGGCGGGAAAGGATCGTTTGATACTTATACGTATCCTTTAAATACGACGATGCTGTCTTTAAAAGGCGTTTTATTCCGCGTATTGCGGGCAGACAACGAACAAATCGAACTTTTACCCGTACAGGATTAATCGGTAGGCGGGTGAACGTTCAATATTGAAAAAAGCGGCTTTGTTATAAGGCCGCTTTTTTAATACGGGGTATTTAGGAAACATAAAAAAGGGAGCGATAAATTCGCTCCCTTTTTTATTTTGTCGCAGGATATTACAGAACGGGTTTGACGTCCCAGATATCTTTGGCATATTCGGCGATCGTGCGGTCGCTTGAGAACTTGCCCGAGCGGGCGACGTTCAGGATGGCTTTTTCGCCCCAAGCAGCCTTGTTCAGGAAGTCTTTGCCGACTTTTGCCTGAATGTCGATATAAGAACCGAGATCCGCCAGCAACAAATAATAGTCCGACGTCATGATGTTCTGGAAGATGGGCTTGAAGATGCCCTGTTCCGTCACCGAGAACATATTAGAGGACAAAGCGTCCATGATACGGCGGATGCGAACGTCCGAATTGTATAAATCCCAAGGCTTATGAGAGCCTTCTTCATGGATTTTTTTAACTTCGGGCGTTGTTAATCCGAACAGATAGAAGTTTTCATGGCCGACTTCGTCACGGATTTCGATGTTGGCGCCGTCCAAAGTTCCGACGGTCAAGGCGCCGTTTAACGCGAACTTCATGTTCCCCGTACCGGAAGCTTCAAATCCGGCGGTGGAAATTTGTTCGGAAACATCGGCGGCGGGGAAGACCCGTTCGGCGATGGATACCTTGTAATCCGGGATAAAGACGACTTTCATCTGATCTTTGACTTTGGGATTGTTGTTCACGACATTCGAGATGTTATTGAACAATTTAATGACCAGTTTTGCAAAGTCGTAGGAAGGAGCCGCTTTTCCGCCCAAAATGAACGTGCGCGGAGAAGGCAGGGTTAATCCGTCTTCGGTAATCAACAGGTAATTGTAGATGATGTTCAGCGCGTTTAACAACTGACGCTTATATTCATGCATACGTTTAACCTGCACGTCGAACATGGAATTCGTATCGACGATATTTCCCGTGGTTTGCAGGATGATTTTTGCCAAACGTTCTTTGTTGTCTTTTTTGATGCGGAAGAAATTGCGGACGAATTCGGAATCCGTGGCATAGGGTTCCAGCTTTTTCAGATCCGTCAGCTTTGTAATCCACGAATCGCCGATTTTGGACGTGATTAAGTCTGCCAATTCGGGGTTGGCGCTCAACAGCCAACGGCGCGGCGTAATGCCGTTTGTTTTGTTGTTGAAGCGTTCCGGCCACATTTCGTAGAAGTCCGGAGCCAAAGTTTTTTTGACCAATTCCGAATGGATGGCAGCGACGCCGTTGATGGAATGAGAACCGACAATTGCCAGATTACCCATACGGACTTTCTTTTCCGGACCTTCTTCGATGATGGACATGCGGCGCATTTTTTCAACGTTGCCCGGATAGAGTTTTCCGACTTTTTTCATCAGGTGGTCATTGATGTCATAGATAATGACCATGTGCCTGGGCACGACTTTTTCCAGCAGTTTGACGGGCCAACGTTCAAGAGCTTCGGGCAACAGGGTGTGGTTTGTGTAGCCCATGGTTTTTTCCGTGATTTCCCAAGACGTATCCCAATCGAGACCGTGGACGTCCATCAAGACGCGCATCAGTTCGGCGATAGCCAAAGTCGGATGCGTATCGTTGAGTTGGATGGCTGCTTTTTCGGGCAGTTTGCGCAGATCCGTGTTTGTTTCCAGGAAGCGGCGCATAATATCGCTGATGGCGCAGGATACGAAGAAGTACTGTTGCATCAGACGCAATTCCTTACCGGCTTCGACGGCGTCGGAGGGGTAAAGGACTTTGGAGATTGTTTCGGATTTGATTTTCTTTTCAACGGCTTTGATATAACCGCCTTCGTTAAAGGTTTTGATATCCAGTTCGTCGGAAGATCTGGCCGAGAACAAACGCAAATAGTTGACGGTTTTTCCGCCGTAACCGACGATGGGCATGTCATAGGGAACGCCGATGATGGATTCGGCATCGACCCATCTGGGATTTCTTTTTCCGTTAACGTCTTCATAGACGACGCGTCCGTACATGGGGACGCGGCAAGCGCGGTCGCCGCGTTCGATTTGCCACGGGGAGGAACGGTCGAGCCAAGAATCGGCGCGTTCTTTTTGATAACCGTTTTCAAAATACTGTTTGAACAAACCGAACTGATAATTGATGCCGTAACCGTATCCGGGCAGACCGAGCGTTGCCATGGAATCGATAAAGCAGGCGGCCAATCGTCCCAAGCCGCCGTTTCCCAAAGCGGGATCGTATTCGCAATCGATGACGTCACGCAGGGGGATGGGGTTATCGAGCTTAACCTGATCGATCAGGTCATGGATGCCCAGATTGTCGAGGTTGTTGACCAAAGAGCGCCCCAACAGGTATTCAACGGACAGGTAATAGACTCTTTTGGGGTCGACTTTTGAGTATCTGGCGGCGGTTTCGAACATTTGATCCGTTGCGATTTCGCGAACGGCCAGAGCCAAAGCCGTGAACAAATCGTCCTTAGAGGCTTCCGAGACCTGTTTGCACAAATCATACTTTAGCAGGCGTTCCATTTTTTCGGCGATGACCTCGGCGGTCACTTCCTTACGAATGGCGGTAGGCTTAGTTTCGGTCGCTTTTTTCGTCACTTTTACAGTCCTCCGTGATGTGAGAAAAATACTTTTGTACGGGTTGCATATCACAGTTTGCCCGATAAAGTAAGAAAAAAATAAAACGGAAAGCGGGAAAACCCGTTGATTACAGGAGCATTTTTTCAAAAAAACATTGATTTTTCGTCTAAAATCGTCCATAAAATAGAGCGGTCGCTTTTGGCAAAGAACGCTGTGATCAACGTGTTAAGGAGACCTTTTATGACATCCGGAACGTATTCGGCGCAAATGAGAACGGAAGAAAAAATATATGCCCGCAAATTAATGGCCGTTTATGCCAAGCCGTTCGGCGTTTTGGCAGAGCATGCTTTGTCGGATTTGACGGCATACAATACTTTTTTTGACGAAAAACAGCTGGATACCTATTTGTCGGACGGCATTCGCCGCATACTGACGCCTTCGGACAAATTAAAGCTTACGCCGGGCGGCGTGAACAGAACCGGAATGTACATAGCGTCTCAGATCAGGCAGGAAATGGCTGCGCATCCCGAATTGTGCCCCAGCGTCGTTCGTGACGGCAAACGGTTGTTTACCGCGCCGGATTTGGTTCAGGCGGAACAGGATATTGTCGAAGCGGCAAAAAGAATGTCTTTACGCAAAGTGCCGTATTTTCGCGCGGATCAGGATTTGACGGATATTGCTGACGATTTTTCTGTGTTTTGGAACAGCGCTCAGGGATTTTCGCGGTCAAAAGATTTGGACAAAGCGATGGCTTCCATTTTGGAACCCGGGGACTTGCGCCTGATTAACGGCCCTCCCGGAGCGGGAAAGTCCGGATTGTGCGCCGGTCTGGCGTATTGTATGTTGGCACATATGGATACGCCTCCGACATTTATTACGACGGCGCCTTCGGATAAAGCGGCTGCCGCGATACATGCCGACGTACAGTTTGCGGCTTCCGCATTGGACGATAAATGGCCGGAACAGTCTCAGGTTCAGGGAATGCCCTTGAAAGATTTGATTAACCGCATGAACGAAGGTTTTGTCGAACCGGGGACGGTAATCATCGTTGACGAAGCGGGGCTGATGGGCACGCGCGAAATGGCGCAGTTCATTACGGCGGCGGACAAGACGCATGCGAAACTGTTTATGTTGGGAGACAACCGTCAAATTCCGCCTTTGCCTGCAGGCAACGGATTTGATTTGATTATCAATCACGTTCCCGAAGCCAGTATCTATAATGTAACGCGCATATTGCGTCAAAGGACGCCCGGAGAAGCCAAGGCATCGTCTTGGATTCGCGAAGGTCATGCCGAAAAAGCATTGGATTTTTATGCCATGCAGCGTTATCCCGACGGCTCCAAAGCATTACGCTTTCATGACGATGCCAAAAGCGTGTACGACAGCCTGACAAAGGATTATGTTGAATTTGTAACGTCTTCCGATACGCAATCGATGTCTTCGGTTGTTTTGGCGATTGACGAAAGATCGGCGCAGACGTTGAATGACGAATTGCGCGAGGGATTGAAGAAAGCCGGCGTGATCCGCAAAGCGCGCGACGTTTACGGCGAAGGCGACACGGTAACGGAACTCGGTCTCGGCGACGCCGTTATGTTCACCGGGAAGGTTGCAGGGAACGACGGTCGGAACACTGAAACCGTCAATCCCGGGACGACGGCGCGGGTTGTGGATATTCGCGGCGGTCGTTTGGGGTTGATGTTGGACGGCAAGAAAAAACGCATTTATATTCCCGAAGAAAAATCGAGCATACTGCGTTATTCATGGGCATTACCGCTGTATGTGGCGCAAGGAGTTTCCCGTGATCGCGCTTTTTTTGCGATTGACCGTTCCGGGGGACTTGATTTGGCGAAAGGTCTTGTCGGATTTACGCGCCATACGGAACAATTGTCGGCATATATTTCGCGGGAAGCGTATCCAAGTCATAAAGAATTGGCTAAGGAAATGTCGGTATTTTTGTCGCGCAAGCCCGTCATAAAGGACTATGCGGATCTAAAGCCTGCGGAGCGCAAGGGATCGGGATTGGCGCAAAGCGTTGCCGCGTCGTTTGCGTCGTCGGATCGGGAACGCTGAGGAGACCGTTGAATGGAAGAGACTCAGATTTTTGAATTTGACAAAGTTCAAACGGCATCGCCGAAGATAGCGGAAGCCTATATTTATTTAAAACAGTTGGATGCCGTGACCGAAGTTTCGCAAGGGGATGATTTGGAGCGTCTGACGTCGAAGTTGGGGGCGGTTTTCGGTTTGGCGGCGCGGATAAAAGCATGTTTATGCGATTATTTGGGGCTTGAATACGCGGAAGAGGCCGTTCCCGGGACGCTTGCGTCGGAGATTTTTTCGATTTTGTCATCCGTGTCGGATGAAGCCTTTATCAAGGATGCTTCCGGCACGTTGTCCGCAGCCGAATTGAAAGATCGCCTTCATGCATCGGATATTTTGGCGTCGCGCCTTCCTTTTATGATAGCGGGGCTTGACGCGGGCGAAGATTTGAGCGAAAACAGAAATATGTAATTTTTTTAAGGTGTTTTTATGGTCGCGACGCAAACAGGACCCGAACAGGAAGGATTTTACGATATATTGCAAAACGGCGCGGGAGATTTGCTGATTTCCATCCGTGCGCGGGCGGGAGAACCCGAGAATCCCCGTATTGTTTATGACGGGGGGAAACATGCTTTGCTGTACAGGCAACAGGGTTTTTCGATTACGCTTGATTTTATTCACCCTGATGCGCGTGCACCTTTGGCGCATGCCGAATCAGTATTGATTGTCGAATTTGAAGGCGATGAAGTGATGAGGGAATATGAAGTTCCCGTCCGTTTTGTAAAGAAGCTGCCGTTATCGCCGGAAAATCTGCCGACGTTGCCGCAATAAGGCGGCTTGTTTTTCGGCATTTTTAGAAGGGTTCCCTGAAATGGAAGATGCCGTACACATGTATTTTTATTATCTTCTTTTTTTTGTAACGGCTTTGCTGTTAAGTGCCGCGGCGTTGAAGTTTTCTTTTTTTATGTCGCGTGTTTTTTCACGGATGCAAAGGGAATATCCCGATCGAAAAGAACCGTATGCGGGCGGTTTTCCTGCATTGCAACGCGGGAAAAAGGCGTTTCCCGTCCGATTTGCGACGATATCGTTGCTGTTTGTTTTGTATAATGCGGAAATATTGTTATTGCTGCCGTGGGCGGCATCTTTGCGGATGACGGGGCGGAGCGGTTTTGTATGCGCTTTTGTTTATTTTGTCTTTTGGGCTGTTGCGTATGCGTATGAATATAAGAAAGGGGCGTTGGACTGGAAATGAGAGGGGATGTCGGGCGCGGCGCAAAGGAAAGTTTATTCAAACGTGCGTATCGTTCGGTTTCGGATTGGGCGGACAGAAATTCTGTTAATGTATATGTTTTTGATTGCGGGTGTTGTTTTTCGGGACGTTCGCCGGGTTCGGTGATTTCATCGGAAAGCGAGGGGATATCATATGTATTTTCTCCGAGACAGGCGGATGTTTTGGCAATATTCGGGGCATTAAGCCGCAAATCGGCGCCGTTGTTAAGAAGGATATACGAACAGATGCCCAATCCCCGCGGAGTAATAGCAGCCGGTTCATGTGCGAGCGGCGGGGGTATTTTTGCGGATTCTTATGCAACGGTGCCGGATATTTCAAGCATTGTTCCGGTAGATGTTTATATTTGCGGCTGTCCCGTATCTCCGATAGAATTTCAATCGGCGGTTAAAAGTTTGTTTGCCGCGAAAGTTTCGGAGCAAGATTAAGATGGCAGGTCTTCACGAAGTTTTTTTGCAAACGCCCGAAGAATTGTCGAAATATATTTCTTTGAGATTTGCGCCTCAGGATATTTCGTCTTCGGTTGTCAGCCGCGGGGAACTGACTTTGACGGTTATTCGGTCTGTTTTATTGAAGCTGATGCAATTTTTAAGGGATGATTCTTCTTGTCGTTTTGTTAGGCTGACGGACATAACGTGTGCGGATTATCCCGAACGTTCGGAACGTTTTGAGATTGTGTATCATTTACACAGTTTGCGTCATAACCGCCGTATCAGGGTAAAGCTGATGACGGACGGGGAATTGCCGGTCAGTTCGATTTGCGGGCTGTATCCGTCGGCTGTTTGGTATGAACGCGAGATATGGGATATGTTTGGCGCCGTATTTTCGAATCATCCCGACATGCGCGGTATTTTAACAGATGAAGAATTTAAAGCGTGTCCGTTAAGGAAAGATTATCCCTTTTTCGGGCGCGAAAATTTGAGTTATGAAGTTTCCCGTTCGGCTTTTGTAAGCCGACCGAAGCCCGGTATAAAGTATAAGAATCGCAGCAGTTATGTTGATTTAAACGGAAGGTCCGGCGGATGAGCGGATACGAAGACGGATTTTTTATGAACATAGGACCTTTGCCGTCATACGGCGGCGGCTTGTGTCGGATTGTTGCGGAATTGGACGGAGAACGCATTGTTCGGGCGGATCCGCATATAGGCTATATGCACAAGGGGATAGAAAAGCTGTTGGAGACGTGCGGGGTGATGCAGGGGATATGCATCAGCGGGCGTTTAAATTATGCTTTTGCAAGCTCGTGCGAATATCCTTATGTATTGGCGGTAGAAAAGCTGATGGGGATCAAGGTTCCCGATCGAGCGGCGTATTTGCGATCGATGGTTTCGGAAATGGAACGGATAGCGTCGCATTTTTGCGCGTTGTCGAGATGTGCGGCGGATTGCGGATCCTTTTCGGCGTTACGGGTTTCGAACGAGGTTTGTGAAGTTTTATTTTCTTTTTTTTCGCGGGTAACCGGTCTCGGGCGTGCGTCGGGTTATTTTTGCCCCGGCGGTGTCAAGAAAGACATACCGCAGAATCTTTTGGACAGGGCGGCGTTTTGGATAGAGCGCAAATTGCCGTCCAAAATAAAAGACATTGAACGTTTAAGCATACGCAACCGCATATTTAAATCCCGAACGGAAGGGATCGGCGTTATTGAAGAAGAAGATGCGGTTTCGTACGGTTTTAGCGGAGTAAATTTACGGGCATGCGGAGTTAGTTTTGATTTGCGCCGCAACGAGCCGTATGACGCTTACAAGAATTTGGAATTCAGCGTTCCCGTAGGTTATTCGGGCGATGCGTATACGCGGAATTTATTGAGGGTTATGGAAATCAGACAGTCGGCGGCATTGGTTCTTCAGGCGATATCCAAGATGCCTGCCGGAGAAGTTCTTGCGCCTCAAATGAGGCTTTTGGTTGATCGCGGAGACGGTTCCGTAGAATCTGAAGGAAGCAGGTTTAAGCTGTTGTCGGAAGGATATCCTTTGACGGCGGGCGAAGTTTATGTTCCGACGGAAGCGCCTTGGGGAGAAATGGGCGTTTATTTGGTTTCCCGCGGCGGGGTAATGCCGTACCGCTGTCGGTACCGTTCGGCAGGATTTGCACATTTACAGGCGGTTCCGAAGCTTTTGTGCGGATTGACGCTGTCGGATATCGGACCTGTCATATCTTCATTGGACATCAGCATGACGGAGGCGGACAGGTGAGCGGATTTGTTTTCAGCGAACGCAACAGGAAAAAGCTTGAAGATTTGATTGAGCGCTACCCTGCGGGTCGTGCGACCGCGGCGGCGACGGGAGCGATGTATCTGGCATTGGAACAGGAAGGCTGCGTGTCCGACGATGCGTTGTCTGAAATTTCGAGGATATTGGGCGTTCCGTACGCCCGTTTATGGGAGCTTCGTTCGTTTTACGAAGATTTCAACGAAACGCCGCGGGGACGCGTACATGTTATTTTTTGTCGCGGGATATGCTGCGGAATGAAATCTTCGGAAAAGCTTAAAGCCGCCTGTTTGTCATATATGGGAATAACGTGCGGGCAAACGCGTTCTGACGGGATGTTTTCGGCAGAAAGCAGAGATTGTTTGGGGGATTGTCTGAATGCGCCCGTCATGTCGGTTAACGGGATATGCTTTGAACGTTTGACGCCCGAGCGCGGGGTTGAAATTCTGAAAAAATACGAATCGGAGGAAAAATGTTAAAAGAATCCGATCGTATTTTTACAAATATAAGAGGGGAATTCGGAGATTCCGATTTAGCTTCCGCCCGAATGCGGGGGTGTTGGAAAAATACGTCGGAATATTTAAAAAAGCCACCTCGCGAATTGTTGGAAGAAATTGACCGTTCCGGTTTGCGCGGGCGAGGGATGTTTGCTCAAAAGACGGCGGAAAAGTGGCTTGGATTTATCAAGCGACCGTCAGCATTTAAATATTTGGTTGTCAGCGTTAACGAAAGCGAACCCGGGACGTGCAAGGCAAGGAGTCTGTTGCGTTATGAAGCGCACCGTTTATTGGAGGGGTGTTTAATAGCGTCTTACATATGCGGGATTCGCCGAGCGTACATATATGTACGGGGCGCCTTTCGCGAAGAGACTGAAATTTTGGAACGAGCCATCAATCAAGCGCGCGAGGCCGGTCTTTTGGGAATGAATATCTTGCGCACGGGCGTAGATTTGCATTTATTTGTGCACCGCGGAGCAGACGCTTATGTGTGTCGGACGGATTCGGCGATGTTTCGTGCAATGGAAGGCCGTCGTCCGATGCCTGATTTCACGTGCGGTCAGGACACGTTGTTCGGTGCTCCCGTTTTGGTGCATAATATGGAAACGCTGTGCATGCTTCCGTCGATATTGGAACGCGGAGCCGAATGGTTTTCTTCTTTGGGGCGTTCGGGCAACGAAGGGGTTCGTTTGTTTTCGGTCAGCGGCGACGTTGAAAACCCCTGTCTGGTTGAGGAAACGCTCGGAGTTCCGATGCGAGATTTAATAGACAATTACGCGGGAGGAGTAAAAGGCGGCTGGTCAAATTTGCAGGCGGTTATTCCCGGCGGCATATCGATGCCGTGCCTTTCCAGAGAGATATGTGAACATGTTCGTATGGATTATGATTCTTTGGGGGCTGTATCGTCCGGATTGGGGACGGGAGGATTGATTGTTGTCGGAAAGACGACGGACTTTGTCGAACTGATCCGGCGTGCGGCGTTGTTTTTTAAGAATGAAAGTTGCGGTGAATGTGCTGTTTGCCGTGAAGGAAGCCGATTAATTTATGATTTACTGGATTTAATTTCAACGGGGAAGGGGAAACGCACGGATATAGACGTTTTGGAACGTTTATGCGAAGAAACGTCGGACACGGCTTTATGTCCGGTAGGTGTTTCGGGCGTTCGTTTTATCAGCGGATTTTTAAGGCATTTTCGTTTTTTGTTGGAGGAACGCTGCAGTGGTTAAGCTGACGATAGACGGCTGTGTCGAGGAAGTTTCCGAAGGGATAAGCATAGCAGAGGCGTGTGAAACGACGGGACACGGTTTTCCGGATATTTTTCGCCGTTTGGAAGAAACGCTGCGCGGAGTATTGAGATTAAGCTTTGTCGAGATACGCGGACGTGACGGAGTTTTTGACGCGCATTCGGAACGTGTCACGGAAGGCATGGAAATCGTGACGCATTCTTTGCGGTTGGACAAGATTCGGGATCGAATGCTTCGTTTAACGTTGGCGAGCCATCCTGCGGAATGTGCCGTTTGCGAAAAGGCCGGGAACTGCATTTTGCAAGAAGCGTGTTTTGCGTTCGGGCTTATGAAAGGGGACAGCATCGGGAGGTCACCGTCTGAATGCGAAAAGGTTGAAACGGGGCCGTTGGTTGAAATGCATCCGTCGCGTTGCGTATTATGCATGAAATGCCTGAATTTTATGAATGATGTAGCGGGGACGCCGGAACTTGTTGTGTCAGGGAAAGGCTCATTGACGCGGATAAGTCCGTTTGTAAAGGGAGCTTTTTCATCGCCGATATCCGGGAATTTAATAGACCTGTGTCCGAGCGGCGTATTTACGGACGCGACGTCGAAAGAAATGTTTCGTCCGTGGCAGACGGAGCGCAAAAAGACGACGGACGTATTGGATTCTTTTTTGCCTTCCGTCATTATGGAAGTCGCCTTTGGCCGCATAGTGAAGGTTGAAGCGGATTTTACGTCGCGTGACGGTTGCGGGATAATATCGGACAGGACTCGTTTCGGTTCGGACGGATTGTCAAGCGGGCGTATAGATCGGCCGTATATTCGTGTGGATGGCAGGTTCAGGGAATGTTCATGGACGGAAGCGCTGATGACGGCGGCGTCAAGGATGCAATCCGCGCCGAAAGGAAAAGTCGCAGCATTTGCGGGTTCGACGGCGGACTGCGAAAGCATGGCGGCATTAGCGGATTTAATGAAGATACTGGGTTCCGACAATACGGATGCGGGCAGTTTTTATGCGCGAGTGCCGCGTTCGGCAGGGCGTTGGCGTTTTTGCAACACGGATTTTTCCGACGTGGCAAAGGCCGATGCTTTATTGATAATCGGTTCGGATCCCGAACGTGAAGCGGCATTGTTGAATGCGCAAATTCGGCGCAATGTAATGCCGAAAGCGATGATAGGTTCAAGGACGGAACAGAATTATGCGTATGACTGTTTAGGCGGTTCTTCATCGCTTTTGGACGGGATATTGAGTGGAGAACATCCGTTTTCATCGGTTTTGAAACAATCCCGTTTTCCGATGGTTGTTGCGGGAAAAACGCTGTGGTCGCGCGGCGATGCGCCGTTTTTGTTTCAAAAGATTTGCGAGATATGTTTCCGATACGGTGTTGTGAAAGAAGGTTGGAACGGCTTTAACATGACGGGCATATCCCCGGGGATGCTCGGGGCATCCGAACTTGGTTTGGTCAAGACGGAACCGCTTTTGCCCAAAGCGCGTTCAGGGGAATTTGACGTTGTTTATTTGTTGGGTGAAGACCGTTTGACGCGTTCTGATATGGGGGATACATTTATAATTTATCAGGGGATGTTTGCGTCGGAAACGGCGATGGGTGCGGATGTTATTTTGCCGTCGGCGTCATATGCGGAAAAAGAAGCGACATATGTCGGCGCTTTTGGCAAAGCCAAGAGCACGTCGGCGGTTTTGCCGTTGTTGGGGCAAAGCCGTGAGGATTGGAAGATATTGCGGGCATTGTCCGAATATTTGGAAAAGCCGTTGCCGTATGACAACTTGGCCGAGATACGGGATCGTTTGGGAGCGTTGAGCGCCGTTTTTATGCCTCTGACGAGGACCGAAGAAGCCGTAACGTCATATGGAAGCGAAGGGGTTCTTTTGCCGGAAGAGCTTGTATGCGAATCAAGGGACATAGAGGACAATGAGATATGCCGTCGCTCGGCGTCGCTTCGGGCATTAAAGAAAGTGTGGAAGGTCGGCGTATGACGGGATCTTTTTTTGAATTGTTTAAAGGTTTGGAATTAAAGCTTGCGGATTTTTCTTTATTTTTTGTATTTGCGGGCAAGGTCGGATTGTTTGTTTTATTGGCGCTGTTTTTAACGACGGGCGCCGTTATGCTGGAAAGTCGGATACGCGAACGTTTGTTCGGGCGCAAAGGAAAAGGATTTAAACAGGCTTTTGCGGGTATGGTGCGCCTAATGATGCAAAAACCGTTGCAACCCGGTTCATCCGACAAAGTTTTGTTTTTTTGGGTACCGATAATATCGTTTGTGGCGTCGTTATTTTTTTTGCTGATGCTGCCGACGGGGCAAGACGGCGAGTTTTTACGGTTGCGGGGAGGTTTGCTGTATTTGCTGTTTGCCGGAGTTTTGTTCGGTTATACGTTTTTTTTGGGCGGTCTGGCGGGCGGTTCCCGTTTTTCGTTTTTGGGGGCGTTGAGGAGTTTGGCGGAAACATTTTCATGTCAGTTAATACTTATGTTGACGTCGGGAGTTGTTTTAATGACGGCGGGCAGCACGGATTTGTCAGACATAGTTTCGGCGCAGCGGGATGTTTGGTATGTATTTATTCATTTTCCGATGTTTATAATGTTTATGTTAAGCCTGTTGACGTTGACGGGAGGGGCTCCGTTCGGAACTTCGCGAGGTTCGTATGAGCTTTCCGGCGGAGTTTATTCGGAGTATTCCGGCGGGCTTTATTTGTTTTTCAAAAGCGCGGATTATATTTTGCTGTTAGCGGGTTCTTTGCTGTCGGCTCTGTTGTTTTTCGGCGGTTGGAACGCCTTTATGTTTTTCGGGACAGAGGGGTCGTGTTGGTATTTGCTGGCAAAAACCGGAATTTTGTTTTGTTTGTTTGTGCTGTTGCGCTCGTCGTTACCGTCGTACAAAACGGAAGATGCGATGGCGATCAGTTATAAATGTTTTTTGCCGTTAAGCGCAATTTGGTTTTTTGTGACGGCTTTTTTTATTTTGTTTGAAGGGGGCGGAGTACAGTGAAAGATCTGATAAAGAAGATTATTCCCGACGATGTTTTCCGTTCGTTGCTGGTTGCGTTAAAGAGCGCGTTGCGCGGTCGATCGTCCCGTTTTTTTCGCGGTGAGGCAAAGGTTGTTCGCCGCCCCGTTTTGAAGGAAGACGGGCGGTTATGTATCGGGTGCGGGCTTTGTGAAAAGGTATGCCCGTCAAGTGCTTTATGGGTTGAAACGTCGAAACGTGACGGAAAATGGGTTTTGGAAAGATTAAGCATTGATCCGTCCAGATGCGTTTCGTGCGGTTTATGTATTGAGTCTTGTCCGAGCGAAGCTTTGGCAGCGTTGTTTGAACAAGCGAAACCGACGTTGTCGAAACCGGTTCGGATTTATTTAAAGCAGTCGGAGGAAGCATAATGTCGGTTGCGGATTACGTCTTTTTTTGCTTTATTGCGATTGCCGGCGGGATAGCGTGCGTAAGCGTGTCCAAGACGCTGTACGCGGTAATATGGCAGCTTCAATCGGCGGTGGCGATTTGCGGTTTGATGGCGTGTCAGCATGCGTATTTTACGGCATTTTCTTTGATTTCTGCGGCATCGAGCATTTTTTTGATCGTATTGATGTTTTCTTTGATAATTTTTAATGTTCCCGAACGATCGGAAGACACGCCGAAGCGTCGGATTTTATATTTTTTGGTTATGGTTATATTGCCGTTGTCGGAATTTATGTGGCTGTATTTTCGGCATTTACGGGGCAGTTCTTTGTTTTCGGAAATTTTTTCGTTATCTGCGTTAGGGACGCTTTTATACACGCGGTATGCGATATGCGTTATTGTTTTTGCGTTGGTTTTGACGGGTTCCATGGTCGGGATAACGATGCTGATGATGAATAAAAAAGGGGACGGAGCAGATTTTCGTAAAGAAGAAGACAAAGATCGGGAAATCAAGGCAGAATTGCGCCGCATACCTGTTGAAAGGAAATATTTATGACGATAAGTTCCGGCTATATGTTGGCGGCGACGTCCGTTATGGTGCTGATCGGGATTTGGGGGGTACTGGTTCACCGTTCCGATTTTGTGAGGTGTTTGGTTTCGCTACAGTTGATTTTTTGGTCTTCGGCGTTGAACTTTGTATCCGGGACGTTTTTGTTTAACGATGTTTCCGGAGCTGTTTTTGCATTATTTGTGATTTGCATGACGGCGGCACAGTCGGCGGGAGCTTTATCGTTATTTTATTTGTATTACAGGAAACGATTGCAAACCGACCGCAAGGAGGAAAGTTTATGACGGCGGCAGTATTGGTTTTGCTGTTTTGCGCGGTTTCGGTTTTATTTGTTCCGAAATTAAGGCAAGGGACGGCCGGATGGTATTTGGTGATGATCGGTTTGTTTTTTGCGTGCGTTAAGCTGGCGGCGATGAGCGTAAAGTCAGTTTTTCGTTCAAAGGTATATTCGTCGTTTGTAGCGCCGTTTATGACATGGGACGGTATATCTTATGCGTGGCGCCTTCATTTCGGACAGGCGGAATTGTTTTTGGCGGCATTTATGGTTTTTTCGGCTTTTTTAAGTTTGTTTTATGCCAAGAATTATGTTCCGTCGGAAAAGCTGGGGCGATTTAGCGCGAATGTTTCCGGTCTGGTGGTTTCGGCATTGGCGTGCCTGGGGGCAAAGAATATGTTTCAGTTTGTCATAGGCTGGGATTTATCGGCATTGTTTGCGTATATGCTGATGAATACGTTTCATGACAAACAATCGTTGCGGCGTTCTTCCGTTCGTTTTTTTATTGCTCACAAAGTAACGGATTTACCGTTGTTTTACGCTTTTTTCATGTTGTGGGAAAAAACGGGAATGTTTTTTGTGCCGCCGTTTGTCAGCCCTTATTTTGCTTCGTTCAGCGGGGTTGAAGCCGGAATGTTTGCGGTGTGCATCATCTTGGCGGCTGCGGCAAAGCTGATATGCTTCGGATTTCATTTTGTTATGGAAGACGGATCGGATATGCCCGTTCCTGCGGCGGCGTTTTGCTTTCCGGCGGTGTTGAGCGGATTGGGGATGTATCTTTTATACCATTGTTTTCCGTTTGTGCAGGACGTTCCGAACGTCAGGACGTTTTTTGTTGCCATCGGAGCATTGTCGGCGGCGGCGGGAATACTGATTGCCTTAAATGTGACGAATGTCAAAGCGATATTAAGCTTTATTTTAATGTCGCAATTCGGTTTTGTTACGGCGGCATTCGGTTTAAGCGGCGAAGGTGTTGCTTTGAATACGTTTGTGGCGATGGCTGTTCCGATGATAGGGCTGATTTTATCGGCGGGGAACGTCATATATGCGTTGTGGGGGGAAGAAGACATTACGCGTATGGGCGGGTTGCAAAAAGAAAAACCGTTTACGCTGAAGATTATGTGGATTTTAAGCTTTTGCTGTGTCGGTTTTCCTTATATCGGGACGTTCGGAGCCAGGCGAGATATGTATTCGGCATTGTTTCAGGCGGACGGGCGAGCGTTTACGTTTGTGTTTTTGTTGTTGTCGTTCGGGACGGCTTTTGCGTTTGCCAGAATGATGTTTTATATTTTTTATGCTTTTCCGAAAACGCCGGTTGAGATTGCGGTAAAGATTCGAAAAGCGCCTTTAACGGGGACGATACCGTTAATTTTGCTGACGATAGTTTCATTGTTTCAAAACGAATTGTCCAAGCGTTCGATATTGCCGCCGTTGACGGGGATTTTATCGGCAGAAGTTATTTTTTCGTCTTTATTGGGCTGCTTTGGTTTTTTGGCGGGGATGAAATACTTTTCAAGACGGGAAAAGTCTCAGACAAGACGATCTGCCGTTTTTCAAAGACTGAGTTTGTTTTGCGCCAAAGGTTTCGGTTTTTCCGAATTGTACCGCCGTTTGTTTGCGGTACCGTTTTTGTTTGTCGGCAATATGTTATGGCTTCATGCGGATTTGGATTTGATAGAACGACGATTGACGGACATGATGCCGGCTTTTGTGCGTAAATCGGCGCAGGCGTTGCAAAGCATTCATTCGGGGAATCTGGGATTGTCGTTTGTTTGGAGCATTGCCGGTCTTTTAAGCCTTTTTGTATTAGGCGGCGTTTTGGCGTACGGAGGCTGACATGGAACAATTTTCTTTGGTAACGGCATTATGTGCGCTGCCTTTGGTCGGGGCGTTGTTTTTATTGTTCATTCGCGGGGACGAACGAATTACGGCGATGAATTCGCGCAGAGTTGCGCTGTTAACGTCCGGATGTGCTTTTTTGGCGTCTTTGTCGGTTTTGGCGCGCTTTGATTTTAACGGTTCCGCAGTCCAGTTTGATTATATTGCGGAATGGATTCCTGTATTCGGGACGGTTTGGCATATCGGGGTTGACGGTGTTTCTTTGCTGTTTTTGCCGTTGGTTTCAGGCGCCGTTTTTATATCCGTTTTGGCGGCACACAAGACGGTTTTATCCATGGTGCGCGAATATATGTTTTTGACGCTGGTTTTTGAAAGCTTTGTTTTAACGGCGTTGTGCTCCCGCAATTTGATCCAGGGGTTTGTTTTTTATGAATCCGCATTGTTGCCCGTATTTGTGATGATTGCGGTTTGGGGAGTTGAAAAACGGGCGTATTCGGCTTTTAAATTTTGTTTTTACAATTTGGCGGGGTTGTTGGCGTTATCGGCGGTTTTGATGTACGGGTATTCTATGACGGGCAGCTCGGACGCCGGTGTCGGGATTCAGGCGTTGCCCGAAGATATGCAGGCGGCATTTTTGGCGGGACTGGTATTTATGTTTTCCGCGTCTTTGCCGTTGTTTCCGTTTCATGTCTGGTTTGTTGAAATTCGCACGGAGGCAAGCGTATCGACGTCTGTATTGCTGTCGGGGGCTTTGTCCGGAACGGGATTGTTTATGTTTTTAAGAAGCGCCTTTTTATATGCTCCGGATGCGATGTCTTCTTTCGGGGGGTATTTAAGCGCTTGGGCGGTATTTTCGGCGGTATATGCGGCGACGGTTTCTTTAAGTCGCGACGATATCGGCAAGACGGCGGGATATGTCCAGCTTTCGCAGGCAGGGCTGTTGGCGGCGGGAATATTCGTCGGATCTCAACGATTGCTGTCGGGGGCTTTGTTTTTTTATTTTGCCCAGACGGTTTCCGTTTTATTGTATTTGTCGGTTGAAGCGGCGTTGATACGGCGTTTTTCGGCAAAAGAATTAAAGTCGTGCACGGGATTGTACGGAGTTTCTCCGGCGTTGGGAGCGGCTTTTTTTGCGGGGTTGCTGGCGTTATCGGCATTTCCGCCGACGCCTTCGTTTGTCGGGGAATTTTTGGTTTTTGCAGGCATTTTTGATTTTTCTCAAGCGGCGGGATTTTTTGCAATATTGTCTTCCGTTTTGGCGTTTGCCGCACTGTTGCCGCTTTTCCCCCGCTACGTATTGGGAAATTTTAATCCGTCTTTGGCGGTTCCGGCGGATTTGTCCGGCATTGAGAGGATTCAAATCGGCATGTTGGCTTTGGTTTTGGCGGTCGCGGCACTTTGTCCCGGAATTGTGATGCGGATGGCGGATGCGGCGGCCAGGGCTTTGATTTTGAACGGAGGAGCCGGCATATGATTTACGAAACGTTACATTTTTTGTTGCCGTTGCTTCCCGAAGCCTTTTTGACGATATGCGCGATGTGCGCACTGTGTGCCGGTGTTTATTCCCGCGTCGATTTAAGAAAAACAAATGCCGATATGCTGGTTTGGTTCGGCTTGTGCGGTTCATTGGTTTTGATTTTTTTGTTGCGGGAAAACACAAGCGGATCGGATGACGGTTTGTTTATGGCTGACGGATATGCAAATTTTTCAAGACTGGCGATTTTTCTGTTGAGCGCCGTTTCTTTATCATTCGGGCAAAGCTGGCTGAAGTACAAAAAATATGTGCGTTTCGAATATCCCGTTTTGTTGGCGTTTTCGGTTTGCGGAATGGGGATTGCGGTTTGTTCCGAGAGTTTTTTGCCGATGTTTTTAGGCATGGAAGCCGCTCAACTTCCGTTATGTTTTTTGGCGTCGTACAAAAGACAGGGCGAACGTTCGACCGAAGCCGGAGCAAAATATGTATTAATTTCGCTTTTAAGCAGCTCTTTTATTTTGTTCGGGATTTCTTCTTTGTATGTGTGCCTTGGGACGATAGAGTTTTCTCAGATCGGAGCGGCGGTTCAAAAAACCGGGATATCTGTGCTGTATCCGTCTTTGTCGTTTATAGCGGCGGGCTTTTTAATGAAGGCGGGAGCCGTTCCGTTTCATACGTGGGTTGCGCCCGTTTATGAAGGAATGCCTACTCCCGTTACGGCGTTTGCGGGGGTGGTGTGGCGTTTTGCGGTTTGGGCGGTTTTTGCAAAGCTTGTGTTTTATCCGTTAAGCTTTGCGCATGAATTTTGGAGCGTTTTGTTTTTGATTTTATCCGTTGCCGGCGTATATGCCGGAGCATTCGGCGCGTTGACCCAAACGAATATCAAGCGTTTGGCGGCATATACTCTGACGGTATCAAACGCTTTTATTTTATTGTCGCTTCAGATTTCGGATGCGGGAGCGTTTTTATTTTTTGCATTGACGGATGCGGTTATGGCGACGGGGCTTTTCGGCGTGGCGCTGAGCCTGCGCGTCGGCGGAGATTTATCCGAAAGCATAGAAACATTGTCGGGGCAGGGCAAATCAAAGCCCGTGCGAGCCGCCTTATACAGTCTGATTTTTTTAGGTATGACGGGTTTTCCGCCGTTTGCCGGCTTTTGGCGTCGTTTCTTTTTGTTTGAAAGCGCGATCAAGGACGGAGATTTTTGGCCGTGCCTGTTAATTATGGCGGGAGCATTTGTTTTGGCGTTTGTGTATTTAAGGATTATTCGCCGTATGTACGGTTCGCCGAGTAAAGACGAACTGTCGCCCGTTCCGTTTTCTCTGCGATCGGTTTTATGGGCGGCGGCTTTGGTTTCGCTGTTATTTTCTTTTCCAGCGGCATCGTTTTTTGACGTTGCCCGCAGTGCCGTTTTATATACGGGAGGCTTATGATGCAACCGAACGAAGTCGTTTTGCCCGCAGGTTGGAGCTTGGAATGCCTGCCTTCGGTCGACAGCACGAACGAAGCCGTAAAAAGACGGGTTTGGGAAACCGGCAAAGACCGTTTAATCATTCAGGCTGATGAACAAACGGCGGGGCGCGGACGCCGAGGACGCCCGTGGAAAAGCGCCGCAGGGAACTTGTTTTTTTCCTTGGCGGTAAAAGCGGGAAATATTTCCCGTTTGGGGGAATACAGTTTTTTGTCGGCACTTTCTTTGACGCTGGCGGTTGAAGAAATTTGCCCTCGCGTCAGCGTGAAATGCAAATGGCCGAACGATGTTTTGCTGAACGGCAAAAAGATGTCGGGCATTCTTTTGGAGACGGCGGGCAAAAAAGGCATCGAGTTTTTAATTTCCGGTATCGGCGTCAATATTTTTCCCGTATCCGAAGAAGGGATGCTTTATCCCGTAACGTCTTTGGCGCAAGAAGGGTGCACGACGGACAAATCCGAAATGTTAAGCGCGATTGTGCGTCATTTTGACCGTCTGGACAAACTTCGCGAAGAAGAGGGGTTTTTGCCTGTTTTGGATTTGTGGAAATCGCGGGCATACGGGCTTGGGGGAATGATAACGGTGAACCTGCCCGACCGGCGGCTGACGGGGACGTTTTCCGGTCTTGATAATGACGGGAGCTTATTGTTAAATAATGCCGACGGAGAACATAAAATCACCGCCGGAGACGTATTTTTCGGCGTACAGGGAAACTAAATCATGCAAAGCAACGACCAGCCAGATTACATAACCGTACCGGACAAAGGATTATTTTTTGTTCCGTTGGGGGGCGCCGGAGAAATCGGCATAAACTTCGGGTTATATTCGTGCGACGGACAATGGATTGCCGTTGATTGCGGCGTCGGCTTTGCGGGCGACAGACTGCCCGGAGTGGATATGGTTTTGCCCGATCCGACGTTTGCGGAACAGATTGCAAAAAACTTAAAAGCGTTGATTATCACGCACGCGCACGAAGACCATATCGGTGCGGTAGGTCATTTTTGGCCTTTGTTGCGCTGTCCCGTCTATGCGACGCCTTTTGCGACCGAGATGCTGGAAACGCGCCTTGACGAAGCGGGCATTTTGGGACGCGTTTCTTTGGAAACCGTCGAAGCGGGCGACGAATTGGATTTAGCCCCCTTTGACATAGAACTGATTCCTGTCAACCATTCCGTTCCCGAAGCCGTCAGCCTTTTGATACGAACGAAATACGGCAACGTTTTCCATACGGGGGACTGGCGTTTTGACGATACGCCCGTGGTCGGAAAGCCTGCGAATTACGCACGGTTTAAAGAACTTGGCAAAGAAAACGTTTTGGCGATGGTCGCCGATTCGACGAACGTCTTTGTCGAAAGCGACATTTTATCCGAAAACGACGTCAAGGATTCTCTGACGACGTTATTTTCGCGATATTCGGGCAAACGTTTGGTCGTTACGTGCTTTGCATCAAACGTCGGCAGGATTGAAAGCATTGCGGAAGCGGCGGAAAAGAACGGGCGGACGGTATGCCTTTTGGGTCGATCCCTGTGGCGCGTTGAAGGCGCAGGGCGAGCTTGCGGCTATTTTCGGGGCATAAACGTTTTTCTGACGGATGAAGAAGCACAGGATTTGCCGCCGTCAAAAGTCTTGTATCTGTGCACGGGCTGTCAGGGCGAACCGAAAGCCGCTTTGTCGAACTTATCTTACGGTGTTTATCGCAGCCTCCAGCTGAACAAGGGCGACGTTGTTATTTTTTCGTCCCGCGTCATTCCCGGAAACGAACAGGCAATAGCAAACATCAAAAACCGCTTTATCGCCAAAGGCATAGAAGTCGTTACCGACAAAGACGCTTTGACGCACGTTTCGGGACACGCCAACCGCAATGACATGAAACGGATGTACGGATTTGTCCGTCCTAAAATAGCCGTTCCCGTTCACGGCGAAGCGGCACATTTGTTTGAACATGCGAAATTGGCGGACGAATGCGGCATTTCTCAAACCGTCATTCCCAAAGACGGCGACGTTATTTCTTTCGGCGCGGACAAAGCCGAAGTCATCGGTTCGGTTCAAAGCGGATTGATGGCGATGGACGGTCGCAAGATTATTCCCGTCAATGCGGATGTTTTGAAAAAACGCCGCCGTATGCTGGAAGACGGAACGGTTGTCGCGACGGTTGTTTTGGATAAAAAGAACGCGGTCGTCGGCTCGGTTCAAATCTCTGCGACGGGGTTAATTGATGCTCAAAGCCCCGAAATGTCGGTTTTGGACGAAGGCATCAAGGCGGCTTTGTCTTCTTTGACGCCCGCACGATTGAAGGATGACGGCAGCGTTGCCGACGCCGTCAAGGCGGCAATCCGAAAAACGGTTATGGAAAATCACGGTCGCCGTCCGATGGTTGATGTTCATTTGGTTCGGGTTTGAAATAAAATGTATCAAAAACTGATTTTTGCAGTGTCTTTTTTGTTGTTATGCACGGCGGGGGCTTTTATTTATCTTGAAAATTCCTCGACGCCTGCGCCCGTCTCGACGGTTTTTCCGTTAAATGACATGTCGGGCGTCGCCATAGGCTCTTCTGATGCTCAAGACGAACAAGACCCCGACGCTTCTTTTTTTGGCGCGAATGCTTCAATATCTCAGCCTGAGAAAGAAGCCGTTTCGACGGGAACCGCCCCCGTAACGGCAACGGACGATTTACAGGCGCAAACGATATTGCCGACAGCTTCGGATAAAACGGAACCGAATACTCAAGCCTCGGCGTCATCGGCTCCGGCACCTCTTCCGAAAAGGAAAATCCGCATCAGCAAAGAAGCATGCCGCCGTTTAAAAACCGGCTCTGCATCAGTTCCCGCCGATTATCAGGCGGGCGTTTCCGCAACGGGACAGACTGTCGCTTCGGCGGATTATCAGCCGGGCGTGTCTGTAACGGGCGACGCCGTCGCCCCGGCGGATTTAAACGGCGGTTACGATTTTCCTTCCGTCGATTTGCAGGATATAGAGCTGCCGATTTCCGTTGATCTGTCAAAGAATTTTCCGTTCTTTCAGTCTTCGTTGGATATGGGAACAATTCCCGTCGGAAACGTTACGTTTAAAAACGGTCAGGTCTATATGAACGGGCATCCGCTAACGAATGATGCGACGAATATTTTAAAAGAACAATGCCCGTAATTTAAAACGTGATGCAAAAAAAGGAGGGAAACCCCTCCTTTTTTCGATTGAGCCTCTTTTCCCGATTTAGCGGGATGAGCGCGGGTTCAGCTTTGAAAACGTTTTTAAATCCATTTTCGGAGCTTTCCCCAAACTTTCTTGTTGGGCATCAACCTTGTTCATGTAGTTTTGAGCAAACTTCATGGCATTGCGCATCAAAGACGGCTTTTTTTCCAACACGATATTGCTGATTTCCGGATCGTTTGCCATGTCGGAAATCAATGTGAACTTTTGTTCTTCGATTTCGGTCAGCAATTTTTTGGCGACAGCCGGATTCGGAGACGTGAAATTCATTTGGAAATCCGTCATCCATTCGGGATGTTTTCCGTCGGCTCTTAACATCAGGGCATCCGACAGGGACGGGCAGACATAGCTTTTCCCCAAGATTCCTTTATCTTTGCAGACCTCGACGGCGGCCAGTTGCGCCATTTTTTCCGATGTCATGATTTTTGTAAATTCGGAGCGGTCTTTTTGCAAAGACTTGAGCTGTTCATCAACGGTCATGGCATCGAAATCGCGGTTTGCCGTTTTTTCCAGCAAAGAAGACATTCTGTCCATTGTCGAGATTTCATAGGAAATAAACGTAATCAAAGCATTTTCGCCTTTGGGAATTTCATGCTTTGGCGGGATTTCCTGAATCTGGCGGAACACGGCTTGATTTGCCTTGGCTTTTTTCAAAACGGAGGGAGCTTCGCCGATAAATTCCGCATTTAACAGATCCATTTTTTCCTTTCCTGCGGGATCATTGACGGACGCCTTTCGGATTGCTTCTTTTTCATGAGTAATCGTTGAAATCAAAGCATCTTTGTTTGCGCCGTCGCGGGCGATTTTATCATAAACGCCCGAACGCCAAGCGGCGACGGCTTCCATTTTTGCGATCATTTCCAGCAGCTGAGCTTCGGTTAATTTGACTTCCGTTTGCGGGCGGACGATACCCAAAGCTTCTTCAACTTCAAGGTTATGTTTTTCGGCGCTTTTCTTTTTGCGCACGTCGTACATTTTTTCGATTTGTTCTCTGGGCAAAGGCATACGGGCAAACGCTTCGTCCGTCCGTTGCATCATCTGGTTAATCAAAGGATTGGGTTTGTTATCAACCAAATCGATTCTCAATCGGCTCATTTCTTCTTTGGACAAGCCGTAGGTTTTTGAAATTTGGTCTGCCAAATCCAAAACTTCGACGTCTTTCATTTTCATTAGCGAACCGTCTGCCAGTTTTTCGTTTGCGATTTTAATGGCGGCATCGACGACGCCCGTTGTGTAATAAGCCAGATAATTGCCGACTTTTTTCAATTCGGCATAGCGTGCGCCGCCGGTCTGCAATGTTTTCAATTCGGCGACTTCTTTGGAATCGCCTTTTTTAACTTTCAGATTTTTTTCCGCTTCGCGGTCAATAGCGGCTTCCAGCCGTGTGGTCGGCTGTTTTTCGGTATATTTTTTAATCAGGTTATGCATCGTTTCGATACGGACGTCACCGATCAAAACGGAAATGTCGGTCTGTCCGTAATCGCGAGCCAGCTGCAAAACGGCATGAGCGTCGGCAAGACATTCCGTGCGGTGGCGAGCCAGCTGAGCGTCGACGTTATTTTCGGTGAACTGGCGTTTAAAGCCGCCTTTATGAGCGGGATCCAGCGCGTGTCCGAATTCGTGGTACAGCGTGAACTGTTGAAGCTGACGGCGGGTAACGCCTTCTTTTTCCATACGTTCTTTGACGCCGGGAACCCAATAAAACATATCGTCGACCAAAGTATCGGGGTTATCGCCGACAACCAGACTGATATTGCGTTCGCCGTCCAGATTTTTCTTTGTCACGCCGACGGGGTTGGTTGCGCTGAAAGCGTTGCTGGACGTAATGGCGGAAGCGATGACGGGTTCGACATAGCTCTTGTCGATCGGAGTTTTGCCGTAGACGTTAGCTTCTTTCAGTTTTTCAACAATGTGCAGATAAAGGGATTTTCCGATGCTGCGGTCGGGTTCGTCATCCGTGGCGTAACGCCCCATAACGACGTCGGGATCGATGACAAAAAGCGTCATGTCGGGTCTGACGTTGCGGAAGCGTTCTTCAATTTGTTTAAAGAAGCGGTGGTTTTCGGTGTCCAGAATGTAATCTTTCGGGGGTTCGCCGACGGAAACGGTGCAGTTTTCGCCGTTTAAACCGGGTTCGATGTAAGAAGTCTGTCCTTCGGGAAGCAATCCGAAAAACGGGCGTTCCTGAATGAATTCGGGACGTTTTTCGCCGCATTCAAAGACGCGCAGTTTGCCGCCTTTCATAAAAGATTCTAATTTTTCAGATGTTTTTTTATCCAGCCTTACTTCAACCATCCGGCACCTGTTCAGTTTAATTCTTTGACATCGGCGTAATATCCGTTTGTTTCGCCGCCAATTGTGATTTCGGCAACCAGTATTTTTCGTTGCCGACGCAATTTTTCCAGCAAGTTTTTATCAATATCGCAAATGCGTACAAACTGATCCCCCGTGCGGCAAAACACGGCGTTATTGTCCGATTTTAAAATCAGGCTGGGCATGTCGGGCTTTCCGTCCAAAGCTTCTAAAGCCATAACGGGTTCGCCTTCGCTGCTTTCGTAGATATTTGCCGCAAAAGAGTCCATTTTTCGCATATCCTTATTAAAACTCACCTTTTTATAATTTCCTGTTTTTATTTTAAAGTCAATACATTATAGACAGAAAATTCAAAAAAATATGGACAAAATAAAAAAGCCGCTTTGACGGCGGCTTTTTTATTAAGCTTTAAGTTTTCAAGAAGCCTTGCTTTGTTTGACGGCGTTTCTTTCTTCTCTGATGGCGGTCAGGACTTCCTGCATTTCTGGGCTGTTTTCCATTTCCGTGATATTTAACGGCAATTTTAAACGCCAGTTCGGATATTCGTTCGTCGTTCCGGGAACGTTAATCATTTCCGTTTGACCGAAAATATCTTCAAACCGAACAAGGAAAATCGAACTTTTCGTTCGGGCAATAAAGCGGTTCGTCGTCGTAATCAGACGGCGGCGCAGGCGCGGATCTTTCATTATGTCGATTCTGGAAGGCACATCGTCAGCCCATAACCCTTCGCTTTTAAAGGATTCAATCATTTTTTTGCAAATATTCAAACGTTCTTCGCACGCTTTTTCGTACTGTTCCTTGCTTAAGAAAAGATTGCACCTTTTAAACGTGTCCAGATCGTAAAACGTCCAGTAAGCGGGAATGCTGGGCTGGTCATGCGTGCTGACCTGAGCCAGCGAGAACGGAAAATATTTTGTCGTCGGGAAAAACGCTCCGTTTCTGTCGCGCTGGCGATGCAATACTTTTGTCGAGAACAAACGCGCCTGATACATTTTTCCGCGGAACCCTTTAGGAACGGTTCCCAGATCTTCGCCGATGACGATGCATTTCGCCCGTTGGCTTTCAATGGCGATAATCGCCAGCAAAGTGCGCATGGAATAACGGATGTAAGCCCCATTGACGACTTTTTCGCCGCCGTTCAGTTCAGGTGCCCAAAACAACCGGTACAGCCCCATTACGTGGTCAATGCGCAAAGCACCCGCATATTTCATGTTAAAACGCATCAAGTCTCTGTAATGCATATAAGAGTCTTCGTTCAAAGACAGCGGGTTCGGCGTTGCAAAGCCCCATCTTTGTCCGCGCGGTCTCATCTGGTCGGGGGGAGCGCCGATGTCAACGCCTTTGACAAACGAAGACGGATGAGCCCACGGCTCCGCACCGTCCGATGCGACGCCGACGGCCTGATCCTGATAAAGACCGATTTTGAATTTTAACGCTTTGCTTTTTTCATAGACGGCTGCCAGCTGGCGATCCGCAATCCAATGAATGAATTTAAAGAAGTTGATACGATCTTCGTTTTCCATGGCGAAAACGCGTACTTCTGGCGTATCGGCGCGGCGGTATCCTTCGGGCCAGTCTTTTTGTCCGGGAGCGGGAAATCCGTTGCCGATTTTTTCCCGCAACGCTTCAAAAGTGCACAATTCGTCCAAAGAAGGCGTATGCTCGCGCTTGAAAACTTCGAAATCTTCGTGGCGGCGGCAGTCGTTTTCGTCCTGCGAATCGTAAAGCTCTTTAAAGGTTTCATAGACGGCGCCGAGAGCCCGCGTTTTTAAATCGCTGACGCACTGGTAATCGACCAGCTTTGTCTTTCGGGCGTTTTGCAGACGCATTTGAAATTCAAAGGAATGAACCAATTCTTGTGCTTTGGCGCTTTTGGAAAATTCAGGGACGGCTTCGACATCGATATAAAGCGGGTTCAGGTACAGACGGCTGCTGGGGCGGTAAGGGGACGCTTCGCCCGGATTGTCGTGGAACAAGGCGTTTAAGGGGTTCAGCCCGATAATGTCGGCGCCCTGACGTTTCAGAATGTCCAAAAGCGAACTTAAGTCCGTAAAATCGCCGATTCCCCAGTTTCGTTCGGAACGCAACGCATAAAGCTGGACAGGAACGCCCCAGATTCTGTCAATGCTTTTAAACGAGCTCATTCCTTCGGGCGTATAGCCTTTCGGCGGTGCAACAAGCAAAGAAGACGAGCAGGGCACGCTTTCATAAGTAACGGTCAGTTTATGGTAGCCGACGGGCAATTCTGGCATCAGGACGGCTTTGTATTTTGAATAATTTACGCCGTTAACGGTTGCCGTATCGATTTTTTGTGCTTTTTTTAAATCGACGGATCCGTTTAATTCTTCGCCGTTTTCCAAAACGATGTGCCAAGAGGCTGATTTTTCTTTGCCGTCGGGCAGGGAAATTTCGCAAGACGCGGGGAATTCGTCGGTTAAAACGACGGTTGTCGGGGCGATTCGGCGTTTCCAAGGCATTTCTTTGAAACGCTTTAAGGACGTTTCGCGCTCTTTCGGCGTTGCGGCGGGAATTCCCATTGCCTTTAAAAAGAAGAGCTTTGTTTCTTCGGGGGTGATATGGACTTGTCCGGATTTGTCGGTATATTCCGAAGCGATGCCGACGATTTCTGCCAAATCGTCCAAAACGGTTGAATTTGCCATTCTTTTTTCCTTCAAGCTAGCTTGGAGAGTTTATAAAAAAAGACTTTTTTTGTCAATGGCGCATTCGGGGCGGTTTTATAATTAACCTATTGACAACAAATATTTATTTTTGTGACGAAAAGTGTTTTTAAACAAAAACCCCGCGAATTGAAGCGGGGTTTGTTTTTAGCATTTGTTTGAAACGGACTTGATTAGAATCCGTCGCGTTCCAAGCGTTTGCGTTCCAGTTTGCGTGCGCGGCGAACGGCTTCGGCCTTTTCACGGGCTTTCTTTTCCGAGGGCTTTTCAAAGTTGCGGCGCAATTTCATTTCACGGAAGACACCTTCGCGCTGCATTTTTTTCTTCAAAGCCTTCAAAGCCTGATCGACGTTGTTGTCGCGAACGATTACCTGTACCATTTTAAAGATCATTCCTTTCATAAAAGAGGGATATGCACGGCTGAACCGATTCTTTCGGGAAACCGCGGCATACCGATTAAAGTTTGAGAAGTCTGTAACATATTTTCGTTCTGATGAAAAGAGCGAAAATAACGGTTAAGCCGGAAATTTCGGATCCGGCAAAAGCATCCCTCCTTTGCGGAAAAAAGTGTTTAACTTTCCTATTATAAGGGCGGAGCCGCCCGTCGGCAAGCTATTTTTGCAATATCCCTTTTTTGCGCACGAGGGCGACTGTCGTTAAATCGGGCGTTTTCGGACCGTTCGTGCGGATTGAATCCAGCGATTTTAAAGAACGCAGATGCGATATTTTGTCCGAAGCTTCTTTTTGCCGGCGTGCCAAACGTTGCTTTTTAGCCAGATTCGCGGGCAATTCGCAATACCAGTCGGTGGCTTCCCGTTCCGTCAGACCGCCCGCCATTTCGATGACTTCTTCGGCAGGTTTTGAAAATCCCAGATTTAAAGCGTCACGGGTGTTGCGATAAATTGCCCAATATGTTTCGTGGGTAACGGAATTTTGTTCGGGCTTTTTAAAGAATTCGCGTGCTTCTTTGGCGTCCAGATACGTTTTGCCGTTGAATTTGCAAACCTTTTCAATATTGTCCGCAACGGGCACAACGCGTTGAAGGGCTGTTTTTTCTTCTTCTCGCGTGGCTTTGCGCTTATGGCGTTCATAGTTGCGGATGTAATTTTTTTCGTAGGCTTCGCGCAATCCCGTGTCGTTAAACCAAGCGTAAAACGCTTCGCCGTGCGCGGTGCCGTTTTCGACGCCGCCTTTTTCGGCTGATTTCAAAAAAGCGGAAACGACGTCTCTGTCTTCTTTTTTAAATTCTTCCATCGGCTCTTTGATGCCCTGCTGCTGCAGTTCCCAGCCGACCTGACACGCCATGACGTTGGCGTCGGCTTCGATGACGCCCTGAGATTGCAGGTAGTCTTTAGGACGGTCTGCATAAGCGCTGAGCAGGACGCCGTTTTGGAATTGCTGAGAATGCCGCAGTTCGTGCGCCAGCGTAATGACCATGCGGTTTTTGTTGGATCCGGCTGCGATGAAAATCTGTTTTGTTTCGTCGTTAAAGGATCCGAAAGACGCATTTAAGCATTCCGTGTTGATCTTTGTGCCGTAGGCGGCGGCACAGTCTAAAAGTTCGCGTCCCGTTTTGCTTTTTTGCAGAATTTTAACGGCTTCGCATAACGCGGGCGAAGTATCGTCCAAAAAAGGATAAGGCTTGTCCGAAACGGGCGGTTCGGCCGCATGCGGCGGCGGATTTAAGGCTTTGGAAAGTTCGTCTGACATACAAAGTCTCCTGCTTTGCTTGCTTCGATTTATTTTATCGTAAGCGCGGGCGTATTTTTTGTCAAACGAAATGCGTGTTTTTGTCTATTTTTGTGTTTTTGTTTTTTGAAAAATGAGATATATTAAAAAACAGGAGGACGAATATGCCGAGTTTGACTTCTATTTTTTCCAGTGTTCCTTTTCGCGGTTTTTACCCCGACGAACCGCCTGAAGTTCCTTTTCGGACGGAAGGCACAAAACAGGAAAAGAAACGTTTGGCATTTTTGATAAACAGGATTGCCCGTTCTTCAAAATTCGGCAGATCTGTTTTGGAACATGCGGCAAAAGAAGGTTATTCGCTTTCTTTTGAAACCATGGGACGCAGTCGCGGCGCAGCCAGTTCGGATTTGAAAAAAATAGTTTTAAACCCCCGTTGTTCGGATTCGCTTTTGACGGCGACGCTGACACATGAATCCCGCCATGCGGAGCAGTTTTCGAACGGCGCCGTTTGCGGTTTTTTTAAAGAAGGTCGCACTTTTTCATCTTTGTTAAAAGAAGAACGCCTGATGGAAGCCGATGCCGTCGCGTCGTCCGTCGCGGTTTGTTTTGATTTGGATCGTTGCGGCGACCGAAAGCCTTTGGAAAAATTGTATGACAGCTATTCGCATTGCGTGCGGGCATTCGGTTCTTCCGCCGATACGGAAAGAAACAAGGCTTTAACCCAAAGTGCTTTGGCATGGTACGACGATACGGAAATAAAATTCCTTTACGAATTCTACGGATTTGTTTCGTCCGTGTCCTGCGGGCAGGATATTGCGCCGGCGGGCACGAAACGCGAAGATCCGACGTCTGAACAGCTGGTGTCAAAAATATGCAGAAACGAAGAAGGCAAAAGCTACTTTTGCATGTCGCCGTCGGCGCTTGATACGTCGCGGAGGGCGGGAATTTCCGATATTACGGCGGCATGGCTTGCAAATCATGCGAAGGCGTGTCGTGCCAACGGCGTCAGTGACGGGGAAACGGATGCAAGCTTAAGCAAAATTCCGGTGTACGAATTGCAAAGCTATATGAGAAACAAAGTCGAACGGTTTTTCATATATCCCGACCCGTTGAACGAACGGGGTGTCATGCAGGCGCAAAAAGTCGTTTCGGAAAGAAATGCGATCTCAGACAAAAGCCTTTTCGCCGTTTCGGCGCTGAAAAAAAACAAAGGGCGGGATTAGACGGAAAGGTTGACAAATTTTTTCGACGGACCGATATTAAATTAAAGCGGGCATTTTTTATAAGGAGAGGCTTTTATGTCGTCCTTTTTATCACAAGTGTTTTCATCCAAGGTTTTTCGCGGTTCTTATTCTGACGAACAGCCCGAAATCAACTTTAAAATGGAAGGCTCGAAACAGGAAAAAAGGCGCTTAACGTCTTTGGTGAACCGAATTGCGCATTCTTCGGAATTCGGCAGATCCGTTTTGGAACGTGCGGCGGATGCGGGGTTCGTTTTGTCATTTCAATTGCGCGATGCCACCGTTTTGGGATCGTGTTGCGAAATCAAAAAAGCCGTTATGCTGAATCCGGCTTATTCGGACGACAGATTGGTTTCCACGCTGGCACATGAAGCGCGCCATGCCGAGCAGTTTTCACGCGGTGCCGATTCCGAATTCGGCAAACGCACGCTTAAAACAGAAATTATGTATTTCCGTGCCATGGAAGCCGACGCTCAGGCTGCGGCTGCCGTAACAACAATGGAAATGAAAGGAAACGGAGACGGAAAACCTTGGAAAAGGTTAAGAAAGGAAACGTCATATGTGACGGATCCGCTGGTGCACAGTGCCGAATTTTCCGAAAAGCCCCGCGCGACGGATGCGTTGTTGGGGGCAGCGTTCAAAGGCTGGTATGACGATGCTTTTATCAAAGAAGCCTACGAAAATTCTTATATTGTTTCGGTCATGGACAATATTATGAAAGAAAACAAAGAAGCGGAAAATCCGTACAGCCAAAAAGAATCTTCAAAAGCGATTGTGTACAGAATGTGTCGCGGCGTTGACGGGTGTTATTTTAAAAATGAACCCGACGTTCTTGAAAATTCGAAATTTTTGGATATATCTCCGACGACTCTGGCAAAAGCCCTGCAATATGCTTCCATCGTGAAAAAAGAAACGGGAAAAGAAGGCGACAGATCCGTTGATCTTTTGCCCGTGCGCCAGCCGTTGCCCGTAAATACGTCGGTCTATGTCGGATGGGGAACGTGCTATGACGCAACAAACGATACCGTTCGGCTGGGTATGATACGAAAAGTAGGCAAAGGTCGTTAAATTTTTAAAAAGCTCCGATACTTTCGGGGCTTTTTTTATGGAAAAAATGTTGACAAAAATTTTTTCGGGAAATATGATTTTTCTATAATTTTTATATTAAGGAAACTTACCTATGTCCGTTTTAAATGAAGCTTTGAATCCTTCCGTTCCCGCGATGAAACCCAACAATGCCGAAAAACCGGTCGTTGATGTGGATATGTCGCCTTGTAAAGAGGAAGAAAAGCCCCGTATGATTTCGTTGATTAACCGTCTGGCGCGCAGCCCGATCGGTTTGGAAACGTTGCAAATTGCCAAAGAAGCGGGCTTTACGTTCAGCTTTTTTGACGGAGAAACCAGATGTTGCGGCGCTTGTGACGAAGAGGGAAAGTGGATTAAGCTGAACCCTGCGAAAACGGATGACAAACTTGTCGGAACCTTGTGTCATGAATCCCGTCATGCCGGTCAGTTTTACCGCGGCGCACACGAAAAATTCGGCGTTTATGACGTCCGTTCGGAATTGATTATGTTCCGTGCCATGGAAGCCGATGCTCAGACTTATGCAATTTCAGCCTGCAATGAGTTGCGTTTTAACGGGGATAAAGGTCCGTATCGCGAATTCAGAGCGGCTTATCCCGAAATCGAAGAACGTTTTATGGACGCTTTGGATAAAACGCAGGGCGAAGTCACCAACGAAGTGATGACGGAAACGTTCAAGGGCTGGTATGACCAAAACCGCACAAAAACCGTTTATGAAGAATCTTATTTGGTCGAACCGATGCAAACGGAATTGTCAAACTTGATGGTCGGTAAGAAACCCTCGCTGAATTATACGAAAAAGATGTCCGGCAAAGACATTGTCGCAATTGCGGGGTGGACAAAGGACGGTAATTATTTCACGGATGATCCTGCCGTTTTGGAAAAAGGCGTGTATGTCGAGGTTGCCAATACGACCATGAAGTCGTTGGAAAACTTTTTTAAAGCTCGCGAAGCGTTAACCGGCATGGCACCCGATCCTTCAATCAAAGGGTTGCCCACCAGAACGAACACGGCAACCAAGATAAAGGCAAAGTCCTATACGTCCGCAAAGGATGTTCAAGGGATTAAAGAACGTATCGAATCCAAAAAACAAAATTATGCCCTTCAGTCGGCGGCAATCAAAAAAGCCGTTAACGCAAAGCGAGCTCGTTAAAAAGGCAGAAATAAAAAAAACGCCCTTTCGTTCGGAAGGGCGTTTTTGTGTTGTTTCGGTTTTATTGTTATTTCAGTTTGATCAGGGCGTGTTTTTTCTTTCCTGCCGAAAGCTTAATGACGCCGTTTTTAACGTCGTTTACGCTCAGCAGAATGTTGTCGCCCGATACGGGGGTATCGTTGACTTTTGCACCGCCCTGCGCGATTAAACGCTTTGTTTCTCCGCGCGTTTCGGTCAGCTTTAACGCACAGAACGCGTCAATCAGCCCGATGCCTTTTTTCAAATCATCTTCGGATGCTTCCATGAACGGCAATTCTGCGCCGCCCGTTTTTTCTTCAAAGGTTTTGCGGGCGGTTTCGGCAGCGTTCGAAGCGGCTTCTTCTCCGCGGCAGATTTTCGTGGCTTCGAATGCCAAAATCTTTTTGGCTTCGTTGATTTCTTTATCTTTCAACGCTTCCAAACGGCGGATTTCGTCCATGGGCAAATCGGTGTAAATGCGCAGACATTTGCCGACTTCGGCGTCGCCGACGTTGCGGAAATACTGATAGTAATCGTAAGCCGACAGCTTGTCTTCATTGACCCATACGGCGTTTCCTTCGGATTTTCCCATCTTTTTGCCGTTGGAATCCGTGATGATCGGGCTGGTAAAGCCGAACAGTTCAACGCCGTATTTGCGTCGTCCCAGTTCCGTGCCGCTGGTAATGTTTCCCCACTGGTCGGAACCGGCAATTTGCGCACGGCAACCGTATTTTAAGTACAGTTGGCAGAAATCATAGCCTTGCAAAAGCTGATAGTTGAATTCCAGAAAAGACATTTGCTGTTCTCTGTCCAGCCTTGTTTTAACGCTTTCCATGGCGAGCATGCGGTTAACGGAATAGTATGTGCCGACGTCGCGCAGGAATTCCAAATAATTGACGTCTTTGAACCAATCATAATTATCGACCATGACGGCGCCTTCGGGGGTGTCGTCAAAGCGCAGGAATTTTGAATACGATCGTTTTAAGCCGTTCAGGTTTTTTTCGATGGTTTCTGCGCTTAAAAACGGACGCAGGGAATCTTTTCCCGACGGGTCACCGATTCTGGCGGTTGCGCCGCCGACCAAGGCGATCGGTTTATTGCCGAGCTTTTGAAACCAGCGCATCATCATTAAGGGGACAATATGGCCGACGTGCAGGCTGTCTCCCGTCGGGTCGGATCCCAGATATCCGACGGCGGGCGTGTGCGAACGTTCGCATTCATACAAATAATCGTCAAAGCCTTCTTCGTTGGTGCATTGGTTAAAAAAACCGCGTTCCGAAAGGATGTTCAGAAATTCCGATTTGAATTGAGTCATAAAAGCCTGTCCCGTTTGGATTTTGTTAAGGTCTTTAGCTTAGGATAAACGTACGGGTTCAAATGTCCCGCAGGTATTTAGCTGTATCAGCATTAGCCCTCAAACTCAATAGGGAAGAATTGAAATATGGAAGTAATCAGGCCTTTGACTGCGATGGGATTGATGAGCGGGACGTCAATGGACGGCGTCGATGCGGCATTATTGGTTACGGACGGGGTCGACGTTTTCCAGTTCGGCAAAGCGCTGAACCGCCCTTATGATATGGAAATGCGGGCGGAATTGCGAGCCGTTTGCGGCAGAAAAGCGTTGGAGGGCGGAAAAGAAGTCGAAGAAGCCGAAAAGAAAATGACGCTGTTCCATGCCGAAGTCGTTGCCGAGCTTTTGGAGCTGGCGGGATTAAGAGCAGAAGACGTTGATGTGATAGGATTTCACGGACAAACATTGTTTCATAACCCGTCGGAACACCAAACACTTCAAATCGGTGACGGAGATTTATTGGCATCCGAAACGCGCATTCCCGTCGTTAACCGCTTTAAATATGACGATATGGCCAACGGCGGACAGGGCGGACCTTTGTTGCCGTCTTATCATGCGGCTTTGGCTCGCGATATGGAAAAGCCGATCGCCATTTTGAATATCGGCGGTGTGGCAAATGTTACTTGGATCGGCGAAAACGGAGAGTTGGTCGCGTTTGCAACGGGACCGGGAAACGCTTTGATCGACGATTGGATGATGAAAAAGCACGGCACGAATATGGACTATGACGGCAACATGGCGGCGGCAGGCACCGTTGACGAAAAGATTGTCGCTACAATGATGAAACGTCCGTATTTTAAAAAAGCTCCTCCGAAAACATTGGACAGGGACGAATTTTCGGAAAGAATCATGGATAATCTTGAAGGAGCAAGCGTTGCGGACGGTGCTGCGACTTTGACGGCATTTACGGCGCAAGCCGTTGCCAGCGGTGCGCGGGATTTTTTGCCGAAGCCTCCCAAAAAATGGATTGTCAGCGGCGGCGGAGCCAATAACCCGACATTGATGAGGATGTTGCGCCAACGCTTGGAGGCGCCCGTCGAAGCTGCTTCAAAAGTCGGCTGGGACGGTGACGCCATGGAAGCTCAGGGATACGCTTTTTTGGCTGCCAGAAGCATCTTCGGTCTGCCTTTGTCCTTTCCCGGAACCACGGGCGTTCCCCATTCCATGTGCGGCGGGGCATATCATGCGGTGCCGGATACGTTAAAGGAAAAAAGAAAAACGAGAAAAAATTGATATTGTCCCAAACGGAACGGACGCCGTACGCACCAAGTTTGTAGCGGAGAAGGTTAAATGAAACATCTTTTATGTTTTTTGTCGGTCGTTTTTGTTTTCTTTTGCTGTGCGGCATGCGGAGAAAAAAAAGACAGCGACGCTTTGGTCGTCGGAACCAATGCTGAATTTCCGCCTTTTGAAATGCGGGGCGGTGCGAACGGTAACGAAATTATCGGCTTTGATATGGACGTCGCCCGTGAAATCGCTGCAAAAAACGGCAAAAAGCTGATCATAGAAGACATGAAGTTCGACGCTTTGATTCCGGCGTTGAATTCCGGAAAAGTCGATATGGTCTTTGCCGGCATGACCGTAACGCCCGAACGCGCCAAAAACGTTGATTTCAGCATTCCGTACTATAAAGTGACCCAAATTGTTTTGTTGAAACAAGGCGATGAGGCAAAAATAAAAAACATTGATGATTTAAAAGGCAAAAAAATAGCCGTTGCTTTGGGAACGACGGGCGATTCCGTCGCGTCGACGTTGACGCCCGCCGATAAAATCATCCGTTTTGATTCCGTGTTTGAAGCCATTTTGGAATTAAAAAACTCGAAAGCCGATCTTGTCCTGACCGATGAAGCTTTGGGAGAAATTCTTCATGCCAGAAACCCTGATTTGGTACGGATAGATTTACCCTTTGAAGACGAATACTATGCCGCGGCGGTCAAAAAAGGCAATCAAAGCCTTTTGGATCAGATCAACGCTTCGTTGACGAGTTTGAAAAATACCGGAGAAATGGAAATCTTGTTGGAACGTTATTTTTCCGAATAAGCATGTCAAAGACGAAAAAGCCTCCGTTACGGAGGCTTTTTTTTATTTTTCAAGGCGTCTGAGAATTTCTGCGGGGATAATTCTGCGCAATAACACGGTCAGTCCCGAATACCACGGGAAATAACGCATATATGCTTTTTTGGCGGAATATTCCAGACAATGTTCAGCGCATGCCTCCAAATCAACGGGCGTCCAAAAAGACAAAGACCTTTTTTCGCCGACAGATCCGAGATTATCGATTTTAACGATAGTAACGGTAATGCCGCTTTGTTTCATTTGGTCATGGAATCCTTGCATCCATACGTGCAGGGCGGCTTTTGTCGACCCGTAGGCGTAGTTGTCTTCGGTGCCGTATTCGCCGGCGGTTGATCCCAATACGATGACTTCTCCGCACCCTTGTTTGATCAGGACGGGAGCAACGGCCGTCATAAAGTAGATTTGCGCAAAGTAGTTGATTTGGAACATATTTCTTATTTTGCCCAAATCTTTGCCGCATTCTTTTTGAGAATAGGCGGTGTCCAAGGCGGAAAAGACGCTGATAATATTTTTAGCTTCTGTTTCGCATATTTCGACCGTTTTGACGAAAGAATCCGGATTTGACGTGTCCAATTCTTGGACACTGACGCAGACATCCGGGTATCTGACGCGGATGTCTTCTGCGGCCAACCTTAGGTCTGATTCGTCTTTACCCAGGAAAAAGATGTCATTTCCTCTTTTTGCGGCGGCGCGGGCAAAGGAGCGTCCGACGGCGGAAGTACCGCCTAAAATCAACCATGTTCTTTTTTCGGTCATTTGGGTTCTCCTTTTAATCCCAGACGTCTGGCGAAACCGGAGTCGAATTTTTTATGAGGATCGTAAGTCGCGAGCGTTTTTTTAAAATCGTCCAGTTTTCTATACATTCTTTGCAAATTTCTGGGTTCGAGCAGAGCGTCGTTTTGCAAAGAAATCCTGCCGCGGTGTTCTGCGGCGATGGTTTCCAAATGAATAAGGAATTCTTCAATGCCGTGGCGGCGAATAAAGTCAAGCGACAGACAATATCCTTTCATGGGGAAAGACAGATCAGCCGAGCTTTCTTCTTTCATAGGCATCAAAGTTGCCATAAAGGAACCGACGCGGGTCCTGCTGACTTCGGTTAATATTCTTCGGATAGCCTGCGGACCTTCGGCTTCGGAAAAGGCGAAACGGAATTGATAAAAGCCGCGCCGTCCGCGTGTTTTTTCCCATCCCAGGAACAAATCCTTGGGATAGATGAACTGTTCGTAAGGGATGATTTTTTCGGCGGGTGCGGCAAAGAAACGGTAGAAAATATCGTTAATCATCGAACTTGAAAACGTATTGACGATAAAGTTCGGCAAATAGAACGGCAATTTGATTTTAGGCATTTTGAACAAAGGCGGTTTTGCCGTATCGTCCGTAAATTGTGCCGTGGTAAGGATGCCGCGTCCGATGGCGTTTCCTTTGGCGAGGGTGTCGATCCACGCATAGCACAGATCGGCGCTTTTTTTAGCGTTGTCAAAGTGTTCCAGCAACGTATCCAAATCGGGGCACCGTTCTTTGCGCACAATGACGTTCGGAGCCGGACGTTTGGGTAATGTCAGGGAAATCAGCGAAATAAAGCCGGTCAGTCCCATGCCGCCTTTGGTCGCCGAAAACAAATCCGGATTATGTTCTGCGTCGGCGCGCACGGTTTCCCCGTTTGCCAGCGTAACGTCGATCCAATTGACGGCTTTGGCGATGGAACCTCTTTTATGGGCATTGGTGCCGAACATATCGGAAGCGACTGCGGCGCCTAACGTATGATATCCCGACCCCGTCGTAACCGGAGCCATAAAGCCGCGGGAAGAAAACAGTTCGGTCACGGTATGCAACGTCACTCCCGGTTCGCAGACCAATTCGCCCGTTTCTTCGTTAAAGGAACGGATACGATCCATGCGTCGGAATACCATAACGGCGCCGTCGTCATTGATGGCCTGATCGCCGTAGCTGTGTCCCAGCCCTCGGGCGATAATGCCGTTTTTGCCGACCTGTTCCAGATATTTAGCGACGTCTTCGGTACGTTCGGGGCGGCATACCTGGCAGACTGCCCGGCAAGTACGCCCCCATCCTTTTAATTTTGTTTGGTTCCAGTGCATTTTTAGACTCCGTGCCGCCAGAAAATCAATGTGGGTATTGTAGCCGAAAAACTCTTTAAATAGAAGAGTTTTGCTTAAATAAAAGGGCTTTTTGAAAAAAGCCCTTTTTTAAAAAACAGAAAAATTCAGGGTTTTACGTTGGCCAGATAATCTTTAAATTTATCCGCCAAAGAAGTTTCGGGACGTCCCCCCCAATGCTTTAAGATTTCCGCCGCCGTCAATGCGGCCAGCTTTCCCGAAGCGGGCAGGCTGATATTTTGAGAAATGCCGTACAAAAATCCCGAAGCAAAAGCATCGCCGGCACCCGTGCTGTCAATGACGGCGTCTCTGTTTTCCGACGCAATGGTGTCAATGCCTTCGTGAGAAAAGATGCAAGCGCCTCTTGAACCGCGAGTCATTGCCAATATTTGACCGCGTTCATGCAAAATGCGCAAAAACTCGTTTAAATCCGTTACGCTTTGGTCAATTTCGAAACATCCGCGGATTTCGCGTTCGTTTCCGATCAGAATATCGGCGCGCGTTCTGATGGTTTCGATGACTTCCTGAACGGCAACGGCGCGGAAGTTCAAGTCATGCATGTTAAACGCGACTTTGATGTTATTTTCTTTTGCCGTATTTAACGCCAGCATGACGGCTTCGCGGGCGCGGCGGGAAACCAGCATTTGTCCTTCGATGAACAGGACGGAAGAATTTAAAATGGTGTCAATGTCAATGTCTTTGAGGTCTAATTCTTCGCAAACGCCCATATTAAAAGCAAACGTGCGGTCGTGATCGGGCGTTACCATAACCAAACAGCGTGCGGTGGCTTTGTCAATATCGCGGTCATACTGTTCCAGAGGGACGCAAGATTTGACCCCCGCCTTATCAAAAGCTTCTTTGAACTTTTCGCCCATGGTGTCGTTGCAGGCTTTTCCGATAAAAGCGGCTTTCCCGCCCAAAGAAGCAATCCCCGCAATGGCGTTTGCGGCGGTTCCTCCGGGAATGACTCTGGAATCTTCCAATTCGCGGCGAATGTCGCGCAGGACGGATACCGGCAGAACGTTGCCCTGACCTTTGGTCAGCTGATATTTTTTAAGAAAATCTTCCGTGACGTTTGCGACGACGTCCACAAAAGCAACGCCGATAGCGGTTACATCGAATTGGCTCACGATATTGTCTCCGTTATGGTTTTTGACCTAACGGGACTCTTTTATATCTGGGCGGGTGTCAAAAGACCAGATAAAAAATAAATAAAACAAATACAAAGCGTTTCCAAGGCTTCCGAAAGGAAAAGTTTTTGCCTTCAAACAAAAAAGCGGGGCAAATCCCCCGCTTTTTTTCAAGGATAAATCCCGATTCGCCTTTACAAAAGCGTCAGTTCTTCTTCCTGATCGGATTTCTTTTCGCGTTGCAGAGGCGTACAAATAACCAAAAGCTTGTCATTCTTGGCGGTTAAGCGGACTTTCCCGCCTTTTACCAGTTTCCCGAACAAAATTTCTTCGGCCAAAGGCTTTTTAACGTATTCCTGAATGATTCTTGCCAACGGGCGCGCACCGTTTTTATCGTCATGGCCTTTTTTGACGATCCATTCTTTTGCCGAATACGTCGTTTCCAGCAATATTTTCTTTTCCGCCAGCTTTGTTTCCAGCTGCGCCAGAAATTTGTCGACGACGCGGCGCACGATTTCCGTATCCAATCTGGAAAACGCAATGACGGCGTCCAGACGGTTTCTGAATTCCGGCGTGAAAAGACGTTCAATGGCTTCCTTGTCGTCGCCTTCGCGGCTTTGTCTTGCAAAACCCATGGCGGGTTTCGAAAGGTCTGCCGCCCCCGCATTCGTGGTCATAATCAAAATGATGTTTGAAAAATCGATTTGTTTGCCGTTGGAATCCGTCAGACGGCCGTAATCCATGACTTGCAGCAAAATGTTAAACAAGTCGGGATGGGCTTTTTCGATTTCGTCAAGCAACAAAACGGCATAAGGATGCTTATCAACCGCATCGGTCAGCAATCCTCCCTGATCAAACCCGACGTATCCCGGCGGCGTGCCGATCAGACGGGATACCGAATGTTTTTCCATGTATTCGGACATATCAAAGCGCAACAGTTCAATGCCCAAACTTTTTGCAAGTTGTCTGGCGACTTCGGTTTTCCCGACGCCGGTCGGTCCCGAAAACAGGTACGAACCGATAGGCTTTCCGGGTTCGCGCAATCCCGCGCGGGACATTTTGATGGAATCGCACAACGCATCAATGGCTTTGTTTTGTCCGAAGACGGTCAGTTTCAAGTCTCTGTCCAGATTCTTCAGTGCGCTTCTGTCGTCGGCGGAAATGGTTTGGGAAGGAATGTTCGCGATTTTGGAAACGACGCTTTCGATGTCTTTCGCGGTGATTTGTTTTTTCTTTTTCCCCGAAACCAAAGCTCTTGCGGCACCGGCTTCGTCCATGACGTCAATGGCTTTGTCGGGCAGTTTCCTGTCGTGCAGGTAGCGCTGAGACAAATCGACGGCGGCTTTTAACGCTTCGGCGGTATAGACGACGCCGTGATATTTTTCGTAGTAGGATTTTAAACCTTTTAAGATGGAGACGGTTTCTTCGGGCGAAGGTTCGTTGATGTCGATTTTTTGGAACCGCCGTAAGAAAGCGCGATCTTTTTCCAGATGGTTTCTGAATTCTTTATAGGTCGTTGATCCGATGCAGCGCAAAGTCCCCGAGCTTAACGCCGGCTTTAAAAGGTTTGACGCATCCATCGATCCGCCCGATGTGGCTCCGGCACCGATGATTGTATGAATTTCGTCAATGAACAAAATGGCATTCGGGTCGTTTTCCAGCTGGGACAAGACTTCTTTCAAGCGTTCTTCGAAATCCCCTCTGTATCTGGTTCCCGCCAGCAAAGCCCCCAAATCCAGTTGGTAGATGACGGCGTTTTTTAAAGCGTCGGGAACGTCTTTCTTTGTGATTTTCAATGCCAATCCTTCGGCGACGGCGGTCTTTCCGACACCCGGCTCTCCGATGTAAAGCGGGTTGTTTTTTGTGCGCCGGCACAGGATTTGGATGGTGCGTTCAATTTCGTTTTCGCGCCCGATTAACGGGTCGATTTTGCCGCTTTCGGCTTTTTCGTTCAGGTTCAGGCAATAAGCTTCTAAAGCTTCTTCGCCTTCTTTCAGCTCGGAATCTTCGTCTTCCATCGTGCCTGAAACGTGTTTGCGTTTTCCGTGGCTGACGTAGCTCATGGCGTCCAGTTTTGTCAGCCCCGCCTTTTTCAAAAAATACAGTGCATAAGAATCGGTTTCGGCGAACATGGCAATAATCAAATGTTCGGACGTTACGATGTCTCTGCCGCTGGACTGAACCTGAATGGCGGCGCGTTGCAGAACGCGTTGGAATGCTATGGTCGGCTTGGGGTCTTTGGGCGTTTTTTGGATCAGGTAATCCATTTCTTCCGCGATATATTTTTCGACGTCCTGTTCCAGCTTTTCGGTTTTAATGCGGGCGTGACGGAACAATTCCAAAGCGTCTTCGTCATCCGTCATCGCCAACAGCAGGTGTTCCAGCGTAACGAATTCGTGCCTGTATTCCGACGCGATGGCGACGGCGGACTGTAAAGTGGCTTCCAAAGTCGGCGAGAGCATATTTTTAGACCTTTTCTACGCGGCACTGAAGCGGGTGCATGCTTCTTTGCGCCATATCGATGACCTGAGCGGCTTTTGTTTCGGCGATTTCAAAGGGATAAATGCCGCATACGCCGATGCCCGTCCTGTGAACCTGCAGCATGATTTCCGTTGCTTCGGTTTTGTCTTTGTCAAAGACGCTTTGCAAAACGGCGACGACAAAGTCCATCGGCGTGAAATCGTCGTTTAAGATAATCACGCGATACATGGGCGGGCGTTTTAATTTAGGTTTCGGTTTTGTGGCAACGCCGCCTTCCGTTTGGATTTCGTTTTCGTTTTTTTGCCGTTTTGCCATGGCATTTACCCTTTGTTTAAATGGATTTCATATAATGTAAGGCGTCAACGCGTCGGGGTGCAAGCCCAAATCGCTTTTAAAAACTTTAAAAAGAGGCTATTTTAAGCAAAACGTCACGGAAAGGGCTGTTGTTTGAAACGGATTGCAATCATATGCGCTTTTTCTTTGATGCTGAGCGTTTCGCATTCGGCACGGGCGTATTATGACCGTACGTCGTCGTTGCTGGTTGAATCGGACAGCGGTCGGGTATTGGTTTCCGAAAACGCGACGGACAAACGCTACCCCGCGTCACTGACAAAGATGATGACGCTGTATATGGCGTTTGACGCATTGGAACGCGGGGAAATCAAGATGGATCAGCTGTTGCCCGTTTCAAGAAAAGCCGCGCGTCAACCGCGATCCCGCATGGGGTTGAAGGCGGGAACGACGATATCGGTTGAAAATGCGATTTTTGCGATGATATCGAAATCGGCGAACGATGCGGCCGTCGTCGTAGCAGAGGCTTTGGCGGGATCCGAAGAACAGTTTGCGGATAAAATGACCAGAGTTGCCAGGGAATTGGGCATGAAAAACACGCGTTTTAAGAATGCGTCGGGTCTGCATCACAAAGATCAGGTAACGACGGCGCAGGACATGGTGGTCTTGTCCAAGGCTTTGATCGAGCATTTTCCCGAATATTACAAACTTTTTTCGGTGCGCGGATTTCGCTACGGTCGTCGTTATTACGGGAACCACAATTTAGTTGCGCGCTTTTACAAGGGCGGAGACGGGTTGAAGACGGGTTACGTTGATGCGTCGGGGTATCATGTTGTCGGGTCTGCGAAACGGAACGGCAAACGGCTGATCGGAGTGATTTTAGGGCGCAATTCGGTGCGCGAACGGGATCGTCATATGTTTCGTTTGCTTGATTTCGGATTTAGGGAATTGAGCAAGTCCAAGGCAGAAAAGTCTGCCGAGCCGTCTTCTTTATTTTCGGAAGAAGTGCCGAATTTTTCTCCCGGGTCGGCGGAAGAGTACCGACGCATCAGGATAGAGGCGCGCCGATTGTCCGAAGAATTGGATTCGATTGCAAACATTTCGGACAGCCTGTCGCACGAACACAAAAAGTCCGTTATCAAAAAAGCGATTGTTGATTGGGGCAAAAAGAAAAAACGCCGTTAAAGATTGTCATACGATGTCGGACGAACAGGAAGAGATTTTACTTTTCTGTTTTGGGGAAACAAAATTTTTTCTGTCGTAATATCAAATTCTTTTTGGCGGGACGGGTATTCAATATTTGATAAAGATACGATCGTTTCAAAAACGAACTCAGCTGTTAAAGGCATATTTTTACGTTTACGAACACGGTTAAATTTTTCAACGTCTATTTGTTTTTTATACGAGGCATTAAAGGTAAGAAACCAAGGAATATGGAAAGCGTTTTTGCAGTCAGGTAAAACATAAAGCTGATTATCATATATGCAAATTCCATGATCTGAAGAAAAGGACATCAAAGTACTATATGGAGAAGAATGTACGGTTTCGATCATTTTGTGAATGATACTTACAGAATATGCCATGGCGTTTTTGTATGTGTTGTTTAGCGCTATTTTATTCTCAATAGTCGGTGTCAGTTTTTCAGATTTAAAAGAAGGTTTTAGAAAATCGTAACCTGATGGGTACCTGTCTTCAAAATTGAAATGCGTTCCGATCATTTTGACGACTATGAATTTTTTTTCTTTTTTTAATAATAGCTCTTTTAAAAAAGGAAGCACATAAATGTCGTCAGGTCGTTTCCCCTTTGCGTAATTGACGAAGATATCGGCTTCCGTGGAAAAGTCGGATTGAGAAGAATCTTCTTTGTCCAGATATGAAAAAAAATAAGTTTTGTATCCGGCTTCTCGAAAAAGAGAAAGAAGCGATTTTTCGTAAAATCCCAAACCGCTATGAAACAATTTTTTTCTGGATAATAAACTTTTTAGAGCAGGAGTCGTATGGTGTTGTACAGATATGTAATTTTTAAAGAGTATTAAATTCTTAAAAAGTTTTTTTTCAAAAAATATTTTAAATTCATCGAAACGGTGACTTTCGCCGATGACGAACAATACGTTTTGAGGAGAATTTTTAGAAGAATAAGAAAAAAAATAATGCTTTTTTTTCTGTTTTTTCATTAATTCTTCATCTACAGAAATATTCTGTTTTAACCAATATAAAGTTGGGAAAATAAAAGTCGGAGTTAATGAAACTAAAAATAAAAAAGATATAAATAAATTTTTATAGAAATTATTTTTGAAAGAATTGTAAAAATAGGCGGGTAATAAAGAAATAATTGAAATAGCTATAAAGGAAAACTCACCATTTTTTAAAAATTTTACATATGATAAAACTTCTAAAAAATTGGTTTCTGATGTGACAGATAAAACTAAATCAGCCACTTCGGAAAAAGGTCGTCTAAATGTTCGAAAAACATGGATAGACAGAATATTTATTAGATTTAGAGCTAAGCTGAAAGACGAAAAAAAAACGAAACGAAAAAAAAGAGACATATAAATGATGCAAAATGACAAAATAAAAGCTTGAAGTAAACTGGAATCCGTTTTTTGAACATTTTTCCAAATAAGGAATAGGGAGAACGAAAGGGAGAAAAAACGTGAAATAAAAAAATTTTTGTTTATAGATTCTTTTTGAAGTTGTTTATAGGGGGGGGGGTATCATATTAATTAAGTTGCAAAAGAAATTTGTAAATATAGACATAGTACCCTCTCTATTTTAAATTTTTGGAATCGTAAAAATAAAATTATTTTTTTTAGTTTTCAACTTTTTATTTCTTCGGGCAATAAATCAAAAAGGTTTTTTCTGGCGTCTTCCAATCCTTCGGGCGTGTCGGCTTCGCACAGCGCCACGATCTGAGGCATCGTGTTGGAGGCGCGGATTAAAATACGGGAACCGTCCGCATACGACAGGCACAAACCGTCCGTTTCTTCAAGGTTCAATCCCTTTTCTTTTACCCGATGCTTGATTTTTTTCATAACGTCCGCTTTTTTTCTATCCGGGCACTCAAAAGCGATTTCGGGCAATCGAAATGTCTGCATATATTTTTCCGCGCGTTGTCCCAAATTTTCTTCATAGCCGTTGGATATGACGTCCAACAGGCGTACGGCGGCATAAAAAGCATCGTCATATCCGTAATAACGGTCGGCAAAAAAGAAATGTCCGCTCATTTCGCCTGCCAGTTTTGCGTTTGTTTCTTTCATTTTCTTTTTGATGAAAGAATGCCCCGTTTTCCATATGACGGGGCAACCGCCCATTCGGCGGATGTTTTCCGAAAAATTTTTCCCTGTCTTGACATCGGCAATGATGACGGCTTTCGGATTGAAACGCAGAACCTGTTCGGCAAACAGGCAAAGCAGGATATCGCCCGACAAAATGCGTCCCGAAGAATCCACCGCGCCCAAACGGTCGCCGTCTCCGTCAAAAGCAAATCCCGCGTCCGCGTTTTCCAGCAGGACAATGTTTTGCAATTGCTTCATGTTTTCCGAAACGGCAGGATCGGGGTGGTGGTTCGGAAAGGAACCGTCGACTTCCGCATTAATGACGATATGGCGTCCGGGCAGGCTTGCGACCAGTTCCGGAATGATTTTTCCCGCCGTTCCGTTGCCGCAATCCCAAACGACGGCGGGCTCCAATCCTTCGCGGAAATCTTTTAACAGACGATGAATGTAAGGTTCGGTAAAATCGACGTCTTCCGACGAACCGATTCCGCAGGCGAATTTCCCTTTTTGCGCCGTTTTTTCCAATTCAATCAGGTCGTTTCCGCAAAAAGGGCTGCCTTGTGCGGACAGCTTAAATCCGTTATAGCCTTTGGGATTGTGCGACCCCGTAACCATAACGCCGTTTCGAACGCCGGTCACCTGCATCGTGAAATATAACAGCGGCGTCGGTGCGCATCCTGCTTTCAGGACTTTTAATCCGCAAGACATCAATCCGTCAATCAAAGCTTCGGACAATTCGGGCGAAGAAAGCCTGCCGTCATAGGCGGTACAAACTTCATTTTCGCCTTTGTTTTTCAGGATGGTTCCGAACGCTTTTCCGAGCAAATTTGCCGTTTTAGGCGTTACGACATCGCCTTCCGTGCCGCGCAGGTCTCCCCCGCGCAACAAAGAAGGCGGAAAGGCAAAGTGTTGTCTAGGTAATAACATCCGGTGCTTTGCGTCCTGTTTTAGCCTTGATGCCCGATATTTCTTCGGCAATGGCGATTAAGTCTGCCAACGCTTCTTGGGGGTCAAGGTCGTGTTTGGACACGTTGGGTTCGTATTTTTCCAGATACACGCGGATGGTGGCGCCCTGTGTTCCCGTCCCCGACAGGCGGAAGACGATGCGGGAGCCGTCCGTGAACAAGACTCGGATGCCCTGTCTCGAACTTTCACTTTTATCCACGGGGTCGAGATACTTGAAATCGTCAAAAGTTTTGATTTCGTATTCGCCAAAGAATTTTCCGACATATTCTTCGGCTTTTTCTCTCATGTTGTCCATGATTTTATTGGCGACGTCGGCATTGACGTTTTCATAGTCATGACGGGCATAATAGTTGCGCCCGTATTTTTTCCAGTGAGCGCGGACGATTTCTTCGACGGACTGGTTCGACGCGGCAATGATGTTCAACCAATAAAGGATTGCCCACAATCCGTCTTTTTCACGGATATGGTTGGATCCGGTGCCGAAACTTTCTTCGCCGCAGATGGTTACTTTGTTGGCGTCCATCAGGTTCCCGAAGAATTTCCATCCGGTCGGCGTTTCATAGCAGCTCATGCCCATTCCTTTGGCGACGCGGTCAACGGCTTGGCTGGTCGGCATGGAACGCGCGACACCCGTCAATCCGCGGTCATAACCGGGAGCCTGCCAGAAATTAGCCACAATGACGGCCAGACTGTCGCTGGGGTTGACGTAAAAGTTTTTGCCCAGAATCATGTTTCTGTCGCCGTCGCCGTCGGATGCCGCTCCGAAATCAGGAGCGTCCGGAGCATTCATATGGCTGACCAAATCATGGGCATAGACCAGATTCGGGTCGGGATGACCGCCGCCGAAATCTTCTTTGGGGTCTCCGTTGACGACGGTTCCCGCGGGGGCTTTCAGGACTTCTTCAAAAATATATTTTGCATAAGGTCCCGTTACGGCGTGCAAAGCATCGTAACGCATTTTGAATTTTCCCGACTGGAACAGACGACGGATCAGATCGAAATCGAACAGCTTAGCCATCAGTTCGGCATAGTCTTTGACGGGGTCGATGATTTTGATTTTTGTTTCGCCCAAGACTTTTTCGCCGATAACATCCAAATCGATATCGGGTGTGTCCGCGATTTTATAAGACTCGATGGTGCAGGTTTTCGCGTAGATGGCTTCGGTGACTTTTTCGGGAGCAGGGCCGCCGTTGGAGATGTTGTATTTGATGCCGAAATCGGCGTCGGGACCGCCGGGGTTATGGCTGGCGGACAGGATGATACCGCCGAACGCTTTGTATTTTCTGATGACGCACGAAGCGGCAGGAGTTGACAACAATCCGCCTTTTCCGATCAAAAGTTCGCCAAAGCCGTTTGCTGCCGCCATTTTAATGATGGTTTGGATGGCTTTTCTGTTAAAGTAGCGTCCGTCGCCGCCGATAACCAGCGTTTGACCTTTGTAATCTTCAAGGCTGTCAAAGACGGACTGGACGAAATTTTCCAAATAATCGCGCTGTTCAAAGACTTTTACTTTTTTGCGCAGTCCCGAAGTGCCGGGGCGTTGCCCTTCAAAAGGTTTGGTCGGAACATTTTTAATATGCATAACAATCCTCTTTAAAAAAACAAACCGATTAAGACACAGAATCCGCAATTTGACGGCTTCTGTCAAGGAAACGTTAATTTTATCAGGATTTTCGGGCGGGGATTATTCCGAATTCAGCTTGACGGCGTTACGGATGGAACGCAATTCCTGCCTTGCGGCGACGTGAGAAACGGACATTTCTATTTGCGTTCTTTTATCGTCGACGTCCAACAAAGTCAGACCTTTGAGAAACAGTTCGCGAAAGATGATGCGTTCGCCCAATCCGGGGACGGGAGTAAAGCTGATTCGTTTCCCCAGGCTGTCCAGAAGGGATCTGATGATTTTTTCGTTTCGGGTGGAAACGTGCATCAGGCGGTTGCGCAAGATAAGCCATGTCGAGGCTTTTTTTCTGAGGGCGGCTCGTTTTTGTCTGGCCTGCCAAACGGTTTGAGCATAATGACCGGGAGATTTGACGGTCAGAGTTTCGGGGTCGATTTTTGCCAGAACGTCCAAATCAATCAGACTGTCGTTCAGGGGGGTGACAAGGATGTCCGCATAGACGTGAGCCAACCTGAACAGGTAATTGTCGGCGCCCGGAGTATCGATAACGACGACGTCGGCGTCTTTTGCCAGAGTTTCGATTTGTTCGGCGAAAGCGTTTTCATCTTCTTTTTGTTCGTCGGGAGAAACGTTTTCACGCACCGTAACGGAGAGGTGTTCGGGCAAATCCAAGTCAATTCCGTGCCGTTCTGCAAAGGCGGCTCTGTTTTGTATGTAGTGGGTCAACGTGCCCTGCCTTCCGTCCAAATCGACGGAAGACACTTTTTTGCCTTCTTTTAAAAAGCATGCGATCAAATGCATGGCCAAAGTCGATTTGCCGGTTCCGCCTTTTTCGTTTCCGACGACAATGATGGTACCCGCCATAGAACCTCCGAATGAAAATAAGACAGGCGTATCTTAAAATCGGGAATAAGAAAATTCAACAATTCAAAGTATGTTTTATTTATTTTTAACGGGTTATGAAAAAGATGGGAAATGTTTTAATTTAAAAAAGAAAAAGCGTTTGATTTCGGTGTTTGACACGAAAATTTTAATCAAATACTATCTTACCCTTAGGGCTTCTATAAAAGATTTATAGGACTATTCTTTATTTCTGGTTTTTATAAATATCAGAAACTTATGTTGTTTTTTTGAATGGGAGAAAATTGAATGAACGAGACTTCTCCGCGAGAGCTGTCCTCATCCCGCAAATTTGAAAAAGTGGGCGAGATATTGGACAAGTACGGACGCCAAAGTTCGCACTTGATACCGATTCTTCAGGAAATACAGGAAGTATACCGATATCTGCCGCAGGAAATAATGAACTACGTTGCGCAGGCATTGAACATTCCGGCGGGTCGCGTGTACGGCGTAGCGACGTTTTACGCGCATTTTGCATTAGAGCCGAAGGGCAAGTACCTGATTCGTCTGTGCGACGGGACGGCATGCCATGTACGCGGTTCCGAACCGATATTGAAAGCGTTAAGGGAACGTTTGGGGGTATCTCAGTCCAAGCCGACGACGGACGATATGATGTTCACGGTTGAAACGGTGTCCTGTTTGGGGGCGTGCGGATTGGCGCCCGTTATGGTAATTAACGATGAAGTGCACGGTCAGATGACGCCCGAAGCGGCATTGAATCTGATTGACGGCATCATTCAGGCGGAGAACGAATAATGGCGGAAATGAATTTAGACAAAGTAGCGCAGGAATATGCCCGTATGCATGATACCGTCAAGCGCCGCCTGATTATTTGCGCGGGGACGGGATGCATAGCGAACGGGTCTTTGAAATTATATGAAGAAATGCAAAAGGAAGTTCAAAAGGCGGGAATAGAAATCGCCGTGGAACTCAAGGCCGAAGACGCGCGGGAAAAGACGTTGTTGTCGAAAAGCGGGTGTCAGGGGTTTTGCCAGATGGGTCCTTTGATGTCGATAGAACCGGACGGTATTTTGTATTGCCATGTCAAGGCGGCGGACGCGGCCGAGATTGTCAATACGACCTTGAAACACAATCAGGTCATCGAACGCCTTTTGTACAAGGATCCGCATGACGGGACGCCGTGTCGCGGCACGGACGAAATTCCGTTTTACAAACGTCAGCGTCGTACGGTGTTGAAAGCCTGCGGTCACGTTGATCCGGAAGACATTCGCGAATACATATATCATGACGGTTATAAAGGAGCGCAAAAGGCTTATACGCAAATGACCGACGAAGTTGTTTGCAAGACCGTTTTGGAATCCGGCTTGCGCGGACGCGGCGGCGGCGGTTTCCCGACGGGGCTGAAGTGGGATTTGACCCGCAAAGTCCAAGGCGACAAGAAATACGTTATCTGCAACGCTGACGAAGGCGATCCGGGCGCATTTATGGATCGCAGCGTTATGGAAGGCAATCCGCATTCCGTCATAGAAGGAATGATGATTGCGGCCAAGGCGATCGGAGCGGACGAAGGCTATATTTACGTTCGTGCGGAATATCCTTTGGCGGTCAAGCGCATGCGCAAAGCGATTGCAGATGCGGAAGCTTTGGGCGTTTTGGGCGATGATATTTTCGGATCGGGAAAATCGTTCAAGCTTCACGTTATGGAAGGTGCCGGAGCGTTTGTTTGCGGTGAAGAAACCGCATTGATGGCTTCGATTGAAGGTTTGCGCGGCATGCCGCGTCCGAAGCCTCCGTTCCCCGCGCAATCGGGGTTATGGGGGTGCCCGACGGTCATTAACAACGTTGAAACGCTGGCTTCCGTTCCGATGATTATTTTAAAGGGATCGGACAACTACCGTTCGGTGGGGACGCAGAAATCTCCCGGAACCAAGACGTTTGCCGTCACGGGGCACGTTGCGAACACGGGGTTGATTGAGGTCCCGTTCGGCACGACGTTGCGCGAAATCATTTTCAATATCGGCGGCGGCGTGTTGAATTCGAAAGGCGAAATCGACAACGACGGCTTTAAGGCGGCGCAAATCGGCGGTCCTTCGGGCGGCTGTCTGACGGCGGAACATTTGGATTTGCCGATAGACTTTGATTCGCTTAAAGGAGCCGGCGCGATGGTCGGATCGGGCGGTTTGGTCGTTATGAACAAACAAACCTGCATGGTCAGCGTTGCACGCTTCTTTATGCAGTTCACGCAAAACGAATCTTGCGGCAAGTGTACGCCGTGCCGCGAAGGTACGCGTCAGATGCTGGCTTTGCTGGACGACATTATGGAAGGCAATGCGGACGAAAATACGCTTGATTTGCTGGAAGAAACGGCAAAGACGGTTCAAAAAGCGTCTTTGTGCGGCTTGGGCAAGACGGCGCCGAATCCGGTTTTGTCGACGTTGCGTTATTTCCGCGACGAATATATTGCTCACGTACGGGATAAATGCTGCCCGACGGGACAGTGCAAGGCTTTGGCAAAGCCCGAAATTATGCCCGACAAGTGCAAAGGCTGTACGGCTTGTGCACGCAAGTGCCCCGTCGGAGCGATTTCCGGCGAAGTCAGAATGCCCCATAAGATAGATCAATCGAAATGCATCAAGTGCGGAGCATGCGTCGCGACATGTAAATTCGGCGCGATTGTCGGCATTATGCCCAAGGCGTAACGGAGGGAAGCTTTATGACAGAACAGAAAAAAACGTTGTTCATTGACGGGAAAGAAGTCGAAATCGAAAATGAACGCAATATCTTGGAGCTGTGCCGTAAAGTCGGGATAGACATTCCCACCTTCTGCTACCAGCCCGAATTAAGCATTTACGGCGCATGCCGTATGTGTTTGGTCGATATCGAAGGGCGCGGGATACTGTCGTCGTGTTCGACGCCTCCCGAACCCGGAATGAAGATTTTGACGAACACGTCGGAAATCCGCAAACTTCGCCGCACGACGATGGAATTGTTGTTGGCGTCGCATCCTCAGGATTGCCTGAAGTGCGGGAAAAGCACCGTATGCAAACTGCAGGAAATTGCTCGCAAAGTCGGCGTGAAGAATATTCGTTACAAACACTTGCCCAAGAAAATCAAGGTTGATAACAGTTCGTATTCTTTGATACGCGATCCCGCGAAATGCATTCTGTGCGGCAACTGCGTGCGTATGTGCGCGGAAGTGCAGGGCATCGGAGCGATTAACTTTATCAACCGCGGTTCGAACAGCGTCGTAACGACGGCATTCGGCAAGGACATGAGCAAAACCGAATGCGTCAATTGCGGTCAGTGCGCGGCGGTTTGCCCGACGGGCGCATTGCAGATTCGTTCCGAAGTCGAAGAAGTCATGGATGCCATTAACGATCCCGACAAGGTTGTGGTTATTCAGATTGCTCCTGCGGTTCATGTGGCGATCGGAGAACTGTTCGGGATGCAGCCGGGCGAACTTTGCACGAAAAAGATTGTCAGCGCGTTGAAAGCGTTGGGCGTTGATTACGTCTACGACACCTGCTTTACGGCGGACATGACGATTGTCGAAGAAGCGACCGAGTTTGTCGAACGCAAAAAGAACGGCGGAGTGTTCCCGATGTTCACGTCGTGCTGTCCGGCTTGGATAAAATTTGCGGAAACGTATTATCCGTCATTGCTTTCGAACATCAGCTCGTGCCGTTCGCCGCAACAGATGTTCGGTTCGGTTGTTCGCGAAGCGATGCCTTCGGTCAGCGGCAAACCGAACAAAGACATTGTTTCGGTCAGCATTATGCCGTGTACGGCAAAGAAATTCGAAGCGCGCCGTCCGGAATTCGAACATGACGGGCAACGCGACGTGGATTATGTGCTGACGACGCAGGAATTAGGCGAATTATTGTCTTCTTCGGGGATAGATTTGGCTCATGTTCCTCCGATGGAACTGGACAAGCCGTTGGGCGTATCGACGGGCGGCGGCATTATCTTCGGCGTAACGGGCGGCGTTATGGAAGCGGTTCTTCGTTTTGCCGAAGAAGTTGTCGGCGGAGAAAAGAATGCCGTTGAATTCAAAGAGGTTCGCGGCGATGCGGGTATTCGCGAAGCCGAAGTCATGTTGAACGGCGAACCGTTGCATTTGGCTGTTGTTCACGGGCTTTCCAATGCGCGCAAGATTGCGGAACAGGTTGTTAACGGGACGTGCAAGTACGACTTGATTGAGGTTATGGCGTGTCCGATGGGATGCGTCGGCGGCGCCGGTCAGCCCGTCAGCGTCGGAGCCGTAAAGAAGAAGATGCGAGCTCAAGGCTTGTTTGCGTCGGATCGGAACAATCAGATGCGCAAAGCACAGGAAAATCCTGCCGTCAAGGAATGCTATGAAAAGTATTTGGGCGGGGCGCCGGCTTCGCACAAAGCGCACGAAGTTCTTCATACGCATTACGTTTCGCGTCCTAAGATTTTGGATATGGAAACGGATTTGATTCGCGGCGGATTGAACCCCGTCGATGTTGAATTGAATTTTGCGGGACAAAACATGAAGAACGGCGCCGAAAAGCTGATGGGCGAAGTTTTGGCAAAAGTCCGCGAAAACAAATGGACGGACAAGGTCAAAGTAAAAGTCACCTTTGGCAAAGCGGGCGAAAACCCGATTGTATCCGTGGCGGGCAAAGCCGTTAAGCCGGATGTTCAATCCGTTGTCGGCGCGGTGGAAAGCCTGTTAAAATAAAAAATCCGATAAATTAAATAAGGCGGCGGCTCAGCCGCCTTATTTTTATGAGCGAATGATTTTTATGGACAAAACGTTGACTTTTTAAGTTTTTTGTCTATATAATTAAATAAACATTTAAGGATGGAGAAAAAAAATGGGATTGGATCATTTTTTTAAAAAGGATGTTCACGTTTTTCCATCGGGCAAAGTTCCTTATGATCGCGGAGTAAAAGTTTCGCGACATGCGCCGGTGTTATTGCGTTCCGGTCTGAAAAGCGGGCTGGGCGTTGCGGCGGTAGCGGTGCTGATGGGATCGTGCGGTAAATCGTATTCTGAAATAGATGCGATAAAATCACGAATGCCGGAAAAAGCGCAGAAAGAAGCGACTTTGTCTTATGATAAGAATCTTTTGTGGAAGATAGATTCTCTGCGATTGAACGAAGGCGTTAATATGTCGGATGCGGTTTTCCAAGCGTTGGATGAAATGGAACGCCAGACGATTCCTGCCGATACGGCGAAATGGACGCCGAAAGATTATGTTTTAAGCGACCATGCCTGCCGCCGTCGTAACGAGGCGCGTCCGGTCAAGAAGCTTTTCGGGCAAGAGTTTCGTGCGATCAACGATGATTTCCGAGATGATCTGCGTACGGATATTTTGAAACAAGAAGAACAGTCCGGCTATGAACGGGCGGTTTGGAAAAGTGTCGGCAAAGCGCGTTTGGTCAGGGATTAAAGCGCGCAGGCTTAAGTGAAAAACAAAAACGGCGCCCGGTTAAAGGCGCCGTTTTTTTTTATTCTTTAGGCTTTATTTTTTTCAAAGCTTTTGATTTTGAGCCTTTTTTTTGTTTTTTAGCCATAACGTCATGCACATATTCCATGATGCATTGGTTCAGGTCGCGCAGATGATTGTTAAAATCGTGGTCGGCGTGCGGGAACATTTTATAATGGATATGGACGTTTTTTTGTCCCGATAGTTTTTCCGCCAGAGCCGCGACGGAAGGTTCCGGGATAAGAGCATCTTCGCCGCCGTGCAGGATGAGGCCCGAAGCGGGGCATGGAGCCAGAAACGAGAAATCTTTAGTATTTGCGGGCGGTGCGGCAGAGATAAAGCCCGAAATTTCGGGGCGTCTCATCAACAGCTGCATGCCGATCCACGCACCGAAAGAATGTCCTGCGATCCAGCAGGTTTTTGCATCTTTATTGACGGTTTGCAACCAATCAAGAGCCGCGGCGGCATCGCCGAGTTCGCCGGTTCCTCCGTCATAAGTTCCCTGAGAACGTCCGACCCCGCGAAAATTAAAGCGCAGGACGGAAAATCCCAGCATATGAAAAGTTTGGAACAGGGTGTAAGCCACCTTGTTATTCATGGAACCGCCGGTTTGAGGGTTAGAATGCAGAATCAGGGCCAAAGGAGAAAATTCGTCGCGTCCGGGTTGATAGCGCCCTTCGAGACGTCCTTCGGGACCGTTAAAAATCACTTCAGGCATATTGAAACCTTGCAAAGTGTGGGTTATAAGCAAATCAAGCACTCTATCATAACGAAACGAAGGACTTATGTTCAAGCATCTCGTCAAAAAAGATTTTTTTTCCCGTTTATCGGAAGATATCAATTCTGTTGTGGAACGGGATCCCGCGGCGCGCTCAAAAGCGGAGGTTTTGCTATGTTATCCAGGACTTCATGCGTTGCTTTTGTACCGTGTTTCGCATTTTTTATGGGATAAAAAATTTTTTATTTTGGGACGGTTTGTTTCTTCGTTTGCGCGTTTTTTGACGGGAGTTGACATTCATCCGGGAGCGCGAATCGGACGCCGCCTGTTTATTGATCACGCGACGGGCTTGGTTATCGGCGAAACGGCGGAAATCGGGGATGACGTCACGTTATACCACGGCGTAACGCTGGGGGGGACGTCGACGGAAAAAGGAAAAAGACATCCGACTTTGTGCGACCGCGTTATCGTGGGGGCGGGGGCAAAGTTGCTGGGTCCCATACGAATCGGCGAAGACGCGCGGATCGGTTCGAATGCCGTTGTGTTAAAGGATGTTCCTGACGGTGCGACGGCTGTCGGCGTTCCGGCTCATGTCGTGCGGTGCCGCAAGCATACGGAAAAGCAGTTTTGCGCTTATGCCGCCGATAAAAATACAGATCCGATGCAAAAGGAATTGGATACTTTGCGGGCGGAAATCAAGAATTTGGAAAAGCGCTTAAAAGAAATCGATTCTTCGGATGATGAAAATCAAAAAGATTTAGGTTGACAGGGGAAAAAAAAGCGTTTAAAAACCATCTTGCTTTGATGGCGGCTTAGCTCAGTCGGTTAGAGCAACGGAATCATAATCCGTGTGTCCCCAGTTCGAATCTGGGAGCCGCTACCATTTAAAATCGGCCTCTGCTGTTGCAGAGGCTGTTTTTTTTAAAGAAGGTTGTATAAAGTTGATTTTTGTTTAATTATCGGAATACGTTGTTCGGTTGTTTTTTTGAAGGAGAATTCAAATGAAATACGTTCTTTATATTCTTCTTGCCATAGCTGTGGTTTCGGCGGTTGCGGGAGGAATACACCTGTACAGGGTTTCGGTTCGCAACAAGAAGGAAATGGCACAGTATGAAGGAGCGGCCGTTGCTTTGACAAAGAAGTTTCCCAAGACTTTGGTCGTTTACTACTCTTTGACGGGGAACACGAAACAGATTGCGCAAATCATTCAAAAGAAGACGGGAGCGGATCTTTACGAAATCAAGACTGTAGAAGATATGGGCATCAAAGAAAATCCGATGATGCACCTGCATATCCGCGAACAGTTAAAGTCCGGCAAGTACCCCGAATTGGCAGGGGAGATGCCTGATTTTTCAAAATATGAAATGATTTTTGTCGGTGCGCCCGTTTGGTGGTACACGATTGCGACGCCCGGATTATCGTTTTTGGAAAAGGCGGATTTCGGCGGAAAAGCGGTTGTTCCTTTTTCGACTCAGGGAAGCAATTACGGAACGTTCTTTGAAGATTTTGCCAAAAAGGCGAAGAATGCGCGGTTGCTTAAATCCGAATCCTTTAACAACCTGTCAAAGGAATATGATGCCGCTGTTGACAACAAGATTACGGAATGGCTGAATTCTTTGTGATTTTGTCTTTTTCGGATTAAGGAAAGCCGCCTTTTTCGGGCGGCTTTCTTTTTTTGGGAAAAAGTTGCAATCATAAAAGTATGAATAAAAGATTAATTTCTTATTTTTTGGAATCGTTTTAAAATGAGAGAAAAGCGGGTTTTTTCCTGTCAACGGAAAAAATATTTTTTTGGGGCTTGTCAACGGAAAATGATACAATATATTGTGGAGGTATGGAGAGGAACGACGCTATCTGTTGTCGGGATGCTTTATAAAAAAAATTAACTCAGACCAAGAACCCTAACTAAAAGAGTACGGATAATGACAGATTTTACAGAACAGAAGATTGAACTTTCGGATTCGGAACGCCAGCCTTGCGAAGTATGGACGCGCGTGATGGGCTATTTCCGTCCCGTTTCGGAATTCAACATCGGTAAAAAAAGCGAGTACGCAGAACGCGTCTGTTTTAAGGAATCCAAAGCGACGGAACGTATGATGGACGTTGCGGCGGAATAAAGTCCGTTATTTTTGATAAAAAGCGGTTTCGCACATTGTGAAACCGCTTTTCTTTTTATTCGCCCAGCAGTTTTACCTTCATTTTTTTTCGCCATTTGTTTCGGACGGAATGAAGCGGGATAAACAGGCAGGCGGCTTTTACGATGCCGAACAAAAAACGGCGCAACAAAATTTCTTTGGACGTTTTCAAACGGAACCGCGAAAAGACGGCTTCGATATTTTGTCTGTTGCCGCGCCATTCGGAAAACGGGTTTGAAACGTCGTAACTGACATTATCAAAGACGATTTTCGTAATGTTTTTTGTGATTTGCGTTTCTTTGAATTCCAACGGCTTCATGGAAGAATCGTTTTCCAAAATCAAACAGGTAATTTCCTGATTCGGGAATTTGTTTTTCAGGCGTTCGTACTGCTCGATCAACGTTTTGTCGGAAATTTTTGATACTTTGCTGAGCCAGACGAACATGATTTTGCGGGCTTTGGCGATGTCGGTATAAAAGCGTTTGATTCTGCGGTTATATTTTTCTTCGACTTCGGGCAGGGCTTGGTCAAGCGGGACGCCGACGGGAAAATCGTGAGCGGTGTATAGTCCGGATTTTTTGTTTTTATAAAAGCCGTGAGTTGTGTCTGCGGCGGCGGGGTTCGGGTATGAGGCGGGCTCAAAGCTGTCGATGTCCAGAAAGTCTTTAAAATCGGAAACGATAAGGGAGACGGCGCATTCGATCGGAGCCCAACCGACCCAATCGAGGGGATAGGAAGCGTTTTGCAGCTTGAATTCCCGAAGGTAATACGAACAGGCGCAATCGTCGCCGAGGCTGAAAATCAAATCGAAAGGCTGTTCGTAATTTTTCATATCGTACTCCGTGCAAAAAAGGTTTGAGCACTTTAGCCTTTCGTGCGGGGCGAGTCAATTGCGGGGTAAAAGTCTGGTTTTTTTGATAAAAAACTTTGACGTCCGTATTGCTTTAGTGATTAAAATTATAAAAAAAGATTCAGAACGGAAAGGCAATGGCGATGAACGAACAGGAAACGGCTGCCGAAATAGAAAAGATGAGCTTTGAAGAAGCATTGTCGGAATTGGAAACGATCGTGCGCCAGTTGGAAGCCGGAAAAGTCAAGCTTGACGAGGCGGTTGACTTTTATGCCAAAGGGACGCTGTTGCGCCGCCATTGCGAAGAAAAGCTTGCCGCCGCCCGTTCCAGAATAGACAAAATAGCGGCTTCTCCGGAAGGAAAAGCCGTCGGACTCACTTCTGTTACTATGGAGTAAACGAATGGCTAATCTTACCGTTGCCGTGAAAGAAACCGCTGCAGAGGTTGCAGCCGAATTGGATCGATTGTTGCCCGTTCCGAACACGCCCGAAAAGCGTGTTGTCGAAGCGATGCGTTATTCGGCGCTGGCGACGGGGAAATGTTTACGGCCGTTTTTGGTTTTGCAGTGTGCCGAGCTGTTCGGCGTGGAACGTGCCAAAGCATTGCGCGTTGCCGTTGCGTTGGAAATGGTTCATTGTTATTCGCTGATTCACGACGATCTTCCTGCAATGGATAATGACGATATGCGCCGCGGTCAGCCGACCTGTCACAAGAAATTTGACGAAGCGACGGCGATTTTGGCGGGTGACGGGTTGTTGACGCGCGCGTTCGGCGTGATTGCCGCCGACGAATGTCTGTTTGAACCGGCGTTGCGTTGTCAGCTGATTGCCGAATTATCAAAAGCGGCAGGCATGACGGGAATGATCGGCGGGCAGATGCTGGATATTTTGGCAGAAGGTATGGACGATATGGATTTGCCCGAAATTATCCGCCTGCAACAAATGAAGACGGGACGCTTGTTTGCGTTTGCCTGCGAAGCCGGCGCCATTATGGGCAAGGCGTCATACGAGGACAGGCAGGTATTGAAATCTTATGCTCGTGACATCGGTTTGGCGTTCCAGATTACGGACGACATTCTTGATGCCGAAGGCGATGAAGAAACGATGGGCAAGGCGGTACGTAAAGATTTGGACGCGCACAAGGCGACTTTTATTTCTTTGTTGGGGATTGATAAAGCCAAAGAACAGGCGGATGCTCTGTCGTATCAGGCAATAGCGTCGTTGGAAGGTTTTGATGAAAAAGCGGATTTGCTGAGGGATTTGGCTCGCTTTATTGTTGAAAGGCGCTCATGACATCCGACGGGGATAAAAAAAAACGCAAAGCAGACGGAACGGAAAAACAACTGATTGATTTTCCGTTGTTGGATTTTGTTCAGTTTCCGAGCGATTTAAAGAAGCTTCCTGTAGAAGATTTGCCGTATCTGGCAGAAGAAATCCGCCAGGAAATCATCCGTGTCGTATCAAAAACGGGCGGTCATTTGGGTGCCAGTCTGGGGGTTGTCGAACTGGCGATTGCTTTGCATTATGTTTTTGACACGCCGAATGACAAACTGATCTGGGACGTCGGGCATCAAAGCTATGCGCACAAGATATTGACCGGCAGGGGAAAGCAGTTTCACACGTTGCGTCAGGAACACGGAATATCCGGTTTTACGCGCCGTTCGGAAAGTCCGTATGATCCGTTCGGGGCTGGGCACAGCTCTACGTCGATATCGGCTGGGGTCGGTATGGCGGTCGGGCGCGATTTGCGGTATGCGAAACATAACGTCATCAGCGTTATCGGCGACGGTTCGATGAGCGCGGGCATGGCTTTTGAAGCGTTAAACAATGCCGGCAGCATGAATACCAGACTTATCGTCGTGTTAAATGACAACGATATGTCGATTGCGCGCCCCGTGGGCGGGTTAAGCCACCATTTGTCCCAGATTATTTCGTCAAAGCCTTATATGACGTTGCGTCAGGTGGCTTTGGATATGGCGTCAAGGTTGCCGCAATTCGTGAAACGAACCGCGTTAAAGGTTGAACAGCATGCCAAAGGGTTCGTTACGGGCGGGACTTTGTTTGAAGAATTGGGCTGTTATTACGTCGGTCCCATAGACGGACACAGCTTTGAACAGCTTATACCGATATTAAGCAACATTCGCGACGCCAAGGAAGATTGCCCGATCTTGGTTCATGTCGTGACGCATAAGGGCAAGGGATACGAACCTGCGGAACGTTCTCCGTCAAAATATCACGGCGTTACGGGATTTGACGTTGAAACGGGAATGTTCGAACCGCAAAAGACGACGCGTCCCACGTTTACGCAGGCTTTTTCCGAAACGCTGGTTTCTTTGGCTGAAAAGGACAAGAAAATTACGGCGATAACGGCGGCGATGCCTTCGGGGACGGGGTTGGATCTGTTTGCCGAAAAATTTCCCGATCGCTTTTTTGACGTCGGAATTGCCGAACAGCACGCGGTAACGTTCGCGGCGGGTATGGCGTGCGAAGGGATAAAGCCTTTTGTTGCGATATATTCAAGCTTTTTACAGCGCGCTTACGATCAGATCGTGCACGATGTCGCGTTACAAAGTTTGCCCGTGCGCTTTGCGATTGACAGAGCGGGGTTTGTCGGCGAAGACGGAGCGACGCATCACGGGATTTTTGATTTGGCGTTTTTGTGTCATATTCCGAACATGATTGTGATGGCGCCTTCCGATCAGGCAGAGCTTCAACGGATGTTGGTCACGATGGCGAACATAGACGACAAACCGTCTGCCGTCAGGTACCCGCGCGGTGCGGGGCCGTTGCCCGATTTGTGCGAGAACCCCGAACCGCTGGAAATCGGTAAAGGACGGATCATGCGCGAAGGGAACAAAGTTGCTTTGCTGAATTTGGGGGCGCGATTAAAAGCCTGTATGGATGCGGCGGATTTATTGGCGTTGGAAGGAATATCGGCAACAGTGGCGGACGCACGTTTTGCCAAACCGTTTGATGAAGCTTTGCTAAAGGAATTGGCGGAAGGTCATCAGGCTTTGGCTGTTATAGAAGAAGGCGTTCAGGGCGGATTCGGATCAATGGTAATGACGTGGCTTGCCAATCGCGGCTTGCTTGAAAAAACGAAAGTAAGATTTATTACGGTTCCCGATCGGTTTATCGAACATGCAACGATGGAAAGCCAATATAAACAAGCGGGCTTGGATGCTCCGTCGATAGCGGCGACGGTCAAAGCAATGGTTATGGGCGATGAAGCGGCGGGCTGACGAGCTTTTGACGGAATCCGGATTGGCGGACAGCATTGAAAAAGCGCGCGCTTTGATTATGGCGGGCGAAGTGCTGTGGGGGACGAAACGGATAGACAAGGCGGGGCAGACGCTGCCGGCCGACGCGGTGTTAAGCGTTAAGGGCAAAGAACATCCGTGGGTTTCCCGCGGCGGATTAAAGCTGGTCAAAGGACTGGATTTTTTCGGTATTTCTCCTGCGGGCATGACCTGTATGGACGTCGGGTGTTCAACGGGGGGCTTTACGGATGTTTTGCTGTCGCGCGGAGCCGAAAAGGTTTATGCGATAGACGTCGGTTACGGTCAGTTGGCACAAAAATTGCGCGTTGATTCGAGAGTGATCGTTTTGGAACGCACGAATGCCAGACACTTAACGTCGAAAGAAATTCCCGAACCCGTTGATATGATTGTTTGCGATGCCAGTTTTATCGGCTTAAGGAGCGTTTTGCCCGTTCCCATGGAATTTGCGGCAAACGGCGCAAAACTGGTTGCATTGATTAAGCCGCAGTTTGAAGTTCCGAAACATTTGGTCGGCGAAGGCGGCATCGTCAGAGACGAAGCTTTGCACAAAGAAGTCTGTGACGTGATATATGATTGGCTGTCGAACGTACCGGGGTGGAGCGTTTTGGGGATAACGTCAAGCCCGATCAAAGGTCAGGAAGGCAATATCGAATTTTTGATAGCCGCCGAGAAAAAATCCTGAAAAGACCCGGTATGTCTTAACGTTCCGTTTAATGTTTTCCTGATATGCTTGAGCACAGGACTCCTAAAATTTGTCGGGAACTGTGCCATGCGTTCTTTGGTGAAAGCTTCGTTATTTTTAAGTGTTTCTTTTTCTGTATTTCCGTTGCCTGCATATGCGGATTGCGATTTGACGGGCAGCGCTGATTGTACGGTGGAAAAGACCCAGATTTCCGGGACGAATGCATACGGCATGGTTGTGAACGGAGGCAACCAGAATACAATATCCACGACGGGGACTTTGACTTTGATCGGGTCGATATACCAACGCCTGGCAAACGGTTTCGTGGTTCAGATGTCGTCTCAGAACATTCCGCCGGTTATTAACTTTAACGGCGGGGCTTTATGGGATATTTCAAGCAGCTATACGCTGCCTTCGGATGTGGCAGAATTGATCGACCCTTCAGGCAGTCCGGTCAGTGAAGTTCTGAACAGTCTGGGAATGACCATCACAAATGACAACGGCGGCGATATCGTTATCCAAAACGGATATTTTAACGGGAACGTTAACATCTATAAAGGCGACGATAAGGCAATACAGTATTATAGAACCCAAGACGGTCAGATAAAAAATTTTGAAATAACTTCACAAGGAAATATCAGGCTTTACGGCGGCAAGTTCTATTTTAATAACGGCGCCAGCGAAATTTCTTTGAAAGCAAGTGTTACGGCATCTTCGGACAAATCGGGAAATGTTTTTTTATATGATCCGACGTTTAATGTCGGTTACGTGCTGAATCCTGACAATCCTGACGATTTGTCTCAAAAATCGTCGGCAACGGTAAATATCGGAAACACGTTTTACAATTTGGGGATTTACGGCGGTACTTACAATGTCGATGAGGGAAGCACACTGGCTTTCGGCGGTTCCGGCGTAACGCTTGAAAATAATGCGACATATCAGCCCGTTAAATTTTCGGGCGCGGGAACAATAGAATTTTCATCCGGATCGACGGATATTTCTTCGGGATTGGTCGTGAACATCAACAGCCAAATCTATTGGAACGAAGGCGTGTTGAAATTGTCGACGGGCGGAATGATTCTGAACAATAATGTTACCGTCAATCAATTTTTATTCGGTTCAAACGACGGATCAACACTGTCGATTTCAGACGGCTATCGTCTGACGGTTTTGGATAACTTAACGATGCTGGCGACGACCCGTTTGGTCGGCGATGGAGAATTGTACTTAAATGAAAAAGCATCTGCTATATTCGGCTCTTTGGATTTCGGCAGCGTCCGTTTGAACGAAGGTAGTGCAACTTTTACAGGAAATTCGCTTTTAACGAATTTGTACGGCGGAAACGGAAAGATATATGTTAACGCCCAGCTCAGTGTTGAAAACCTGTTTTTGGAAAATTCAGAACTGGAAATGAACGAAGGTTTAAACGTAACGAATTTGGATTTCGGAACGTCGGGAACCATTAAGTTCACGGCAAACAAATCGCTGACTTTGCGTTCTGATTCGACAATATATAATACGAAAATAATAGATACGACCGCCTCACAGGGAACGATTACGATTGCTTCGGGATACGGATTGAACTTTGCGGACGATGAAACGGCGCCGGGACAGGAATTCGTCAGCGAAGGGTTGAATTTGCAGATAGAAGAAGGTTCTTCTTTAAATTTCAACGGGACGAAGGCAACGGTTAATGACGTTACCGTCAAAAAAGGAGCGGCGAATTTTAATTCGGGCGAAACGAACGTCAATAATTTGGTTATCGGCGATGCCGGCGCCGTTGAAGCCGGCACGAATACGGTTGCAAAGGTTGAAAACGGGGTAACGTTGAATGCGTCAAACGTCAATGCGCTGATCGGAGCGCAGATGGTTGTGAACGGAAATTTGACCGTAGGAGAAATCTTAACGAACGGCGGACGGGAAACGTATTCTTCGGTTTCCGGAACGGGGACGCTGACGATTACCGAGGAAGCAACGTTTAACGGTTGGTTCGATAATTTTAATTCCGTTGTTTTGGATGCATCGTCTCAAAATGTGACGGCAAACTTTAACGGATTAAGCGGCAAAGACAGCATTGCGAATTTAACCTTGAAAAGCACGGATGCATCGACGGCGACGGCATATTTGACGGGCAGTCTGACGCTGGATTCTTTAAATTTTGACGAAACGTACGGCGGCGTGGTCGAAATCGCGGACGGAGCGATTTTAGGCATACGACATACATCCGATATTTCCGGAGAAAATGCCAAAAAGAATGTCATTAAAGGCTTGGGAACGTTAGAGCTTTTAGGGTCGACCAGCATTAACTTCGGCGGCAGCGGCGAATATTTGGGCGGATTAAAAATAGGTTCGGGAACGGCGACCATTACCCAGGAAGCCGACTTGGGCAGCGTAACGTTTTCGTCGTTGACGGGCGGCACGTTGAACATTCTGGACGGAGTTGTCCTTAATGTTCAGTCTTCCGTGACGACGGCGGGAACGAACAAGATTACCGGCGGCGGAACATTAAAGTTGGAAGGCAATGCGAACGGAACGTTCGGAGCTTCTATAGAGGATCTGGGGGCTCTTGAAATCGGCGACGGTACGGCGACGTTTAATTATAATGCGACATTGGGGAACGTCGTCTTTACGTCGGGCGGTACGGGAAAAATTGAAATCGCCAAAGGAACGACCGTAACGCTGTCCAAAGAATTGAATTTGGCTCAAAGCAATTCGATTGTCGGCGAAGGAACGCTGAATTTGGCATCTGCGGCAAATGCGGTCTTAAACACGGGCAACGGCAGCTTGGGATATTTGCTGGTCGGTTCGGGTACGGCTTCTTTTAACAAAGATTCGTCTTTGAACAATTTAAATTTTGCTTCGGCAGAGGGCGGTACGGTAGAAATCGGCAGCGGTTTAACCTTGACCATAAACAATGTTTTGAATATGTCCGGAGCCAACGCCGTTTCGGGAAGCGGTACACTGTCTTTGAATAACGGAGCCGTCGCCAATTTCGGCGGAAATATCGGCGGATTGCAAAATCTGGAAATTAACAATGCAACGGCGACGTTTAATGCGGATACCGCTTTACAAAACGTTGTTTTCGGTGCTACGAACGGCGTATTGACCGTCGGTAACGGCGTTCGCGTTACGCTGACTCAGGATATGACGACGACGGGGAACAATAATATTACCGGCGCCGGCACGCTGTTTGTCAGCGACGGCAAAAAGCTGTCTTTGAATTCATCGATTTCAGGACTGGGGAATTTGCTGTTGGGAAACGGCAGTACGGCGAATTTCAATCAGGACGGTTCTTTGGGAACGATATCGTTCGCTTCGGACGGAGCGCTTTCGACGGTCTATATTGACGGGGGCAAAACATTGTCGGTTTCTGGCGGCATAACCGTCGGAGAAAACAACGAAATCAACGGAACGGGGACGCTCTTGCTTGCCGGCAACGCTTCGGGTGTTTTCGGCGGATCGGACGATATTGAAGGGACATTGAAAATCGGAACGGGAACGGCTTCGTTCGTCGGTGATAAAACCGTTGCCAATATCGCTTTCGTATCGGAGAACGGCGGCACAATCAACATTGTCGAAGGGACAACGCTGACCGTTGATGCCAATATTGCGACTTCGGGAACGAACGTGCTGACGGGCAAAGGCGTTTTGGTATTAAAGGACGGAGCGAATGCCGCTTTCGGAGCCGAAATCGCTTCTTTGGGGACGTTAAGCATCGGTTCGGGCAAAGCCGCGTTTAATGCAAACGCTCATATAGATGCCATAGATTTTGTCGACGGGACGGGCGGCGAAATCTCTATTTCCTCTGGCAAGGTTTTGACGCTTTACAGCGATTTTTCAACATCGGGAGCCAATATTCTTTCCGGCGACGGCGTTTTGAATTTCGCTAACGGCGTTAACGGTACTATCGGTTCCGTGGTTTCTTCTTTGGGTGGTATCCGCATCGGATCCGGCACCTTGAATATCAATGAAACGTCAAATATAGGAAACGTTTCTTATACGGATGCGGACGGCGAAATTGTCGTCGCGGCGTCCAAGACGCTGTCATTATCTTCGGATTTCGTAACGAACGACAGAAACAAGCTGACGGGAGACGGGACTCTGGCGATGAAAGGCAGTGCAGGAGCCGTATTTAATGCTCCGTTGGATTTTAACGGAACGATAACGGCAGAAACGGGGACGTTGCGCTTTAACCATGACGGGAACGCGGGGACGATCAAGATCGGAACTGCCGGCGTATTGGATTTGGACGTGTCCCGAGTAACGGCATCGACGGTTGATTTGGGAACCGGTTCGACATTGGCGCTGCGAATTGCCCGAAAAGCTACGAATGACGCGGGATACGTTATCGGCGGGAACGTCGGCGTATTGCAGGCGAATACGGTAAATGTCGCAGGTCCGTCAACATTGAAAATAACGGTTGATTACGGCGTCGTAACGGCGGTGAACGGAACGGAATTCAAATTCATTGAAGGGACTGTCAATAACGGGGATGCGTTAAGTGTCCAAAACAATCGCTATCGCTTTGAAAAGACTTCGTGCGACGGCGGACTTTGCTATAACGTTTTCCAGACGTCAAACGGATCTGCGGCGGCAGGGGAAGCCGGCGGTTCGCAAAATAACAAAGATACGGCAGCCGCCTTTTTGGACGGCAGATTTTTCGCGGAAGGCACTTCTTTGGCACAAGTCGCGGAACATTTGGATAAATTGTCGCAACATGAACCCGACCGTTATGTCAAGGCTTTGACGGCACTGGCTCCCGACGTTACGGGCGCCTCTACCCGCCAGCCGATAAATATGTCGGGACACATTATGGATACGGTAACGCTCCGTATGTCTTCTCTGTCTCCGACGGCGGGAATGGATTACCGTTACCGCAATCAGAACTTCTTCGGTCGTTCGGGCGGAACGCCTTATGATTATAAATATATGCCCGCTCGCGACTATTTTCGTCGCGCCGGCTACGGCAGCCAAGACGAAACGTCTTCGCCCGTCCGCCAGAAATATTACAGACAGCGCCCGCGTTCTGCGGAAGATTATTCGAATCCGCAAAATGCTTCGGGCGCACGGAGAGACGATCCGTATTATCGTGAAATAACGACGGCTCCCGAAACGCGCGAAGACAGACTGCGCCGTCGTGCACGTCAGACCAGAACAAGCAAACTCGGTGCATGGGCTCAGGCTTTTTATAACGCATCGGAATATATTTCTTCGGGCGATCCGAACGGTTTTTCGGGTAATACGACGGGCATCGCCGTCGGCATCGATGCTCAGGTGGCAGACGGCGTAATCGCCGGCATCGGTTATGCCCATACGTCTTCTTCGATCGATATGTTGCAGCGCGAAAGCGACATTACGGGAGATTCTTTGTTCTTGTATTCCATGTACAAACCGAACGATTGGTTCGTCAGCGGCATTTTTAACTACGGTAAAATGTCAACCGAAGAAACCAAAGATTTGTCAGGGATTATGATGAACGATAACTACGATTCGTCGTCTTATGCTCTTCAGGTCAACGCGGGATATGATTTCGGATGGTGGAAACCGTCTTTCGGATTAAGGTATTCGTCGCTAAGCACGGACAGCCGTGCGGACAGCATCGGTCAGCAAATCAATTCGACGTCTGCGACGGTGGCATCCGCCATTGCGGAAGTCCGCTTTTCTAAAGACTACGTTTCCGAAGACGGGGAACGTTATTGGAAGCCGGAACTTCGTCTGGGCTTAACTTATGATTTGTCATCCGATGACAATGACGCCGAAGTAACGTTGCCGAACGGTTCGTTCTATACGGTTCACGGCGATGCTTTGGACAAAGCGGCTGCCGAAATCGGTTTCGGCGTTACGTATCTGGTCAGCGACAGGACGGACATTTACTTCGGATATAACGGCGAATTCAGAAAAGATTACACCAGCCATACAGGTATGCTGAACTTCCGTTATAATTTCTGATCGCATCGGGAAAAAAACAAAAGCCTCCGAAATACGGAGGCTTTTGTCGTTGAAAGAATTGATAAAAATCACGTCAAAACGGAGGCATAAACAATCGCATATCGCCGCTTAACGCTTTGATGCGTTGTGACAGAGCGGGTAAAAAGCCTTTTATGCCGTCGATTTTTGAGCTGACGTTTAACGTTCCCGACGTCAAAAATTGAACAATCATTTCAAATCTGGACGGTTGAACGGGATATTCGTACAAGGGCAGGGGCGTTTTTTCGTTCAGCGCATTTGACAAATCGCGGCGAGCTTCTTTGATGCCGCCGATTTTATCGATTAAGCCGTTCCGAACGGCCTGAGTCCCCGTAAAGACGCGACCTCTGGCGATGCTGTTGATTTTTTTTGCGTCAAATCCGCGCCGTTCTGCGACTTTGGCGGTAAAATCCCCGTAGACGGCGTCCAACATTTTCCCGAACGCTTTTTTTTGAGCTTTCGTAAAATCCCTGATAGGAGAAAACATTCCTGCATTTTCTCCCATTGCGATGGAATCAACGTTGATATCAAGCTTTTTTAACAAGCCGTCGACGACCAACTTGCCGCCGAAAACACCGATGGATCCCGTAACGGTCGACGGTTGGGCATATACCTTGTCGCAAGCCAAAGAAATAAAGTATCCGCCCGAAGCCGCCGTAGAAGACATGGAACAGTAGACGGGTTTGTTTTTTTGTTCTTTGACATACAAAATGTCTCTCCACAGGCTGTCGGAAGGCGTATAGCCGCCTCCGGGGCTGTCGATGCGCAACAGGACGGCTTTGACGTTGTCGTCATCGGCGGCTTCGCGCAAAGCCGAACTGACTGTTCCGACCCCCATGACCGAAGAATAAGCGTCTCCGCCGAACAAAGAATCGCCGTACTGGATAATGCCCGTTGCGGGTATGTAGGCGATGAACGGCTTTCCGTTTGCGGGGGCAGTTTGCGTCATATAGGTATAATCAAAGAAATCTGCTGCATTTTTCAGGCTTTTTTCCAATTCGTTTTCCAAAACGTCGCCGTAAGCAACGCGGTCGACTAACTTTAATTTCAGGGCTTCTTTGGCGTTATAAGGTCCCGAAAGAAGAATTTTTTTCGTTTTTTCAAAATCGGTTTTTCTGGAAAACGCGACGTCGGCGGCGATCTGGTCGATAAAACTGTTCAGCAAAGACGTCAGATTCTTGCGTTCGGGGGCGGACATTTTGTCGCTGCCCATCATATCGGCGCCGGTTTTATATTCGTAACGCGCTTCAAAAGAGGGGCGAATGCCGATTTTTTCCAAAGCTTTTTTTAAGTAAGGGGCTTCAAAGAACACGCCTGCGGTGCCGACGCCGCCCGTCGGTTGCAACCATATTTCGTCGAACGCCGATGCCAGATAATAAGCGGACAGACCGCCGCCCGTTTCTCCCAAAGTCGGGGCAAAAAGAACAGTCTTTTTCCCCTTGCTTGAAAAAGCCATCAAAGCGGATCTGACTTCCTGGATTTGAGCCAAAGACAAATTCGTTTGCGTCAGCCTTGCAAACAACATTTTAATGTTCGGGTCGTCCGCGGCGCGGTTCAACCCTTCAATAACGTCGGCAACGGTCGGCGATTCCCCGAAGGTTAAAGCTGATATTAAATCCGTCGGTCTTGATTCGTACAGGACGGTGTCCAAATCAAGCTTTAGACCTGTTTCTTTCGGGAAAACGGCAGGTGAATGAAGTTTGACGGCTTCATAAACGTTAAAGCAAATTCCCAAAAAAGTAATAACGCCCAATCCGTAAAAAAATACGCGGCAAAAACGCAACGTCCAATCTTTGATTTTAGCCTGCAAAGACGTTTTTTGAGACAGGCTGTCAGGGAACAAAGGCATAATGATTTCCTATGAATATAAAGCTCTGAAACGCAACAGGTGATCAGCCAGCACGCACAGTGTCATGGCTTTGGCAACGGGAGCGGCGCGAATGCCGACGCACGGGTCGTGGCGTCCCTTTGTCGAGATGACGGCATCTTTTTTATCGACGGTTACCGTACGGAGAGGAATCAGTATGGAAGGCGTCGGCTTTACGGCGATACGGGCGACGATTTCCTGTCCCGTCGATAATCCGCCCAAAATGCCTCCGGCGTGATTTGAATAAAATCCGACACCGTTTAAAGCATTTTCATCAACGAACATTTCGTCGGCGTTTTGTTCGCCGAAAGCTTCGGCAACGTCAAATCCGTCTCCGATTTCGACGCCTTTGACGGCGTTGATGCTCATTAAAGCCTTAGCCAGATCGGCATCCAGTCTGGAATACACGGGTTCGCCCAATCCTGCGGGAAACCCAGAAGCGCGTATTTCTATTTTTGCGCCGACGGAAGAACCGCGTTTTCTTGTTTCTTCGATTAATTTTTGGAATCTCGGTACGGCATCCGGATCGGGGCAGAAGAACGGATTTTCGTCAACGGCATTGTCATCCCATTTTTCGATTTTTTCTTTTCCGACGGCGATGACGCCTGCCGTAACGCGAAACGGCGATTTCAGGAAACGTTTCAAGACCTTTTCTGCAACGGCGCCCGCAGCGACGCGCATGGCGGTTTCGCGGGCAGAAGCCCTTCCTCCGCCGCGCCAATCGCGGTTGGTATATTTGATAAAGTAGGAAAAATCCGCGTGAGCGGGACGGAACATATCCGCGATTTGTTCGTAGTCTTGAGAACGCGTGTTTTCGTTTTTGATCAGCAAAGCGATCGGGGTGCCCGTCGTTTTACCGTCAAACACGCCCGAGAGGATTTTTACGGTATCGGATTCTTTGCGTTGAGTCGTAAAAGCAGACTGCCCCGGACGACGTTTGTCCAGAGCAGCCTGAATATCGCTTTCATTCAGCGGGATACAAGAGGGGACGCCTTCAATGACCGCTCCGACGGCTTCACCGTGGCTTTCGCCGAAGGAAGTGAATCGGAAAATTTTTCCGAAAGCGTTCCCCCCCATGGTTTATTCGGCGTTCTTTTTAGGAAAAGATTTCAGCAAGTCGCCGCTTTCATGAGCATAGTCAGGATTGACCATGCCGATGGTATTGTAACCGTTGTCGACGTGCAGGATTTCGCCGGTCACGCCGTTTGCCAGATCGCTGAGCAGATATACGGCGCTTCCGCCGACATCTTCGATGGTAACGTTTCTGTGCATGGGGCAGTTATATTCGTTCCAGTTCAGAATCAGTCTGAAATCGCCGACGCCGGATGCGGCGAGGGTTTTGATGGGACCGGCGGATATGGCGTTGACGCGGATGTCCTGATCGCCCAGATCGCGAGCCAAATATTTAACAGAAGCTTCCAAAGCGGCTTTGGCGACGCCCATAACGTTATAGTTCGGCAATGTTTTTTCGGCGCCGTAATAGGTCATGGTGATAAAGCTTCCGCCGGGATTTGTTATTTTAGAAGCGCGGCGGCAAATTTCCGTGAAAGAGTAGCAGGAAATATGCATGGTATTCAGGAAATTTTTCAGTGTTGTGTCGCAATAGCGACCTTTAAGTTCGTTTTTATCGGAAAAAGCGACGGCATGGACGACGAAATCCAGCGTTCCCCATTGTTTTTCCAATTCAGCGAACAGGTTATCCATGCTTTCTTCGTTGGTAACGTCGCAAGGCAGAACCAAGTCTTCCCCCAAAGACGCCGCCAAGGGGCGTACGCGTTTTTCCAAAGCTTCTCCCTGATAAGTGAAAGCCAGCTTTGCGCCGTGTTCATGCAGCTTGGACGCAATGCCCCAAGCGATGGACTTATCATTAGCCAGTCCCAAAATCAGACCTTTTTTCCCGGTCATCAGTCCTGCGGTCATTTGAACTTCTCCGTTATTATAACGTTAACTAAAAAACTTTGATTTATGGGTCATACCATAAAAAAAAGGCGTTTGAAAAGACAAAAGTTTATATCAGTCCGGCTTTTGCTCTCGGATCGTACGAAGATGCGGGGTTCCATTTGGAAATGAACGCCTTTAAGTCGGGATCGGGCTTTTCGGGCAACATGACGGTCAGATGAACCAACTGGTCACCGGTTTTGTCTTTTGTTTTAATGCCTTTGCCGCGCAGACGCAGGACTGTTCCCGTATTTGAATTTTCGGGAACGGTCAGGGCGACTTTGCCGTCCAAGGTCGGAATGGTGATTTTTGCGCCCAAAACGGCTTCTTTGAGCGTAACGGGAACCGTCAGGACGATATCGTTATCCTGTCTGGTAAAGTAGGGATGAGGCTGAACCAATATTCTGATCAGCGCATCGCCGTTGGCGCCGCCGTTTATACCTGGAGAACCCTGTCCTTTCAGACGCAGAGTCATTTTATCGGTTGCACCGGCGGGAATTTTGACGTTCAGGACTTTTCCCGAGGGCAATTTGATTTCTTTTTCTTTTCCCAGTGCGGCTTCCAGGAACGAAACGTTCAAGTCGTAATTTGCGTTGGCGCCCGGCATTTTCGGACGAGGTCCCCTTCTTCTGTTGGCGGAAAAGAATTCTTCTCCGCCGCCGGCGCCGGCGCCGAAAATGTCGCTGAAGAAATCAAATCCCGATCTCCGCCGTCCGCCCTGAGACGCGTTTGCGCCGCCGAAATCGAAATTGAACCCTTCAAAACCATGGGTTTGGTATCCGCCCGAAGCACCGGGGTTAAACCCGCCGAAACCGTATCCGGGGCGTTCTTTGCCGTTTTCGTCGATCTCGCCCGCATCGAAACGTTTTCTTTTTTCAGGGTCGGACAAGATGTCGTATGCCGCGCTGATTTCTTTGAATTTGTCTTCGGCTTTCGGATCGTTCGGGTTTAAATCCGGGTGCATTTTGCGCGCCAGTTTGCGATACGCCTGCTTGATTTCGTCCTGAGTGGCGTTTTTGGAAACGCCCAAAAGGGTATAAGGGTTTGCCATAGTTTTACCAGCACTCTCAAAAATGAAACGTTCTTTTAAAATAAGATGCTTTAGACGCCGAAACAACAGCTTAAAAGAATTTTTTGCACACTCTTACGTCAAAAGCAGGATTATGATATATTCCGTTGTTATTTTTTTAAAGGGTGACAAAGGAAAAAATAATGTGTCCGAAAGAAAGCAATGAAGCTTCATTTTTAATGAAAGCGGCATCTGCGGCATCGGTTTTGGTTGCCGTTTTTTTAATTGTTTTAAAAGTTGCGGCTTTGGCGGCGACCGATTCGCTGGCCATGCTGTCAAGCCTGATTGATTCGTCATTGGATGCGGCGGCATCGTTTTTAAATTTTTGGGCAATACGCGAATCGCTGGTTCCTGCGGATTCGGCGCATCGTTTCGGTCACGGCAAAGTCGAACCTCTGGCTTCTTTGGGGCAGGCGGCATTTATCGCCGGGTCGGCGGTTTTATTGATTTTTCAAGGTATCCAGTGCATTTTGCGCCCTCGTGAGATTGACAATGCCGGACTCGGCATGGCGGCGATGGGGATTTCCATGGTGGTAACGCTGGGGTTGATTTTGTTTCAAAGATACGTTGTCAAAAAAACGAAATCTTTGGCGATTTCGGCGGATTACGCGCATTATGCGGGCGACATTATGTTGAATGCCAGCGTCATGCTGTCATTGTTCATCGGCTCTTATTTCAAATTTGAATACGCCGATCCGATATTTGCGCTGCTGATATCGGGATATTTGCTGTTCAGCGCATGGCACATCTTGAAACAATCGTTTGTTCAGCTGATTGATACGGAACTGCCTGCACAGGAAAAGGAAAAAATACTGAAAGTCGTCGGCTCTTTGCCCGAAGTCAAAGGCGTTCATGACATTCGGACGCGTTCTTCGGGGACAAAGTGCTTTATTCAGCTGCATTTGGAACTGGATCCGAGTTTGACTCTTGCGCGCGCACATGCTATTGCAGACAAAGTGGAAAAGGCGCTGTGCGACGCGTTTCCGAATGCGGAAGTCTTTATTCATCAGGATCCGGCGGGATTATACGAACATCATCCGGATTGGTGCTATGAACATCCGCCGTTTTCGCAGCCCCGATAATTCTCTTTAAGGAGCAAAATATGAGAATTGAAGAAGATATGAAGCTTGATTTTAAAGACGTCCTGTTTCGCCCGAAACGCAGTACGCTTCGGTCGCGTTCGGAAGTCGATTTGAATCGCAAGTATATTTTCAGAAATTCCAAAATGGAATGGACGGGCGTCCCCGTAATGGCTTCCAACATGGATACCGTCGGAACGTTCGAGATGTTTGAAGTCCTCAAAACGTTTCAGATGTTCACTTGCATTCACAAACATTATCCCAAGGAACGTTGGCACGATTTTAACAACGGTCGCAGCAGTGAAGATTATAACTATCTTGCAATTACTTCCGGTACTTCGGACAAGGATTACGACCGTTTATTCAGAATATGTAACGAAAATCCGGCGATAAAGTTCATCTGCATCGACGTGGCGAACGGTTACAGCCAGCATTTCGTCGAATACGTTCGCAAAGTCCGCGAAAACTTTCCCAAGATGACGATCATTGCCGGTAACGTCGTAACGGGCGAAATGACGGAAGAACTGATTTTGTCGGGTGCCGACATTGTCAAAGTCGGCATCGGTCCCGGATCTGTTTGCACGACGCGTATTCAGACGGGCGTCGGCTATCCTCAGCTTTCGGCGATTATTGAATGTGCCGATGCGGCGCACGGACTGGGCGGTCATATTATTTCCGACGGCGGTTGCACGTGCCCGGGCGACGTGTCCAAGGCATTCGGTGCGGGTGCCGACTTTGTCATGTTGGGCGGGATGCTTGCCGGACACGACGAATCGGGCGGCGATTTGGTCGTTGACGAACAGACGGGTAAAAAGTATCGCCGTTTCTACGGGATGAGCTCGGACACCGCGATGGAAAAATACAGCGGCGGCGTCGCCCCGTATCGTGCCAGCGAAGGACGTACGGTTCTGGTCGAATACCGCGGTCCCGTTTCCGAAACGGTCAAAGAAATTTTGGGCGGCGTTCGTTCGACATGCACGTACGTCGGGGCGTGCACGTTGAAAGAATTGAGCAAGCGGACAACGTTTGTGCGCGTTACGCAACAATTTAATTCTTCTTTGGCCAGCCAGCCTCAGAATCAAAAAAATCTGAATTGTTCGCATAAACCGTCTTAACTTTTTACAGGAGGCGCGCCGTGCTGATTGACGATCAAAGCAAAACGGTTCAAGCTTTGTCGCGTCCGGAAGCGTACGGGCTGAAGGGCAAAAAAGTCGAAGTCCGCGAATCGAATATTTCAACGGTGTTTTTGGCGGGCGACAAAGCTTATAAGCTTAAGCGCGGCGTCAAATATCCGTATGTTGACTATTCGACTTTGGAAAAACGGCGCGATGCCTGCGAAAAAGAACTTCTGATATGCCGCGGAACGGCGCCGGGGCTTTGTGTCGGCGTCGAAACGGTCGTCTTGGATAAGGGCGGCAAGATAAAAATCGGATCGCAGGCAACCGATAAAAATGCCGAAATCATCGATTATCTGTTGGTCATGAATCGTTTTGACGAAGCCGATTTGTTTGAAAATCTGGCAGAAGCGGGGCGCCTTGACCGTTTTGAAATGATGGATTTGGCAGAAAAGATGGTCGAATTGCACAAAAACGCCGAAGTCTTTAAACACCGCGGCGGTGCGGCCATGATTCGCGGGCGCATTTTGGAAAACGACGAATTGATGCGTTGTTTTGTTCCGGAAATTTTTGACCCGGACGATATTGATGCGCTCAAGGCGGACGCGCTTGAGGCGTTGGAAAAATATGCGCCTCTTTTGGATGAACGCAAGGCGGAAGGAAAAGTCCGCTGGTGTCACGGCGACGTCCATTTCCATAATATCGTCATGCTGAACGGCAAACCGGCGCTGTTTGATCCGGTCGAATTTAACGACGAACTGACGCATATCGACATTCTGTACGATTTGGCTTTTTTGCTGATGGATATGGAAATCCGCGGGTTGAGGCGTTTGTCGAGCATTTTGTTTAATCATTACATGGCGTATTCGGCGGATTGGGAAGGCGTTCCCGCTTTGCCTTTGTTTTTGTCGTGCCGCGCGGCGGTGAACGCTTATGTTTATGCTCAACGTTCTTCGGAAACCAAAGACAAGGAACTTTCTGAACGCTTGGCAAAGCAGGCGTATGAGTATTTGGTAACGGCGCGCCGTTTTTTGAATCCGCCGCCTCCGGTATTGGTGGCGTGCGGCGGGTTGTCCGGCAGCGGAAAATCCCGCATCGGACGCGAATTGGCGCCGTTTATCGGGTCTCCTCCGGGGGCGGTTATTTTGCGTGATGACGTTTTGCGCAAAAATATGCTGGGGGTTGATCCCGACGATTCTTTGGGCGAAGAAGCGTATACTCCCGAAAACGAAGCCAAAGTGTTTGAACTGTTATGCACGGAATGCCGCCGCGTTTTGGCGACGGGTCAATCCGTTGTCGCCGATGCGCTGTTCCATGACGAAAATCAAAGAAAGGCGATAGAGGCTTTGGCAGAGCAGGCCGGCGTTGAATTTCGGGGATTTTGGGTGGACGCGCCTCTTGAAATCAGAAAAGAACGGGTTGCTTCCCGCAAGAGAAACCCGTCGGATGTCAAGACGGCGGCGGTTTTGGAAAAACAGCTGGATATTGATGTCGGAAACATTACCTGGGACAAGGTTGACACGTCGGGCGACCGATTGGCGACTTTGGCATACGTCAGGTCTTTGCTGGCCGAAAAAAAACAGGGAAACAAATGAGCGGTTTTAAGGAAATTCTGGTTTGTTCGGATGCGACCGAAAACATAGAAGCGACGCTGGAAACGGCGCTGTTGGCGGCAAGACGTTTTAATTCGCATATTGATGCGGTTCATATTCACAAAGAACCGACGTGCGTTCTTCCCGTTCCCGTGGTGACTTCGGACATGGCGGGGTTTGTCGTGAACGATGTCGTAACGGCGGAAGAAACGGCGTTGGCTGAAACGGCGGACAAGACGCGCCGCATTTTTGAAAAGTTTATTGAAAAGGAGGACATCCGTCCTCAGGCGGAACCCGATTTGAATTCGAACGAAGTAACGGCGGAGTTCAGAGAATTGTACGGATCCGCGGATGAAATTTTGTCTTGGGCGTCCAGAGTTTCCGATTTGACGGTTTTGCCGCGCCCCGATACGGAAGCTTTGTCGGAAGACGCGTTTGAAATGATGAATGCCGTTTTGATGGAAAGCGGCTCTGCGGTTTTGGTTTCTCCGTTGACGGCGCCCGTAAGCCTCGGCAACAGGATCGCGGTGGCATGGGACGCTTCGGAAGAAGCGGCAAAAGCCGTGACGTTCGCGTTGCCTTTTTTGAAACGCGCCGAAGAAGTCGTTTTAATGGAAACGGCGGCGCCGAATCCCGAATTGGCAGGCGTAGATTTTTTAAAAAAACGTTTGATGCGTCACGGTGTTTCCGCCTCGGTTTTGATTATTCCGGAAACTTCGTCCGTTTCGGCTTTGGGGGATGAACTGATTCGCCAGACGTGCGGACATTTTGACATGCTTGTGATGGGGGCGTACACGCAAAGCAACATGCGCCGCTGGATTTTGGGCAGTACGACGAAATATATGGTGGAGAACGCGGACATTCCGCTGTTGATGGCGCACTAACATATTGAAAAGCGGGATAAAATAAAAAATTCGGGCGCCCTCTTGACAACGGCAGGGGGGCGCCCTATCTTTCTTAGCACTCGATGGGACAGAGTGCTAAACTTTGTTACCGTCGTCAGGTTTTACAAAGATGTTAATCACGATATCAGAGGGTTATAACATGAAATTCAGACCGTTGCTTGACCGCGTTTTGGTAAAACGCACAGCAGAAGACACGAAGACAGCCGGCGGCATTATTATTCCGGATACGGCGAAAGAAAAACCGTCTCAGGGCGAAGTTATCGCGGTGGGACCGGGTGCACGGGACGAACAGGGCAAAACGTTACCGATGTCGTTAAAAGTCGGCGACCGTATTTTGTTCGGGAAATGGTCCGGCACGGAAGTCAAGATTGACGGCGAAGAACTGCTGATTATGAAAGAATCCGACGTTCTGGGCGTTTTGGAATAAGATTGAACAAGTTTAATTAAGTAGAAGAATTGGAAAGGTTGACACGATGTCTGCTAAAGAAGTGAAATTTTCTACGGATGCCCGCAGCGCGATGTTGCGCGGGGTTGACATTTTGGCTGATACGGTAAAAGTAACGCTGGGCCCCAAAGGTCGCAACGTTGTTTTGTCGAAATCGTTCGGTGCGCCGCGCATTACGAAAGACGGCGTTTCGGTTGCCAAAGAAATAGAATTGCCGAACAAGTTTGAAAACATGGGTGCCCAGATGGTTAAAGAAGCGGCATCCAAGACGGCTGACGTCGCCGGTGACGGTACGACGACGGCGACGGTATTGGCTCAGGCGATTGTTCGCGAAGGCTGCAAAGCGGTTGCTGCCGGCATGAATCCGATGGATTTGCGTCGCGGTATCGACATGGCTGTTTCTGCGGTTATCGGCGATGTTAAATCCCGTTCTCGCAAAGTATCGACTTCGGCGGAAATTGCTCAAGTCGGCACGATTTCTGCGAACGGCGACAACTCGATCGGCGAATATCTGGCTGATGCGATGGAAAAAGTCGGCAACGAAGGCGTTATCACCGTTGAAGACGCCAAAGGCTTGAACACGGAATTGGAAGTTGTCGAAGGGATGCAGTTTGACCGCGGATATTTGTCTCCGTATTTTGTAACGAATGCGGAAAAGATGACGTGCGAACTGGAAAATCCGTACATTTTGATTCACGAAGCGAAGTTGTCGAACTTGCAGTCGATGTTGCCTGTTTTGGAAGCCGTTGTTCAGTCTGCCCGTCCTTTGTTGATCATTGCGGAAGACGTTGAAGGCGAAGCTTTGGCGACGTTGGTTGTGAACAAACTGCGCGGCGGATTGAAAGTCGCGGCGGTTAAGGCGCCCGGTTTCGGCGATCGCCGCAAAGCGATGTTGGAAGACATTGCGATTTTGACGAAGGGTCAGGTTATTTCTTCCGATTTGGGCATCAAGCTGGAAGACGTGACGTTGGATATGTTGGGAACGGCGAAGAAAGTTTCCATCACGAAAGACAACACGACGATTGTTGACGGAGCCGGTGCCAAAGACGAAATTCAGGCTCGTTGCGCACAGATCAAGAAACAGATTGAAGACACGACGTCCGAATACGACAAAGAAAAACTTCAGGAACGTTTGGCGAAATTGTCTGGCGGCGTAGCGGTTATCAAAGTCGGCGGCGCATCCGAAGTTGAAGTTAAAGAAAAGAAAGACCGTGTTGACGATGCGTTGCATGCGACGCGTGCGGCTGTTGAAGAAGGCATTGTTACGGGCGGCGGTACCGCGTTGTTGTATGCGGTCAAGTGCTTGGATGCGTTGAAACCCGAAAACGACGATCAGCGCGTCGGTATTGACATCATCCGCCGTGCGTTGCAAGCGCCGATTCGCCAGATTGCGGCGAACGCGGGCGAAGACGGAGCCGTTATTGTCGGCAAACTGCTGGAAGGCGAAAAGACGAATATCGGCTTTAACGCACAGACGGGCAAATACGTCGATATGTTTGAATCCGGCATTATCGACCCGACGAAAGTCGTTCGTACGGCTTTGGAAAGTGCCTCTTCGGTTGCGGGATTGCTGATTACGACCGAAGCGATGGTTGCCGACAAGCCCGAAGATACCTGCAAATGCCACGGCGGTGCCGGCGACATGGGCGGTATGGGCGGCATGGGCGGTATGGGCGGTTTTTAATCGTCGTCCGCAGTGTTGCGAATATAATGAAAGAGCCTCGCAAGAGGCTCTTTTCGTATGCGGGAAAAAAACGTTTCGGTGCGGGAGAAAATGAAGAAAAACTTGAGTTTTCGGACGCACGGTTATAACCTGTAGCCGGATGCAGCTCTTTAAGGATTCTTGATGATTTCACTTGAAAACGTTACGCGCAAGTTCGGATCGTTCACGGCGGTGGACGATTTAAGCATGTCTGTTCCCAAGGGTCAGGTTTTGGGCTTTTTAGGACCGAACGGGGCGGGTAAAACGACGACGATGCGCATGATTTCGGGATTTCTTTCTCCGACGTCGGGCAAGATTTCCGTTTGCGGATATGACGTTACCGAACAGCCCGTCGAAGTCAAGAAACGCATCGGCTATATGCCGGAAGGAGCGCCGTCGTATGCGGATATGACTCCGTTGAGCTTTTTGGATTTTATTGCCGAAGCGCGCGGGCTGATGGGGTCTTCAAAGGAACGTGCGATTGATCGCGTGATTGAAGAAATCTCTTTGTCCAATGTTCTGTATCAGCCGATAGATACGCTTTCAAAAGGGTATAAACGCCGCGTCGGATTGGCGCAGGCATTGATTCACGATCCGGACGTTTTAATTTTGGACGAGCCGACGGAAGGGCTGGATCCCAATCAAAAACGCGAAATCCGGTCTTTGATACACCGTATCAAGGAAAGCAAGTCCATTGTTATTTCCACCCATGTTTTGGAAGAAGTAGAGGCGTTGTGTTCCCGCGTTGTGATTATAGACAAGGGAAAGATCGTTTTGGACGATACGCCGACGGCTTTATTGGCGATGTCTTCGGTGCATCAGACGGTTTTCATTGCCGTTCCCGATTTTCAAAAAGATCGGGCGGCGTCTTTGTTTCAAGAAATGCAACAGGTTTCCGTTTTGGAAGAACACCCCGACAGCAAGGGGACGCATTTGTTTGCGTTAAAGCCCGAAACGGCGGAATCCGTTGTTGCCGATTTGGTTGAGGCGCTTCGCCGCCAAAATATCAAGATTCATGATTTGTATGTTGAAAAAGGGCGTTTGGAAGAAGTCTTTTACGCGTTTACGTCGTCTGAAAAAGACGTTTCGGCAAAGGGGGAAAAATGAAATCGCTGGCGGTTGTTACAAAACGCGAACTGTCGGGGTATTTTACGACGCCCGTTGCGTGGATTTTTTTGATAATTTTTGTGGCGCTTTCCGGTATTCTGACTTTTTACGCGGGGGATTTTTTCGGGCGCGGACAAGCGGATTTGCAATCGTTCTTTTTGTTTCATCCGTGGCTTTACGTTTTTTTGATTTCCGCGGTTTCGATGCGGATGTGGGCTGAAGAACGGCGCAGCGGAACGATAGAACTGTTGATGACATTGCCGCTTTCGACGGCGGATTTGGTGTTGGGCAAATTTTTTGCCGCATGGATTTTCGTCGGCGCGGGCTTGGTTTTGACGTTTCCGATTTGGTGGACGGTCAATTATCTGGGATATCCCGATAACGGCGTTATTTTGATGAGCTATTTTGCCAGCTTTTTGATTGCGGGGACGTTTTTGTCCGTCGGTTCATGCCTGTCGGCGTGCACGAAAAGCCAAATCGTGGCGTTTGTTTTAACGATGATGGCGTGCATTTTATTGACGTTTTTGGGGTCTGACGCTTTGGCGAACGCTTTGTCGGGAATGGCGACGGAAAAAATGCTGAAGCTGTTTAATTCGTTTGGTTTTTTGGTGCATTATCTGTCGATTACGCGGGGCGTTTTGGATTTAAGGGACATTATTTTCTTTGCGTCGTTTGACAGTGTGTTTTTGTTTGCGACCGTAATCGTTTTAGAACGTAAGAAGGCGGCTTGAGCGATGAAAAAAATATCGGACATGGATCGCGGAAAACTGGGCATATTCGGACTTATTGCCGCCGTCATACTGTTTTTTTGCGTAAATATCGTTGCGACGTTTGCGTTAAAGGATTATCGCGCCGATTTGACGGAAAGCCGGCTTTATTCTTTGTCGGCGGGGTCTAAAGAAGCCGTTTCCAAAATAAAAGAACCGATTACGATACGTTTTTACGTGTCAGAAAAATTATCGACGGCGTCTCAGGTCTATGCGACGTACGCGTTGCGCGTGCTGGAGCTGTTGGAACAGTATGTAACGGCATCCGACGGCAAAATCCGTTTGGAAGTCATAGATCCCCAACCGTTTTCAAAGGCGGAAGACGAAGCTCTGGCTTACGGCATCAAAGGCATCCCCGTCGCGGATTCGTCGGAATATGTTTATATGGGGTTGTCGATATCCAACGCTTCGGATCGCCGTCGCACGATAGCGATGTTGGATCCGTCGCGCGAACGTTTTTTGGAATATGACATTACGAAATACCTGACGGATCTGACGCGGGCAAAGCGTCCCGTTGTCGGCATTATCAGCACGTTGCCGATAGACGGGCGGGGCGAGCCTCATTTGATTTATCCGACGTATCAGCCGCGTTGGGCGATTATGAAGCAAATTCGCGAAATTTTTGACGTTCGTTTTATTTCCCGTCAAATTTTGGATATTCCGCCCGACGTTGACGTTTTGATGCTGGTTAATCCGAAACGCTTTATGGACGAAACGCTTTATGCCATTGACCAGTATGTGATGCGCGGCGGCAATTTGATTATTTTGGCGGATCCGTATTCCGAAATCGAAAAAGGGATGGGCGAAGGGTCTTTTGCCGTAACGCCGGCTTTGGAAAAGCTGTTTTCGGCGTGGGGGATAACGTTTGAGCCCAAAAGCGTTGTCGGCGACATGCGTCTGGCTCAGACCGTTTCTCATACGGAAGACGGCAAGTCCGTTCAGGTTAAATATTTGCCGCGTTTGGACGTTTCCGAAGGTTATTTAAGCCCCGAAGACCCGATTACCAATGCGTTGGGCAATGTCGTCATGTCGACGGCGGGAAGCTTTAACGTTGTGGCGGAAAAGCCGGATTTGACGATTTTGCCTTTGATATTGTCGTCTCAGGAAACCGAAATGATACCGACGGATGCGTTGCTTTTGCCCGATCCTTCGGGATTGTTGCGTTCTTTTAAGAACAGCGGAAGAACCAGAGTTTTGGGATTAAGAATTAAAGGGACGCCCGAAAGCGCTTTTGACCGCGCTCCGAAAAGGAATTTTTTGAAACAGCGCCCCGAAGCTCATATCGAAAAAGCCGTAAAGCCGGTCAACATTGTTTTGATCGGAGATTCGGACTTTTTGGCGGACAGATTTTGGGCGTTTACGGATACGGCGCTGGGCGTGGATCAGATTCATCCGTTTGCGGGGAACGGAGATTTGGTCGTCAATGCTTTGGATAATCTGAGCGGTTCCGTTTCACTGATAGATTTGCGTTCAAAGGCGGAATGGCGGCGTCCGTTTATTTTGTTGGACGTTTTGGCTCAAAACGCGGAACGTCGTTACAGAGCGCAGGAAAACGAGATTGTTTCGGAACTGAACCGAACGCAAAAAGAATTGCGGGAATTAACCCAGCGATCTTCGTCCGAAGGCGACGATTTGTTAAGTCGCGCGGATATGGATCGCATGCAGGAATTAAGGGACCGGCTTTTGACGTTGCGTTCGGATTTAAGGGCGGTTCAAAGCGTTTTAACGCGTGACGTTGCGGCGTTGCAGTCTTTTATCGTCTTGCTGAACGTGGCGTTCGTTCCGGGGTTGTTGGCCGTTGTGGCGTTGTTTGTTGCCTGGCGGCGCAAATCCCGTCGCCGTTCTTCTCACAGAAAAGGATAAGCCCATGAATCCGCGTTCTTTTGAAAAATTGTTATGGGTTTGTTTGGCGTTTGTCGTTTTTGCGGTCATTGCCTGGGTGCGTGCGCCGACGTATTCGACGGGTGATTTTTTCGGGGAAAAATTGCTTCCGGGATTTATTTCTCAAGTTAACGACATTTCCGTGATGTCGGTGGAACACGGCGGGCAAACGGTTACGTTCGTACGCGATGCGTTGGGGAACTGGACGCTGATGGAGGCGGAAAACTACCCCGCGGACAGGGAAAGAATCCGCAATTCTTTGATCGGCATTTCCGAATTGGAAAAAGTTGAACCGAAGACGGCTTTGGAAGAATTTTATCCCGACATAGGTGTTGAAGACGCATCGTCGGAAGCATCGGGGTCGTATTTGGTAACGTTGCTGGATGCGGAAGGCAACGAACGGTTGGCGTTATTGGTCGGGCGTTCCGTTCGCGGGGTCAGATGGGACGGGACGGGACATTTCGTGAGGTTTCCGTCGGACAAGCAGTCTTGGTTGGTCAGAGGATTCTTAGACGTTACGGGCGATGCCCGAACATGGATAGAAACGCGGCTGTTTCCCGATGATTTCGGAGCATTGTCTTCTTTGATTGTGGCGGACGGGACGAAAGAACGCGAAATTATTTTTTCCAGAGATTCGGAAGACAAACCGCTGACGGCGGAATATCAGTCTGACGAGTATTTTGTCAAAGATGCGCAATTTATATCCGACATGGAAAAGGTTTTAAAAGAAATCAATTTCAGGGATGTGGCGAAGCGCCCCGAGAATTTAAAAGATTCCGAGCCTTTTTTATTTATTCGCGGTCAGACGTTTTCCGGTGTCGGGATGATGATGACGTTCCATTTGCTGGATAACAAGCCGTTTGTCGAAGTTACGGTTGATGCCGAAAAGAATGCCGGCACCGAATTGCGCAAGAAAGCGGTTCGGTTGGCGGCGCGTCACGAAGGGTGGCTGTATCAGGTTTCTCCGGACGATGTATCAGCGCTGTTTCCGTTTATGGCGTTGCCGAAAGGGGCAAAGAAGCCTTTGGCGAACAAGGGCGAGGCTCAGGTATTAAGGCGTCCGAAGCCCAAGGCACCGACATCGGCGCTTTCCGAAAAGAAGGAAGAAACGGTTCCGAAAAAAGCGCCCGTTCCGAGCGTAAAAGCGACGTCACTTGCGCCGGTTTCAAAAAAATAGCACGGAAATGTTTTTTGATGAATAAAAGCGCTTGACGCTAAGAGAAAACCTTTCAATACTGTGAACGCGAAAGCACGCAGGAGTGCTTTGAATTTAATCGGGTCTGGTGCCGCTTAAGGCGCAAGCTTTAAGGTCAGATGCCGCCATAACCGTAAAAAAGGAACAGTTTATGAGGAAAGCTCTACTTCTTTCCGCTTCGCTCATAGCTTTGTGCGCAACGCCGTCTTACGCTCAACAGGCATCGGCTCGTGCGACGAATGCTCGGGTAAAGCAGGAAACTTTGGCTCCCCAATCGGGCAGCGATGTTTTTAAATTAGGCGAAATTTCAGTATCAGTCGTTGATCCGACCACCGTTGTCGGCAGCAGAAACGTCGTAACGGCAGAAGAAATTGCCACATACGACGATTCGGATACGCTTGATTCGGCGATTGCATTATTGCCGGGCGTTGATATCAGCAAAGTCGGCCGTAAAAACGAAACTTCGGCATCGATTCGCGGTTTTGAAATGCGCCAGATTACGGTTATGATCGACGGCGTGCCGACGACGTTGCCGTATGACGCCTATCCCGACTTGGCGCGCGTTTTGACGGGCGATTTGTCCGAAATTCAGGTTTCAAAAGGATTAAGTTCGGTCCTCAACGGTCCGAACGCCATGGGCGGCGTAATCAACATGGTGACAAGACGCCCGACCAAAAAATTTGAAGGTAATTTGTCTTTGACGGCAAAATTCGGCGATACGGGGGCTTACAACGGTTTCCGTTCTCAGCTGAATATGGGGACAAACCAAGGAAAATGGTATGTTCAGGCAGGGGCGTCTTTTGACGATATCAGCCGTTGGTCCGTTTCCGACAAATATAAACCGATCGAAAATTCCGGAACGATGTTCACTCAAGCCGGAAACACGATGACTTTCCCGCTGATTAACGAAAACGGCGGGTTCAGAAACAATTCCAATTCCAAAGACGGAAAGCTTAACTTCAAGTTGGGCTTGACGCCGAACGATACGGACGAATATGCGATTGCTTATACGTATCAAAGCGGCGAAACGGGATTGCCCGTTTACGCGGGCGAAGCTTTGGGATTAAGAGATTCCAAGGGAAAACCGACGGATGAAGAAAAGTTTGCTTTTCAGCTGACGCGTCCGTTCTATCGCGATTATCCGTACTATGACAAACAAAGCATTTATACGTTGACGCATACGGCTTTGGGCGATACGGGGTACGTCAAATCGCGTATGTTCTATGATACCTATAAAAACAGAATGGATATGTATCAGGACGAAGATTACATTTATCCTGATATGGCGGGCGGTTATCCCAGCTTTTATGACGACTATACCATGGGTGCCAGCGTCGAAGCCGGTGCGGATCTGATTCCGATGAACACGACGAAAATCGCGTTCCATTACCGCCGCGACAATCATAAATCCCGCGCGTATGATGCCGATTTGGGTTACAATTCGCCGTGGACGGAAAATGTTGACGATACGTTTTCCGTGGCTTTGGAAGACACCTTCCATGTTACGAGCAAATTGGACGTTATCGTCGGCGCCAGCTATGATTGGCTGAACGTTAAGAAAGCCGAAGAATTCGATGCGGCGGATATGTCCATATCGAACGTTCACCGTCAAGACGATCATACGCTGAACCCGATGGCGGCATTGCGCTATCGCTACAGCGACACGGGAACGGTTTATGCGGGCGTTGCGCAAAAGAGCCGCTTTGCGACGCAAAAAGCGCGTTACAGCACCAGAACGGGGAACGGCACGGGTATTCCCAACCCGTATTTGAAAGCTGAAAAAGCGATCAACTATGAAATCGGATTTTCCGATACGTTTGCCAAACGTTTCAGCATTGACGCCGCGGCGTTCTACAGCTCGATCCGCGACACGAACGTTGAAACCCGTATCAACGACAGCCAGTATCAGACCGTGAACATGGGTCGTTCGAAGATTTACGGTTTTGAATTGGCATCCCGTTCAAAAATTGCGGATAACTTTGACCTCGGTTTGGCTTATACCTTTATGATCAAGGATTTGGACAGCCCGACGGCCAAAGAACGCAATTTGAAGCCGATCAATGCTCCGAAACACAAGCTGACGGCATTTGCCGATTGGCGCGTTACGGAACATTTCAGCATTATTCCGACGGTTGAAGCATATTCGTCGCGTTATTCGACGATCGGCGGCAACAATATGGTTAACGGCGCCGTTCAAACGGTCGGAACCAGCATCGGGACGGGCGTCAACCAGATTGACGGCGTCAAGATCGGCGGTTTTGCGACGGCAGGAATCAAACTGCGCTATGCTCCGAACAAGAATTTTGAAATTGCGGCGGGTGTTGCGAACATCTTTGACAAGAACTACGAACTTGCCGAAGGTTACCCCGAAGAAGGGCGCAACTATTACCTGACCCTGACTACGAAGTTCTAAGAGTGTGTCAAAGCGGGCAAAGCGAAATCGTTTCCTGTTACGGGGTGCAGTCTCTTCCTTTCTTCTGCATCTGTCTGTGATTTTGCTTTGCGCCGCCCTTATTTCGATGCGTCCGGAACCGGGCGGAAGCGGCTTGGTTCTGGATGCTTTTTTAGCAGGCGGCGGCGACGGTTTTTATCAACAAGGCGTTCCGTGGGGCGATATGGGCTATGTCGCCGGAAAGAAAGGGGAACGTACGGAACATAAAAGCTCCGCCCCTCAAAAGATTGACCGAAAAAAGCCCGAAAAAAAACAAACGAAAAAAAAGAACGCCGAACGCAAAAAAGCCCCGAGCAAAAAACAATCGTCAAAGACGGTAAAAAAATCAAAGACGGCGCATTTTCAGAAAAATCAAACAAAGAAAACGTCAAAAGAAACGGCGAAAAAAAATCCCGCATCGTTGATTGTTGAAAAAAACAAACATGAGCGTGCGTCGGAGATTCCCGAAAAGTCATCGGCTTCGGCTTTAAAATCCGGAGAAGGCGGTACGGGGACGCAACCTTACGGCGGTGCGGTGGGTGATGCTCCGGGGTACGGGGCAGGTGCGGGAACCGGCATAGGCATCGGGCGGGGCAGCGGCGTCGGAGATATGGAAGCCGCCCGATATTTCGTCAAACTGAGACGTTTATTGCAACGGCGTCTGAAATATCCCGAAAATATTTCGGGGGCAAGAAAATCAGGCAAAGCCGTCGTCAGGTTCTATTTGTCGGCTTCGGGCGAAATAGATAAGAAGTCTGTTGTTTTGGCGGTTTCAAGCGGAGTGCCGGAATTGGATGTTCAGGCGGTCAGGACGGTGGCGGATCTTCCGAAGCTTTCCGAGCCGCCGCGCGGCGCCATGACGATAGAAATCCCCGTTGTATTCAGGGTATATCATTAGTATGATACCGTCCGAAAGGTGCGGGGCTTTATGAAGACGTTTTTTTTCCTGATATTTTTTATCCAGCTTCTTATTTCGGCGCGTCCCGTTTTTGCGGGCGTTCCCGAATTGGTGTCGCACAGGGCGGTGTACGATTTGTTTTTGGAATCGACATCGGGCGGCGCGGGAAGCGTCGTTGATGCCAAAGGAAAGATGCGTTATTCGATCCGTAAAGTTTGCAAAGAATGGAAAACGGAAACGGTTTTTTCTTTGGACGTCAGTTACGAGCTCAGCGGGATAGACACGACACATTGGAAGCAGGAAACCTTGGAAAGCCCTGACGGTTGCCGTTTTGATTTTGCGGTGTATTCGTTTTTGAACGGTCGTGATCGCACGGATTTTAAAGGCAAGGCGGTTTGTAAGGGAAAAACGAAAAAAATATCGATTTCGGAACCCGTCGCTTCGGAAGCGGATTTTCCCTCGGGCGTCCGTTTTCCCGTTCAGCAGACTTTGATGATGATCGGTGCCGCCGCGGCAGGCAAACAAAGCGTTTCTTCGTATGTGTACGACGGCAGCCGTTTGGAAGCGCTTTATTTTATGAATGCGCGTATTTCGGCTCTGCCGGCCAAGCAGAAAAAAGGAGTCACGGGGGACGTTTCTTTGTTGAACGGCAAATCGTACCGTTTTGACGCGGCTTTTTTCAATGATACGGGGTTGGACGGTTCTCAGGGCGCGGACGGCACGCCCTTTTACGAAGCAAGCGTCAGCTATTACGAAAACGGAATCAGCGATGACGTCGTTCAGGATTTCGGGATTTATAAATTGCGTTCCGAGCTGAAAGATATTGAACGCTTGCCGGATCTGCCGTGCGCCGAAAAGCGATAAAGCGTCTTTGATAACGCAAAGAAGCGTGCTATAACGTAAAAAAAACAATTTTATTCGGAGAAGCCTTTGTCAAACGCCGCCGTTCCTTTTGTATCGGGAATTCGCAATCTTGTTTCGGTTTATGACGCTTTTATCGTTGACCTTTGGGGCGTTATTTACGAAGAACAGCATTTGTGCTACGGCGTTTTTAATGCGCTCAGCCAGCTTTACGACGAAGGAAAGCCCGTTATTTTTCTTTCCAATTCGCCGCTTCGTTCTTCAGATGTCGCCAAAAATCTGGAACGCATGGGGGTTAAGCCGCGCTTGTATAAAGGCGTATTGACGGCAGGCGAAATCATTTACCATGAATTAAAGGCGGGAATAGATCCGTTCTTTTCCAATCTCGGACGCAAATGTTTTCATCTCGGCCCCGAATGTTTTTGGCAGCCGTATGCTCAGTTGGGATACGTATGCGTTCCGAATATTGACGAAGCTGACTTTATTTTTGTGACGGGAACGTTCGGGACACAAGATTCTTTGGACAAGTACGAACCGTTTTTCAAAGTTTGTCTGTCGCGCCGTTTGCCGATGATTTGCGCGTGTCCGGATCCGTTCATTCTTCAAAACGGGGCGTTGCATATTGCGGCGGGGGCTTTGGCGGCTCAGTATCAGAAAATCGGCGGCAACGTATTTTGGCGCGGCAAACCCGATCCGTCCGTTTATGAATATTGTCTGGAAGGATTGGATGTTTCGGATCGCCGCAGGGTCGCCGTGATCGGAGATTCTTTGGCAACCGACATTAAGGGGGCAAATCACGCCAATTTGGACGCGTTGTTCGTGGCGGGCGGCGTTCATGCCAAAGAATTGGGCGTGAACAGAGGACAACAGCCCGATATGGACAGGTTGCTTTTGTTGTTAAAACAGAACGGATGTTTTGTTCGCGGCGTTTTGCCGGCGTTTATTTGGTAGGTTCAGACCAGAAATTGTTCGTTTAAAACGCGGTCTTCCAGATTGTGTTCGGGATCGAAAAGCAGGGTCATGGTTGTGTTTCTGTCTTCCTGCACGCAGACGTGGACGACATTTTTAATTTCGGTAAAGTCGGCGACGGCGGCGACGGGGCGTTTTTCGTGTTGCAGGATGTCAAGTTCGACGGAAACGTGCGAAGGCAAAATTGCGCCGCGCCAATGTCTGGGTCTGAACGGGCTGATGGGCGTCAGGGCGAGCACGTTGGACGCCAAAGGCAAAATAGGTCCGTGAGCCGATAAGTTATAAGCGGTGCTGCCCGCGGGTGTTGAAACCAGAACGCCGTCGCAAATCAAATCGGACAGCTTTTCCTGTCCGTTGACGCAAATGCGGATATTTGCGGCTTGTCTGGCGCTTCGCAACAGGGAAACTTCGTTGATGGCCAAGGCTTCTTTAGTTTTTCCTTTGGCGGTAACGGCCTGCATTTTTAAGGGGTGGAGCGTGATTTTCTGAGCGTTTTCCAAGCGCTTTATCAAATCTTTTTTCTTGTATTTATTCATCAGGAAACCGACGGTTCCGCGGTTCATGCCGTAGACGGGCAGGTTGTCGCCGATATGTTTGTGCAATGTTTGCAACATGAAACCGTCTCCGCCCAAAGCAACGATGACGTCGGCTTTGGAAGCCGAAACGCTGCCGTAATGTTTTTTTAAAAAGGATAAAGCCTCCCAAGCTTTTTGCGTTTCGTCGGCGGCAAAACATATTTTAGGGGAATCGCTCATCTTTTACCTTCGGGCAGTGGACAAGGAAAGTCATTTTCTTTATAATACGACGAAAAATAAAACTTTGGAATAAAAACAGAAAAGCTTTCGGAAATGAAATTGCGCCCCGTATTTTTGATATTTGCCGCGTCTTTATGCCTGATAACGGGCACGGGGGCTGTATGCGCCCAGCAACAGTCGAGCGTTCCGCAAAAAACGCAATTGCCGAAATCCGACGTGGCTTCCGTTTCGCCCGTTACGTTTGAAGAGCTTCGTTTTTTTGTGCGCGATTGGCGTCGTTATTCGCGCTGGCTGAAAAACGAAGGGCGGGGCACGGGGGCTGTCGCTTATGCGGGAGTGTCCAAAGATCCGGACTATCCTCCCGAAGCGGTTCGTTGGCTGGAGGAGCGCAATTGGGCTCCCGACAGGTTCTTTTTGATTGAACGGCGCATCCGCGAAACGCTGTCCGTTTTGCAAAAAGAAGAAAAACGGCGCGTTTTTACGGAACAGATGCAACGTCAGATCCGTTTGTTGCAGGCGGATACGTCCAAGACCCCCGAACAAAAGGCGGCATTGCAGAAGCAATATTTAAAGAACGTCCAAAACGTCGTTCAGGCAATGAAATATCAAAAGCCCGTTTCGGATAAAGAAATGGAATTATTCAAATTAAATCGCGACGTTTTGGAACGCGTGATGGATATGTAAAAAAAACCTTCCCGAACGAAGCGGGAAGGCTGAGTTTAAGGGGTGTCTAAGGAAAAAATAAAAACCTTAAACACCTATATTATAACGGCAAGTTTTCACGGAATCAACCGTTCTTACAAAGAGATCAGCGGCGTATTTTCGCGATTTTCGGAAACGATCCATTTTGCGACGAAGAACATCATAATTCCGACGTACGTTCCCATAACGGCGTCGCTCAGGTAGCATTGTGCGGTCAAGACGATACTGACGGTTACCAGACAGGCAAGGGCGTACAGGATTTTTGCAAATTTCGGCATGAAGGACGCGGCGGCGACGGCGACAGCCCAGATGCTTTGCGCGCCGAAGCTGGGGAAAGACGTTTCCGTAACGCGCATTCTAAAGGCGCTAAACCCGTAAAGATGCATGGAATCCAGCATTTCTGGAGTATATCTTCCGATAATGATGTTCAAGACGAACGTTGCGGCGGAAGAAACCAGCAAAGCCAGGAAGATGAAGGCGACGGCTTTTGCTTTTTGCAGATTTTTTTCAAAAGCGTCGGTTGTCAGGGATAATCCGCCGGCGGCCATATAAGTCAGCCATAAGAACGCCAGAATCAGGAACCACCATCCCGAAGGGTTAAAGTCGCTTAAAAATTTAAAAATCGGATTCGATTCGGTTTCCATTCTGGCGACGGCCAGCGGTTCGTCGATAAAGCTGATTGAAAAAGCGCAAAACAAACAGACATAGATAAACACGGCTGTTTTGGGTTGTTGCGTTGTAAAATTTTTAAGGAGGAGCCAAATTTTTTCAATATAGGGCTTAGCTTTTTGCCAAGATAAATAAGACACTGCCGTCCGGAATTTTTCCGAAGCCTCAGCTTTTGACGCGAAGGCCTTAACTTTTTCGCAGGCATTGCGGCAGAAGAGTTTTGTTTTATTTAATAAGTCCGATTTATCAGTCATAATTTTATCCGGAAAAGCATTTCTGAAAACAAACGGAGTATAACATAAGAATGAAACGAGGTTAAGCTATCCGTTTGGCATAAATTGCATTTTTTTTCGAGCGCCTTGCGGGGCAATAAAAAAGAATGTTAAAATAAAGCCCTTGAAAGCCAAAAACGGGGGCGGACAGTGAAAAAAGCGGCTGTTTTTTTAGGTTTTTTGTTTTCGTTTGAGGCAGCGGCGCAAACGTACGGGTACGCAGGCGCTCAAAACATGCCCGTTTACGGTGCCGCGGCGGGATACGGAGCGTTCGGAGCAATGCCTTCGGGGTATCCTGCGGCATATCCCGCGCAATTTTATCCGCCTGCCGCGCCGCGTTTCGTGCGTCGTAATCCTTATGCGGGCGGAATAGGGATGAATGCTTACGGCAACCCCGTAAAAAAACACGCCATAGCGCCGATGGTCGTGTCGGCGCCTCTTGTCCCTGTCGTTCCTCAACCGCAGGCGCCTGTTTTTGTGCCTGCCCGCACTGCCGTACAGGCAGAGGCGCAACAGCCGGTGCAAGGCGAGGATACGGCTTTTTTTAAAAAGTATATCAAAGACCATCCCGAAGTGATGCCTGATGTCAAATTAGAGGGGGATTATAAATGGTAATGCGTGCATTGGCGATTTTGACGGCGGTTGTGTGCGAAGGCGTTATTTTCGACGCATCGGCGCAGACGCAGTATATGCAACAAACCTATCAACCTCAGCAACAGTATCCGCAACAGGCACCATACCCGCAACAACCGTACTATCCCGCTCAATATCAGCCTCAACAATACCCGCCGCAACAACAGTATATGCCGCAGCCGTATGTGCCTCAGCCGGCGGTTCGGCAACCGTCTTATCCCGTGCGCAGAAATCCGTTCGGCGGCGGTATCGGCGGCGTTTCTATGGGAAATAAGCCTTTGCCGGTTCAAAAGATGTCGGCTCAGCCTGTTTATTTGCCGCCTCCCGTTTATCAGGCTCCGGCAGCACAGACGACAACAGAGACCAAAGCAGAACCGCAAGACACCGAACAACAAAAAAAACAAGACGAACCCGAACAAAAGGGATTGAAAATGTTCAGGGACGAGGATGCCGAAAAAGCATTGAATCCGAAACGGCGTCGGCTTGGTAACAGCAGGTACGAAAATTTGTCCGACCGCAGAAAAGAAGAATTGCTGGAACAGGTTATTTTGGATAAAGATAGGGAAGAACGCCGTAAACGGTTTAAACTGAAAAAAGCGGGAGACAGATGATGAAAAACATAATGCTTTTTGTTTTCGGGTTTTTATTCTCTTTTTCCGCTCGTGCGGATAACGACGCGTTTTACGGATGGGTAAAAATCGGTTCGTTCGGCGATTTGGCGTACGAGCGCAATGCCGAAGGAAAGATTGTCAAAAAACGCAGCGATGACGATATCAGAAATTATGTGGCGAACGTTGTGGACAATACGTTAAAAACCCGCGGTTTGTCGGTTTTCCCCGATCGCAAGAACAAAGACGTGAAAACGGCTGTCAAAGTGACCGAGAATGAGGTGTCGTTTAACGTGTACGATCAAAGCGGCATGATGCTTTTTCCTTTTTCGGTGAATCGGGAAAAATCAATGACGCAAACGGAAGCGCCCGCCGCGGAAAGAAAAGCCGCCCGTGCCAAAGCCGATGCGGCGGAGCGGCGTTTTAGCGAAGAACAAACGATGCGCCGCAAAAAGGTGTTTGACAAAATCAAACGGGAAGAAAAAAAGAAATGAAGCATATCTTGGTTTTTGTTTTTGGCTTGTTTTTGTCTTCCTGTGTTTTGAACCGCGTTCCGGATCACGGCTTGCCCGTTCATCACCGAGTAGGCATTGATTCCGAATTATTGGTTTTTAAAACGGATGATATTCGGATTGCGGAAGTGAAAGAGTTCTTAATTTCGTATGAATACAACGACAAAAATATCAAACTTTCACAGCTGGGCGAACATGCGAAGCGTTTTTGCCAAGGCAAAGGTCGTGATACCGTATTAATAGACATGAAGCTGACGAACCGCCATAATTTCAGGCGCGCCACGTTCGAATGTCAGGAACACCCCGTTTTGGTGCCGAAATATTGATTCGGGTTTGACACGAAACCGTCCCTTTCACCCCTCTTTTAAAAGGAGACGCCGATGTTGTTTATAACGCTTTCCGTCATTGTCGGATTAGCCTGCTCCGTTGTCAGCATTAAGACGCTGACCGGCTACACGCCGATGAAAAGAATATATAAAGTCTTAACGGGGATCGTCATCGTTGCGGGTTGGTTTGCACCGTTTATCGTTGTTTTCGTGCGCCGTCGCAAATGGTTGGATGCCGATGTTTTTTCCTTGTTTTCCCAAGGGGCGTTTTGCCTGTTCGGGATATGCTTTTTGTTGTTGTGCCTGATATTGGTTCGCGATTGGGCTTGGTACACGTCTTATAAGGTATTGAAGTGGCGGAAAAAGCCTTTGGCGGAACGGCTGGATCCGATGAATCCCGTTTCGATAGCCCGTGCTAATCTGGCCGTTGTCGTTATCAGCATCGTAACGGCGGTTTATGCCGTTCACGAAGGGACGAAGATTCCCGCGTATAAACATGTTGTTATCGAAACGCCGAAGCTTTCCGAACCTTTTACAATAGCGGTGTTGAGCGATTTGCATATCAATCCGACGACATCGGTTGAAAAAATTAATAAAATCGTGGCGAAAACCAATCAGGCGGATCCAGATATCATCGTCTTGCCGGGCGATATCGTTGATGCGTTCCCGCGCGCGATCAAACGCCAGATGAAGGCGCTTCAAGGTCTGAGGGCAAAATACGGCGTGTTTGTAACGCTTGGGAATCATGAGTTTTTTTTCGGCAGTCTCCGTTGGGAAGGACAGTTTGAAAAGATGGGGTTCCGGTATTTGGGCAATACGGCAGGGACGATATGGGGAAAGGATGTTTACATATCGGGGATTCCTGATGCGCGTTTTTTAAAACTGAACGATGCGATGAAGTCGTCGATAAAACAGACGCTTTTAAACAGGCCGAGCGGGACATATACGGTATTTCTTTCGCATTCTCCGGCATTTGTAAAAGAATTGGACGGTGATTTGGTTGACCTTCAAATATCGGGGCATACGCACGGAGGACAGATTTTTCCGTTTCACGTGATTGCAAAAAAAGGGAATAAAGGCTTTTTGGCAGGATTATACGATGTTAACGGCGTCAAGCTTTATGTTTCGCGCGGTGCGGGGGGCTGGGGGCCGCCGATGCGGCTGTTCGCTCCGTCCGAAATTACGATTATTCACCTGATTCCCGCAGAAAAAGGAATATGACGAAAGTTATAATAATTATGACAGTTTTATGAATTGTTTCTTTTTTTGAATGGATATAGTATAAAACTATCGTAGTAAGAGTGTAACAGGAGATAATGTTATGAAACACACGAACGAAAGCGGCCGTTCAATGGTCGAAATGCTCGGCGTTCTGGCGATTATCGGCGTTTTGTCGGTCGGCGGTATCGCGGGCTACTCCATGGCAATGTCCAAATTTAAAATTACGAAAACGATTGACCAGGTTCAAACGATCATTACGAACTTGCGTACGTTGTATGCGTCTCAACGTACCTATAATGCGCTGTCCCCTGAAACGGCGTATAATATGGGTATTCTGACGGATGAAACGTATGATTCCGGAACGCAGACCGGTCTGAATCCTTTCGGCGGTGAAATTTCTTTCGGTACAGGAAGCACGGCCGGTGCAAACCGTTCTTTCACGATTGAATATGACGGTCTGACGGCAGAAGCTTGCGTTAAGTTGGCAACGGCTGACTGGGGCGCGGATGCTTCTTCGGGCTTGTTGGCAATTACGACCGGCGGTGCGGCCGATGCTACATTTACTTGGGGTGGCGCCAATCCGTTGCCTCCTGACCTGGTTGCCGTCGCTGACAGTTGCTCCGGAGCAGGTGACGGGGCAAACAACACTTCCAGCGTTAAGTGGGAATTCCGTTAATCTTCGGATTGCTTAATGAAAAAGCCTCCTTCGGGAGGCTTTTTTATGTTAAAACATCTTCGGAACGTCGGATTAACCGTCAAAGCTTTTTATTCTTTTAAGAGATATTTTATTTTTTTCGCCTAAGCTTTTTATAAACAATAAAAAAGCGGAGAGCTCTTATGAAAAACAGCAATTTGGCAGCCCTTTTTGCCCTGGCGATGCCGTTTTTTTTCAATACGGCGGCGTTCGCGGAAGACATAACAAACCCCTTTTACATGCCGTTAAAGGGTAAAGGATTGTCCGAAACGGCATTTTCCTATACGCATTCAAGCTTTAAGCGGCAAGGTTTGATGAGCTTTGGCGGCGGCTATTCGGACACGTCGGACGATTCCGAACTGAACCAGCGTTTCGAATTCGGATTGACGGACAGGTTTACGTTTATTGCGGGCGTCGGGAATTTTTTTGAGGCCAGCGGGGATAAAGACACGTTGTATTGGCACGTCGGCGGCAGATATGCGTTCTTTTTTGAAAACACGCCCGAGTTTTTGTTGCAGATGGAAGTTATGTATTCGCAGCTTCGCGGCGGCGATAAGGAAGCCGATGTTACTTTGTCGTTCGGCTATGATGCGGGAGCAACGGTTTTGCCGTACGGCGAACTTTCGGTCATGACGCCGATGGAGCAGGGGCGCGATAACAATGAAAGCAAGTACGGTCTCAGGCTCGGGGCATATTCCGTCGTCAAAGACACGGTCGCCCTCAAAGCGGGGCTGGACGCCTATTACGACAGGGAACATAACAATTATCAGTCATATTCCGTATTTGCCGAAGCAGAATACATTGTATCTCCGACGGTGTCCGTATCGTTAAGCGGATCATACATGTTGCACGATACGTTTAAATATGATGCAAATGCGCAAACGGATACTTTTTCGGTCGGGGCGGGGTTGAAAGTTGCTTTTTAGTTGACGGGCACTTAAGGATTGTGTATTGCTTTCATATTCATGGGGGAGTAGTTTGCACCCGCATGTTCGGATGTGGCAAGTCAACATCATGACCCGTCGGTCTGGCTTGTCTTAAAGAACAAGACTCATGTACCGGCCGTTTTTTTAGCGGCTTGTACATGAGTCTTTTTTTATAAGGAACGGCGCGATGAACGCATTTCAGGAAACCAAGCATCAAACATTAAAACGGCTTTGCGTGAACGAACAAAGCGGCTTGACGAATGAAGAAGTTTTTGAAAATCGGAAAAAATACGGATCGAATACTCTGACGCCGCCCGAAACGGTCAGCATATGGCAACGCATATGGGAAGCTCTGACCGAACCGATGCTGATTATGCTGATTGTTGCGGCATTGATCGCGTTCGGCGTGAACTTTGCGCGTTCACTGACGGGCGGACATGCCGAATACATCGAATGTGCGGGCATTTTGGCGGCGATCGCCGTCAGCGTTGCGATAACCGTCGTGACGGAAGGACGCAGCGCCAAAGCGTTTGAAGCACTCAGCCGTATTCAGCAAAACATGCAGGTTAAAGTTTTCAGAAATGCCGAAGTCTGCTTGCTTCCGCAAACGGAAATCGTCGTCGGAGACATAGTTTGTCTGTCAACGGGGGATAAGATTCCCGCGGACGGTCGCTTGATTGAAACCGTGGACTTTCAATGCGACGAATCGTCTTTGACGGGGGAAAGCGTTCCCGTATCCAAATCGGCGGAAATTGTTTTTGAAACGCCCGACGTTCCCGTTGCGGAACGCAAAAATATGGTTTATTCGGGCAGCTTTGTTACATCCGGAACGGGGCGGATGGTCGTCGTTTGCGTCGGGGACAAAACGGAATTCGGGCAGATTGCGCGCGAACTGTCGAATGTTGAAAAAGGCGAAACGCCTTTGCAGGAAAAACTGGGGCATCTCGGGAAGCTTATTGCAATCTGCGGAACGGCGGCGGCGGCCGGGGGGGTTTTGATTCAGACCGCGGGCTATATTTTGAACGGCACGGCGACGCTTGAAAACATATCGGAAGCTTTTATCACCAGCATTGTTTTGATCGTTGCGGCGGTTCCGGAAGGCTTGCCCACGACGGTTGCCGTTTCTTTGGCGGTTAACATCATGAAAATGACAAAGCAAAACGCTTTGGTCAAAAAAATGATTGCTTGCGAGACCATCGGTTGCATTAACGTGATTTGTTCGGACAAGACAGGAACGCTGACCGAAAACAAAATGACGGTCGTGGCGGTTTCTTCAAAAGGCGAACTGCATAAGCCCGATGCGTTAAAAGACGAATTTTTGCTAACGAATTTTGCGCTGAATT